>ULSH01024536.1_pt1 | contig 76269 bp, 53 predicted proteins | sample 1956151 | NCBI WGS metagenome assembly ULSH01 (sample SAMEA4835702, study PRJEB28245) | human gut metagenome | biome: gut microbiome; material: fecal sample | place: Denmark | collected 2008 | reverse complement strand
CTCTCCCATTTTAGTTAACCATATTATAGCATAAATCTATACGAATGTAAAGAGTAAGGTGTACAAGTTAAGCGACACCATAATTTTGAGCGTTTCTCATGGTTTTTGTTAATAGCGAAAAAGACCACCACCCGTTTTATCGAGTGATGGTCTTGTCTTATTTAGTTCATCTTATTTCTTTTTGGTAAATAGCGCTTTGATTGCTGCGATTAAATCCGCAAAAGTCTTTTTCTTGACAGCGAACCAGAAGATTGCAAATCCGCCGATTCCTGCGACCGCTACTGAACCGATTACGATACCCGCAATCGCTCCGCCCGAAAGTCCTTTCTTTGCCACGGGGGCATCTTCATACACGGCCGTAAGGGTTGTTGCTTCCGTCACGGTAAAGGTATAACTCTCGTTTGTGCTGACGATTTTACCGCTTTCGTCCTTCCAGCCTTTGAACACTTTGCCTTCTTTATCTTCTGCCGTTACTGTTGCACTTTCGCCTTGGGTGTAAGTTCCTGCACCCGTTCCGCCTTCGACTTTGATTTCAATCGACGGAGCCTCTTCTATATCTCTGAAATGCGCTTCCATTGTCACGTTGCTTGCGGGCATTTCGAAAGTAACCGTCGATTTTGCCAAATCCTCGTCGGACAAGGTAATTCCCGTAACAACCCACTTATCGAACTCTTTTCCCGTTGCAGGGACGTTTGCCGTAATGGTTACGCTTTCGCCACATTTTGCCTTTGATTTATCTGCCGTTCCGCCGTTTACGGTAATAGCGTACTCTATATCTTCATAATTTGCGGTTGCGGTTACGGCATTTGCGGGCATATTGAAAGTGATTTCTTTTTGCGTCGTATCAAGACCGCTTATTCCCTCAATCGTCCAACCCGAAAATTTCTTTCCTGTTGCAGGCTCGTATGCGGTGATAGTTACGCTTGCGCCCTCATTAAACACACCTTCGCCTGTTCCGCCGTTTACGGTAAGATTGTATGAAGAAACGCCGCTTTCAGGAACTTGCACTTCGACAACTTCTCCTGCATTGTAGTTGTCCGTTTCCTTAAACCTTATTTGATATTTACCGGACGAAAGTCCTGTAACGTCGCTACCTGTTCCCGAAGTCCAAGCAGAATCGCCTACTTTGCGGTATTCCATTTCGGCGGTTATACCCGTTATCTTGCCGTCCGTTGTGGCCTCCGAAGTAGGAGCAATGGTTGTAAATAGCGATGCTGACGGTGCAGATTGTTCTGCCTTTGCGATTGTAAATATCCACGAAGCGTCGTGAATATCGGTTGCCGAGTTAAAGTTTGCCGTTTCGGTTGTGTCGATATACACTTCATATTCGCCTGCGTCTTTTGCCTTAGCAACAATCACTCCGCCTTTTTTGTACTTAACCGTGATGGCAAAGCCTGTTTCGTCACCATAGAAAGCAATCAAACTAACGGTTGCGGTTTTGGCATTGCCGTCATACGTAAGGTTGCTCGGTTCATAGAAGTTAAAATCGCTTACAATAGGGTTTCTCTTACCTATGCTCCAAGAGATTTCCTTGTCGGTTATCGTGCCGTCGTTCCACTTATATCCGCTCTCTAATTTTGCGATTGCGGTATAAGTTTTTGCGTCAACGCCGCTATTTCCTGTTAGCGTATAGCCGACGCCACCTTCCACGCCTATTTGACTTCCTGCCGTATAAGTTAGATTCGTTTTTGCTTTCGGAACGGCAATTTCTGTAAGCGTAGCAACGATATTAAATTTTGCGTCCGAATTGCTTTCGGCAGTCAAATCGCTTGCAAGTCCCGTGATATTTGCCTTTGGAATCGTGATTTCTACAAACTGGTCGCTAAGAGCAGTAGGCGTACCGCTGACGGTGATTTTCGCCTCGGTGTCGCTTACTTTTGTAACAGACTGAACAAGTCCGTCGGGAAGATTTGTTATCCAGTCTCCCGAAAGAGCGGTTTCAAACGTATATCCCGTAAGAGTAACGGTAATATCCGTGTTTGCAATCGCTTCGCCTTGCTCACCGAAAATAGTTACGCTATCTATGGTTGCTTTCCTTTCGGTATAGTCAACGGTGAAAGGCGCGCTGTATAATGTTTTGTTATTATACTCAACCTCAACCAAATATTCGCCGGCAGGAGTTCCATAAACAGTCCCATTATCGGAAAGAGTTGCATTATAAGTAGTTCCGCCAACGGGCATAACGTTACTCTTTGACTTTTCTAAATCGTTTATCGGTCTGATTTTTATCCAATTACTTTGGTTAAATTCATTACTAATAAGAGTAAATGTCACCGTACCTTTTGTACCACTTTCTCTTTCAAAAACAGGTTGCACCGTAAACGCTTTATAATTTGCTCTTACTTCAATATCCTTGTCTTGAACGGTAAGTTTCGCTCCGTTTTGGCTTGTTGCGTTTGTTATAACTGCGTCACTTGCAAACGAAAACCATTTGTCAAACGGTATGTTTGTCGTATCCGTTTCGCTCACTTGCAAAGAAGGCGCATTCAAAGTGACTTCGTCGCCCTCAAGGAAATATCCGCTACCTCTATTTGCTTCCTTAGGTACGCCCGTGCCTGCAAGTGTGCCGTTTATTGCTGCCACATAGCACGGTGTGCCATAGCGGTAGGACGCAAAGTTAATATTGCTAATACGATATTCGTTTACAGCATGAGTTTCACTAAATGTGTTTACTCTCGGGGTAATAGGATAACCTTCTTGCCCGTCTTTCTTATTTTTTATGGTCATGTTTTTGACTTTAGTCATCGTTTTGCAGTTTTGAATACCATAACTATAAGCTCTATCGCCGCCTGCCACGGTAGCGTCAATATCGATATTGCCGTTTGTATTTATAGTTGCATTGTTTTTTGCAAAAATACCTGCTACCCATTGACTTGCGGTGCTATTGTTTGTGTTTTTGGCTGTAATATTAACGCTTGCATTGTCTTCAATTGTTACGTTCCTTGCATGAATACCCTGAACTTGCTTGTTTTCTCCATTAGACGTTGCGTTAATTGTGACTTGTGCGTTACCTCCAATAACAACGTCAGTGGTTTTGGCTGAATTCGACGCTCCGCAGGCTATTCCCCATACAGATGTTGCGCTTGAAACGTTTATCGTCAATTTTCCGTTTGCATTAGACGTAATAGTTACTCGTCCTTCATTTGACGTATCGATAAATACGCCTCTTTGCCCACCGTTAATGGTATTTTCCCCGATAAGGTCAATTTTGTAATATCCTGATGCGGGAGCGCTTGTACCTATTTCCCCGCCGTTATAATTGTTAAGAGTCAGAACGCCGTTATTGTATTTGGCAACGTAACCCGACGTAGGGTTGCCTTTTTTTTGAGTGTAAGACACGTCCAAATACCAACCGCTGTTTAATGCTTCGTCATTTACGTATATACGATCATACGGCGTAAGCGTTTCTCCTTCTGCATAGACCGTACTCGTCGGGCTTGCAAACACGATGCCGAGCATAAGCGCAAGGCACATCGTAAGACCGAGTATAAGTGCTAATATCTTTGATTTATTCGCTTTGTTGTTTGTCATAATCGTATCTCCTTTTCATTATTGTGGGGGATATGTTCCGTGTCGCTGTTGCGACTTAAAACCTTGTAAAAATGTTGTGTTTTTTCCCTTATAAAAGCAAAATCGCACCGCCCCATAGTTTTAGCCTATGCAGCAGTGCGGTCAGATTCCGTTACTCTTATTCAAATTATAGGCAGACTTTCTCGTCTTCGATTGCCTTGTGTATGTCATCCTTGTCAACTCCTTTTGCCTGTATTTCGCATTTTTTGCAGGTTATTCGGCGTTAAAAGTTCCACGTATCAATATATGATACGTTTTGTCTTTTATATTCTACCATAAATTTCTCAAAAAATCAAGTCTGTATGTCCTAACTTCGTGTGAAATTACAAAAATTCAATAGTTTACCCACAATTCGTTTCTTTTTACTCATTTTCGATACCTTTCCGCTCTCTCCGTATGCAAAAATATCTCTACTTTTACAAACCATACGAAACTCCCCACCCCCGTTATATTTGTAAAAAGGAGCGGCTCTCTTTTCGAAAACCACTCCCCGCGGAGATTAGTCCGCTTTCTTGTTGTAAACCATGTTTGCTTTTGTCAGATCATAAATGATAGCCTTTTCTTCGGGAACGAAGATGCCATTCATCTTGCGCGATGCACCATCGCCCCACTGCATAAGCTGCACAATCGTTGCGTGCGCGGCTTTGAATGCCACATTGATGACCGACTTTTTGCCCGATTCGGACGGCTCCGATACTTTGAATTCAATCGAGTTTGCACCCTGTTCGTCTGTTGCCTGTATAGCAAACTTTTTGTTGTCTGCATCGATGAGCATTTGGATGTACTTGGGATAGCCAAGTTCGGCTGCGGTGTCCGCATTGAATTTGAAGTATTTGTTGGTGACCGTAACGGTCGATTCACTGGTGTTGCCATAGACGCTGATTACTTTGAAACCTTTTAACATTTTTGTTTTCTCCTTGATTTTTGTTTTTTAGAAATTTCTTTGAGTTGTTCGATGTCTATCTTTTCAACAGCGGACGGGATAGGAACGAAGCCTGTCAAAAGTCCTGACTTAATAGGTTTGAACTTAACCTTTATTTTGGGCTCTTTGGTGTGGCGAGCCCTATTGCCACCATCGAGGAAACGCTCTTGCACGTCCTCGTAGACCTTGCGTGAGACGATTGCCGGATGATAGTTCTTCATTCGGTATTGGGAAACTATGCCCTCGTTCTTTACCGATTTATGCGAGAACAAGTCAACCGTGACCGTCTTTTGCATTCGCATTTCACCGCAATACTTTTCATTGTGTAGCATTCCTGCGACCGTTCCCGGTTGCCATCTGACATTGCCTTTTGGTGTTGGTATTTCAGCCATTGTCAATGCTTCGGCTATCTCAACCGTGCTTTTGCCTTCCAAGTATGCAGTGAACATAAACCTTACGATTTCAGCCTCTTTCTCGATTATGAATATCTTGCCGTTTTCGTCTGTGTCATAGCCCATTATCGCCCACATATTGTTTACGGGTATTCCCTTCTTAAACCGCTGACGATATGACCATTTCAAGGCTTCCGACTTTGCCTCGGACTCACCTTGCGCTACCGTGCTTAACAGTGTAAGGAAAGTTTCGCTGATGGTGTCCAAGGTGTTGTATCCGTTCATCTCGAAGAATACTCCGACAGGCGGTTTGAGTGCTTTGAGTCTTCGCACGTAGGAAATACAGTCAAGGGTATTCCTTGCAAAACGGCTGATTGATTTTGTAACAATCATATCTATCTTGCCGTCTTCCGCATCTTGGATCATCTGCAAAAACTGCACGCGATGATTGACCGATGTTCCCGAAATACCCTCATCGGCATACACACCGACAAGCGTCCAATTGTCGTGTTTGTTGATGTACTCCGTGTAATGTTGAACTTGTAGTTCGTAGCTCGATTGCTGCGACTCTTCATCGGTGCTTACTCGGCAATAGGCACAGACACGCAATTGCTTGTTTACTGTATCCCTGACATACTCTTCCTTTGGCGGTATCTCTTCGATATCTATATGGTTCTCTCCCAAGAATGCCGCTTGTATCCGCTTGGCAGAGGCTGTCCTCTTTTTGTCTCTTCATTGTATCATTTTCTCACCTCCCCCTCGCCCATTATTTGCCTTATCAGCACGAGCGAATAGGCCTCCTATCCGAGCCTACATATATAATAAACTTTCGCCCAGTATTTTGCTATGGGATACGCGCCCCAAGATGCTATAAATAAGATTTTTTAATTCAGTTTTGATATTCAAGTCCTGCTGGACGGTGCTTATCGTCCGACAGACTTCAAGTGTGAAATCACGCTTTTTTTAGACATAAAAAAAGACCGGGCAACGGGTTCTCCGTTACTCGGTCTGATGATTTGCTATGAAATTGCTCAAAAAAGGGCGAAAATGCCCCTGAAAATGCAAAAATGATGGTCTATAAGAAAAGACTTATAGACCATCACACTTGGCTCCACTTATAGGACTCGAATATCTGCCAATGTATCATTATTCTTCCTTTATCCGTTTCGTTCCCTTGGACCAAGTATCCAAGAACATATAGTACTCGCTACCATTCGACAATCGACATATTGCCAACTTATTTGTTACAAGTTCTATTTCGTCCACGATATAACGCACTAAGTCTTCGTTGAAGTGTTCATACAGCGTTTGCAACTTCAACCTTTGAGATATTTCTTCTATTCGTTGCTCAATTGGTGCAAGACATTTATTTTCTTGTATCATTTCCTCTCTTTCCAATTCAAGGAATGGCTCAGTATGTATAAATTGACGAGATAAGTGGCAATATTCCTCATACGTAATCGCATCTTCTATATAATCGTCTTTTATTTGTTGTATTTGTCTTTGAACCCTTTTGATTTTTGCATTTACACTTTTTATGCTACTCTTGTGTGCTTTCCTTGCAGAATTGATAATCGTATCCGTCATCTCTGTGTACAACGGCTCTTTTTGAAACAATATCTGTCGTATAACCATTTGAAGCCCATCGATTATCACTTTTTCTTTTATTTGCATCATAGAACAACTGCCTTGGTCATGTCTTTGGCAAACCCAATATCCGATGCCACCACCTTTACGGTATTGAACATGTCGACGCATTACACCACCACACTGTCCGCATATAAGCAATCCGCTTAAGCAACTCTTCCCGCTATATTTACTTGGATACGCTTTCGAACCAGTTCGCAAGTCTTTTCTACGTTGCATCTCATTTTGAACCTCATCAAACATTGCTGATGATATAATTGGCGCATGGTGACTTTTTACGTAATAACTGCGAAGTTGTCCTGTGTTTTTATATCGTTTGGAAGCCAAGAAATCCGGGGAATAAGTTTTTTGCAACAAGCAATCGCCCTTATACTTCTCGTTCTTTAATATAGATAAAATTGTGCTATCTCCCCAGTTTTTATTTCCCTCCGGCGATTCTATCTCCCTTAGTTCCATTTCCAAGGCAATTTGGTGAATGCTTTTTCCGTCCAAGTATAACTGGTATATACTCCGTACAGCCAAAGCCTGTTTGGGAATTATAATAATTCGGTTATCTTCTTCTCTTGAATAGCCGAGAAAGTGTTTTGTATGTATTAAATAATGGCCTTGAGCAAACTGTTTTTGAATAGCCCATTTGATGTTGTTGGAAATGCTTCTGCTCTCTTCCTCGGCTACTATTGCCATAATTGATAAGACGAGAGCACTCTGCGGAGAAAGCGAATCAATCCCTTCTCTCTCAAAATATACGCCGATACCTTTTTCCCTTAAATCTCTAACAGTTTGAATACAATCAATTGTGTTACGCGCGAACCTACTTATAGATTTTGTAATGATTCTGTCTATTTTCCCAGCATGGCAATCATCTATCATTTTGATAAACTGTGGACGCTTTTTGTTTTTCCCACTCAACCCGAAGTCAGAATATATACCGACAAACTCCCAATCGGATCGTTTCGAGATATAATCCATGTAGTAGTCTCTTTGATTTTCGAAACTGTATTCTTGCTCCTCTTTTTCCGTTGAAACCCGCGCATAGGCGCAAACTCGAAGTTTTTTCGGCTTATGCTCCTCCGATTCTATTTTCGCCGATTCTTGGATTATGGTTACCTCAGGCAATACCGAATAGTCTTTTTCACTACTCATTGTCTTCCCTCGTAATTCTTGGCCGTGGGTACTTTCGTTCAATAATTTTCAATACAAATTCGGACTCTGCCTTCGTCAGCAATTTTTGTTGTCGCAGAGAGAACACGATTCCTTTTATAAGTAGTTGCAAATCTTCTTGCCCCATAGTACTTTCCGCCTCCTTTTGCAATTCAGCATAATACCATTGTTTTGAGAAGATATCCAGTGAAAAATGCTACGATTCGTGAGATTTTTAAGAAAAATTTATCACGGTTCAAATCCCCGTGGACGCCTGCCCTACTTTCGTCTTAAAAAGACGCTCCTTTTTGTTCGGCATTGACACAAAAATATCGTACATTTGTACGATATTTTTTTATGTGGGATTGGGGATTCCCACGATTTTATCGTGGTGTTGCTTTGCAACATGAACCCCTGCGGGCTGACGCTGACGCTATTACGGAAGCGTCCAAGGCACGCTTCCTACGAATCCCCTTGTCTCCACCACATTTTACCAATCCGCACCGGTGGCGGATTGGTTTTTTGTATTAGAATACCACCGCACTATCTAGGTGGTGTAAGACAATAAAGCGCGCGTATTGCAAATGACAATGCGCGCGCTTTATTCTTTACAAACGGAGACTTAAGGTCTTGGTTTTGAGATTTGTATGTGTATTTCTACACGCTTTTTTTGTTAGATTGTTTAGTACCGACAACGCTTTTGTTGTGCGTTGGGTTGCGGCACACATACTTTCACTCGTTTTGACGTTTATGCTCGCCTGAATGTGCGAGTGACAAGTGGTGCAACAGTGTGGTTTTGGCTCTTATAGCAAGATGCAAATCACGCCGCCCTTGCCTTCGTTGACTATGCGCCCGAGCGTTTTGCGGAGCTTTTGCTCGGCTTCGGCGGGGACGGTCTGCAACTTGTTGTTGATGCCGTCTGCGACAAGCGAACTGAGCGAGCGGCCGAATATGTTGGTGTTCCAAATGGCTTGCTTGTCGTTTTCGAAATCGGACATCATGCCGTCGACAAGGTCTTTGCTTTGCTCTTCGCTGCCGACTATGGGGCTGACTTCGGTTTCCACGTCCACCTTCATGATGTGAAGGGACGGAGCGTTGGCTCTAAGGCGCACGCCGTACTGACCGCCCTGTCGCAAAAGCTCGGGTTCTTTCAGCTCGATTTCGTCCATAGTCGGCGCAACGACACCGTATCCGAGGGTGTCCACTTGTTCGAGCGCAGAACGCAACCTATCGATTTTGTCCTTGCTCTTGCAAAGGGATTTCATATTGGTGAGCATATCGTATTCGTCCGCCATATCCACGCCGCACTCCTTGCTTGCCACGTCAAAGAACACGCCGCGTTTGACGTCGATATCCACATTGACTTTGCCCTTGCCGGCATCGAGATTGATAGACGACGGCGTTTGCCAAAACCGCGAATCGTCAAAATACTCGTCGATTTTGTCATAGTCCTTCATTCTGTCAACGTCTTGCGCCATATTCTTCACCGCGCCGATAAGGTCTTGCACCACTTCGCTGTCTATCGGCAAAGCCTGCACCCAACGCGGAAGATTGAAATCTATGGTTTTGACTCCAAATTCCAACAGCACGGTTTCGAGAATCTCGCTTACGTCTTCATCGCTCATATCGAGCGCGTTTTTGACGATTACGGGCGCATCGTATTTGACTTGCAACTCGTCTTTGAGCTTTTGTGCGCTCTCGGAGTTTTCGTCCGCCACGTTGAGAACGATTGCAAACGGCTTTTTGCATTCTTTGAGTTCGCTTATCACTCGCTCTTCCGCCTTGACGTAGTCTTGGCGCGCGATATTGCCGAAACTTCCGTCCGTGGTGACGGCAAGAGCGATTGTGCTATGCTCTTTGATGACCTTTTGCGTGCCTATTTCGGCGGCTTGAGAGAACGGCATATCTTCATCCGACCACGGCGTTGACACCATACGTTCTTTGCCGTCTTCTTGCGCACCGAGCGCGCCGTCCACGAGATAGCCCACGCAATCAATCAGCCGCATATTGAGCGTGATGTTGTCGCCAACGGACACTTTGACGGCTTCGTTCGGGACAAAACGCGGCTGAGTGGTCATTATGGTTTTGCCGTCCGCCGACTGCGGCATCTCGTCAATGGCTCGGTTTTTGTCGTCCTGATTGACGATGCCGTCCACCACGAATTTTTGCATCACCTGCTTGATGAGCGTCGATTTGCCCGTGCGAACAGGTCCAACGACGCCGACGTAAACGTCACCGCCCGTGCGTGACGCTATATCTCGATAAAGGTCAAATTTGTCCATATACTCCTCCGATTTGGTTTGCTAAAATCTATGACGAGCGATTTTGAGATATTCTAAAATCGGCAAATTTGTTGCCGCCACCCTAAAAAACAAACACGCCGTGTCAAACGAAACGGCGTGTTTTGCTGTAAAGTTGTATTTTATATATTGTTATATTCGAATTATATCCGTATTGTTTTCCCCGATTTTTATTCTGTTATTTTTAGAATATTTATCAGAGTTTTTGAATATTTATCCGAATTTCAACCGTTGCGGGCTTATTTTGCATAATACTCGCAAAGCGCGATGCGGATGCTCTCTATAAGCACGTCGATTGCAAACTGCATCTCGTCAAGGGACGGAACGGACGGCGCGATGCGGATGTTGCTGTCGTTGTCGTCAATGCCGTACGGGAAGGTTGATCCTGCTGCGGTGAACTTCACTCCTGCGTCTTTTGCAAGTTGCACAACGCGTTTTGCACAATGCGGAACGTCAAGAGAAATGAAATATCCGCCGAGCGGCTTTGACCACGTCACGTTGTCAACGTCATTGAACGCCTCGGTCATCTTCACGTCGAAAAGCTCGAACTTGGGGCGCAAGATGTCGGCGTGTTGCTTCATGATAGCCTTGATGTTGTCAACGTCTTGCAAGAACTCCACATGCATCACTTGATTGACTTTGTTTGGGTTGATTTTCTTGAAAAACATGCGTTTCATCACGTCTTCTACGTTGTTTTGCGATGCCGCAAATGCCGCAACGCCGCTGCCTGCAAAGGTGATTTTTGCCGTTGAGCAGAACTCGTAAATCATGTCTTGATTGCCTGCTTTTTTGGCAACGTCCATGATGTTTTTCAACTTGACGTCTTCATCGTAGAGCGAGTGCACGCAATACGCGTTGTCCCAAAACACGCGGAAATCTTTGGCGGCAGGCTTTAGATTGGCAAGTCTTTCCACCACCTTGTCCGAGAAGGTTACGCCTGTCGGGTTGGAATATTTGGGGACGCACCAGATGCCCTTGACGCTCTCGTCGTCCTTGCAAAGTCTTTCAACGAGATTCATATCTGGGCCGTCTTCGAGCATGGGCACGGTGATCATATCTATGCCGAAATTCTCGCATATCGAGAAGTGGCGATCATACCCGGGCGCAGGGCAAATGAACTTGACTTTGTCAAGTTTGTTCCACGGCGTTGAGCCGAGAATGCCGAATTGCAACGCAAATTGCACCACGGTGTACATTATATCCAAAGACGAGCCGTCGCACACGATGACCTCGTCGGATTTCACGCCGAAGATTTGCGCAAAAAGCTCTCTTGCTTGTTTCACACCGGCAGGCTCGCCGTAGTTGCGCGCGTCAAAACCGCTCATTGCAAAATTGCATTTTGCGGCATTTTCGAGCATGGGCATTGCTATTTGCAACTGCTCCTTGCACGGTCGGCCTCTTGTCATGTCCACGTTCACGCCTTTTTTGGCGAGTTTCTTGTACGCTTTTTGCTCGGTTTGGAGCATTTGTTCCAATTGTTTGCTGTCAATATCCTTAAAATTCATATTATCTCCACGATACATCATACTGCATTTCGCTCTTTGAAGTGCAGTGACGCGTCGCCTTTGAGTTATTTCTCCGTTTTACCCCTATTTGAAACATATTGTCGCTGTTTGCTGCCTATTTAACACTCAATTCTCTTCGTTGTTGCCGCGGATGAGCAGCCTTATCGGCGTGCCCGAAAAATCAAAACTCTTTCTGAGCGCATTTTCGAGATACCGCTTGTAGCTGAAGTGCATGATCGCCGGATCGTTGACTTTGAGCACGAATGTCGGCGGCGCGACTCCCACTTGCGTGACATAGAAAATCTTGAGCTTTTTGCCAAGATAAGACGGCGGCTCGCTGATACGGATCGCGTCTCCCACCACTTCGTTGAGAAGTCCCGTGGGGATACGCTTTCTTGAATTTGCCACCACTTCTTTGCAAAGTGGGAGCAAATTGTCAAGTCGCTTGCCGCTCAATGCCGAGATGTACACGGATTTGAAATAGTCCATATACTTCAAGTCTTCTTTGAGTTTCTTTTCAAACTCGTTCATGGTGTGGGTGTTTTTGTCCACCAAATCCCACTTGTTCATCACAACGATAGACGGCTTGCCTTCTTCGTGGACGAATCCTGCGATTTTGACGTCTTGCTCAGTGAGTCCTTCGGACGCGTCGCACACGATAAGCACCACGTCCGCCCTGCGCACCGCAAGCAACGAGCGCATGACCGAATATCTTTCAAGATCTTCGTTGACCACCTTTTTCTTGCGCATACCCGCCGTGTCGATGATAAGATACTCGTCGTCACCTATGTTCAACTCTGTGTCGATTGCATCTCTTGTCGTGCCCGCAACGTCGCTGACTATGCAACGATCGTATCCCAAAAGCCTGTTGGTTATCGAGCTTTTGCCTGCGTTGGGTTTGCCGACAATGGCGATCTTTATACGGTCGGGATCTTCTTCGACGGGATGATCGGGGATGACTTCCATGATTGCGTCAAGAAGGTCGCCGAGTCCCTTGCCCTGCTCTGCGCTGACCGCATGCGGCTCGCCGAAACCGAGCGCGTAAAAATCGTATACGTTGCTCATATCGTTGTTGTCGATTTTGTTGACCGCAAGGATGACGGGAAGTTTCGATTTTCTCAAAAACGAACACACGAGATTGTCGTCCGTGGTGAGTCCCGTCTTTCCGTCCACAACGTACAAGATTGCGTTTGCGGTGTCCACTGCGATTTCCACTTGCGTGCGGATGTGATTCCACATCTGGTCGTCGCTTTTGAGCTCCAATCCGCCTGTATCGATGAGCGTAAACGCTCTGCCGCACCACTCGCAATCGGCATACACTCTGTCTCTTGTGACGCCGGGGGTGTTTTCCACAATGGATATGCGACTGCCCGCTATCCTGTTGAACAGCGTGCTTTTGCCCACGTTGGGTCTTCCTACAATTGCTACCAATGGTTTCATATTATCACCAAATCAATGTTTTATCGTTGTATTTTGTTGTTATAAACCGCGTTTTGCGTGATTATACCGTTTTTATTCTTTTGCGCCATAGCCGAAATGCTCTGCGATTTTGCTTGCCATGTCACTGCCGCTGTGGGATATGACGATGAAGGGCGCGCCGAGTGCGTCTTCCACTTCTTTGACGGTCTTGTTGTCAAGGAAAGTGTCCGTAAACTCTCTGAGCATATTGTCGGGGATGACAAATGCGTCCGTCTTTGTACCCTTGACTTGCTCTATGATGTCGCCTGCCGTGAGAAGCCCCGCAACCGTCACGGACTTGCCGAAAAAGTTGTTGACGATAGAGTGAACTTCGCACTCTATACCGAGCTTGCTTTCAAGCGACTTTGCATATTCTTTCAAAAGCGGCGCAAAGGACACTCCCGTGATGAAATCCACCTTTTTGCCTATTTGCATGTCGTCAAGCTCGCCAAGTCCGAACTCGAAATTGTCTTTGAAATCCGCAAGCAAGCCCACGCCGTTTTCTATCTGATCGAACGTGCCGTAATAGGAGCTGTCTTTGACGGGCAACTTGGCTTTGACGTAATACTCGTCACTGCACCAACAAAAGCCGCCGTACTCCTTGTTGAGAGCCTCGACAAGCGCGATCGTATCTCGTGCGTTTTGCTCGTCAACGGGTTTGAGCTGTTGCAGTTTATCTCTATGCCCAGTCATACCCACAGGAACGACCGCCACCGTTTCCACGCCTTCCACGCCGTGCAAGCCGCGTATGCTGTCTTCAAGCACTTTGCCGTCATTGACGTCGGGCACGACCACGAGCTGAGTGTGCATTTTTATGCCTGCCGCGCCCAATCTGCGCATTTGATCGGGGAGTTTTCTCGTGTTCGGATTTTTGAGAATGTACACTCTCACATCGTCGTCCCAAGCATGCACCGAGATGTACAAGGGGCTGAGTTTCAAGCGAATGACGCGCTCGATTTCTTCTTCGGTGACGTTGGTCATCGTCACGTACGAGCCGCACATAAAGCTGTATCTGTAATCGTCGTCCTTTACGTAAAGGCTCGGGCGCATGTTTTTGGGCAGCTGATCCACAAAGCAGAATATGCAGTGATTTTTGCACACGACGGGCTTCATGTCGATGTCAAATTCAAGCCCCAAAGACTGTCCGTCTTTCTTGTGGACGTGAATGGTTTTTGGCTTGCCGTCACGCAAAATATCCACCGAGAATTTTCTCTCGTTGTCATAAAAAAGGAAATCCAACTCGTCAATCATGTCGTAGCCGCCAATGCGCAACACGTCATCTCCGAGCTTGAATCCCTGCTTTTTTGCGATGTCGTTCAACTTAACTATCTTTGGCATATCACTATATCTCTGTCCGTTTGCTTTTTGCTTTGTCCAATTTGGTCTTTTTATCGTCTTTGCGGCTTGCTTGCCGCCGATTTGTTTGCTTTGTCAACCGGTTTGTCGGTGCTTTGCGTTCAAAATGCAAGTCACACGGCAATGTACGCCGACAAGAACGCCGCGATGTTGTCTATGCTGCTCATCTCCACCCACTTTTTGCCGTTTTCGGACACGTAGTCACCCACGTCCGACTGCAAAATCTTGTAGAGCAATCCCACGATTTCTATATCTTCTTTTGCCGTCAAACACAAGCCGTGCGACACAAGGAAGGATATGTTGGCTTGCTCGTGTTCGATTGTGGAAAGCACGATGGACGGCACGCCGAGTTTCATGCACTTGTAGATTGTGGCAACGTCGTATTCGGTGACGGCAACGTCGCATATCTGCAAATACTCGTCCACACGCTCGGGCTCGTTGATGAATACCACCTTCATATCGGGCACGGTGACCGCCTTTGCCGAGAGCGCGGAGAGCACCTTTTGGTCTTTGCAATACACCGCAAGATTGGCAATCCCGCCTTGATCGAGAAGGAGCGAATACACCTTTTCGAGCGCGGATTTGTTTTGTATTGCAAGATACACCGTCTTGACTTTGGGCAAGCCGAGTTCTTGCTTTTTGAGCTTTTTCTCTTCGGGGGAAACGGGCGTTGCCTCAAAGGGCAACCCCATCACCATAACGTCCTTCGCTTTTATGCCGTTTTGCACCAAAGCGGACTTTATCTCCGAGTTTTCGACTATATAAACGTTGGTTAGGTTGTCATGGATGCGTTTTGGCAAATAGAACGAAGTCATCATATAGATGATTTGCGTGTCGAATTTTGCCCTGCGCTTTGCCTCGGTCGCGCAATGGTGCGCATAGGGCGTCACGCACAAAATATAGTCGGGATGAAAACGCTTGATAAGGTTGTTTATCCTGTTGACGCGCTTTGAGAGAGTCTTGAATGCAAACTTGTCTTTGAAAAGACTCTTGTCCTTTTTTTCAAGCAAATACTGATATTCACCGCCCTCGTCCATGAGCCTGTCAAGAGCGGACAATTTGGTTGCCGAGCCGTAGCGATCGTCACTCATCACGACAACGTTGTGCGAGCCGATTTTGCGGATTGCCTCCGCAAGTTTTTGAGACACGCCGTCGGGCTCGTCTCTTGAAGTGAGTATCAATATTATGCGTTTTCTGAACATACTTTCACCTTGTCGATATTGCTTTTGCGTTCATTACGCTATAAAGGTTGCTCCGCCGCCGCAACAAACTTTGCAAGCGGCAAAAGCCTTTTAGTCTTCCACGATGATGGGGATGATGATCGGAAATTGTCTGTCCTTGTAGAAGAGCTTGCGCACCGCTTTTTTGACAAGTCTTGCCACGTCGTTGACGTTGACTTTGTCAAAATCGGCGGCGTCCACGGTCTCTTTGGTTGCATTGCGGATGCTTGCCTGCACGTCTTCCGTAAGGTTGAATCCGCGCGCGATGATGTCCACGTCGCCCACAATCTTGCCCGTCTCCAAATCCACCGCGCAAAGCACGAGCAACATGCCGTATTCCGCAAGCGAGCGGCGATCGTTGATGACCGACTTGCCGTCTTCGAGCACCACGCCGTCAACGTAGGTGTTGCCTGCCGTGACGTTGGAGTGTTGTCTGACTCCCTTTTGATTGAATCCGTAGCTCTCGCCGATGTTGGCAATGACGATGTTTTTTGACAGCACGCCGAGCGATTTTGCAATTTCCGCATGCTTGAATTGGTGGCGATATTCGCCGTGCACGGGCATGAAGAACTGCGGTTGAACGAGAGTGAGCATAAGTTTCAGCTCGTCTTCATAGGCGTGTCCCGACACGTGAATGTCGTTCATGCTGTCGTAGATGACGTTTGCGCCCTTTCTGAACAAGTCGTTGATGACGTCATACACCGATTTCTCGTTGCCGGGGATAGGCGAGGATGACAACACCACAAGGTCGTCCGTGCCGAGATTGATCTTGTTGAACTCGCCTTTCGAGAGCTTTTTGAGCGCGCTGAGCGGCTCGCCCTGACTGCCCGTTGCAAGCACCACCGTTTCGCTGGGGAGCAACTTGCCCACGCTGTCCACAATCACGCCCTTTGGCACTTTCAGCTCTCCGCAAGCGGACGCCACGTCCACGATGCCCTTCATGCTTCTGCCTGCAAGCACCACTTTTCTGCGATACTTGTTGGCAAGATTGAGCACTTGTTGCACGCGATAGTTGGACGATGCAAAGCACGCGATGACAATTCTCTTGTTGGGATTGTCCGCAAAGATTCTTTCAAGGGTTTGTCCCACCACTCTTTCGGACGTGGAACTGCCCTTTCTTTCAACGTTGGTGGACTCGCCGAGCATAAGCAGCACGCCTTTTGCGCCGATTTCGGCAATCCTACCCACGTCCGTCTTCTTGTTGTCGATGGGTGTCGGATCCATCTTGAAGTCTCCGGTGACAAACACGGTGCCTACGGGGCTTGTGATTGACAAAGCGCACGCGCCCGCCATTGAGTGGCACACCTTGATAAACTCCACCTTGAAACAGCCGAGTGTTATCGTATCACCTGCCGAAACAGTGTTGAGATTTGCGCTTTTGCCACTCTTTTCGAGCTTGCGTTTGAGCAGTCCCAAAGTGAGCGACGTGCCGTATATGGGCGTCTTTTTCAAGTCTTCGGCATAATAAGGTATCGCGCCGATGTGGTCTTCGTGACCGTGAGTGAGCACTATGCCGCGAAGGCGGTGCATGTTTTCCTTTACATAAGTGATGTCGGGGATGATTGCGTCAATTCCGGGGCTGTCTTCATCCGGGAAGGACGCGCCCATATCCACGATTATCATATCGTCGCCACATTCGATAGCGGTCATGTTTTTGCCTATTTCGCCCACGCCGCCAAGAAAAGTGACTTTGACTGTTTTTGCATTTTTTGCCATAATTTCTATTCTCCGATTTTGCGCGATGTCGCGCACGATATTATACTATATTTTTTCAATATACTATACTACATCAATTTTCGCTTTTAAGCAAGAGTTTCAATCAAAAGACGCAAAATAGGTACGATTTCGACCTTGTTTTCAAAAAAAAATCTTTACAAACCGCCGCTTTGCATTTACGATATTATTATCAAACAGATTTGCGCTGCCAATGCGGCGCGGTTTAAGGAGCTTATTTTATGAGAGTTTACAACTTTTCGGCAGGCCCGGGCATGCTTCCCTTGGAAGTGTTGCAAGAGGCAGGCGCATCCATAACGGACTATCAAGGCTCGGGAATGAGCGTCATGGAAATGAGCCACCGCTCAAAATGGTACGAGGCAATCAACGACGAGTGTTTGTCCCTTGTCAGAGAATTGATGAACGTGCCTGAAAACTATCACGTCATCTTTGTGCAAGGCGGCGCATCCACGCAGTTCGAGGCTGTCCCGCTCAACCTTCTCAAAACCGGCAAAGCAGACTATATCGTCACCGGCAACTTTGCAAAAAAAGCATACAAGGAAGCTCAAAAATACGGCGATATCCGCCTTGTCGCGTCCAGCGAAGACAAAAAGTTCACCTATATCCCCAAGACAAGTCCGTCCGATTTCAGACAAGACGCAAGCTATGTTCACATCACCGAGAACAACACCATTTTCGGTGTGAAATACAACGCTTTGCCCGACACAAACGGCGTTCCGCTCGTGTCGGATATGTCATCGTGCATCATGAGCGAAGTGGCGGACGTCAACAAATATTCGCTCATCTATGCAGGCGCGCAAAAGAATCTCGCCCCCGCAGGCGTCACGCTTGTCATCGTCAAAGACGATATGCTCGGCGGTGAGCTTCCCATCTGCCCCACCATGCTCAAATATCGCACGCAAATCGACGCAAACAGCTTGTACAACACTCCGCCTTGCTGGCCGATCTATATGATGATGCTCAACCTTCGCTATCTCAAAGCCCACGGCGGCGTGAGCGCGATCGAGCAAGTCAATCGTGAAAAAGCCAAGATGCTTTACGACTTTATCGACCAATCCGACTTCTACAACAACTATGTGGAAAAACAGAGCCGTTCGCTTATGAACGTGCCTTTTGTTTCTCCGAGTGACGAGCTCAACGCAAAGTTTGTCAAAGAAGCCGAGCAAAACGGTCTTGTGAGCCTGAAAGGACACAAACTTGTCGGCGGCATGCGCGCGTCTATCTACAACGCAATGCCCGTTGAAGGCGTCAAGGCTCTTATCGAGTTTATGAAGAAATTCGAGCTTGAAAACAAATGACACTCCGCGCCCGATGACCATTCGGGCGTTTTTATCTCATAGACAAGAAAAAGCATAGGGCAATTATTTCTCACGCTTTGTTGCTTGTCAAAAGGAAGTATTATGGAAATTTTGAAACTCAACCCTATATCTCCCCTTGCAAACGGCGTGCTTTCGGGCTACGACGTCGTTGACAAGGCTCAATCTCCCGTGGGCATCTTGGTGCGCTCTTTCAAAATGGACGAATACGCGTTGCCCGACAGCGTTGTGGCAATCGCAAGAGCGGGCGCGGGCGTAAACAACATTCCGCATGCCGAATACGCAAAGAAAGGCGTTGCGGTGTTCAACACCCCGGGTGCAAACGCAAATGCCGTCAAAGAGCTTGTGCTTGCCGCGCTCATTCTCGGCGCAAGAAACGTATATGAAGGCATAAATTGGGCAAACAATCTCTCGGGCGACGACGTTGCAAAGCAAGTGGAAAAAGGCAAAAGCACGTTTGCAGGCAGTGAGATTCAGGGCAAAACCGTTTGCATTGTCGGTCTTGGCGCAATAGGCAGAAAAGTCGCAGCGGCTGCGCACGCTCTTGGCATGAGCGTCACGGGATACGATCCCTTCATAAGCGAGCAAGCAAAAGCCGAGATCCCGTTTGTGACAATCTTTGACGATTTGAGGTTGGCATGGAAAGACGCAGACTTTGTCACGCTCCACGTGCCGATGACCGCCGACAACAAAGGCTTTATCGACAAAGAAGCAATAGCAAGCATGAAAGACGGCGTTGTGCTTGCCAACTGCGCTCGCGGCGAGCTTGTCAACGTATCCGACGTCAAAGATGCTTTGCAAAGCAAAAAAATGCGCAAATACGTTGTGGATTTCCCAAGCGAAGAGTGCCTAAGACATGAGGGCATCATCGCAATTCCGCACCTTGGCGCGTCAACGCAAGAGGCAGAAGACAATTGCGCGGTTATGGCTGCGACAGAGCTTAAAGATTACATTGAAAACGGCAATATCAAAAACTCCGTCAACATGCCCAATCTCTTCGTTGAAAAATGTGCAAAGCACCGCTACACGATCATCTCTCACGATCAAGGCGAAAACACGTTCGGCGGCACGAGTGCAACGAGAAACGGCATAAGATATACAATCGTTGACACGGACGACCCCGTCAATCTTCAATCAATCGACGATGCAAGCGTCATAAAAGTCCGCTTGGTATACTAAAAAGCAAAAGCAAGGTTTTCGCCTTGCTTTTCTTATGCCTTTTTGATACACATATCGTGTTTTGTATCAACATATTATTACACTTTTCGTGTTTTATCAACTTTTCAAAACACCATTTTTAACCCGTTTTTGCTTGTTTTGGCGGATTTTGGCATATTTTGCAACACCTATCGTGTTTTACGCTGTTTGCACGACATTTGCGATTTTGCCAAGGCAATTCATCATCGCGCGAGAAAACGGCTCGCCTTTGACAACAATTTGTCTAGGCTTTTCTCTGATTATTGCAAACATCGCGTCATACTCTTTGTCATCATATAAATTTAGCGGTGACACAACCGTTTGCTCCGTAAGGTTTTTCACCGTCATGCCACTTGCACAATCGCCGTCGACCACAATGTCGTTTCTACCACCGTCACTACCAGCAATGAATGACGCAACGTCAAACACGTCTTCGTCGCAAACGCTGTTTTCAAGCAGTCTTGTGGCAACTTCCGCCACTTCGCTCCATGCGTCTTGTAGGCTTTTCAACCTGAAATTGTATATTCCGTCCACGCTCAAATCCAGCATGCTTGCAAGCGTCTTTTGGATTATGCCGCTTTCAAAGTCGTTGTCAAAGCACACGATTGACGAGAGCAGCGCGCATTTTGCGTGATTGAAGTTGACAAGCGGTATTCTCTTTTTGAAATACTCCGTCTTCAAAAATGCAAGATACACCGTTTCTATGACGGCGTTGACTCTCTCTTCCACTTCATCTCTCGTTTGGCAAGCGCAGGCAAGGTATATCCACTCTCTATTTTGCGACTCTTCTTTTGCATACGACAGTTCTTTGATTTTGTCAAGTTCGTTTTGGATGTATCCGAGTTCTCTTTTGTAGCATTTGTCCATGCTGATAACGTTTGACCACATATACATATTGTATGCAAGGATAAAATAAAAATAAGCGGAAATCTCCGCCTATCGAAATTGCGCGCTTTTTATACAAGCACGTTTGAGTGTGCGTATTTTTTTGGAGTCGTGCCGTACTGCTTTTTGAAACTCTCGATATAATGCGTTTGCGAACAAAATCCGAGATAGTAGCCGATCTCGCCGTACTCAAAACCTTTGGCAAGCAGATTTTTGCTTTCTTCGAGTTTTTCTTGCATGATATATTTTGCAAGGCTCACCCCCACGCACTTTTTGAACGCAGACGAAAGATAATCCGCGCTCACTCCGCACGCAATGGCAACGTCATTGCACTTTATGCTCTCGTGCAAATGCGCGCTGACGTATTTCATCGCCTTGCGCACGTAGGGCGGATATTCGAGTCGTTTTTTGCTTGCTTTCACCCTAAAAGTCAGCTCAACCGCCTTTTCCACGAGAAATCGCAAAATGTCGGCGGCGTCCGTCATCTTGTCAACCGCCTGAATGTACGAGTCCGAGAGATTGTACGCTTCTTCTTCCACAAGACCGCCTTCAACGGCATATCGCGTGGCAAGCGTGATGCAGCTCACCGCAAAATATTGCGCTTGACGCAGCGAATCGTTGCTCATTCTGCCCACAACCAACGCGTTTTGCACAAACTGACCTATCGCGCCGCGCACTCCGTCAACGTCGCCGTTTTTTATGAAATTGTAAAAAAAGACTTCTCGGCTGTACGACGTGTGGACGACTCCGCTTTCTCGCTGTTGAAAAAGCGGATTTTCGCCCTTTGGCAAAATCTCGATATTCAGCCTGTCTTCTCTTTGGTCGCTCATACTCGAATTATATCACAATTTTCGCATTTTTCAACGGAAATATGATATTTTGTCGCAAATCGTGATATAAATCGTACAATCTATAATATAAAATGTATGATATAAAGGTATATATCTATATATACGGCTAAACGCACGACTTTGCGTAAAGACGTAAAACGCAAAATCGGATAAGGACGGATTATGAAAAAAGGCAATCGAACCGATTGGGACAGAATGGTTGACGGCAAGCTCTACAATGCGTCGAGCAAAGATATCTTTTTCAAGCACGCACGAGGGCTCTGGCTCACGCAAAAGCTCAACAAGTGCTCGGTGCTCAATCAGCCAAGGCAAAAGCGTCTTATTGAAAAACTCATTCCGTCATCAAAGGGTAAATCATTGGGTATTTTCACTCCGTTTTATTGCGAATACGGCGTGAACATTCAAGTTGGCAACGGTGTGTTTTTCAACTATGGATGCACGCTTTTGGACGTGTCGCCCATCACGATAGAAGACGACGTATGGCTTGGCGCAAACGTTACGATTGCAACGCCATGTCATCCGCTCATCTCCACCGAACGAATTTGTCAAAACTATCCCGACGGCTATCACGATCTCGAATATTCAAAGCCCGTCACGATCAAGAAAGGCTCGTGGATTGCCTCAAACGTCACGATTTGCGGCGGAGTCACCATAGGCGAAAATTGCGTTGTTGCGGCAGGCAGCGTGGTGACAAGGGATATCCCGGACGGTTATATCGCAATGGGTGTGCCTGCAAAAGCGGTGCGCAAAATCGATGAAGACGACAGAATGGACGTGTGGCAGACCTATGTGCAGGATGCGATCCCCATGTCCGTTCGCGACAAACAAAAACAAGGATAAATCACTAAGCAAGCGGTTTATACAACAAAAATAAACATATAAAAGCCGACTTTTGTCGGCAATCCCAAAAAGGAGAAGATTATGAACGACAAAGATTATCAAGCCATTCTCGCAAAACTCACTCTTGACGAGAAAGTGTGTATGTGCTCGGGTTCAACCACTTGGCTCACTCAACCAATCAAACGTGACGACGTGGATATCCCTGCCGTGCGTATGAGCGACGGCCCTGTCGGTCTGAGAAGAGAAAAGATGTCGGGCGGCGTCAACATCATGCAAATCCCCGAGCCCGCAACTTGTTTCCCGGGTGCTGTCACCACGGCGTCAAGCTGGGACGAAGATCTCATCGAAGAAGTGGGACATGCAATTGCCGTCGAGGCGCAAAGCCTTGGCGTATCCACCGTTCTCGGTCCCGGCGTCAACATCAAGCGCAGCCCCCTTTGCGGCAGAAACTTCGAGTATTTCTCCGAAGATCCCTTCCTTGCGGGACGTATGGGCGCGGCATGGGTGCACGGCGTGCAAAAGACCAATGTCGGCACGTCTTTGAAACACTATCTCGCCAACAACCAAGAGTACATCAGAATGTGCATAGACTCTATCGTGGACGAGCGCACGCTCCGCGAGATTTATATGCCCGCGTTTGAACATATCGTCAAGACCGAGCACCCCACCACCGTCATGTGCTCGTACAACCGTCTCAACGGCACGTACCTTTCCGACAACAAGCGTTTTCTCACCGACGTATTGCGCGACGAGTGGGGCTACAAAGGCATTGTGGTGAGCGACTGGGGCGCAGTCAACAATCGCGCCGAAGGCATCAAAGCGGGCATGGATCTCGAAATGCCGGGCGGAAAAGGCATAGGTTTCAACGGCAACAACATCTACAACGCCCTTGAAAACGGCACTTTGACGGAAGAAGACATCGACAAAGTGGTGCTGCGCCTTATCAAGTTCGCATACGAAAACAAGGTGCGCGAAGTGGACGGCGTCACCTACGACGTCGAAGAGCACAACCAAATCGCAAGACGCGCGGCAGAAGGCGGCGCAGTGCTTCTCAAAAACGACGGCGCGCTTCCCCTTAAAGCCAATCAATCTATCGCCGTAATCGGCAAGCTCGCCAAAAAACTCCGCTATCAAGGCGGTGGATCGAGCCATATTCTCCCACACAAAGTCACGTCTTTCCTTGACGCGCTCGACAATGCGGGGCAAAAATACGAATATGCGGACGGCTACACTTTGAAGGGCGAAGGCTACAAAAAGAGCCTTATCAAAAAAGCCGTCAAAGCCGCAAAAGGCAAAGACGCGGTGTTGCTTTTCATAGGTCTGACCGATGCGTTCGAGTCCGAGGGCTACGACCGCTCGCACATCAAGATGCCAACGTCACACGTCACGCTTGTCAACGAACTTCTCAAAGTCAACAAAAACGTCATAGTGGTTCTATCCTGTGGCTCACCCGTGGAAATCGGCGAATGGGACAAGGGCGTCAAAGCCATTCTCAACGTCTATCTCGGCGGTCAGGCAGGCGGCGAAGCAACCTACAATCTCTTGTACGGCAAGGTCAATCCCTCTGGCAAACTTGCCGAAACCTTCCCCGTCTGCGAAAACGATTATCTCGGCTCGAAATACTTCCGTATGGGCCCCAGAACAGTCGAATACCGCGAGAGCGTCTATGTTGGATACCGCTATTACGACAGCGCGAAAAAACAAGTCAAATACCCCTTCGGCTACGGACTTTCCTACACCGCTTTCGAATATTCCAACCTGCGCCTTAGCGCAACCGATATCCGCCAAGACGAGCCGCTCACCGTCACTTTCACAGTCAAAAACACTGGCAAATTCGCCGGTGCGGAAATCGCGCAACTTTACGTCAAAGACACCGAAAGCACACTTTATCGTCCCGAAAAGGAACTTAAAGGCTTCAAAAAGGTATTTTTGAACCCCGGCGAAGAGAAAGACGTCACCCTGACTCTTGACTCTCGCGCGTTTGCATACTACAACGTTGCAATCAAAGATTGGCACGTCGAAAGCGGCGATTTTGCAATTCTCGTGGGCGCGTCTTCAAGAGATATCAAGCTTGAAGGTCACGTCAACGTCACGTCAAAAAATCCCGACGCACCTATCCCCGACTACACAAAGTCCGCACCTGCATATTACGATATTGCAAACGCAAAGGAAATCCCGACCGAGCAATTCGAAGCGTTGTACGGCGCAAAGATGATCGAAAACACACCCTTCAAAAAAGGCGAGTTCACCGCCAACAACACCATCGGACAATGCAACGTCAAGGGTTTTGGCAGATTTATGTATCGCCTTGCTGTCGGCGCAGTCAACCTTGTCGCGCTCTCAGCCGAAAACCCCGAAATGCTCACCAACTCCGTCAAGGATATGCCCTACCGCACAATCGCATCATGGTCTATGGGGCTCATAACCGACCGCGCTCTTGCAGGCATGGTGGATATGCTCAACGGCAAAAAAGGCGGCTTCCGTCGCTTCCTTAAAGGCTTGGGCAAAGACAAAAAAGCAAAACAACGCAACAAATAACATCGCATAGCCGACGCACTGCAATCGATATCGCGACACCCCAAAAAATCACAAAAACAACACCCAACAACATCAAAAAAACGCTTGCCAACGCAAGCGTTTTTTTCTATACATCGATATATCTTATTATCTCACAAAACCCGATACTATCTCACTCAAAAGCCCTACTTCCATGTAAAAATATATCCTTTTTATATGCAACTTCCATGATTTCACACACAAATTCCTTGCTTTCATGCAGAAAACCGAGCTTTTTGCAAAATACCGCAATACAGCTCCGCATCGCAGAAAAAGAAAAAGTTCACACGGATTTTGGCATACAGAGCTAGTCAAGATAATCAAGCCGCCATGAAATCCGCATGAACATATATATTGTACCACGCGCGATTCCCTTTGTCACGGGAATTTTGAAAAATTGCAAAATTTGGAAGTTTTTGTCAAATCCTTATGCCGATCAATGTTCGGCTTGATTTTTTGTTGAGGTTTCACAATTGTCAAGAATAAAATGCTATTGTGGAAGACCGAATGGAAGGATCGGGCAGTAAAATGCGGATTGCGGGAGTATCATGCGAAGATGCGGACGAGAGCGATGATGAGAAGGTGGAGCGGATAGTAGATGTAGAACGCCCATTTCATGATTTTGTTGAGAGTGGGATTTGAGCCGCGCTGACCGTTGTAGAATGCTAGAACGGGAATGGCAAGTAAGACGGCGAATTGTATAAGCCCGTAGGTCACGGACATGGAAAGACAATAGACAAGCACGTAAAGGCTCACGAAAAACAGACTCCAAAGAATTTGCGAGAGCGGTTTGCCGCGATTTGTGCCTATTGCAAACACGCAAAGGGAGGCGATGCAACTCCAATCGGCAGGAAATGCGGCTATGCACAGCAAAAAGATAAGAAACGGTTTGACCGATTGCTTGATATTTTCGCTGTAATTAACACGGAGCATGATAAGCCCGATTGCAAGCGACCACATGACGCTCGTTTGATTGAGAATATGCCCCATAACGCTGCCGCCCGTGGCAAACGGAACGAGCGCAAGCGCGCCGAACTCGAAAAACGCCGATGATTGCAACATATAAGGAACATGTGAGATAAGTGCAAAAATCAGCAATCTAAGCGTATATTTTTTGACATCGTGGGTGTAATGGAAGCCTTCGGCGATGCAATAGCACATGATGGGGCAAGTGATTCTGCCGATGATATGCATGACGATAGCACCCGGCTCGGTTGAATAGCCGGGATACACCGCCCATGCGATATGGTCGATGGTCATTGCAACGATTGCAATAAGTTTGATGGCGTTTGAATTGAGAAATTTCTTGTTTTCGAGCATATCTCCACTTCCACCACTAAAAATACATCATCCGATGCCGTTTGTCAATTATATGGAAGCCGCACGTGCGCGTATGCGCGCGATACGTCACAAATCGAGCATTCATCCGTTTTATGCGTCCGCACCGCCCTAATTGCTCTCTCACGATGAAAAAAGTATAATATAAATACAAAAGAAACTTATAACACGACAATGCCACCGCTGTTGCGGTGGCATTGATATTTTGTTTGCGTAAAACTAACTTATAATTAGTTTCTGGGGTTCTTGATGTTTGCTTGTGCTGCCTTTTCAAGCAAAACGAGACAAGCTCGTGTCGCAAGTCTTGCTGTATGCACATATTTCACTACTCTACTTGTAAAAGAGAAAAAATGCATACGCACAAGCAAAAACTTGTTTACTGTAACAATGCCACCGCTGTTGCGGTGGCATTGATGTTTTGTTTGCGTAAAACTAACTTATAATTAGTTTCTCGGATTCTTGATGTTTGCTTGTGCAGCTGCCAATCTTGCAATCGGCACTCTGAACGGTGAGCAAGAAACGTAGTCAAGACCGATTTCGTGGCAGAACTCGATGGAAGAAGGATCGCCGCCGTGTTCGCCGCAGATACCGCAGTGCAAATGGCTGTTTGCGCCCTTGCCAAGCGTGACTGCCATCTTCATGAGCTTGCCGACGCCGACAGTGTCAAGACGTGCAAACGGATCGGACTCATAGATCTTTGCTTGATAGTAGCTGGGCAAGAACTTGCTTGCGTCGTCACGGCTGAAGCCGAAGGTCATTTGAGTGAGGTCGTTTGTGCCGAAGCAGAAGAAGTCAGCCTCGGTTGCGATTTCGTCAGCGGTGAGTGCAGCTCTTGGGATTTCGATCATGGTGCCGACTTCGTATTTGAGATCGACGCCTGCTTCCTTGATGATTGCGTCTGCGGTGTCGACAACGGTCTTCTTGCAGAACTTCAATTCCTTGACTTCGCCAACGAGCGGGATCATGATTTCGGGCTCGACCTTCCAATCGGGGTGACGTTTTTGGACGTTGATAGCAGCCTTGATGATTGCCTTGGTTTGCATAACCGCGATTTCGGGATACGTGACCGCAAGACGGCATCCTCTGTGACCCATCATCGGGTTGAACTCGTGCAAGCTGTCGCAAATGAGTTTGATTTCGGAAACGGTCTTACCTTGTGCTTTTGCAAGCAATTCGATGTCTTTTTCTTCGGTGGGCACGAACTCGTGGAGCGGCGGATCCAAGAAACGAATGGTGACAGGATTGCCTTGGAGAGCTTCCATCAGACCTTCGAAGTCTGCTTGTTGCATGGGCTCGATTGCCGCAAGTGCTTTGACGCGTTCTTCAACGGTCTCGGAGCAAATCATTTCGCGGAATTTCTCAATTCTGCCCGGTCCGAAGAACATGTGCTCGGTGCGGACAAGACCGATACCTTGTGCGCCGAGTTCAGCTGCACGTTGAGCGTCTTGCGGGGTGTCCGCATTGGTGCGAACGCCGAGAGCTTTATATTTGTCTGCGAGCTTCATGATTCTTCCGAAATAACCGCTGTTGGGGTCTGCCGGAACAGTCTTGATGATGGTGTCGTAGATGTTGCCCGTCGTGCCGTCGAGAGAGAGACCGTCGCCTTCGTGGAAGACCTTTCCGCCGAGCTCGAAGAACTTCTCTTCTTCGTGCATCTTGATGTCGCCGCAACCGGATACGCAGCAAGTGCCCATTCCGCGAGCAACGACTGCCGCGTGAGAGGTTTGACCGCCGCGAACGGTGAGAATGCCTTGGGCGTACTTCATACCTTCGATGTCTTCAGGAGATGTTTCGAGTCTGACGAGAACGACTTTCTTGCCTTCTTTGCCTTCTTTGACAGCGTCTTCGGCGGTGAAAACGATCGTGCCTGCAGCTGCGCCCGGAGATGCCGCGATGCCCTTGCCGACCACGTTTTGTTTGTCAGCGACTTTGAGGGCTTTGGCGTCGAATTGCGGGTGGAGCAACATGTCGAGTGTCTTTGCGTCGATTTGAAGGAGAGCTTCTTTCTCGTTGATCATGCCTTCGTCGATAAGGTCGCAAGCGATGCGGATTGCAGCAGCTGCGGTGCGCTTACCGTTTCTTGTTTGAAGCATGAAGAGCTTGCCTTTTTCAATGGTGAATTCCATATCTTGCATGTCTTTGTAGTGGTTTTCCAAAGTCTTGCAAACGTCTTGGAATTGTTTGTAAACGTCGGGGAGAACTTCTGCCATCTTGGAGATAGGCATCGGGGTGCGAACGCCTGCAACGACGTCTTCGCCTTGAGCGTTCATAAGGAACTCGCCCATGAGGCCCTTTTCACCGGTTGCGGGGTTACGAGTGAAAGCAACACCCGTGCCGCAATCGTCGCCCATGTTGCCGAATGCCATCATTTGCACGTTGACTGCCGTGCCCCAGCTGTAGGGGATGTCGTGGTCCATACGATAGATGTTTGCGCGCGGGTTGTCCCAGCTGCGGAAAACTGCTTCGATTGCCTTGAAGAGTTGCTCCTTCGGATCGGACGGGAAGTCTTGACCGAGTTGAGCCTTGTACTCTGCTTTGAATTGTTCTGCGAGTTCGTGCAGATCGTCTGCGCTGAGCTCGACGTCTTGAGTGACGCCGCGATCTTCTTTCATCTTGTCGATGAGTTTTTCAAAGTATTTCTTGCCGACTTCCATAACGACGTCGGAGAACATTTGGATGAAACGTCTGTAGCAGTCCCAAGCCCATCTGGGATTGCCGGATTTTTTTGCGAGCACGTCCACGACTTGCTCGTTGAGACCGAGGTTGAGAATGGTGTCCATCATGCCCGGCATAGACGCTCTTGCGCCCGAGCGGACGGATACGAGAAGCGGATTTTCTGCATCGCCGAATTTCTTGCCGGTGATTGCTTCGAGTTTCTCAATATAATCCATGATTTCGGCTTTGATGGAATCGTTGATGTGTCTGCCGTCTTCATAGTATTGAGTGCACGCTTCCGTCGAGATGGTGAATCCTTGCGGAACGGGAAGACCGATGTTGGTCATTTCTGCGAGGTTTGCACCTTTTCCACCGAGAAGCTCACGCATTTGCGCATTGCCCTCTGTGAACAGATAAACATATTTCTTCTGCATTTAGAAGTCCTCCTAAAGATTTCTTTTATACGCAATTATGATAACAAAATGCGCGAGTTTTTGCAAGAAAAAATATATATCTTACAAAAGTATTTTTATAAAAGATACCTTATTTGCCGAAAAAGGGGAGATTTTTGACAATCCGAAACCGCGCTCGGATTGCAATCGGATTTCAACTTGCATATAAGATGTCGCTAATACGCGTAAAAAACGCATATATGCCCTGCCTGCTTTTCAAAACGGTTGACTCGGGCGCACAAAAACAAATGAACAAACTCTTTCAAAAGGGGTTGCGAAAGATAGGAATATTTGCTAAAATCAAAGTGGCGCAACAAGGACGAAAAGACGTGTTTCGCCACCCAAAAAAGCAAAACAGGCGTAATATCCGAACTTTTTGTTCGCAGACAGCAAACCTAGCCGAGCCGACGTTTTGACCGCGTTTTCGACAAAACCGGTACATTTTGGCTCTATAAATCGGCTATCTAACGGTATTTTTTGTGTGCGAGCCGTTTTTTCGGGCAGGAAAAACTATGATTCAAGTCTACAAAAAACTCAACAAATCACTCGTGGAAGTCGAGCCCGATCTCATTGTTGAAGGCTATGACTTCACTGACCAATGGGTGCACATGTCCAACCCCACCGACAAGGAAATCGAGCTTGTGTGCAAATCCACGCAAATCCCCGAAGAGTACGTCAAAGCCGCGTTGGACTCCGAAGAGCGCGCTCACATCGAGAGAGAAGACAACGTGCTGATGGCTGTCACCGACATCCCGATCACCGAAGAAGACGACGACAAATACACCTATTCCACCCTGCCTTTCGGCTTTATATCCAACGAAAACACAATCGTGACCGTGTGCATCAACGAAACGTCAATCGTCTACGACCTTATGGCAGGCAGATACGTCAAGGACTTCAACATTCACAAACGCACGCGCTTTTTGTTGCAACTGCAATACGTCATCGCAAAGAAATATCTGCAATACCTCAAACAAATCGACAGAGCAAGCCAACGCGTTCAAGCAGAGCTTGAAAAAGCAATGAAAAACGAAGGGCTGATCGAGATGCTCTCTCTTGAAAAATCGCTTGTGTACTTTTCGACTTCCCTGCGTTCCAACACCGCGGTTTTGGACAAAGTGCCCCGCCTTGTCAAGTTCTTTGAAGAAGACGAAGACCTTTGGGACGACGTGTTGATAGAAAACCGTCAAGCAATCGAGATGAGCAACATCTACCGCGACATTTTGTCGGGCACGATGGACACCTATGCGTCAATCATCTCCAACAACCTGAACGTCGTCATGAAGACGCTCACCGTGCTTACGTTGCTTGTGGACACACCTGCTATGATAGCTGCGCTTTGGGGCATGAATACGGGCGTACCCTTTGAACACGAGTTGTGGGGATTTTGGGTTGTCGTGGGCATAAACATTGTCATTTGCATCGCGTTGATCATCATATTCATCAAAAAGAAGATGCTCAAATGATTTTGTTGCAAAACAAGCAATCAACGGCAACGCAAAACACGCAAAATCAAGTATCTAACGGGATATTTTGCAAAAGCGAGCGAGTTTCAACCGCAAAGAATATCGGCAAATCACAAAAAATATAAAATGCAAAAACGGAAGCGCACGGCTTCCGTTTTTTTGTATGTCATTTTGCACAAAATCGATATTCTATCGATATATTTTGCGCTTTTCGATTATTTTCAAGCAAAAAGCCGCATGCCGAACAATCGGCTTGCGGCTTTTCATAGCATTTTCAAATTTGAGATATATCAACCTTGGATGAGCGATTGCATGATCTTCTTCATGCAATTGACGATGATCTTTCTCTCTTCGGGGATTTCCTTGAACTTGTTGTAGGCAGAGAGCAAAAGCATTGCAACGTTCATCTTCATCTGCTTGGACATGTTGAGCGAAAGCATATAATCAACGAGATTGGGCAGTTTGACAAGTTTTGCCGGCTTGACGATTTCGTCGTCTTCTTCAGGACCGTCAACAACGTAGACAACTTCTTCTTGTTGCTCTGCGCTCGGAGCGGTTGCAGGCTCTTGAGCGTCTTGCTCGGGCTCTTCTGCAAGCTCTTGCGTGTCTTCCACGACTTCTTCGGTCGCCTCTTGCACCGGCTCTTCGGCAGGCTCTTCGACTGTTTCTTGCTTAGGCTCGGATTGCGCAGGCTCTTGGGCGTCGGTCACTTCTTTGACAACGTCTTCGATCGGCTGCTCGTGTTCTTGCTCGGCTGTCTCATCGACAGACTCCGCGACAAGAGCGTCACCCGCATCTTGCTTTTGGTCGTACGCAACGGCCTCGAGCTCGCCTTCTTGAGCGGCGTCATCGTCATCGATGATTTCGCTCTCAAGGAAAATCTTCTCTTGTTCGGGCTGTTGCTCTACGGCAGGGTGTTGCTTTTCTTCTTGCTCTTTTTCAAGAGCAAGTTGGCGTGCACGTTCTGCTTCAAGTTGCGCTTGTTTTCTCTTTTTTCCAAACATCTTACAATCCTCACAATATGTTTTTATTGTAGCGTCGGCAAATTAGTCCCCCGACTGAACTTGGTTTTTGTTTTTGTTTATACGATATTATATTTCGATCACTTTGTTGATTGCAAATCGCTCATTACTTTGCCAAGGCAGCTCACCACGATTTTGCGATCTTCCTTGCTGTCCTTAAACTTGTTGTACGTGGCAATAAGCATGGACGCAATTTGAATTTTCATGGACTTTGACATATTCTTTGTCAGCATATAGTCCACAAGATTGGGCAGTTTGACAAGTTTTGCAGGCTTGACGTTTTCCTCGTCTTCTTCGTCGCCTTCAACGACATACACCACTTCGGGCTCTTCATCGCCTTTTCCGTCGGTTTGCTCTTCTTCGCCGCTTTCGTCCGATTGCGCTTGCTCGCTTTCGTCTTCACCGCTTTCGCCGTCTTGATCGTCTTCCGCTTCTTGCGGCTCTTCTTCGGTGTCTTGCTCGTCACTCTCAACCGTTTCGTCTTCATCGGGTTGAGCGTCTTCGCTTTCTTGCTCGTCCGCTATATTCTCTTTCTGCTCTTCCGCTTGCTCGACAGGCTCTTCGATTTCGACTTGTTCTTGCGCCGCAGGCTCTTCGACGGATTCTTCGACATCTTCCGTTTCGGGCTCTTGTTCTTCTTCGGTTTCTTCGGATTCGATTCCTTCGTTTTCTTTGGCGGATTGCTCGTCTTCAATCGGTTCTTGCTCGTCTACGACAGGCTCTTGAACTTCTTCGACTTCTTCCGGTTCTTCGTCTTGAACGGGTTCTTCTTCAACGGTTTCGTCCGTGTCTTCGACAGGCTCTTCGTACGCAACTTTTTCCGTTTGTTCGTCCGTTTGTTCTGCGACTTTTGCAGGCTCTTCGTCCGCGTCTTGCGGCTCGCTTGCGATAAGCTCGTCAATGGTCTGCTCCACCGCGCCGTCTTCTTGATCTTCTATGCCTTCGTCAGATTGCGCCTCTTCGCCACCTTCGTCCGCACTCTCTTCGTCTTCGGTCTCTTCGATCAAAGCCTCGATGGGAGTCTGTTCAAGAGCGTACTCTTGCTCTTCGTCCACGGCTTTTGCGGTGTTGCGAGCGATGATTTCTTCCACAAGCCCCGAAAGCTCGGCAAGCGGCGATGAATCCGTCGCATAGTTGCTTTCCACTTGAAGATTGACTTTTGCGTCAAGGTCTTCTTGCATATCTTCAAACACTTCGAGGCATCTCTTGGACTGTTTGCGATTGATGATGATAAGCACAAGATAGGTCACGCCGATTGCGACAAGTCCCACAAAATGCACAACGCTCATGGCTATTGCCTCGATTGTGCCGTAGCCCCAGAATGCGAACACTCCGAGCACGATCAGCGCGATTGCAAGATATATGCCCGAGCGGTAGTCATTGTTTTTCTTGACGATCTTCTCATACACGTTCTTGTCGCTGACGATGTCGCTCGGATAGCCGAAACGCACGCCGAGATATTGCACCCAGCTGTCGCGCAAGGATTGCGGAGCTTTGGACGAGAAGCAATGCGCCGTGAAATCGCTGACGTTGTCGTCGTCGATTTGATCCACGTTGGTGAGATATTTTTCGATTTTTTTGCTTGCATTGATGAGCTTGCGAGCGCGCGAGCCGAAATAGGTCAGCGCGATGATGACGCCTATGCCCACAATCACCGCCACCACGACGATGAAGTAGGTTTTGAAATTGATCTTCGGCAAACGAGCTGAAATATTCGCAAGCCAGTTGAATGCTTTTTCAAAGAATTCCACAAGCACATCTCCTTATCCAATACAATTATCTATATAATTATACATACAATACCTAAAAAAATCAAGATAATAATAAAACATTTGTTTCACTTTTTTTCAAATTTAGGCGTTTACAATGCAAAAACGCGCGTCACAACTCGCGATTTTGCGGTTGCGGCGCGCGCCTAGGTTTTGCACTTTTTATAGGTCTATTGTCTTGCCCGTCTTGAAAGAATACAGCACAACTCTGTCGATTTTTGCACCAATCACGCTTTCAACTGCCGATTTGTATAGATAAAGTTGCTTTTTGTACTTGTTGATGGTTTCTTCGTCTTTCAAAAGCGAGTTCTTGAAGTCCACGATTATCTTCACGTCGTCGTTGATGAAAAGGTCGATAACGCCTTGCACAAGCACCCTGTCTTTCGCTTTGAAATTGTCCGAAACTTCGCATGCGGGCTTGTACATCATAAAGGATTGCTCCCTGTGACACCTGCCCTTTTTCTCGCCTTCGCGCGCGAGAGCCATTATATCGCTTTCAAGACATCGTTTGATATCCTGCACTTTGACGACGTTTTTCTCCTCTTCGGTGAGTTTGCCTTGCTCGAGCATCTTGTCTATTTCGCTCTCTATCTGATCTTCGCTCTCGGCAAAATAGTCTATATACTGCATCACCTTGTGATACGCCGTGCCAACTTTTGCCGCTTCCCTATACACTCTCACCGTGTCTTCGTCAATGCTGTCGAGCGCGGAAACGCTGTATTTCATCGCAAGCTCGGTCGCCTCTTTGTGCGGATATTCAAACGCTTGCGCGGCGGCGATTTTTCTCTTCACTTCTTCGTTGCACTTGCCCGTGACAACGTTTTCGACAGCAGCGTCGATCTCTCTGTCCGCGCCTTCGTGTCTGAACACCGCAACTTGCGCGCCTTCGGCAATCGCTTGCGAAACAAAATCCAAATCGCAATTCGCCACGTCGAGTTTTGAGTTTTGAGCAAACTCTTTAGCCTTTTTGTCGGTGACGGTTGCCGTGATATACATAAGCTGTTTCGCCCTTGTGAGCGCAACGTAAAACAAGCGGATTTCTTCTTTGAGCTGGTTGTCCTTGATGCTCTTTTCAACGGCGAGTTTTGACAGCGTGAGCTTGGTCTTGGTCTTGTTGTCCACGTCAAAATAGTTCATGCCCACAAGCCCTTTGTTGTTCTTCCTGTTTTCAAGGTCGCTGTCGCCAAAGCCTTTGCCGGTTGCAATGAGATCTCCGCTTGCCGCTTCTCTTTTGAACTGCACGGCGCAGTCGGACACAAACACTATGGGGCTTTCAAGACCTTTGTAGCCGTGGAAAGTGCTGACAAGCACTCTGTCTTCACCGCCGCCGTCTCTCGTTTCGTTTGCGCCTTCAACGTATTCTTCCACAAATTTGCCAAGCGACTGCTCGCTCTCGGACGCGCTCTTGATAAAACCTTTGAGCCCTATCACGTTGCCTTCGCCCGTGCGCATGAGATACGCGTCATAGCAAAACTCCGCCACTATATCGTTCATAAGCTCGCTCACGCTCTTGAAAGACGCTTTGAGCCTATATCTGTCAATCAGCGCAAGCGTTGCTTTCGCCTTTTCCGCCAAATCCCCCGCACCAAGAGCGCAAGATACGAATTTGTCATAAAAACACTCGCCCGAATAGGCGGCGACTTTTGCAAGCTCGTCTTCATCGAATCCGCCGAAAAACGACAGCAAAAATCCTGCAAACGGCACGTCCTGTCTCGGATTGTCAAGCGTGCGCATAAAGCACATAATCTCTCTCTCGGGCAAGGACGCCGAGCGTACGAAAGAGCCTTCTCCGACCGGTATACCTTCATTTTTCAGCACTTTGACGATCTCGGTTGCGGCATTTGAGCGGTTGCGGAACAGCACCGCTATATCGCCGTAGCCTATATACTTGCCGTTGCCGTTTTCGTCCACGCCTTTTGCTCTGCCCACAAGCGTCTTTATCTCGTTTGCGATAAACTTGCCTTCTCTGAAAGCCGCGCTGCCGCCGTCTTCGTCGTCATCGTCGTTGCGTTGCTTTGTCACGTCGTATAGTCCGCACGCGGTTTCGCTCTCCGTTTTCGGTTTTGTGAACAAATGCACTTGCACGTACCCTTCGGGCGAAACTCCGTCAAGAGTTACGGGCGGTATTGACGCAAGCTCGAAACGCGCTTCCGACTTGTAGTCTATATCCGCGCTCTTTTGGGTCATCACGACATCGAAAACGTCGTTGACAAATTTCAAAATTCTGTACGCACTGCGGAAATTGTGGTTGAAATACACGTTCAATCCTTCCGCATTGCCGAATGTGGAATACCTTTGCTGACGGGATATGAAAATCGCAGGATCCGCAAGGCGGAATCCGTATATGCTTTGCTTGACGTCACCCACCATAAAGCACTCGCATTTGACGAGCTTTTCGATGATAGCCTCTTGCGTGGGGTTTACGTCCTGATACTCGTCCACAAACACCGCGTCAAACGAGTCGGCAAGTCCGTACTCATCGTGCGAGAGCAGTTGCATAGCCTTGTGTTGCAAGTCTTCAAAGGACAACACGTCGTCTTGTTTTTTGAGCTCTTGCAGTTTGTTTGCAAAAGTTGCGGCGATTTCGGTGAGTTTTTTGACGTATTTTGCGTTTTGCTCGTGGTATGCGGCAAACAAAGCGTAGTTGTCCGCAACTTCCGCCATCTCGCCGAGCACCGACTCTATCCTGTTGATAGTGTTCTTTGCATAGGTCATTATCGCCTTGTCTTCATCGCTCGCCTTTGAGGGTGTACGCGCCGACACTTTCTCGTATGCGCGCGCCACTTTGCACGCGCCCAGTAGATTGTCCTTTTCAAGAATACGCGTGCATACGCCTATCATATTTGCCACCGAATCGGCGTATCTGCCGTTGTTGTCCATGCCGCCAAGCACGTCCAAAAGCGGCTCGACAACGCTCTTTGCCTTGGTGAAAAATTTGGTGTAATACTCGGTTAGAATGTCAAAAAACCTGCTGTTTTCAAACGAATCGTAGCACTCGTCCACACACTTTGAAAACTCCTTTTCGTCGGGCTGTATCTCGATAAGGCTGTATATCTTCTTGATTGCGTTTTTGAGATTGTCGTCCTTTCTTGATTGCGAAAATATCTCTGCAAGATCGCAAAAAGCCTCGTCCCCTGCCGCAGCATATTCCGCTATCGTTTCGTCCAAAGCCTTGTTGACGTATGTTGCGTGAGCGGTCTCGTCAAGCACTTCGAAGGTGGGCGACAAGCCGAGCTTGTCAAAGTTTTCTCTGATCAAGGACTGGCAAAACGCGTGTATGGTGCATATATGGCAAAACGGCATTTCGTCAAGCTCTTTTCTGAATCTGTCGCGCGTGTCCCCGCTTGATGCGCACGCGGCTCTGAACAGCTCTTGATGTAGCCTTTCTTTCAGTTCGTCCGCGGCTGCGTTGTTGTAGACAAGGATAAGCAAATTTTTCAACGACGCGCCTTCTGCAACCATCAAAATGATACGTTTCACCATCGTGGAAGTCTTGCCCGAGCCTGCCGACGCCGACACGAGAATACGCCCCTTTTCAAGCACCGCTTTCTTTTGATCGTCGGTGAGAAGAAGTCTGCCATTTTCATCTCTCAATATTTCAAGTCTTTTTTCGTTTTCAACGCTGACCGCTTTTTTTGTGTCGCTCATATCCTCGCTCCTTCTTCGCCCTTGTCCGCTTTGACGTTTTCGGTTGCCGTGTCCCCGCAATTTTCCTTGGCGTTTTGCTCGCCGCTTTCTTTGTCAAGCTCGAACACGCTCGTGTCGCTCACCTTGGGCAATTTTCTCTCGTTCATGCCCTTGTAGGCGCATATCGCCGCAAAATCGCACTTGTCGCACTTGCCGTACAACGGAGTGGGACGAATGAAACCGTTCGCAATCTCTTTTGCGCCTTGCGTGGCGATCTCTATGGCATAATCACCGAGCGTGTCAAACGCTTTTGTTGACAAATGCACGCTCTCGTTGAAGTTGCCCTGCTTGTCCACCTTGTACGGCAGCACGGATTTTTCGGGATCGGTCTTGACCATATCGTCGATTTGGCAAAGCGTTTCCATGCTGTTGCCCGCCTGCCCCTTATATTTGTATCTGTCCGCCACATCGTCAGTGAAACTTGAAAATATCGGAAAATAGAACACGCCGCACGGCTTTGCGCCTATGCTCTTTTCAACCGCGCGCATATACACGTACAGCTGAATCTTCTGCCCGGCATACAGCTCTTTCAACGACAAATCCGCGCTCTTGTAGGTCTTGTAGTCTATCACGATAAACTTGTCGTCCAACACGTCCACTCTGTCGATTGTGCCTTTCAGCCCGATTTTTCTCTCGCCTATATCCAGCGACACGGGCAAAATCTTGCCTTCGCCTATCTTGGCTTCCAAGAAACACGGGCGGAATTTCGAGCGTTTTTGCACCTTGTACAAGTCTTTGATAAGGCGCGCGCCCTCGGCTTTGACACGCATGAGCAGTCTGCCCGTGTCCGCCTTTTCAAGCAACACGTCAAACTCATTCTCTTTCACCGCCGCATAGAAATACTCGTCCGCCTTTTTGTCAAAATCGGTGGAATCGTCTATCTTGCCATCTCTCACGTCCTTGAAAAACCTTTCGAGAACGTAGTGCAAAATCGTGCCGTTTTCCGTGCCTTCGAACTTGCCGTCCTTTCTGCGCCTGAGCGAAAGAACGTAGTTGAAATAGTGCGCGTACGGACAGCCGAAGAAGGTCTCCAATCGGCTGACGCTGGTGGTTTCGCCAAAATACGCGCCTTCCTGCTTTTCGATGCGCTCGGGCACTTTGATAGCGTCATCCACCCTTTGCTTGTCGCAATCTTGCACAAACTCGTACGCGCTTGCGTACACGTCAAGGTTTCTTGCGTCCGCTCTTCCCGAGGTGACGTTGCGCATAACTTCGTTGAAACACGCGCGCTTTGTCGCAAAAACGTCTGCGGCTTTGCTTGCGTCATATTTGTCTTGTCCGTCCAAAGAATAAAAGTTTTCGATGTCGATACGCTCGATTGCAAGCGGCTTGCCGTCCTGTTCCAACATGTTTTGCAGCTCGAACACCACCGTTGACGGTCTCATCGCGCCGCCGTCACCCGTCTCGGAATAGCTCACGACAAGCCTGCCTTTCGGCTTTTTCATAAGGTCGCATGCGGCGTACATATCCGTCATGATTTTTTGCATCTCGTTGGGAGTGATCTCAACGCCGAGCGCATGCAAAGTTTCTTCGTCCTTTGGCGTGATCACCGCGCCTCCGCCGCTCGATTTGGGAAACTTCGAGTTGTTCGCGCCCAAGATGTACACGTCCCCGTCCCCCATAAATCTGCTGTCGCTGCCGCCCACGAACACACAGTCGAGAAAAGTCGGCACAAGCGCTATTTTGAGCGTTTTGAGCATAGACTTGAACACGCTCTCGAATCCTTGCACGTCCGTGTCGTAGTCAAGCACTTCTTCTATCTCGTCAAGCACGGAGTTTATCTTGCTGTCCACCTGCTCTGCAACCTTTCTGTAATACTCGCTGAGCGTTGCGAGCCTTTCGACGTATTCAAGGTATCTTTGATTGCTATCTTCAAGCAGCTTGCGCATAGCCCCCACGTATTCTTTTATGGGCTTGACACCGAGTTCGGTCAGCGGAGATAGCGTTGCAAAGACGGCTTTTCGCACGACTTCGGCAGGCTCGTTTTCATTGGTATTGTCAACAATCGCGTCTTTATCGAGCGCATTTGCGTGGATAAACTTGCTTTTTGGCGATATTCCGCTCTTTTTGTCCGTTTGTTTTCTGTCAAACTCACGGGACTTTGGCATATACTCAACGTTGTATTTCAAGCAATAGTTTTCAAACAAATACACAAGGCTCTCTCCGTTTTCAAGCCCCGAATAGAACAGCGGATTTTTGACGAAATCAAGCGTTTCGCGCAGTCTGAAATTGCTTCGCACGCATGCAATCGCTTGCAATGCAAACTTGGCTCTCGTCTGGTGCGAGAGCAACTCTTTCTTGTCTATAAAATACGGGATATTATATCGTTCAAAGGCGTTTTTTATCTCCCATTCGTATGCGTCCACGTCGCTCAGATACACTTCGACGTCACGGTATCTGCCCCCTTCTCGCACGTGCTTTGCCACGTCGATTGCAACCTTGGTCACTTCGTCGTATCTCGATTTTGCCGAGCGCAAAGTCACCTTGCCATCGTTTTGAGTTTTGTCGTTTCCGTCCGTGCCGATATAAGCAAACAGTTTTGTGGAAATCGCTTGCTGTTGCGCGGATAGCTCTTGCTTGTTGTCCACAATCTCCGCCTTGTCCCTGCAAAGCGATACAAGCCTTTTTATCACCCTGTCGGGATATATGCGCTTGTTGGGATTGTCGTATCCGCTCACAAGCCCTATCGTCAGCGACAGCGCATTGTCCGCAAGCCCCTTGACGATGTCAAGTTCGGGCGCGGAAAACTCATAAATATCCGTGCAGTAGAAATTGGTTGTCGCCACCTTTTCGGGATGATTGCGTATATACTCCGCAAGCGCGAAAAGCCTTGTGGACGAGTCGCTGTGCTTGCCTTCAAGAGCCGCAAGATATCCGTCATAAATGAGCGCGATGTCGTGCGCCTTTGCCTTTAAAGACGCTTTTGCGCCGTTTGCGGCATCCACGAGCTGCTTTGACGTCACGCCGCTGTTTCTCACCGCGGTGAGGGCCGCATAAAGCTCGCTTGCAAAACCTTCGGTCATCGCCACTTTGCCGTAATAAAGCAGCTCGTCACGCTTGTCTGCAATCACCTTGCCTATCAACATAACCGAGCCTTCGGGCGTAAGGCATTTTTTGATTTCGTCGCCTATGAGTTTGCCCGCAAGACGCGTGAACGACATGACTTCTATGCCAAACGTGCTTTCGATGCCGAGCGAGGATATAAGACCGCGCTCAACCGACGCCGTGAACCTGTCAGGCGCGATGACGACGTTCTTTGACGAGCCGTCGAGATTGTTCTTCAATTGTTGCAGCACTCCGAGATACGCCCCCGAAGAGCAATTTGACTTGATAATTTTCATATTTTGAGTATAACACCTTTTATGTCCCGTTTCAATCCCACAACTTAAACAAATAAAAATTATAAATTTTTATTTGTTTCTTTCAAAAATTCGGCATTTTGCAAGAAAACACGATCATTTTAATTGCAGGAATATATTTTTATGTTATAATAACTACATTATGAAAAAAGCTATACTCATCGCACTCGTTGCGGTTATGATTGCAGTCATGGGCGTTTCGTTCACCGCCTGCAACAACGCAACCACGCAAGGTCAACTTCAAAACATTCTCAACGACCACAACCACGAGTCGTTTGAATACGCCGTTTCCGCTCAAGACAAAGACGGCAATCCAGTTGCGGGCTATGACGGCTCGTACACCGTCACCCTTGACAAGTACACGCAAGGCTCAACCGTCACCGATTTCGGCTCGGCAACCTTGTCCGACGTCAAGGAAGGCATTTTGGTGAAAGGTCATCTCAGTGTCGGCACAACGGAATATTTCACGGGCAGCTACTTCTCAATCATCAGCGGATCGAGCTATATGGTGCCTGCCTACTCCTTCCGCACCATCAAGAAGGACGGCAACGTCACCTTCTCGCTCAACGCGGCTTATGACGGCAAAAAGTTCAACTACACTCGCACCGTTGACGGCAAAGAATCGAGCGGCACTGTGGATCTTGGTAAAGTGGTCAACTACTACGACAACAACGAGTTCCACCAAGCTCTGCGCACGATCACAACTTTCTCGGAGTCCTTGGCTTTCTCATTTTCAATGCCCATCGTCAGCGCAACCGAGGCAAGCTCCGTGTCCATAACGGCAAGAGTGCTCGGCAAAGTCAATGTCAAGAATGCGTTCACCGATTCAAGAGCAGACCTTCAAGATGGCGGCATCGCTTGCTACAAGACGGCAATCTCTCGCGCAACCGAAGTTGCAGGCATCTCGCAAACTCTCTTCTATGCAGTCGGCGACGTCGCAATGTCGGGCTGGAATATGAAACACATTCTCGTTCGCATCCAAGAGCCTTTCAAAGCGGACGGCAACACCTACTCCATGGTATACGATCTCAAAACCGCAGAATTGCACTGAGTATTGAACAATAAAAATCAACGCACGCCATACAGCGTGCGTTTTTTTGTTGTCTTGTTGCTTGTTTGTTGCCTTGCGTGTTGCAAAATCAATTGTCTATATCTGCAAATCGTGCCGACTTGCCGATGTTGTCGCTTGCAAATTGCGTAAATTGCAAAGCGAAATTTTAGAAATCATCGTGGCAATTTTGCGCTGTCCGCCCCACCGCTTTTGCAAACGGCACGTCAGCAAAGATAGGTGTATTTTGCCTTGTAGTGCTGATACATCTTGTCTATCATCTCGTCTTCGGAATGACCGATCGAGAGAATTTTGCCGAATTTGGTGAGATAAAACATTCCCTTTGGCACGTATACGTAATCGAAAACGCCGTCCGCCTGCGCGCTTGCCGGGGTGAGATACTTTTTGTCGGTGTTGTCGCGAGCAATGTAGCACTTCTCGTCAACGTTTTGCGTGACGGCATAATTGCGATATATATATGCGATTTTGTCAATCGCCTCACGCTCGGTGTCCACCACGTCATAGGTCATATCGTTTTTGAGAATGATTGCAAAGAATTTGTCCGCAATCGCAAACTCAAAAATCTCATCTTCTTCGCCGTCGAGATACGGCAACAGGTCTTCCCTTTCGCCATACGTCCACTGCTGATGCATTTTTGTCATATAAATTCGCGTTTTCATAGACTCATTATACCACTCCCGACAGCAATGTTCAAGATATGAATTGAAGATAATAATGAACAAAAGCCGTCATAGCGGCAACGGCATCGCTTGCTTGCAAGCAACGCCGAGAGCCACATTAGGCTTTTGCTTAGCTAACCGCGCCGAAATCTTTGCTATCAGTTTAAGCAAGGACAAAAACTCCTGCCACAATTTCGCAAGATTGTCGGCTTGGTGTTTTGATTGGGTGGGACACCCACACCCGATTTGAATAATCGGTAAAATTCAAAGTTCTCCTTGTCATCCTGAGCGTAGTCGAAGGATCTAGCGTAGCGAAAATAAAATCAAATATGCGCCTTACGGCTAGATGTTTCGACAGGCTCAACATGACGATATGGAGAAATTGGTATTTTATGCGCCAGTAACGAAAACTTGTTCGGAGCGTACTTATTAACGGAATGTGTAACTTCGAAGACGGAACACGAGCCGCAACGGCGGCGAGCAAATAAGTGCCGAGCAAGACGGTTGTACAAGTGAGCAAGTGCGTGTTGTTCTTTGCACTTGCGAACGAGTGGCATAACAATGGAACGATACTTTTCTATGCGAGTGCCGCCTGTCTTCCCCGCGAGCGACGTGAACTTTTGTAGAGAAAGCACTTTATACAAGTGGTGGAAGAAATACCGGCGCGGACCGGAAAGATGGGGTATTTCTATTTAGAGTTTCAAACGCAAAACTTTTGTAGAGCCGTAACAAATATGGAGAATTTGACACAGAATGTAACAATGTGAGCGTGTCCAAACGGATGAATAACGCGAAAGCACCCCGAGAATGACAACCCAAATGTACTATGCGTACATGAGTTGACGGGCTGTATATTGCTTAAATTATATCTTTTAATGACCGCGATATTTAGATGAAGAACAAGGAAACACCCATCCGAAACAAAACCCAACGTACTATGCGTACGTGATTTTGGAGCGGATGGGTGTTGACGCAGTTATTTGCTAAATAGCGCGGTCATTCCAGTTCGAAGGCGCCGGTATAAAGCTGATAATACCTCCCATGCAACGCGATAAGCTCATCGTGATTGCCGCGCTCGATGATCTCGCCGTGTTCGAGAACGCAAATCATGTCGGAGTTGCGGACGGTGGAAAGACGGTGAGCGATGACAAAGACGGTGCGACCTTGCATGAGCTTGTCCATGCCTTGCTCGATGAGTTTCTCGGTGCGAGTGTCGATGGACGATGTTGCCTCGTCAAGAATGAGAACGGGGGGATTGGCGACTGCGGCTCTTGCGATTGCAAGGAGCTGACGTTGACCTTGCGAAAGGTTTTCGCCGTCACCGGTGAGCATGGTGTTGTAGCCTTCGGGCAAGTGGCGAATGAAATAGTCCGCATTGGCGAGTTTTGCGGCGGCGACGACTTCTTCATCGGTGGCATCGAGTTTGCCAAAGCGAATGTTGTCGGCAACCGTACCCGTGAACAAGTGCGTGTCTTGCAACACCATTGCCATAGAGCGACGCAAATCGTTCTTGTTGATCTTGGTGATGTTGATGTTGTCGTATCTTATCTTGCCTTGATCTATGTCATAGAAGCGGTTGATAAGGTTGGTGATTGTGGTTTTACCTGCGCCGGTTGAGCCGACAAGCGCGACTTTTTGACCGGGCAACGCTTCCATGGTGACGTGTTTGAGCACGGTTTTTTCGGGCACATAACCGAAAGTGACGTCTTCAAACTCCACTTCGCCGCGCCATTTGACGTAGGTTGTCGTGCCGTCTGCTTTGTGGAAGTGTTTCCAAGCCCACTCTCCCGTGTATTCTTCGGTTTCAACGATATTGCCGTTTTCGTCTTCTCTTGCGTTGACGAGAGTGACGTAGCCCTCGTCCTTTTCGGGCTCTTGGTCGATAAGCTCGAAGATACGCTCCGCGCCTGCCAAAGCCATAAGCACGCCGTTCATTTGTTGCGCGATTTGCGAGAGCGGGTTGCTGAATTGGCGAGAGAATTGCATGAAGGACACAAGTCCGCCCCACGTCATACCGCCAAAGCCGCTGATTGCCATGATCGTGCCGACGATTGCGGTGACGGCGTACGAGATATAGGACAAGTTGCCCATGATCGGGAACAAGATGTTTGCGTATTTGTGCGCCTTGTCGGAGTCGTGGAAGAGAGCCTCGTTGAACTTGTCAAAGTCCACTTTTTCTTCATCTTCGTGGCAGAACACCTTGACGACTTTGAGCCCGTCGATATGCTCTTCTATGAAGCCGTTGATTGCGCCCGTTTGACGTTGTTGTCCGACAAAGTGCTTGCCGCTCCTGCCGGCTATAAACTTCATGATGAAAAGCATGACGACAAGCATAACCACCGCGCACAACGTGAGCAAGGGTGATACGATCATCATCGCGACAAACATGCCTATGACGGTGAGCGAGTTGCTAAGCAAGTTGGGGATGCCGTTTGAGAGCAATTCACGCAAAGTGTCGGTGTCGTTGGTGTACAAGCTCATTATGTCGCCGTGAGTGTGAGTGTCGAAGTATCTGATGGGGAGTTTTTCCATCTTTTCAAACATCTCGTCACGCACGTTTTGCAACGTTTTGGTGGTGACTCTCGTGAGAATGAAACTATAAAGATAGTGCAATCCCGCCCCCGTGACGTACATTGCCGCCATGACGCCGACGATGCCGCCGAAGTTTTGGATGGTGACTTCCGCCGCCCTTTGAATGATCTCTGAGTTGGTGGTAACATAGTTGCCCATCTTGTAGGCAAGGGGCAAAATGTAGTTGTTGACGACGACCGAGCCGAGCATAAACGTACCTGCAATGTTGCAAAGCACGTTTGCTATCATGCAAAAGAGCGCGCCGATGAGTTGTCCCGTATACGGCTTCCAGTATCCGAGAATACGCTTCAAAGTTTTCATCGGATTCTTTGCCCTATACTTGTTCTGGGGCATTGCGTTCTTAACGTTTTTCTTGTCTTTCTTACGCATTTTCGCTCACCCCCGTTTCTTGTTCGTCGCTACCCTTCTTTTGCGAATTGTACACGTCCTGATAGATTTGGTTGGTTGCAATAAGTTCATCATGAGTTCCGACAGCGTCAATCTTGCCGTCGTTCATGACAATGATTCTGTCCGCGCTCTCCACGGACGAGATGCGTTGCGCGATGATAAGCACCGTGGTGTCGCCAAACTCGTTTTTAAGCCCTGCGCGAATAGCCGCGTCGGTTGCGGTGTCCACGGCGGACGTTGAGTCGTCCATAATCATAATTTTGGGTTTTTTGAGCAAGGCGCGAGCGATGCACAAGCGTTGTTTTTGTCCGCCCGATACGTTGACGCCGCCCTGTCCGAGCTCGGTGTCATAGCCATTGGGGAAGGACATGATGAAATCGTGCGCCTGAGCCGCTTTTGCGGCATGCTCTATCTCTTCTTGGGTTGCGTTTTTGTTGCCCCAAGCAAGGTTTTCTCTGATAGTACCGCTAAAAAGCACGTTCTTTTGCAGCACCATAGCCACGCTATCTCTAAGCTCGTTGAGCTTGTACTCTTTCACGTTTACGCCACCCACCTTCACTTCGCCGTCAAACACGTCGTAAAGTCTGGGGATAAGCTGCACGAGAGTGGACTTTGCAGAGCCCGTGCCGCCGATGATGCCGATTGTTTCGCCACTCTTGATGTGCAAGTCGATGTCTTCGAGATTGAGCACTTCGCCGGATTTTGAATAGGAAAAGTCAACGTGGTCGAAATCGATGCTGCCGTCTGCAACTTTGAGCTCGTCCGAGGCGTTTTCGCCGTCTTCGATGTCAATCTTCTCGTCCAAAACTTCCACGATACGATCAAGGGACGCGCGCGACAAAACAACGTTCATAAAGCCCATTGCCACCATCATAAGCGACATGAGGATTTGCATAATATAGCTCAAAAACGCCGTGAAATCACCAAGTTGCATTTTGCCCACAATGATGTCGTTGCCGCCAAACCAAGCGACGCAAAGCATGCACGCATACACGATAATTTGCATAAACGGGAATGCGACGACAATGATTTTTTCCGCCGAGAATTGCAGTTTTTGCACTGTGGACGACACTTTCTTGAACTTGTCGATCTCGTTGTCTTCTCTCACAAACGCCTTCACCGCGCGGATGCCGATAAGGTTTTCTTGCGTGGACTCGTTCATGGCGTCATACTTGTGGAGCATTTTCTCAAATCTCGGGAAAATGATCTTGACGCCCACAATCAAGCCGATGATAAGCACGGGCAAAGCCACGGCAAAGATAAGCGAAAGATCGGGGCTTATCGAGATTGCCATGCAGGTTGCCAAAACGAGCATAATCGGCGAGCGCACGAGCATACGAATGACGATCTGAAACGCCATTTGCATGTTGGTCACGTCTGTTGTAAGTCTTGTGACAAGGCTTGCCGTGTTGAAACGGTCAAGGTTTGCAAAACTGAAATTTTCGATCTTGTAGAAAAGTTTTCTGCGAAGATTTTTTGCAAAGCCCGTTGACGCGGTTGCGGCAAGTTTTCCCGACATAGTGCCGAAAAACAGGGATATGAGTGCCATAACCACCATCATCGCGCCGCAAGTGACGATAAACGACACGCGGTTTGTCATGGTGAAAAGCGCACAGCTCAACTTGCCAAGTTGCAACGTAAAGGTAAATTCCGTTGCGTTTTCAGCCATGCCCACGTTGACGATTTGCGCCATGATGAGCGGAATGAAAATCTCAAATAGGACTTCCAGTGCAACCAAAAGTGATGTGAAAATCGCATGCGGCTTGTATTCGCCGATGCAACCCGCCATCTTTTTGACGCCGCCTTTGGATTTTGGTGCTTTGTTTCTTTCCATATTTCTCCCAATTCGCAGAGCGCGAATTTTTGAACATTAAAATGTGATACATATATTTATTTACGATTTTTATCGTCAAATGTCAATCAATATAAAAAATCTTTTTATAAGATTAAGAAATTTTTAATAAATATACTAAATCCATATTTGCGCGCGCATATACGCGCGATGCGCCCACGCGTGCGTGCACGAGCTCATATTGCTTGCCACACTACTGCCACACCTATTGCCAAAATGCTTGCTACACTTCTTGCACCGCTGCTTGCCACATTCTCCCACACGTCTTACCGCCCTTGTTGCAAAACCGATTGCAAAACGTCAACCTACTTACCGCGCCGCTTTCCACACTGCTTGCCAAACGACAAACATATTGTTTTCAAGGCATATTTTGCACGATGTGGCAGATTCTTTTCACGATGACGGACGTATTGTCCGATATGGCTACATGTGATAGATAACTTGACAGAAACGCACTTTTGTGCAATAATGTATACTATATTGCACATAAGGAGACGAATATGACCAACAAAGAAGATTTGCGCATCGTGCGCACTCGCAAACTTTTGAGCAACACGCTGCTCGATATGATGGAAGAAGAATCCATCGAAAAAATCAGCGTCATAGACCTATGCAATCGCGCAATGGTCAACCGCGCAACGTTCTACGCTCACTTTGAAGACAAATATCATCTCCTTGCCTTTGCTTTGGAAGAGTTAAAAGACGACCTGTACGCAAAGTTCACAAAAGAAACAAAACTCACTTCCCCCATGGAAACGATCTCGTCGATTATGATGATGGCAATCGAGTTCTTCTTTGACAAGCACAACCACATCTGCAACATCATACGCAACAACCGCAACGGCAAAGTGGTGAGCACCATCCAAGACTCCATCGCCCATTCCATCAAATATCAGCTTTCCAAATACAAGGACACCTACGAAATCAAGCTCCCCTTGCAAGTGCTGTCAAGTTTTGTTGCGGGCGGCATGGTGTCCACTGCGCTTTGGTGCATAGACAACCCCGGTAAGTACACTCAGGACGAATTTCTTTCCTACGTTTCCTGCCCCATCGCCTCGCACTACTTTGTCAAAAAATGACGATTTATGCAAAATCACGACTTTTCAAACTCTTCCGCCTCGGAAGAGTTTTTATTTTACAAACGTTCGGCAACAATTTTTTTGAAAAAACTGTATAAAAAATCTTGACAAATGCGCAAACGGTGATATAATTAGCAATCGAAGAACAAGAGTGCTAACAGTCAGCAAAAATGACTGCCAACATAATAATAAAAAAGGGGGTACTGATATGGATACCAACAAATATACAAAGAAGGCTCTTGACGCCATCAACAATGCGCAAACACTCGCGCTTGAAAGACACAACCAACAACTTTGCAAGGAGCATATCGCCTACGCGCTTTTGAGCGACGATGAAGGTCTTATCCCCAAACTCGTCAACAAATGCGGTGCGGACGCACCTGCGCTTTTGCGTGAAATAGACAAGATCATCTCGGGCTTTTCTTCCGTCACAGGAAGCGGAGCGGGCGAAGTGTATCTTGCCCAAGACTGCGCCCTTATGCTCTCTCAGGCAGAGAAACTGGCAAAGAGTCAAGGCGACGATTTCGTGAGCGTGGAACACATTTTCCAAGCGATTCTCGACAATCCGTCCCCTGCTTTGAAAAACGCTTTTGCAAAGTGCAAACTCACAAAAGCGGACTTTATCAATGCGGTTAAACAAGTTAAAACGTCAAAAGTGACAAGTGACAACCCCGAAGACACTTATGACGTGCTCAACAAATACGGTCACGATATGGTGGAACGCGCATCCCGCGGGCAGCTCGATCCCGTCATCGGTCGTGACGACGAGATAAGAAACGTCATCCGTATTTTGTCAAGAAAGACCAAAAACAACCCCGTGCTTATCGGCGAAGCGGGCGTTGGCAAGACGGCTATTGCCGAAGGTCTTGCACAGCGTATTGTGCGCGGCGACGTGCCAGAGGGTTTGAAGGACAAACACATCTTTGCTCTCGATATGGGCGCGCTGATTGCAGGCGCAAAGTATCGTGGCGAATTTGAAGAAAGACTCAAAGCCGTCTTGACCGAAATCAAGAAACAAAACGGCAGAATGTTGCTGTTCATCGATGAGTTGCACACCATCGTGGGCGCAGGCAAGACCGAAGGCAGCATGGATGCAGGCAACCTGCTCAAGCCTATGCTTGCAAGGGGCGAATTGCACTGCATCGGCGCAACCACCCTTGACGAATACCGCAAGTATATCGAAAAAGATCCTGCGCTTGAAAGACGTTTTCAACCCGTCATGGTCAACGAACCCACCGTTGAAGACACAATCGCTATCTTGCGTGGCTTGAAAGAAAGATACGAGATCTTCCACGGCGTGCGTATTCACGACCAAGCTCTCGTTGCGGCGGCAACGCTTTCGGATAGATACATCACCGACAGATTCTTGCCCGACAAGGCGATCGACCTTGTGGACGAGGCGTGCGCGATGATAAGAACGGAAATCGACAGCATGCCCACCGAAATGGACGTGATAAGCCGCAAAATCATGCAGCTTGAAATCGAAGAAATGGCTCTTGAAAAAGAGACGGACAAACTCTCCGTTGACCGCCGCGAATCCATCAAGAAAGAACTTGCCGAACTGCACGACAAATTCAACGCGATGAAGGCGCAATGGGAAAACGAGAAGAAGGAAATCAACAGCGTGCAAGACACCAAAGCCGAAATCGACCGCGTCAATCTCGCAATCGAAGAGGCAAAGCGCAACAGCGACTACGGCAAGGCGGCACAACTGCAATACGGCGAACTGCCCGCGCTCAACAAAAAGCTGGAAGACGCCGAAAAGAAAGGCGCAAACGGCACTACACTTTTGCGTGACGAAGTGACTGCCGACGAAATCGCAAAAATCGTGGCAAAATGGACTGGCATCCCCGTCACCAAGCTCATGGAAAGCGAAAAGGAAAAACTGCTCCATCTTGGCGATGAACTGCACAAGAGAGTCATCGGTCAAGACGAGGCTGTCACGGCGGTGAGCGAAGCGGTGTTGCGTTCTCGTGCGGGCATATCCGATGAAAACAGACCTATCGGCTCGTTCCTGTTCCTTGGTCCGACGGGCGTTGGCAAGACGGAACTTGCAAAGACGCTTGCGTCCTATCTGTTTGATGACGAGCGCAATATCGTGCGTATCGACATGACGGAATATATGGAAAAATTCAGCGTATCTCGTCTTATCGGCGCACCTCCGGGATACGTGGGCTATGACGAAGGCGGTCAACTCACCGAGGCTGTGAGAAGAAAACCCTACTCTGTCGTGCTGTTTGACGAGATCGAAAAGGCGCACCCCGACGTGTTCAACATCTTGCTGCAAGTGCTTGACGACGGCAGAATCACCGACAGCCAAGGCAGAACGGTCAACTTCAAGAACACAATCATCATCATGACTTCCAACCTTGGCAGCAGCGTCATTCTCGACAACATCGACGACAAAGGCGAGATCAAGCAAGAAGCCAAAGACGAAATCGACGGACTGCTCAAACAAACTTTCCGCCCCGAGTTTTTGAACAGACTTGACGACATAGTGTTCTTCACGCCGCTCACAAGAGAGAGCGTGTATAAGATCATCGACATCATGCTCGCAAAACTCTCATCGAGGCTTGACAAACAAAATCTCAAACTCGAAGTCACCCAAGCAGCAAAAGACCTTATCGTTGACGGCGGCTATGACGTGACCTTCGGCGCAAGACCGCTCAAACGTTATATAGAGAGCAATGTCGAAACCAAAGTTGCAAGAGCAATTCTCAAAGGCAATATGGACGAAGGCGACACCATCGTGGTTGACGCAAAAGACGGCGAAATCACCGTCACATCCAAACACTGATCAAACAACATAATTTTCCCCCATTTCCTAACCGAAAAGCGCAGCGGATTTTCTCCGCCGCGCTTTTCTTTTTAGTTTGTTCAAAATCTGTATTTTTGTGGTGACAATGCCGCATTGTCCTTGTCGGCGCATTGCCAAAAAACGTCAGCTCATGCGTTGCAGGTGGGGCAAGGCGTAGGCGAAAAATTGCTTGTAGGCATCGCATTTGTCAATGTCGATACGCTCGCGTTTGCAGCCGTTTTTGCAAAGAGCATAATATTTGCAAGCCTTGCATTTTTCGTCTATTTGCATGCTTTCTTTGATAAATTGCGTGGCGATCGGATGTTTTGACAGGGCAAAAAAGTCCGTATCGTTGATGTTGCCCATGTCGTAGCAGTCCACGCAATAGAAGTCGCACGGATACACTTCGCCGTCGCCTTCGATGACAAATTGGTGGCAGCAATGCCCGTCCATGCCGCATTGCTCGGGGATCTCGTGGTGAGCAAGGCGCACAAAATTGTCGAATTGGCGAATGGACGTATACTTGCCGTCCACAAAATCCTTCAAATACAGCGAGAAACACTTTTTCAAGAAATACGCATAGTCTTCACCGCTCATGACGTAGTTTTCTTCTTCGCTCGGAAACGGCGTGGAATACTCGCAAGCGGAAATCGGCTTGCCGTTTTCATCGAGGCGCAAAGGTTTGAGCATGGGGATAAATTGAAGATGCCTAAAACCTTGCTTTTTGAAAAACGCGTAAATTCTGTCTATGCGTTGCGCCACTTGTTTGGTGAGAACGGTGAGAATGTTGAATTCCACTCCGTGTTTTTGCATAAGTTTTGCCGCCGCTAACACTCTTTGAAAAGTCGGCTCGCCGTTTGCGTCTATGCGGAGCGAATCGGCAATTTCGTCACCGTCAAGCGACAATCCCACAAGATAGCCGCCGCGTTTGAAAATCTGACACCACTCATCGTCAATCAGCGTGCCGTTGGTCTGAATACCGATATACACGGGGCATTTGCGCACGTTGAGTTCTCGTATGATTGCGTGCACGTTTTTGAAAAACTCCTTGCCGGCAATGAGCGGCTCGCCGCCTTGAAAGGACAACATCACCTTGTCGTCACCTGCAAAATCAAACGCCTTTTTCAAGATATTGCGCAATGTGTCTTGGCTCATAATGCCGCGCGAAGGCATCTCTCTGTGGCTTGACAGATCGTTGTAAAAGCAGTATTTGCATCTCAAATTGCAATTTGACGATGCGGGTTTCATCATTATGCTTATGTTCATAAGACCTTTTGTTATGATGTCGTGTATGTTATATATTTTATCGGGCGCAAATAAAAAACTTTGTCATTGCGAGCGCAAGCGTGGCAATCTCGTGGAAACGAAACGACAATCAATTGCGCCCGATAAGTTTTTTATTTGTTCACAGCTCTACAAAGGTGAACGTTTTAGACTCTAAATAGAATTGCCCCATCTTTCCGGTCCGTGCCGGTATTTCTTCCACCACTCGTATAGAGTACTTTCTCTACAATGCTATCCGTCGCTCGCGGGGAAGACAGGCGGCACTCGCATAGAAAAGTATCGTCCCCTTGTTATGCCACCACGCTTTGTGCGCCAGGCAGTAGCCAACAACACGGCGCAGTCGCTCGTACAACCGCCAAGCTCGGCGCTTATCTCGGCGTTCGCCTTGCGAACGCTCACTTCGAATAAGCACATTCCGTTAATAAGTACGCTCCGAATAGGCTTTAGTTTTGGGCGCAATTATTGATTATTCATCGCAACTCGGCTCTTCGTCTAGGTCGCAAACAATATCATACTTGCAGCTTGCGCTCACGGCGTTGACGATTGCTTGGCGAGTTGCCTCCACCGTTGCGGACTCCAAAATCGTGATGTTCACAACGGGTTTTATGCCGCTTGCCATGCAAAACATCGTGTCGCCGTCATAGACTGTATGCACAGGGCGAATGGCTCTTGCCATGCCGTCATGGGATATGCTTGCAAGCCTATTTGCGTCCACTTTGGAGAGTTTCGCATCGGTGAGAATACAACCGATCGTGGTGTTTGTGCCAAGCAAGAGTTTTGCAAATTCGCCGTTTGCAAGGCATTTTTCGGTGTCGATAAAGTTGCCGTTTTTGCCCTTTGCGCCGGCAACGATTTTGCCGCTCTCATCCACAACGTCACCCATAGCATTGGCAGCCACAACCGCCGTGATCGTGACTCCTGCCACCTTGACGGTCGCCGCGCCGATGCCGCTCTTGCATGCGTTTTTAAGCCCGCGGATCTTGCCAACGGTTGCGCCTTTTCCTGCGCCGATGTTTCCGAAATCGGGGGTTTTGTCTGCGTTTTTGCACGCATAAAGTCCGTATTGTGCGGTCGGATAGTGATATTCCTTTTGATTGAGATCATACAGCACCGCACCGCAAACAATAGGCACGATCTTGCCCATACTCTTGTATCCTATGCCTTGATCTTTGAGATATTCCATCACTCCGCAAGTTGATGCAAGCCCGTACGCCGAGCCGCCCGACAACACGACCGCATTGATTTTTTGCATCATTTTGTCGTTGCGAAGAAGGTCTGTTTCTCTTGTCCCCGGTGCGCCGCCACGACAATCGCATCCGCCTATTGCGCCGTTTTTTGCAAGCAACACGGTGACTCCCGTGAAGTCGTCCTGATAGTGTCCGATCTTAAATCCGTATGGTATTGTAACTTTCATTTTGTCCCTTTCAAACAAGCTCGTCTATGCTCGTTTGCTTGTATATGATAAATTTGTCAAAGAAGTCCGCAACGTCTTTTTGCATATCCTTGCCACACCAATCGTAAAACACTTCGTGGCGCGCGCCGTCATAGAGATGAAACTCGGTGTTTATGCCGTTTGCTTTGTACATTTTTTCGAGTTTTCGCACGCCCTTTCCGTTTCTACCCACAAGATCCGCGCCGCCCGAGAACATGCCCATAGCGGTTGCGGGATTGAGCTTGGCTTGCGCCTTTCTGCCGTACAGTTTTGACGTTTCCTTCATCATATAGTAGTCAAAATTGACGCTCATGTGAGTGTGACCGTACGGATCGGCGAGCATCTCTTCACGTTTTTCTCTGACGCTGTTGACCCACTGCCACTTGCCCTCGTCCCCCTTGAATTTGGGGAAATTGTCGCTAAGGAAATTGACTATACGCGGCCGCCAGTTTCTTGCGACAAGCCAAATGGGAAAAGTGAAAATCTTGCCCAGCGTGAAGAGCGAGCGCATGTACCCAGAGCCGATGAGCGCGATTGCTTTGACGTCCGTGCCTTCCTGGGCAAACGCTTGCGAGAGAAAACTGCCGTAGCTGTGCCCCATAAGGAACACGGGAAGGTCATAGCGATCTTTGAGCCACTCGCGGATAAACAACTCGTCTTGCAGAGTCTTTTTGAAGATATTGCCTTTGTGCCTGCCGCGATTTTCGGGAGTTTCCGTCCTGCCGTGCGCGCGGTGGTCGTCGCCGAAAACGATGTAGCCGCGGCTGTTGAGATACCTTGCAAATTCGTCGTAACGGCCTGCGTGTTCGCTCATGCCGTGCACAAGCTGAATGACAGCCTTTGGCGACTCAACGTCATCCCAAAGATAGCAATACAACTCTGTGTTGTCAAAACTTTTGAATTTGAACTCTTGCATATCGCACCCCGATAAAGTCTTATAATAGAACATTATAAATGCAAACGCGTTTTTTTTCAATACCCAAAAGCGTATCTATTCGCCGATTTTGTGCTATTTTGCGGCAAAAAGCGTTTTATAGGGCAAGTTGCGTGGCATAAACGGTTATTTTGGCAATTTTGCTCAATCGGTTGCAATGGCAAAAAGCCGTGTTATAATAAAGACATGAAAGTTGCAATCATTCTCAACTGCGGTGAGCAGATCAAACGAAAAATCAATGCCGACAAAGTCATCGCGTGTGACGGCGGCTACAACGTATGCCCTATCGAGCCCGACGTCATTCTCGGCGATTTCGACTCTTTGCAAAAGCCCGAAGGCGTGGACATCCCCATTGTCGAACACGATACGCACAAGAACGCAAGCGACGGAGAACTTGCCGTCTACTATGCAAAAGAGCAGTTTCAAGCGGACGAAATCGTGCTGTTCGGCGTGACGGGCGGTCGCATAGACCACGTGCTTTGCAACCTTGCGATCATGCGCCTTGCAAACACTCTCGGCATGAAAGTCAAAGCCGAAGAAGACGGACTTGACATCCACTACGTCGAAGGCGAATTTGACATGCCGACGCAAAAAGGCGAAACGATATCCATTCTCCCCTACGGCAGCAGCGCAATAGTCACGGACTCGAAAAATCTCGAATATCCGCTTGACGAGCTTATGCTCAAATCCAAGGATTCGCGCGGACTTAGCAACGTGTCGCTTGGCGGCAAAGTGCATATCAACGTCAAAGCGGGCGGTGTGTTTGTGTTCCGCTATATAAAACGCTGACCAAACCTTTTTGCCCACACCCAATATGCAAGATTGCGCCAAACAAGTTGATGCCAAGCATATTGTCATAATCACACTAATTGACCTAACGTAACAAATAGGCGCAATTTGCGTGCGACAAGCGTGTTTTTGGTTGAGCGATGTGAAAAATCAAAATTTTTTGAGATTTTTTAAAAACCAGCCAATAAAACGGCTCGCACGATTGTATATAAGGTGTAAAACAATTCATCGTTTATACCTTTCAAAAACCTTTCAAGCAAAAAAGCACGGCAAGCCGTGCTTTTCTACTATCAAAATTTGTTTGTGACAATTTACATCTCGCCGTTAAGCAAATCGTCGGCTGTGACGGCAAACACGTCGCACAACTCTCGCAAAGTCGAAATGCTCGGCTCCGTCCTGCCCTGCTCCCAATTTGCATAGCAACTTTCAACAACGCCGAGTCTTGCCGCCACTTGTTTTTGTGACAATCCGACTTGCTTTCTCGCGGCTTTCAAATTTTTGCAGAATTTCTTGTCCATAGCTTTTATTTGTGGTTTTTAGAAAATCTTTATCACGCCAGTGGTGTTGAGAATGAGCAAAACAACGTAGGTGATATAGCCTGCAATGAGAATAACGCCCTGCCAGCGTTTGAACTTGCCCATAACAAGAGCCGGGATCACCGCAAAGCCTGCCACCGCAAGACAGAACGGAAAGTCTATCGTGAGCGATTGTGCGTCCACGGGGAGAGATCCGCCGCCGTTGCCCATATTGATGAATGCGCAAAGCGGAAGGATGAGCGACAAGTCGATGATGTTTGCGCCTATGATGTTGCCCACCGACAAGTCCGCTTTCTTCTTGACAATTGACGTGATTGCCGTGACAAGCTCGGGCAAAGACGTGCCGACTGCAAGGATTGTGACGCCGATGATGCCTTCGGGCACTTTCAACACGCGCGCAAGAGCCGCTCCGTTGTCGCTCATAAGTTGCGCGCCCACAAAGATTGCCGCCGCGCCGACAACAAACAACACGATGTTTTTGCCGATGTCCTTCTTTTCTATCACCATGCCCGTCTTTTTGAGCGTGATCTTTCTGTCTTCTTGTTTTTGGAAATAATAGCGCAGTATGCCGTTGCCGTGCTCGACGGGCTGCTGCGGTTGAGCATTAGCGTTTTCAAGAGCAATCGCATTTGCGTGTTTCTTTGCGCTGATGATGTTTTCAACAAGGAACGCCACAAAGAACATAAGCACTATCACCGCATTCCACCACGTAAACTCTCCGCCCATTGCGCTCAAGCCCCAAAGCACCGATATTGTGGCAAGCAAGATGATTGCCTTTGCCATGAAGTCTTTGCGGTTGAACGTCGGCGCGATAAACACGAGCGAAAACGCCATGATAAGCGCGATGTTGCAGTTGACAGATCCGACAGCGTTGCCGATTGCCATAGCCGCCTGCCCTTCCGCCGCAGATATGCTTGACACAAGGATTTCGGGCAAAGTGGTTGCCACGCTCACAATGGTTGCGCCGATGATGAAAGTGGGTATGCCCGACACTTCCGCAATCCAACTTGCCGCATCAACAAACCAGTCGCCGCCTTTTACGACGAGAAGAATTCCGAGTGCGAGAAGCAGGATATATCCTGCCATGCCGCTGCCTTCCATCATGCCCAAAACAGATTGAACCATATTCAGCTCCCAAACGTGCAAATGCGCACCGCTATAAAATAGCACTTTTTTCGTGCAAAGTCAATAGTCGCGCGCATAACGCGTGTGCGCGTAACATTTTAGATATAAAAAACCGCCCTTTTGAGCGGTTTTTCGATTTGTAATCGTTTTATTCGCTGTCCGAAACAAATTCGATTTTGAAATGAAAGGTATCGAAATCGGACGCGCGCAACAAAGTACGCTTTATTCTTTGTCCGCCGCAGCAACGTCAACGCCTGCGTCTTCAATAAGTTTTTGCGCGCCTTGAAGTTGTTGCGCTTTGAGAAGGTCGCGAATTTCACGGAGAAGATCGTCGGTGGTTTCAGGCTTTTCCGCTTCTGCTTTTGCAGCCGCTTCTGCCGCCGCCTGTTCTGCCGCTGCGTCACGAGCCGCCTTGATTGCGCGAAGTTCTTTCTTGGTTGCGATTTTGCCTTTGATTGTGGCTTTTTCTTCGGGAGTGAGCGATTCAAGGAATTTTGTGTCACGTCTAAGTCCCGTAAATCCGCCGCGCACCATATTGATGAGCTTGACCATTGCAAACAGCACAAGCGCGGTGATAAGGAAATTGATTATCGCCATTATGAACGCGCCCCAGTCGATATACACGGATTTTGTCATATCCACGACAAATTCCACACCTTTTTTTGCACATTCCGCCGCGGTGAGCCCTTCTGCGTTCTTTGCAACGAGCATGGTGATAAGACCTTGCAAGTCGCCCATAGGAATTGCGTTGATGAGCGGTTTGAATATGTTGTTGACAAGCGCGGTTACGATTGCGGTGAACGCTGCACCTATAATCATACCAACGGCAAGATCGACAACGTTGCCCTTTGTGATGAATGCCTTGAACTCTTTCAATAGTTTAAGTTCGGGCTTTTTGAATTTTTTCATAAGTCATCTCTCCTTTGTTGATAGCAAAATAATAAACCATTTTGGAAGCCATAGTCAACAAATTTGCAAAATTGCGATACCTTCCATGCGATATTCCCGTTATTTTTGAGATATTTGCAAAATTTTGCGTCTACAATTGACATCTTTCGCGCAAAAGTTTACAATGACGTCGCTAGGGGTGCTGAAAGGCTGAGATGATACCCTCAAACTTGTGAGTTAATGCTCGCGTAAGGAAGCAACAACGAAAACGACGCTGGTCGTATCATATTTGCACCGACAAGTTCTCCTAAGCACAAGTTAGGAGATTTTTTTATGGACATCAAAACTCTTGCGGAAAAGTTGCAGTACGTTGCGCTTTACACGGCGATTGCAATCATTGCAAGCTGCATTGTGGTCGGTTTGCTCGTGTGGTTTTTCAAGCGTGAAAAATTCAACGATTTCAAAAAGTATGCAATCGGCATCGTCACGGGATTTGCCGCGACAATGCTTGTGGTATTCTCATACGTTATGTTCCAACGCAACATAAACAAAATGCAAGCAATGCTTTTCTATCCCATTCTTGCAATGCTCATCGTGGTGGTTGCAGGCGGCATAGCAGTGCTTATCAGCTCGCTTTTCAGCAATAAAGCCGCAAAAATCAGCTTGATAGTCACAAGCGTATTGTTCTTGGCAAGTTTTATCGCGCTCGTCGTGGTTGTATGGAAATACTACAACGCCCACTTTGACGAATTCAAAAAAGATTATCCCGGTATGAGCCTTGTCGGTATGGTTGTGTCGGCGGTCGTGATTTTGGCGGTGATGGTCGTTTTGTGGTTTGTCGGCGACAAGCGCAAGTTGAACGACACTCGCTCGATTGTTTACGGCGCAGTTGCAATGGCTCTGGCATTCGTGCTTTCGTATGCAAGACTTTTCAAGCTCCCCAACGGCGGTTCAATCACCTTTGCAAGCCTTTTGCCGCTTATGATTTATTGCTGTATGTTCGGCACAAGAAGAGGTCTTATCGTTTGCAGTTTTTACGGCGTGTTGCAAGCACTTCAAGACCCCTATATCATTCACCCCATGCAATTCTTGCTCGACTATCCTCTCGCATTCGGACTTGTCGGCGTGAGCGGTATCTTTATGGAAAAGGGCGTTTTCAAAGAGAAAAAAATCTTGGCATTCTTGCTCGGTGGCGTGGTTGCCGTGTTGTTTAGATACATTTGCCACGTTTGCTCGGGTACGTTTGCGTTTGCAACTTACACCGATTTCAAAGCCGCGCTTGCATACAGTTTGGGCTACAACGCTACGTACGTGTTTGCCGATATGGCAATATCCCTCGTTGCGGGCAGTTTCTTGTTTGCGTCCAAGTCCTTCACGGCAACCATGGTTGCGTCCGGTGACTTGAACAAGCCCGTTCAACAAGAAGAACAACTTGTCGAAGAAGACCTTGACGACGTTGACCGCCAAATCATCGCAAATCAAGAAAGTCAAGCCCAAACGAAAGCAAGCGACAACGACGCTCAAGACAAATCGACAGACGAACAAAACAAACAATAATTGCAGATAGATTTGTTAATCAAACAAAAAGACACGCGGTTGCGTGTCTTTTTGTTTGTGTGTGTTTTCTTTCAAGTGCAAAATCGGCATCGAGCAACCTGCGTGCTCGTCTTTTGCCGATTCAGTGTCCGCGGTGGTTCATCATGTCATACCAGATGCCCAAGAATGCGCCGTAGGACGGGAAGATCCTTGTGTCGTCAATGTCGATGATGTAGGTGTCTGTTAGGCTGAAAATCTTTTTGCGAGCTTTCACCACGGGTGTTTTGTCATAGCCGCCCTGTCCGTCGGATATGAACGCTTTCATGTGGATGGGTCCGCACTTGATCTTGCAATCGAGATTGCCGTTGACCGTCTTTGCTTTCCTGAACGAGAAAAACGGAATCTTTTCACTGATTGAAAATGCCTTTCTGCCGCTTGCGTCCGTGACGTCAAACCAGCTTGTGAACACTCTCTTCAATTCCGCTTGCATACGTCCAAGCGGCGCGCCGCTTGCGTCAAACAACACGACGTTGTTCATAAAGCGGTCAAACTGTCTTTCCGCAAAGAAAACGATGTTGCCTTTCTCGTCGGTGATCTTAAATTTGTCGCCGATAGTCCAATACTTTTGTTTGATGATTATTTGCATATATATCCCCTATTGTGAGCTTTGTATAGTGTCTGTTAACCTTCAATATATCATATTTTCATCGATTTGACAATATCGGCTTTTTTTCAGGCAATGCGCATACGCACGTGCGCTATGAATTTATTTGATTATTTTGGCAACTTTTACGCCGTTTTCAGTTTGTTTTGTCACTGCTCCGTCAGCTCGGCATAGAGTTGTTTCACACGCTTTTTCAAGACGGGATGCAATTTGTTCGGGCAAAGCTCCACAAGCGGCGCAAGCACGAAATCTCTGTTTTGTATATCGATATGCGGCACGCAAAGATCGTCATCTTCTATGATCTCGTCACCGTAAAAAACGATGTCTATATCAAGCGTTCTGTCCCCCCACCTTTCAAGGCGCACCCTGTCGCCGTCTTTTTCGATTGCGTTGATTGTCGCAAGCAACTTCTTTGGCGAGTAGAGTGTTTCCGCCTTCACCGCGCTGTTGACAAAATCGTTTTTTGCCACTCCTCCGTACGGCTTGGTGACGATACGCGCGCTCTCTTTGACGTTTCTGAAATTGTCGTCCGCAAGCAGTCTTTCCATTGCAAAATCAAGGTATCCGCCCTTGTCGCCCATGCTTGAGCCAAGCGCGAGATACACCGTTTTCCACTTTCTTTCAACTCGCACGCCGGCATACTCGAAAACGCCGCTCATAGGTGCGTCAGGCTTTTTGACGGTGAGTTTCACCTTGCTTGCCAATGGGTATTTTTTGAGCAAAAGTTCTGTCGATTTTACGGCAAGAGTTTCGATGAGATCGAAGCAGTTGTTTTCACAAAACGACTTTAATGTCTTCTTTACGTCGCTATAACTTATGGTTTTTGTCAAATCGTCGCTTTCGGCGCATTGCGAAAAGTCCGTGAAAATCTCAGCCGTAAACACAAATCTTTGCGGATTGACCTTCTCCTCTGGGTTTACGCCGTGGCAAGCCGTCACTTCAAAATCTTTGAGAATCACAACGTCCATACTCACACCCTTTTCGTGCAATCGATGATTGCAACGTTCTCCTTTACGTCATGCACTCTGACAAACAACACGCCCTGTTTGACCGCAAGCGCGGTGGAATCCAAAGTGGCGGACAAGCGAGAGTCTACATCACCGCCGAACATGGATTTTCTTGACGTTCCGAGCAAGAACGGATACTCGTCAAAATCGTCCAACAACTTGTCGTAGCCATTCAACAGTTGCCAATCTTCATCGTTGTTTTTGTTGAAACCTATGCCGCCGTCAAGCAAGATTTTGTCCTTGTCAACGCCTTGGCATATCAATTTGTCAATCGCGTTTTGCAGCCCGATTTGCTTGTCGAGAAAAAGGTCTTTGATTTTGGTGTTTCGTCTGTTGTGCATAACGCACACGCTTGCGCCCGTGTCGGCAAGAACGTTGATCATGCCGTCATATTGCAAGCAACTCACGTCGTTGATCATGTCCGCGCCCGCGTCGATTGCCGCCTGCGCAACGTCGGGATAGAACGTGTCCACGCTTATGGGGATGTCGGCGAAAACTTCCCTTATTCCTTCAACGGCAGGCAAAACTCTTGCCATCTCTTCTATCGCGCTCACTTGCACGTTGCCGGGTCTTGTTGACTGTCCGCCGATGTCTATTATCTCTGCGCCTTGCTCGATAAACTTGCGCGCGGCTTCAACCGCATCATGCGCGTGACGGCTGCCCGACCAAAAGCTGTCCGGCGTGACATTGAGTATCGCCATAACGTGCGTACCCGTTGTGAAAACGCTGTCTTTAACCTTGAAATTGTATTGTCTTTGATATCTCATATTCGCTATTCTCACTTATATTTTTTGTCCGTTTTGCGCCCGTTTCGATAGGTGTTGCCCGGCGAACGCAATGTTTTTGCGGTATAATTATGCAATCTTGCGAATCTCGCCCGAAGCTATGCTCAAAAAGTTTGTTGCGTTCCCCTCAGTCTTTCATTCCGATCTGAGAAAACAACATGGCTTTGACGCTGTCGGGCATCTCTCCGCGCGTTGCGCTAGTGACCGTCTTCGAGCCGAACTTTTTCACTCCGCGCGCCGTCATGCAGGTATGCTCTCCTTCAACCACGACAAACACGCCCTTTGGCGAAAGCACGTCGAATATCGCGTCCGCAATCTCGGCGTTCATGCGCTCTTGCAGTTGCAATCGCCTTGCGTACACGTCCACAACTCTTGCGAGTTTTGAAAGTCCCACAACCTTGCCGTCGGGGATATATGCGATATGCACTTTGCCGAAAAACGGCATAAGATGATGCTCGCAAGTGGAAGAAAAATGTATGTCCTTTTCAATCACGACGTCGCTTCCGCTCTCAACGAAAGTCTTTGACAAATGCGCCTTTGCATTGTCGTGATAACCGCTCGTCAATTCTTCGAGCATTCTCGCCACTCTGTCGGGAGTTTCTTTGAGTCCGTCACGCTCGGGATTTTCGCCTATCGCTTGCAATATGTCACGCACTGCGTTTTCGATTTTCAATTTATCGTCTTGCGTCATAGTCGTATCTCTTTTTGTTTTTCAATCTTGATTTATCTTGTCTTTTCTTGTTTGATTTGTCTTTTTTAGCCTGTTTTGTCCGTCTTGCCTTTCAACTCTTCTTATCCGTCTTGCGCTTTCGGCTCGTTTTGCATGTCTTGTCTATTTGTTTGTCAAGGCGCAAAACAAAGTCAGCGAGCCGCACAAAATCACCACGTCGCTGTCCTTGTCGTCAAGCGCCGATTGCACTGCAAGTTTTATGTCGTCGCACTCGTCCGTTTGGCAGGGATAGCAAGACACAATCTCTTTCAGCTCGTCTTTGTCCATAGCTCTCGGGCTTGGCGGCGTGATGCACGTAATCTTGTGCGCAAGGGGCGCAAGGATTTTGCAAATGCCCTTCACGTCCTTGTCTTTTAGTATGCCCAGCACAAGATGAATTCGCTTTCCGACGAAATAAGTTTCTATTGCGTCTTTGAGCGTCATTGCGCCTTGCGGATTGTGCGAACCGTCAAAAACAAGCACTTTATCTTGCGGAACCGATATGTTAAACTTCTTTTTTGCGTTTTTGACAACTTCGAGGCGAGCATGCCACACGGCTTTTGCAAGCCCCTTTTCCACTGCAGATTGCGGTATGTCCCAATGCTTGCGCCTTAGCGCGTCAACGGCGCAAAGAACAATGGACGCGTTGACAAGCTGATGTTTGCCAAGCATGGATATAAAGTATTCTTTGCCGTCATAGACAAATTTTTGCCCCGACAAATCGCTTGAAACAAGCCTCGGCTCTTTTGCGATTTCCACAGTGGGCGTGACGTCTATACGCTTGCCGTCTTCCGTTCTGTACGGGTGCAAAATCTCTTGCATGATCTCGTCCGATTGCTTGCAAGTGACGGCAACGTCACGTATGATTGCCGCCTTCTCGCTTGCGATTTGTCCGAGCGTATTGCCAAGAATTTGGCAATGATCAAGCCCTATGGGCGTGATGATTGCAAGCTCTTTTTTGCGTATTACGTTGGTTGCGTCCCACCGTCCGCCAAGCCCTGTTTCGAGCACGCAAACGTCACACTCTTTTTCATAAAACGCAAGGAACGCGACTGCGGTTTCTATCTCGAACGCGGTTGGCTGAAACTTGTCAAGACCAAAAGCCGCGCGGAGATTTTGCTCGTTTTCGATTGTTTCTCTGACAATCGTGAGATAGCGCGCAACGTCCTTGTCTTCAAGGGGTTTGCCGTCTATGAGCCACCTTTCGTTGTAACAAAAAACGGACGGCGAATTGTACGTGCCCACTTTGTAACCCGCTTCTTTCAAAACGGACGTGAGATATGCCGTCACCGAGCCTTTGCCGTTTGTGCCGGCAACGTGTATGAATTTCAATTTGTCGTCGGGATCGGACAAAAGGGACAACAGCTCGCGCATACGCTCTATACCGTAGTCCGAGCCTGCTCTCTCGATATTTTTGATGTAATCGACAGCTTGTTTGTAGTTCAAAAAAAAGCACCCCCTTCGGAAGCACTTTGCAAAAGCCGAAACCACGGCTGATTGTGAAGTCTGGAGTGGATACCGCACCGCGAGTTTTCTCTTCGTCCGCTGACACCCCACGTTCATACGGCACTTAACGCGCAATATCCTACTACTTCCTGATTGGTATATTCATTTTATCACTATCCAACATCGTTGGCAACACAATACGGACATTTCTTGCCGGCAAATATTTTTTTGCCAAAATCGTCGCTATGCAAAGAACAAAATGTTGCATAAAAATGCACATTTCAAGGTGAAAACGAATTTTTATTCATATCGCAAAAAAAATTATTGCGCATATCGCCAACCGGTATTATACTAAACTAAAACAGAACAAAAATAGGAAAGGAGAAAATTATGTTCGCATTTTGTTTGGGAGCGCACGAGTTTCATCTCGACGACCCGATTATGTACGTACTTTACGGCATAGTGTTGGCTTTTATAATCGCGCTGTGTCTATACTATATGCTCTCGGCAATAAAACGCGCAAAAGAGCTGGGCATAGACAAAGCAAAGATCAAGAAAGTCATTTCCACATCCGCCTCGTTCTCGGTGTTGCCGGGGCTTGGCATCGCGCTGGGAGTTGTGATCCTTGCAGGCACACTGGGCATTGCCTTCCCTGCGATACGTCTATCCGTCGTTGGCTCGTTGCAATACGAAACGCAGATGGCAGACGGCACGGCAACGGCGATTGCAGGCTCGATGAACGCGCTCATCGACAAGGGCATGACGGCTGAGGATTTTGCAACGATTGCAATGATCATGACAATCGCCATTTGTTCGGGCGGCGTTGAAACTCTTATCTTCTACCGCCGCTTGCAGCCGAAAATCGGCAAACTGCTCACCAAGACCGCGTCCACTGGCAAGAAAGGCGGCATCAACATCGGCGATCTCGTGTTTCAAGCGATGTTTATCGGCATGGTCATCGGCTATCTTGCAATGAGCATAGGCACGCTCACAAAAGCGGTGCAATTTGTGGACAGCTACTACAACTTCATCGCCGTGCTTGTGGCAATGGGCGTGATGTACCTTTGCGAGATACTCATCAACAAGGCAGGCTGGAAGTGGCTTGACAGTTTTGCAACGCCCGTATCCATGCTTGTTGCGATGATAATTGTGGGCGTGATAAGCTATTGCGCTCACAAATACGGTTGGGCATTGTCGCCAAAAGCCACCGAAACGGCGCAAGCCGCCACTCAAGCCGCAATAGGTTTGATTGCATAAGGAGGCGCGCTATGAAGAAAGAAAGAGTTAGAGTGGCAAACGACTACAATCTCAAAAATCACATAATCGGCAAGATTTGGATGGCATTCGCACTTGCGATATTCTTCGCCGTGCCGACAACCGTTTGTCTGTACTACGGCGTAAAACCCAACATGGCGGTCATGGCGTCGCCGGCGGTGTTCATCCCCTTTGCAATCAACTTCTTGTCGGGCGTTGCAGAGCCTATTCTGTACGCGCCGATGCTTGGCACAAACAGCGCGTATCTTGCGTTCATCACAGGCAACTTGTCCAACTTGAAAATACCTTGCGTGGTCAAGGCTCAAGAAATCTGCGGCACGAAACTCGGCACGGAAGAAAACGAAGTGGTGGCAACGCTCTCGGTTGCCGTCAGCACGCTTGTGACAACCGTGATCGTGGCGGTGTTTGTGCTTGTGCTTGCTTTTAGCAACTTGCAAGACGTGTTCACACGCAACAAGTGGATCACGCCCGCATTCACCTGCGTTGTGTACGCGCTTTTCGGCTCGCTCGGCGGCAAATACGTCATCAAAAACATCAAGCTCGCCGCCCTTCCCCTTGCGTGCATAGTGGTGCTGTCCGTGATACTGGGCTTTTGCAAAGTCGATCCCGGCTCTGCGTACTTGTTTGTGGGCATCGCGCTTGCGGCCCTGTTTGCAGGCTTGCAAATCGCAAGAGAGAAGAAAAAACAAAAAGCTCAACAGGAAACCGAACGCCTTGCCGATATAGCCAATGAAGAAATCACCATAGACGATACGGCAAGCGAAAATGCCGAAACCGCAACCGACAACGACTCGGCAAGCGAAAGCGCAAGTGACGTTGCAAGCGAAAACGCAAATGCCGACAAAGCGGATGCGGACGAAAAAGCCGCTTTGCAAGATGAAGAACATCCGGAATGCGCCGCCGACAAAGAAGAACAACTCGAAGAAGAAATCGCGGTCAAGACGGCACAAGACGTTGACAGCGTGGATTGACAAAAGTTTGAAGTCCCCTTCACTCTTGCAAAATTGTAAAACCGCAAAAAAATCGATATTCAACAAACAAATCAATCGAAACCAGGAAAAAAGCACGCAAACGCGCGCTTTTTTCGCTTGTATCGGCATCTTTTGCACTCCGTCCGCTCAAAAATCGTGCCTTTTCACGCTCCGCCGCCCAACGTGGCACAAAGGACTTTCGCCGAAATATGCTTGTTATAGTTATAGATAAGTGTTATAATACTATATCATAAAATCCAAATTGTCCAACAAGGAGAAATATGGAAATCGTAATCAGCGGTCTAGGCTCTGTGGGCACAACGCTCATGCAAGAGCTTGCGGACGAAGGTCACAACATAGTCGTCATCGACGTAAACGCGCAAAAGATCGAAACTGCCGTCAACCAATTTGACGTGAAAGGCGTCATAGGCAACGGCGCAAGTTCGAGCGTGCTTAAAGAGGCGGGCGTGCAACACTGCGATCTTTTTATCGGCGCAACCAACCATGACGAGCTGAACATCCTTTGCTGCATTATCGCAAAAAAACTAGGCGCAAAGAAGACGATTGCAAGAGCGAGCAAACCCGAATACGTGGATCTTTTCAAGAGCGACGGCGATTTGGGTTTGAGCCTTATGGTCAATCCGCAATACGAAGCCGCGCTTGAAATCAGCCGTATGCTCCGCTTCCCCAGCGCGATCAAGGTGAACGAATTTAGCAACGGCAAGGTTGAACTTGTGGAATTTCTCGTGTCCGAAGACTCTCCGCTTGTGGGACTTCCCTTGAAGAAACTCGGCGTCGTATTCAAAGAAAAAGTGCTTATATGCGCCGCTCAAAGAGACGACAAGGCGATTATTCCGACAGGCGATTTTGTCATCCGCGAAGGCGACAGGCTCTTTGTCACCGCAACGATGAAACACATCTCGCTGTTCTTCAAGCATTTGGGATGGAACAGACAGGCAAAAGACGCAATCATCGTGGGAGGCTCAACCACCGCATACTATCTTTGCAAGGAGCTTGACAAACTGGGCATACACGCAAAACTCATTGAAAAAGACGCTCAAAAAGCGGCTATGTTCTCTGAAGACTTCAAGAAAATCAACGTCATTTTGGGTGACGGCACCGATCAGGAGCTTTTGCTCGAAGAAGGGCTTGCCACCACGGACGCTTTTGTCGCGCTTGCCAATATGGATGAGCAAAACATCATCATGAGCATGTTTGCCACATCCCAAGACGTGCCGAAAGTCATCACCAAAATCGACCAACTCGGCTACTACGATATGTTGCAAAAAAGCGGCATATACAGCGCGGTGTCCACAAAAACGTCCACAACCGATCGAATCATCCGATTTGTCAGACTCATCGGCAACACGCAAGGCAGCACCGTCAAGCGTGTGTTCCACATCATTGACGACTCCACCGAGATTTTGGAATTTGAGGCAAAAGAAAACTTCAAGCGTTTTGACGTGCCCATCCAACAGCTCAATCTCAAAAAACATCTGCTCGTTGCGGGCATCATCCGCAAGGGCGAATTGATAACACCGTCCGGGCAAGACGTGATCAAACTCGGCGACAACGTGATAATCGTCACGCTTGAAGAAGGTCTTGACGACTTGAAAGACATTCTCGATTTCTAAGGAGAAAGTATGAATTTTCGTTTGATGACGTTCGTATTGGGCGAGATTGCCATTATCATCGGCGCGCTGATGTGCATACCGCTTTTTATGGCTGTGGGCTTGCACGAAGACACCACCGTTCTTGCTTTCGGCATAGCGGTGGGCGTGTGTCTTGTCATAGGCGTGATAGGTCTTATCGTGCGCCCGCCCAAGAGCAAGCGCGAGATGCGTTCCACAAGCGGCTTTGCAATGTGCGGTCTGTTCTGGATTTTCGTTGCGCTTATCAGCGCAATCCCGTTCAGAGTGTCGGGCTATATCCCCAACTACGTAGACGCGCTTTTCGAGACGGTTTCGGGCTACACCACAACGGGATCGAGCATTCTCACCAACGTTGAGGCTTTGCCCAAATCTTTGCTGTTTTGGCGTGCTTTCACCCAATTTATCGGCGGCATGGGCGTGCTTGTGTTTGTCATCGCGCTCATCCCAAAAAACGACAAAATGTCCACCGCTCTTGCAAAAGCGGAGATCCCCGGACCGCAGTTTGGCAAGCTCGTGAGCAAACTGCGCTTTACGTCCATGATTTTGTATGCAATTTACGTTGTGATGACGCTCTTGCTCGTCGCAATCCTTTGCGGGTTGAAAATGCCTGTGTTCGACAGTTTCTGCACGGCGTTTTCCACAGCGTCCACGGGCGGTTTTTCGGTGCGAAACGCAAGTATTGCCGCCTACAATTCTCCGGGCATAGAGGCAACGCTCACCGTGTTTATGCTTCTTTTCTCGGTCAACTTCAACGTCTATTATCTCATCATCGCAGGTCATTTCTTCAAAGCGGTCAAGAACGAAGAATTGGGCTGGTTTTTCGGCATCTATTTCAGCGCGGTGGCAATCATCATCACAAACCTTTGCGTGAGCGGCGGCTACACCTTTGTCAATGCGCTCAGAGACGTCACCTTCAACGTTGCGTCAATGATAAGCACGTCGGGCTTTGGCACGGCGGACTTTGCCAAATGGCCCGTGCTAAGTCAAGTGGTGCTACTGATTGCAATGTGCATAGGCGGTTGCGCCGGCTCGACTGCGGGCGGACTGAAAGTATCTCGTGTTGCGATGCTCACAAAATCGTCCATACTCAACGTCAAAAAGACCATATCGCCACGCTCGGTGTACACTGTCAAACTGGACGGCAAACCCGTTGACGACATGACGCTTCGCAACGTGCAAAACTTTTTCTTGATATACACGCTCATCATCGTCGGCTCGACTTTCCTTATCTCGATTGCGCAACCGCTCGGCGGCAAATACAGCAATTTCGAGACAAACTTTTCTGCCGTCATTGCGTGTTTCAACAACATAGGTCCGGGCATCGGCGCGGTCGGTCCTTCGGGCAACTTTTCAGGGTACAGCATCTTTGCAAAACTCGTGCTGAGTTTTGATATGCTGCTCGGACGTCTTGAAATCTTCCCCATCCTTTTGCTGTTCAATCCCAACTCGTGGAAGAGAGCGCAAAACCGCATCCAAGGCGCAAAGAAGATCGTGACAAAAAGAATTGCCAATGCTCATGCAAAATCCGAGTTGAAACACACTTGCGAATTTGTCAACGAACCCGACGATGCCGACAATGCGTTTGACGGCGACGACTCGCAAGAAAACGAAGAAGATTTGCAATCGGATGCAATGTATGAAAATGCACAATCTGCCGATATGCAAGCGGACAACGCCGACAACGACAGCAACAGTCAAGACGTGTCAAACGACAAAGACGGCGAATAAACCGTTCAATGCGCGGACAATAGTTGTGCACAATTCAGGCAAAATGCCCAACGGCAATAAAATATGCAACAAAATCACGAAAACCGTTGCGTTGGCAGGGTTTTCGAATAACAAAAGGGGTAAAATATGGACGAAAACAACAACGTCATCCTTGAAGAAAACGTCAGCGTTGAAAGCGAAACGGAAAAAGCCGAAAGCAAGATCCTGCACGTTGACAAATCAAAGCACATCTTCGACATTGTGTATCTTGCGTTTTGCTCGGCGTTTACGCTGATTATGTGGTGCACGGGCTACAACTTCTTGCCGCTCATCTCCGACATTCTCGGCATAGTGGCAGGCGTGCTTGTGTTTGCAAGACTTCTGTCAAAGAAGAACGTGGGGCTCTATCTTTGGATCTCCTACATCGTGTGCATGTGCGGACTTTTCGTGTACTTCTTGATTTGGGGTGCGGAAAGTTTCGGAAAGAACCTTTGGTACAACTTTGTGCTTGTTCTCTTCCCCGTGCTGCTTGCAACGTTTGTGTATCTTGCCGACAAGGTGCTCAAAAAACAGCTTGCGCTCAGAATCACTTGCGCGGTGTGCGCATTCCTTATGGCAGGCACGGCAATCATCAACGTGTTCTTCTACAACCTGCGTTTGCGCCCGACTTGCGAGAGCTTGCAAGAAGGTCATGACGAATATCTCAAAAACGTCGCCGCAAAATATCAAACCAACTCAAATTCTCCCAACGTGCTTGTAATTTTGATGGACGATATGGGATACAGCGACATCTCTGCGTACAGCTATCTCGGCAGCAAAAAAGCCACCATCAACACGCCCAACATCGACTCTATCGCCGACAACGGCATCATGATGGACAACTTCTATTCGGCGTCTCCCGTTTGCTCTCCGTCAAGATTCTCCATTCTCACGGGTAGATACTCGTCAAGAGGCTATCTCGACAACGTCGTGTTCCCAAGCGATATCATGTCAAATCCGTGGTCTCCCACGCACTTCCTCAACCCCTATCAATTCCTTTGCAATGTGGACGGAATTTTGGGCGACGAAATCACCTTTGCGGAAGTCTTGCAAGCGGCAGGCTACAACACGGGTTGCATAGGCAAATGGAATCTCGGCGACTACGGTCAATACCTTCCCACCAACCAAGGCTTCGACTATTTCTACGGCAGCTACTACGTCAACGATATGACTCCTTACAACTGGGTGGAAGACAAAGTTGACGAAAACGGCAACTTCACAAGCAAAGAAGTGCGCACTCACAAAGAAAACCTCGACCAATCTGACAGCACGAGATTGCTCACGGCACAAATGCTCAACTTCATCGAAGCGTCCGTTGAAAAGAACGAAAAATTCCTTGCATACTACACCACTCCGTGGCCGCACTTCCCCGTCTTCTCCAACAACGACGGCAACGGCAAGGGCGACATCTCGGACGATACGTATATCGACTGCCTCGAAGAGTTTGACAAGTACCTTGGCGACGTGCTCAACTACTTGAAAAACACGCCCGATCCCAATGGTTCAGGCTCGCTTTATGACAACACGCTTGTCGTGTTCACATCCGACAACGGTCCCGGCCGCGAAGGCGTGACGGGCGATATGCGCGGCAGAAAGAACACCACCTTTGAAGGCGGCATGAAAGTGCCTATCATCGCAAGCTACCCCAACGGCAATCTCGGTCAAGGCAGCGCAATCGCAAGCCAAACCTATGAGTATTTCCAATGGACAAACAACGCCGATCGCACCGATGAAGGCAACGTTGCCAACAAGAAAAAATCCGATGTCGCAACCGTCGGCACAACCAAGCATATCGACGCAAGCAGCATGAACTTTGACTTGTTCAACACCATCTTGCGCTACTGCAACATCACCAACGACGACGGCAGTGTGTATCTGCCCACCGATCGTATCATCGACGGCAAAGACTTGTACGACTTGTGGCAAGCCAACGTCCCCACCGACCACCGCGTGCATGACAAAATCTTCTATCTCAAGAAGGGCAAATGCCAAGCAATTCAAATGGCTGTGGAACTTGACGGCAAAACCTACGACTTCAAGTATTTCGACAAAGTGCGCACCGAAAACTCCGCTTTCATCGATCAGATGTACAAGAACTATCTGTTCAATCTCGACACCGATCCGGCGGAAGGTTATTCGCTCTCCAAGGATCTTCCCGACGTTGCCGCGCTGCTCAACAAAGAGTTGCTTGCATTCCGCAACGAGATGAAAACCAATCGCCGCGGCAAACTTTGATGCGGACAAAAGTCCTTGGCGCAATTGCCACCGACAATCGATCAGACAAAAAACGGACTTGAATTTCAAGTCCGTTTTTTATACTGTTTTTCGCATGTTTTTTTGGCTGAGTTTTTCTCGTTTTTAATCCGAGTTTAGTCCGTTTTTAGTCCGAGTGTTGCTCTCTTTTTTTTATCCGAGTTTTCGTCCATTTTTAGTCCGAATTTTATCCGCCCTTTTGATTGTTTGTTTTGTCGTGGCATACAGCCTGTTTTGTGCAATTTGGAGATAAAAATATCGGGCGCAAGATTGCGCCCGACCACTTTTTGGATTGTTTGATTATTCTTGCATGAGATAGTCACGGCAAGCGTCTTCAAGAGCTCTGCAAATCACAAATGCGTCTTCAAGGTCTTTGCCGCGCACGACAACTCCGTGGTGTCCCATAAAGCAAGCGCGAGCGTCACCGATTGCCGCCGCAACGTTTTTGACAAGTCCGTTCGTGCCGGGGAGAGCCGGTTTTGCGCACGGAATCTCTTTGCCGAGAACGTCTTGATACTTTTCGGGCACAGGCATAGCCTTGTTCATTGCCGCAAGAATGCAGCCGTAGAACGGATGTGTGTGGATGCTTGCGGTTGTGCCGTCGTTTTGGGAAAGAAGAATCGCATGGATGCCCTTTTCGCTGGTGGCTTTGTTCGTGCCCGTCCATTTGAGCGTCTTCATATCCACTTTTGCCATTTGTTCGGGCTCGAGCATGAGATAGTCGATGCCGGACGGCGTTGCAAGCATATAGGTGTCGTCAAGTTTGACGGCGATATTGCCCCACGTGCCTTGAACGAGATTTTCTTCAAGCAATCTGACGCCTGCGTCTTTGATTTGTTGAGCGATTCTCTTCTCTTCGTCCGTGACGACAGCGGATTGTTTTTCTTCTTTCTTCTCTTGCGCGCCTGTTTCGGCGGCTTTTTGCTGTTGTTGATTGGTCTTGGAGTATTTGAGCTTGAAAACAACGTGTTCAAGGAAAGCGGCGATTGCGCTCATGTGTTGAGTGCCTCCCTTGTTTTCGGAAAGAATTTCCGCATTGCAAGCCTTGTCAAGCACAAGCGTTGCCGTGAACACTTCGTCAAGAGTACGTCCCGTGACCACCGCGCCGGCATCTGGGAGCAAGCACACGTTGCGTTGTCCCGAAAGAGCCGCCACAACGTCGGATGCAACGTTCTTTTGAGCGCACTTGATAGACACGCCGCACACTTGCGTAAGGTCGTCGAGAATGGGCATGAGAGTCTTTCTCTTGGACGAGAAAGCCACGGTGCTGTCGCTGTCCACGATAGCCGCCGCTCCTGCCTTTTTGTCTTGACGCACCGCGCAATAAAGAATGACCGCCGCCGCTCTGAAATTGCCTTCGAGCGTTTCGATGTTCTTGTCGTTGACAAAGGTGAGATTGTCTTCGGTGACGTTGGTGTAATCTATCTTGGGATTGGTGATGACGATGCCGTCATCTTGTTTGACTGCGATATAACCCGATTGCAGATATTTCTTTTCTGCAAGCATACGAGCGTATTTGTTGACGTTTGCAACAATCAATTCGTTCATATTTTTCTCCTTGTGTGGCGACCTATATATATTGTTGCCACTATGCTTATTATATCAAACGTTTGGAAAAATGCAACATAAAAAACGTCGGCGCAAGTGCCGCGCCGACGAATTTCTCATTATTTTTTCTCAAATCTTGACGGATCGTCGCATTTTACGACCGTTTGGAACACTTTGTCGAAACGACGGAGTGCTTCGTCAATGATTTCGTCGGTGTCCGCCATGGACGTGTAAAGACGGCTGCCTGCAAGCGTCACGATGCCGTTTGCCATATACGCCGCGCCCATTTGCTCCATAGCCACCTTTCTTCTGAGCATCTCGGGTTTCTTCTTGAGCATGGGGATGACCGAGCCGAGCAAGCACATATTGCTGAAATCGAAACTCATCGCGCCAGTACATTCAAGGTGAACGATGCTGCCTTGGTTGTAGACAACGTAGGGCAAATTGTATTTTTTGACGAGTTGTTTGAGTCCTGCCGCAAGACGATCGCCCGCCTTGCCTGCCACTTCGCAAGCGTTGTTTTTCTCTATTTCGCAAATCGCAAGATATCCTGCATACGAGCTGAGCGGGTTTGCAGCGAGCGTGCCGCCCACGTACGCCTTCTTGCCCATGCCTGCAACGCCTGCCGCCATCAAGGACACGTATTCGCGCTTGCCGCCCACGCCGCCTGCCGACGGATAGCCGCCTGCGACAATCTTGCCAAAGACGGTGAGATCGGGATACATATCTCTGCCCGTGCCTTGACGTTTGAATTTGACCACTTTGCCGTTTTCCACTTTCTTGTCGTCCACAATCCACGGCTTGCCGTTGATAAACACGGGAGTGTCGTCCACTTTGTAGCCGTAGTTTTCTTCAAAGAAGTAGCCTGCCGCGCCGTGTACGCCCACTCTGAAGCCGGTGACGACTTCGTCAAAGATGAACAACGCGCCGTATTTCTTGGCAAGAATTCTCGCTTTGAGATTGTAGTCCATATCGATGGGACGAGTGCCCGATTCGGGTCCGACAGGTTCAACGATGACCGCTGCCGTGCCGCCGCGCATCTTGTTTTTGCGGAGCATCTCTTCAAGCATCTTGATGTCGTTGGGGCGCACTTCGTCCGTCTTGCCGTACGAGCCGGGGATGCCGTGCGATTCAAGGAATTGACGGCTGCCGGGGATCTTCAAGCCATACACCATTTGATCTGACCAGCCGTGGTATGCGCCGCCCACTTTGATGACGCGTTTGTGCTTGGTTGCGCAGCGCGCCACGCGGATTGCCGCCATGACGGATTCCGTGCCCGAACCGAGCATACGGAACATCTCGCAAGCAGGCATCAATTCGCTTATCTTCTTTGCAAGCAGCAGTTCTCCTTCGTGGAAAAGTCCCGTCACGGGTCCGCAGTTGTTGAGAAGCTCAAACACCTTTTCTCTGACAGGCTCGAAGTTGCTGCCCAGAATGGTCGGGCCGCCTGCTTGAAGGAAGTCTATGTATTGATTGCCGTCACGATCGTAAAGATACGCGCCGGACGCTTTTTCCATGCACATGGGGAAGGGATAGTTGAAAGCAAGATTGTGTTGCACTCCGCCGGGGATATACTTCTTTGCCTCAGTGGTGATCTCTTTGGATTTTGCGCACTTTGTGTTGAAGTGCTCCAAGATTTGTTTGAGTGCGTCTTCCGATACGCAATAGATCGGTTGACTTGTCAATTCTTTAAGTTCCGCATTGATTTTGTTTGCGTCTTCCCATTTGGAAATGCCGTAGCCGTTTGCCATAATTCGCCTCCTATTTTGTGATTTTATATCTGATTTATATAAAATTCAATCACACTATAATTATACCATAATTGCGCGCGTTGTAAATATCCAATTCGGCAAAGAAAACTATACAAATCGCCGAGATTGTCCTATACGAAACACAAATCGCCGCCCATGTTCTCTACTCTCTCGCCGCTTTTACGCAGTTTTTGTCATACGTTTGTATATTATATCACACAAAAACGCAAAAATATTACCAAAAACGGCATCGATCGCCGACAAATATAAAAAAAGGTATTGCATTGAGTGCTTTTTTCCTTTATAATGGGTGCATAACCTTAAGGAGGTTCATGTATGAACAAAACAGAGTTTATCAAAGCAGTAGCAGCAAAAGCTGACCTTTCTATCAAAGACGCAACCGCAGCAGTGGACGCATACGCACAAGTTATCGCAGAAGCATTGAAAGCAGGTGACAAGGTTGCAATCGCAAACTTCGCATCTTACGAAATCAAAGAAAAAGCAGAAAGACAAGGTTTCAACCCCCTCACCAAGCAACCCATCACGATTGCGGCAAGCAAAGCGCCGGTTGTCAAATTCGGCAAAGCGTTCAAGGACCTTTTCAACTAATACTTTGATAATAAGAACAATAAAAATTCCATCGGTCTCGACCGATGGTTTTTTTTATGAACAAAAGCAAGGAATAGCCCCTTGAACAGCAACCCTAATGTACTATGCGTGCATTTGTAAAAAATGCGATAAATCGATGCATAACGCGAAAGCACCCCGAGAATGACAACCCTAATGTACTTACGTACATGAGTTGGCAGGCTCGGAGTACTTGCGTAATTAACTTTTCTCTCTCGTAAAAACGAAATAAATAGATA
>ULSH01022142.1_pt1 | contig 78931 bp, 88 predicted proteins | sample 1956151 | NCBI WGS metagenome assembly ULSH01 (sample SAMEA4835702, study PRJEB28245) | human gut metagenome | biome: gut microbiome; material: fecal sample | place: Denmark | collected 2008 | reverse complement strand
GGAACTGTGGCAGGGCAGACTGCGGTTTCGGGGGACAAGAGGAACTAAGGTTCTGAAGGTTTTGCTGAAAGCGTCCGTAAGAATGACAAACTCGCTTCGCTCAGACAGTGTCATTCTTACGGACAACGCAAAATCTTCAGAGCCTAAGTTCCTTAGTCCCCCTGCAAATGCAGTCTGCCCTGCCGCAGTTCCCATCCCCGCTCCGCTCTTCCTGCATCCTGGCTGTTATACTTTAATTGATTTTAAGATTATCCGCCCGAGTGTGCCTGAAAATGAATATGGGCTATGAAATTATGAATTTCTTTTGGAATTTTAAGGATTATGGTTTGTATTTGTATGGCTTTTTTAGTATAATTAGGAAGATTGGGTAGAATAGAAGGTAGAGGGTGGCTTGGGTTTTGGTAACAACAGGGTGTTGATTGGATGGATGATAGATAGAGTAGGAGGATGTTTATGTTTGCGGACAGAGCCAGAATTATTATCCGGTCCGGTAAGGGCGGGGATGGGCATGTTAGTTTTCGGAGGGAGTTGTTTGTTCCCAATGGTGGTCCGGACGGAGGAGATGGCGGGAAAGGCGGAGATGTCATCTTTGAAGTGGATGAGGGATTGAATACTTTGGTGGATTACCGGTATAAGAGGAAGTTTGCGGCTCAGGATGGAGAGCAGGGCGGTAAGCGCAGGTGTCATGGGAAGAATGGGCAGAGTATTGTGCTAAAGGTTCCAGAGGGGACTGTGATTATGGAGGCGGAAAGCCGGAAGGTGATTGCAGATATGTCCGGGGAGAACAAGAGGCAGGTGGTCCTAAAAGGCGGACAGGGCGGTAATGGGAATATGCACTATGCTACGGCTACGATGCAGGTTCCGAAGTATGCACAGCCCGGAAAGCCGGCGCAGGAGCTGGAGGTTTTGATGGAGCTGAAAGTGATTGCGGATGTGGGATTGGTTGGATTTCCGAATGTGGGAAAATCAACGCTTTTGTCCAGGGTGACCAATGCAGATCCGAAGATTGCCAATTATCATTTTACAACACTCAATCCAAATTTGGGCGTTGTGGATCTGGAAGGGTGCAGAGGATTTGTGATTGCAGATATTCCGGGATTGATTGAGGGTGCATCGGAAGGTGTCGGCCTGGGACATGAGTTTCTGCGTCATATAGAGCGGACAAGGGTTATGATTCATCTGGTGGATGCGGCTTCTACAGAGGGAAGAGACCCGGTGGATGATATCTACAAAATTAATCAGGAACTGGAGGCTTATAATCCGGAGATTGCAAAGCGGCCGCAGGTGATTGCAGCCAATAAGACGGATGCAATTTATACGGAAGAGGGGGCACAGGATCCGATTGAGCGTCTGAAGGAGGAATTTGAACCTCAGGGGATGAAGGTATTCCCGATTTCAGCGGTATCCGGAAAAGGACTCAAAGAACTGTTGTATTATGTGCAGGAAATGCTGGATACAATGCCTCAGGAGAAGATCGTGTTTGAGCAGGAATTCTTCCCGGAGGAGATGCTGATGGTCGAAAATCTGCCGTTTACGGTTGAGCAGTCGGAAGAGGATGAACATCTCTTTATCGTGGAGGGACCGCGGATTGAGAAGATGTTGGGCTATACGAATCTGGATTCGGAGAAGGGATTTGCCTTTTTCCAGAAGTTTTTGAAGGATTCCGGTATTCTGGAACAGTTGGAGTCAGCCGGTATCCAGGAAGGTGACACCGTACAGATGTACGGACTGCAATTTGATTATTATAAATAAAAGAGTGAAAATAGGAGTGGGATATGACAAGTAAACAAAGAGCTTATCTGAAAGGTCTTGCGATGAATCTGGATCCGATTCTTCAGATCGGTAAATCAGCAGTAACGCCAGAATTTACGGCTTCCGTGGCTGAAGCGCTTGAAGCGAGAGAGTTGATTAAAATCAGTGTGCTGCAGAACTGCATGGATGATCCGAAGTTTATGGCGCAGACAATCGCGGATCGTACCGGATCACAGGTCGTACAGGTGATCGGCAAAAAGATTGTTCTGTACAAAGAAGGAAAAAAAGAGAAAAAGAAGATTGAACTGCCAAGATAAGGACAGAGCATATCATGAAAAAAGTAAGAAAAATCGGAATTATGGGCGGTACTTTCGATCCGATTCATATCGGACATCTGATCCTGGGCGAGGCGGCCTATGAACAGTTCGGACTGGATGAGGTGTGGTTTATGCCTGCCGGGAATCCTCCCCATAAGCGAAACAGGATAGGACGCGCCAGTGATGAACAGCGTGTTGAGATGGTAAGGCGTGCCATCTCCTCCAATCCTCATTTTGTCCTGTCTCTGGAAGAAATGAACGAGGATGGTTACAGTTATACCTATCGTACACTGGAACGCTTAAATGCCCAATATACGCGGTCAGAATTCTATTTTATCATCGGAGCTGACTCCTTGTTTGATTTTGACACCTGGAGGGAGCCGCAGAGGATTGCAGATGCCTGTAAGATTGTGGTGGCAACCAGAAATCAGATAAGTCCGGAAGTATTTGAATCCGTATTGAATCAGCGGCGGGAGCAGTTTCACGGCAGTTTCCTGAAACTGGATACGCCGAATCTGGACATCTCTTCCCAGACCATTCGAAGCTGGATCAAGGAACATCAGACCGTTCGCTATTATCTTCCGGAAAGTGTTCGGAACTATATTATAGATCATAGAATATACGAGGATTAACAGAATGGATTCACAGAAATATGATTTGATAAAAATAGCAAAACAGTTAAAAAAAGAACTGGATAAAGACCGCTTCCGTCACACAGAAGGTGTTATGTATACAGCGGCTGCCTTGGCTATGGCGCATGACGTTGATCTATTTGCAGCTCAGACAGCCGGGCTGCTTCATGATTGTGCGAAGTGTATCCCGAACAAGAAAAAACTGGAGATGTGCAGAAAGCATCAGATCCCGATGACTGGATTTGAAGTTGAAAATCCATTCCTTCTTCATGCCAAGCTGGGAGCTTATCTGGCAAAAGCAAAGTATCGGGTAGGGGATACTGAAATCCTCAGTGCAATCGCATGTCATACTACGGGGAAACCGGATATGACCAGACTGGAACAGATTCTCTATATCGCCGATTATATTGAACCCGGCAGAAGTAAGGCACCCAATTTACCGGAAATCCGAAAACTTGCATTTCAGGATCTTGATGAGTGTATGTACCGGATCTTACAGGATACGGTGGAATATCTGAAAGAGAATCCCAAAACGATGGACGTGACAACGGAAGAGGCTTATCTTTATTACAGCAATCACCATAACAGCAAAGAGGAGTAAAAATATATGAACCAATCAAAAGAAATGACACGTATTGCAGTTGCGGCAATGGAAGAAAAAAAGGCTCAGGATGTGAAAATTATTGATATTGAACATATTTCAACGCTTGCCGATTACTTCGTGATTGCAAGCGGAACAAACCGTAATCAGGTACAGGCGATGGCAGATAACGTGGAAGAGATGCTTGGAAAGGCAGGATTTGAGCCGAAACAGATCGAGGGATATCAGAATGCCAACTGGATTTTGATGGATTACGGCGATGTAGTGTTGCATCTGTTTGACGAAGAAAACCGTCTGTTTTACGATCTGGAACGCATCTGGAGAGACGGGAAGTTAATCGGTAAAGAGGAGATCTGATTCGTCGTTGTAAAGTTCAGATTTACAAATTGCGTCTCAGATACACGTTATAAAAAATGGAATCTATGTTGTTCTGCTTCCAGAGAACATAGATTCCGTTTTTTTATTGCAACAGCTTTAAGCTTCAAACAAAGTCGAATTCAAAAATCTGTCAGTCCATGAACCGGAACACACCGATTACTTTACCGAGAATCTGAAGTTCCCCGTATACAATAATCGGATCCATGGTATCATTCTCCGGCTGCAGGCGGTAATAGCCATCTTCTTTATAATAGGTTTTCACCGTAGCAGAATCGGCGACCATAGCTACCACCATGTCACCATCTCTTGCGGTAGAGCGCTGCTCAACGAGTACATAATCTCCATCCAGGATTCCTGCATTAATCATACTTTCCCCCTGCACTTCAAGCATGAACGTCTCAGCATTTGGCAGATGGGAAATGGGAATCGGCATGTACTCTTTAATATTTTCCACAGCCAGCAGCGGTTGTCCGGCAGCAACTTTGCCCAGTATCGGCACTTGTGCCAATTCCAGTTCCGGAGTCGGTTCTCCGCTCTCAAACTGTTCGATACGTCTGCGGTTAAAATCATCGTCCGTAATCTCGATCGCACGGGGAAGGGTGGGATCTCTTCGAATATAACCATTCTTCTCCAGTGTCTCAAGATGTGCGTGTACGGAGGACGTTGATTTCAAATCGACCGCTTTGCAGATTTCCCGTACAGAAGGCGGAAAGCCGCGGTTGATGATGGTCTCTTTCAGATAGTCCAGAATCTCCTGTTGTTTTTTGCTGATTGTTCCATTCGCCATATGTATAAACTCCTCTCAGTAAGTCGCAATCACAAATCTCCAAACCGTTTCACGGAAGATTTCGCAATCGCCCAAAGTTCTTTGTCAAAGATAGGTTATTTTTATTATAGCAGAGGATTCCTCAAATAGCAAACATATTTTCGGAATATCAGTTCGTATGTTGATGTAAATATGGAATAAGAAGGAAGATCCCTTGTTGCATATTTTCTTTTGTATGCTATAATACATGTTGGAGATAGTATTTGTATCAAAACTATACTCAATCTGATTCACTGTTTCATTTCATAGAAGTCAATAAGAAGAGGAAAGGAGCCTGCATCAGAACTGACCGTTTTTCCCTGCAAGAAGCAGGATCGGCAGCGAAACAGCAGGACTTAAAAGCAGAAAGGAGTATGAAATGACAGTAGAGATGTTAAAATCCAAGATTCACCGGGCTGTCGTCAAGCAGGCAGAACTGGATTACGTGGGCAGCATTACAGTGGACGAAGAATTGCTGAATGCAGCCGGGATACTGGAGTATGAGAAGGTCCAGATTGTAGACGTAAACAACGGCAGCCGTTTTGAAACTTACACCATCTGCGGTGAACCGGGCAGCGGTATGATTTGTCTGAACGGTGCAGCGGCAAGATGTGTCAGCGTTGGTGATAAAATTATTATTATGGCATACGGCAATTATGATATGCAGGAAGCAAAAGAACATAAGCCTTCCGTCATTTTTGTGGATGAGGAGAATAAAATCAGCCAAAAGACCAACTATGAAAAACATGGTTTATTGAAAGATATGTAGAATGTGTACATAAGCATTCAGGGCAAGCAGTGAAATCAGAGAAAGGCTATCTTCAAATCCAGAAGAAAGAAAGCAGCCTATGTATAAAAATGGCTGCGGAGGAAGAAGCATTATGAATGTAACAACAACAATTTCAGAAACAAGAGAACAGATTCGTGCATGGAAGAAACAAGGTTATACCATCGGGCTGGTACCTACGATGGGCTTTCTGCACGAGGGGCATGCAAGTCTGATTCAGAGATGCCGAAAGGAAAATGACAAGGTTGTCGTATCCGTCTTTGTCAATCCCACACAATTTGGTCCCAATGAAGATCTGGAAGATTATCCGAGAGATTTTGAACGGGATTGTCGTCTGTGTGAGGATATCGGTGCGGACTTAATTTTTCATCCGGAACCGGAAGAGATGTATCAGAATGCCTGCGCCTATGTAAATATAGAAACACTTTCCGATACACTGTGCGGAAAAACCCGTCCCGTTCATTTTCGGGGAGTCTGCACGGTTGTATCCAAATTATTTCATATTGTAGCACCGGATCAGGCATATTTTGGTCAGAAGGACGCCCAGCAGCTTGCGATTATCCGGAAAATGGTGAACGATCTGAACTTTGATATCCGGATTGTGGGCTGTCCCATCATTCGTGAAGAAGATGGGTTGGCGAAATCTTCCCGTAATACGTATCTGAATCCTCAGGAACGGAAAGCAGCGCTTTGTCTGTACCGTGCGGTGCAAAGAGGGCAGGAAGTGATCGCAGCCGGATGCAGCAGTACAGCAATTTGGCAGGAAATGAAGAAGGCAATTGATGCAGAACCATTGGCAAAGATTGATTATATTTCTGTAGTGGATGCACTTACGATGCAGCCCGTAGAAAAAGTAGAGCGGGACGTATTGGTAGCAATGGCTGTCTATATTGGAAAGACAAGGCTGATTGATAATTTCAGCTACGAGGTGTAGGCTATGAAAAATATAGGAAAAATTGCCTCATTTCTCACTCGATATATCAGTATCATTATTCTGTTTTTTTCCGCAGTTGCATTTTGGAAACCGGAAGGATTTTCCTGGGCGACAAATTACACCTCCATCTTTCTTGGAGTTGCGATGTTCGGCATGGGGCTGACCATTAAGGCAAAAGATTTTAAAATAGTATTTTCAAAGCCAAAAGAAATTCTTGCGGGCTGTATTGCCCAGTATACGGTAATGCCTCTATGTGCATGGCTCTTGTCCGTAGTGTTGGGTCTGGAACCTGATCTGGCAATAGGCGTCATTTTGGTGGGCTGCTGTCCGGGCGGAACAGCAAGTAATGTGATTACCTATATTGCCGGAGGTGATGTGGCATTATCTGTGGGAATGACAATTGTTTCCACATTGATTGCGCCGATCATGACGCCGTTGCTGGTTTATGGATTGGGCGGTGCATGGGTGGAAGTTTCCCTTTGGGCGATGATTTTATCCGTAGTCAAGGTAATCTTGATCCCTGTACTGCTTGGAATTTTACTGCATAAAATCTTCAGCAGGCAGATTGAGAAGATCCATGAGGTTCTTCCCCTGGTTTCCGTAATTTCCATTGTTATGATCATCTCAGGAATTATAGCCAGCAATAAGGAAAAAGTAATTACCAGCGGAGCAGTGGTTCTGGGAGTTGTAATCCTGCATAATCTGCTGGGAATGCTTTTGGGACTTGGAACCGCAAAGGTTTTAAGAATCGAATATCCAAAGGCAACAGCTATCGCCATTGAAGTAGGAATGCAGAACAGCGGTCTTGCAGTTTCTCTTGCAACGGCAAATTTTGCAGCGAATCCTCTGGCAACCTTGCCAGGTGCAATTTTCAGTGTATGGCATAACATTGCAGGATCCATATTTGCAGGAATCCGCAGAAGAAGCATGACCAAAAGCAACTGTGAAATAAAATAGATATCAGAACAGCTTTATAAAGCCGGCGGCAGGAAGGATAACTTCGGCTGCCGGTTTTGCCGTTCAAAAGAAATCCGCAAAAGCAGGCAGCCTTGTGTATTTCTTTTGGAAGAAGTATAATAAAAAAGAAGGCAACGAAAGAAAAGGATGGTACAAATAAATGAAACGGATATTTTTAATTGAGGATGACCGGAAGATCGCCAAGAATCTTGCCACTTTACTTCATTCAGAAGGATTTACGGTTACTCATGCTCCTACGCAGAGGGAGGCGATTTCCCTGCTTGCTGCAAATAAATACGATTTGGCGCTGGTGGACATTTCTCTTCCTGACGGAAACGGCTTTACCGTCTGCACAGAGATTAAACAAACCCAGTCTATTCCCGTGATTTTTCTGACAGCTTCCGGCGATGAAGCAAGTGTTGTTACCGGACTGAATATGGGGGCGGACGACTATATTACCAAGCCCTTTCGCCCGCGTGAATTGATTGCCCGGATCGGAACTGCTCTGAGAAAATTCGGAAGCGCTTCCTCCGCTTTTGAAATCTGCGGACTTTCTGTGGATGCGGCCAGCGGTATTGTGAAAAAAGAAGGCAAAGAGGTTTTTCTCTCTGCATTAGAGTACCGGTTACTGCTGATATTTATCAACAATCCCAAAAACATTCTCACACGGGACAGACTACTTAACGAATTGTGGGACGCAGCAGGTGAGTTTGTCACGGACAATACACTGACTGTATACATCAAGCGTTTGCGGGAGAAGATTGAGGATGATCCTACGAATCCGCAGATTATTTTGACGGTTCGTGGAACGGGCTACCGATTGGGAGGCGGCTATGTTTCGGAATAGAGAGATTCGGCAATTTGTTATCTTATATTCTTTCATCACCGTTACCCTTATCACGTTGGGATTTGCAAGTAATACCGCAGCCGGAATTCTTGCCATTTTATCTGCCGTCTCCTTTGGAACAGCTTTTTTTGTATTTACAAAAGCACGCTATCAAAGCATTGCCCGTATTTCAGAGCAAATTGATCTTGTTCTTCATAACGCTGACCATATATATATCAGTGAATCAGACGAGGGCGAGCTTTCCATTCTGCAAAGTGAAATATCAAAAATGACACTGCGCATCCGGGAGCAGAACAGGGCACTGAAAAACGAAAAGGAACATCTTGCCGACTCCCTCGCTGACATTGCTCATCAACTCCGCACACCGCTTACATCCGCCGCCCTTATTCTGTCATTATTAGAAAAGAATCCTGAAAAAGCGGAACGGATAGCATTACTGCGCGAAACAGAGGAATTGTTTGTACAAATGGAGTGGTTGCTTGACGCCTTATTAAAATTATCCCGTCTGGATGCGGGCATTGTCGTTTTTCAAAGTGTCCCGGTCGATGTGAACTGCCTGCTCAATGCTGCCGTTCGCCCGCTTCTGATTTCTATGGAATTACACAATATTGCTTTACAAAAAGAAGTGCCGGACGGAATGGTCATTCAGGGAGATTCCGGGTGGCTTTCAGAAGCCATTCAAAACATCCTTAAAAATTGTGTACAGAGTGCAGGTGATAACGGCGAGATTAAAATTGTCTGTGAGGATACCCCGCTGTTTGGTGAGATCACTATCCATGACAGTGGAGCAGGCTTTGAAAAAGAAGATTTGCCCCGTTTGTTTGAACGGTTTTATCGTGGAAAAAATGAGGATGCTGTGGGATACGGTATCGGATTAGCGCTCTGCAAGATGATTATAACCCGGCAGGGCGGAACGATTACTGCAAAAAACCACCCGCAAGGCGGTGCGGTTTTTTGCATTCGTTTTCCAAAGTGACGAATCTCTCACTGAAAAGTCACAGAAATGTAAGCTGGAAGTTCTATTATATGGGTGAGTTCAAAGCCGGGCTTTGAACATTTAGAAAAAGGAGGCTCACATAATGGAGTTTTTAAAGATTGAAAATCTATGTAAGGTCTACGGTAAGGGAGAAAACCAGGTTACCGCACTGGACCATGTTTCACTCACAATCGAAAAGGGGGACTTTACCGCAATCATCGGCTCCTCCGGTTCCGGTAAATCCACATTACTTCATGCGATCGCCGGCGTAGATGTGCCCACAAGCGGAAAGATCTACCTGAATGGGCAGGATGTGTATGCAGGAAGCAATGAAAAACTTGCCATTTTCCGCAGAAGGCAGGTGGGGCTGATTTATCAGTTCCACAACCTTATTCCCACTCTGAATGTGGTGGAAAATATCACATTGCCGATTCTGATGGACAAGCGGAAAGTAAACCAGGAACGACTGGATGACCTTCTGAATCTGTTGGGACTGCAGGAACGAAAAAATCACTTGCCAAATCAGCTTTCGGGTGGTCAGCAGCAGCGTGTTGCCATCGGCCGTGCTTTGATGAACGCGCCTGCAGTGATGCTGGCTGATGAACCTACAGGCAGTCTGGACAGTCAAAACGGTCATGAAATCATGAAACTGTTGAAATCCAGTCATGAAAAATATCACCAGACATTGATCATTGTCACCCATGATGAGAATATCGCTTTGCAGGCAGACCGTATTATCTGCATTTCAGACGGCAAGGTGGCACGGGATGAGAGGCGGGTGAAACGGTCATGAATATTTTTAACAAGGTTGCCCTGCAGGGACTGAAAAAGAGCCGCACACGAACGTTTGTAACGATCATCGGAGTTGCTTTATCCGCTGCCCTGATTACGGCAATCGCTACTTTTGGAGTTTCCCTGTTAAACTATATGATAAAGGGCGCGGCTCAGAAAAACGGAGACTGGCATATTGCATTTTTGGATGTCCCTTCTTCTTTTGTACAGGAACGAATTCAGGACAAAGAAGTTGCTGATACCGTAACATTTGATAATATTGGATACGCAGCACTGAATGGAAGTAAAAACCCGGATAAGCCCTACCTTTTTATAGCAGGATTTGGCGAGGAAACGTTTCAAACGTTACCAGTGAAACTGCTTTCCGGCAGGATGCCGGAAAACAGCGGAGAAATTCTTGTTTCAGCGAGCGTTGCCGCAAACGGCGGTGTCAAATTCTCAGTAGGTGATACACTTTCCCTTGATGTAGGAAGCCGTATGAATGGCAGTAAAACGCTTACGCAGCATGACCCATATTCCTATGAAAATGAAGCCCTTGCAGCGCAGGAGAAGAGAACTTATACCGTTGTCGGTATCTGCCAGAGACCCGTATTTGAGGAACGAACTGCGCCTGGATATACCCTGATCACAAAGGCAGATGAACAAAGCAGAACGAACAACTATACGCTGTTTGTCAAATTGGAAAAACCACATACCGCCCGCGTTTATGCCAACAGCACAGCTGAAAACTACGCTTATATCTTTAATGATGATGTGCTGCGTTTTATGGGTATTTCCAATGATAACGTGTTCAATACGTTCCTGTACTCGGTTGCCGGTATTGTAATAATCATTATCATGATCGGCTCTGTTTTCCTGATTCATAACGCATTTCATATTTCATTGAACGAACGTACACATCAGTTTGGAATTCTGATGTCGGTAGGAGCCACGGAAAAGCAACTGCGGAATTCGGTATTGTTTGAAGGACTCTGTGTCGGTGCGGCTGGAATACCAATCGGCGTTATTACAGGAATATTCGGTATCAAGATTGTACTTTCCGTTGTAGCCCGAAATTTTGGAAATATTATGTATGACACCGTACCTTTAACTCTGGTTGTATCCGTCCCCGCAATTGTCGGCGCCTCAGTGATCAGCCTGCTTACCATTTTGATTTCAGCTTATATTCCGGCCCGTAAGGCTGCAGGTATCCCGGTAATGGAATGTATTCGCCAGACAAACGAAGTGAAAACGGAATCGAAAACTGTAAAAACATCAAAATTTACTGAGAAGATTTATGGTCTGGAAGGAACACTTGCATTAAAAAATTTCAAAAGGAATAAACGGCGTTACCGCAGCATTGTATTATCACTTATTTTAAGTGTTGTATTGTTTATTGCAACCAGTGCCTTTGTAGCAGATTTAAAACAGGCAGCAGGGCAGACGGCATCCGTTACTACTTATGACATCGGTTTTGCCACACAGGATATGGAAGAGCATGAAATGTTAGCGCTTTACGATAAATTAAAAACAGCAGACAGTGTTTATGACAGTTCTTATCAGGCACTTATGACTTATTCCTGTACTGCAAAAGCAGGTGACTTTTCAGAGGCTTTCCTTAACCAGACGGATTCTCATTTGCCGGATGAAACCGTTGACCTGACAATGCAAATCCAGTTTATTGATGACAATGCTTATCAAAACCTGCTCAAAGATCTGGGGCTTTCTGCGGAGGAATATACCGGACAAAATGCGAAGCTGTTTGCCTGTGCAAAAATAGAAGACAACAGCAGTCAAGTAAAGAAGTCGGGTGAGTTTGTTAATATGTTCACAAATTCCTCCATGAATTTTGCCATTGTCCCAAAAACAGAAGAGGAGCCGGAGATAGGGGATGAGAAAAATGTAACGATTACATTTGCCGATTTCGTGCCGCCTGATACACTTCCGGTTTTAGAAATAACGGAATCCACCCCCTACATTTTCATGGTGATGGCTCCCTATTCCCTTAAAGATACGTTTGTCTCCCCAGATACCCGTGTGGATGTAAAAGGTTTGACTTTTCAATCAAAAAACCCCACCCGGTCAGCGGAGGAAATGGAAGCGATGATTTTGAGCGAAGGAATTACAGCCGATTACACGTTATATAATACGAGAGAAATGCTTGAGGAAAACAGTAATATGATATTCATTGCCAATGTGTTTTCTTATACTTTTATCGTTATGATTTCTCTGATCGCAGTTGCCAATGTGTTCAATACAATTTCCACAAATATTAAGCTGCGCAAAAGAGAGCTTGCCATGCTCCGGTCGGTGGGAATGTCGGAACGCGATTTTCAGAAGATGATGAACTTTGAGTGCATTTTTTATGGAATGCGGGCACTGTTCGTGGGGCTTCCCATAGGGATTCTTTCTTCCTGGCTGATTTACAAAGGGATGTACAGCGGCGGTGCGGACGCAATTGACTTTGTGATGCCATGGGTCAGTATTGGAATCAGCATAGTTGGTGTACTCTTTATCGTCTTCATTACAATGCTGTACAGCACGAATAAAATAAAAAAAGAAAATATCATCGACGCACTTCGGGATGACATGGCCTGATCATTATTAACGGAAGGCAGGGCAGATGTCCTGCCTGTTTTTAAATTTCTTTTTTGAATGGTTTAAGGAATGAATAATTCACAAAAGTGTAATTGACAAATGTTATAATAAGAGATATATTAGTATATATGTAATTATTCGGAAAACACAGGTTTTTCGAATACTTGAAACTATAAACAGTAAATGAATGATTTTCGGTCCTTTTTTACTTATCAAATTCTGCATTCTACTATTTTTTATGGAGAAATTCTAATTATGGAAAAACGAACTACTTATCACGAACAAACAGATATGGAAAACACGCTGAAGCTTCGCGAAGTCTTAAAGACATTGCCCGGTATGGCCGGTGATTTTTTCCGTGCCGTCAGTACAACAACCTCGACAAGCACCCGAATCAAGTATGCCTATGACATCCGCATTTTCTTTCAGTTTTTATTAAGTGAAAATCCCGCCTATAAGAATTTTACCATGCAGGATTTCGGTCTGAATGATCTTGATAATGTTACCGCTCTTGATATTGAGGAATACATCGAATACCTAAAGGCTTATAAATCTTCTGAGACGGATGATTATATAACCAATGGAGAAAAAGGTCTGAAACGTAAATTATCATCACTTAGAACCTTTTATTCTTATTATTATAAGCATGAAATGATTCAAACCAATCCAACGCTCCTGGTTGATATGCCCAAACTGCATCAAAAGGAAATCATTCGTCTGGATGCCGATGAAGTTGCCAAATTGCTTGATTTTGTGGAATCCTGCGGTGATGAACTGACACCACATCAGAGAAAATATTATGAAAAAACAAAATATCGTGATCTGGCGATCATTACTCTCCTGCTCGGAACGGGTGTTCGTGTCTCGGAATGTGTGGGGTTAGATGTTGAAGATGTGGACTTTCAGAACAATGGAATTAAAGTCGTCCGAAAAGGGGGCAATGAAATGATTGTGTATTTTGGAAAGGAAGTGGAAACGGCGCTGCGGAATTATCTGGAAATCCGGAAAGGAATCACACCGGTGGCCGGTCATGAACATGCACTCTTCTATTCCTCCCAGCGGAAACGAATTAACGTGAAGACAGTTGAAAATCTGGTGAAAAAATATTCCAGCCGAATCACAACGACAAAAAAAATAACCCCTCATAAGCTGCGCAGCACCTACGGTACAAACCTATATCAGGAAACAGGGGATATCTATCTTGTTGCTGATGTTCTTGGTCATAAGGATGTCAATACGACAAAAAAACATTATGCGGCAATGGATGATTCCAGACGGCGAATGGCGGCGCGTGCAGTCCACCTGCGTACAGAGGAATAAATAGTCAGACCACCGGTTCAGCCCAACATCACTGTACTGCCATTAAAACCTTGTTTTCTTTCCGTAAAATTAGTCAGTGCGTATCCAAACCATCCCGCCATAATTCCAATCTAAACTCCATGTAGGTGCAGCAAAAAATCTGCATTTCCATGGCGAAAAGCCCCAGAGGAAACACAGATTTGACAGTTACAATTTTGAATAACAAAAACCTTTATTGAATCAGTATGATCAACGTGCCAACCACAATAGAAAGGCAGGATTTTTCTCGATTTTTTCTCGAAGGCGGTTGATGTTAAACAGAATACAGGAAATCAATATAAAATAATCAGAAATTCCCCTGCCTATAGCCAAATGGGATACTGCACTATATTGGCTCACTTCTGTCCGGCAATTCTGCCGTCACTTCTTTTGCTCTCTGCAGTACATGGATAAGCCTGTCAAAACTTTTCATATCCGGATCAAAATAATAATAATTTTTCGTTGCTTCCTTCCTGACCTTCAGAATTCCGGCATCTTTCAGGATTTGAAGATGATGTGATACTGCCGGACGTGAAAGATGTGTTCTTTCCGTAATTTCTCCTACCCTTGCCCCAGAACAGTTTTCCATCTTCATCATTTCAAGAATCAGATACTGCCGGTTTTCATCTCCAAGTGCAACCAGCACTTTCCGGCAGTTTTCAAAATCCCCTGCCAACTTTTCTATATCTGCTTTCATGTACATAAACTTCCACCTGCTTTTCCAACTCTTTCTATAACTGCTGTTATTCTACCTTATGGCCTGTCGCAACTTCAAAATGGTATTTTACAATTCCGAGATCCATCTTTGTATAAAACCCTCTTCCTGCCTTGGCAGATACCTTTCCATTTTCAAGCGTGATATAAAATTTCTGCTGATTCATTGCCGTAGGTGCAAGCAACGCCGCCTCCATTCCCTTTGAAAACCAGTCCGGCATACCGGATGCGCAATTACAGAGCTGCTCCACAGGTTTATTTTTATGTGTTACTCCCTGTGTGGTTCCATAACCTAATGCAATGATACATGCCAGCTTTTCATCCTTCTTAATCTCTGCGGTGCTTTTCCCGTGTGTCATTGCAACCCAGCAAGTGTTTAGTCCAAGCTCTTGTGCTTTCAATACAAGCTTCTCACCGTAATATCCTGCTTTTTCATCCAGACCAGCCCCCTTTTTCCCAACAAGCGCAATATAATTCTCCACGCCGCTGAATTTTCCGTAATGCGCCATCATGCTGTCGAAGCATTTTGGCTCATCAAAAATAATCTGAATGTTTAAACCACTCTCTCTGTTGCATTCACTTACCAGCGCAGCCAGTGTTTCTCTTATCCCGCTTTCAATCTTTTTTCCACTATACTGCCGCACACTATGGCGTGCTTTCATAATTTCTAAAATATCCATTCTCTATGCTCCTTCGGTTTAAGTATTTAAACTGATTATATCATACTTTAAATGAGAAAATTCATTCGTAAAGAAAATCGAGATGAATAACAAGGCGATTTTTCAAAGCCGTTTCTGGCTAATCTGACAATCAATATCAAATTAGCCGTCAGCTTTACTTTTACTTACACTTAAATTTTGTGATAATTTTTTGTATGCTTTTTGGTGCCAGATCATATATTTCCGATGAAAGTCCATAAAGATGTTTCCTCCTTCCATAAAAACACAATACTATACTTACCTTACTCCCTTTTGATTCCACGCCATTGTATAGTCCGTTTCTCCCGTATCTTCATCAATTTCTTTTGACACAATAGACAATCCCTCTCTCAAGTAGAAGTTCACTGCACGGCGGTTTTTTTGATAAACGTTCAACGAAAACGCAGGATAATTTTTCTTGACGCACTCCAAAAGACTTTTTCCAATTCCCATAGAACGGCATTTTTTATCAACAAAAATCCCTGCAAGATAATCATCCATCATGCCAACAAATCCTTGTATTTCCTTATCCTGTTCATACACATAAATGTCTGCCTGTAAAATCTGCTTTTGTACTGACTGATACTGTGACAGCCAATACTTACTTGGCACAAAATCATGTGTTTCTATATTCACTTCTAACCAAATTTGCATAACTCGTTCCGTGTCTTTCTTTTCAAATTTTCTAATCATACTTATTAATTCCTCTTTCTATATTTTATTTGATAACAAAATAAAATAATTGCTGTTATCAGCACTATACTGGCACCCGATATGAAAAATCAAATATTTACGCCAACCTTTCTCAGAACACTATAAAAATGAGACTTCAATAGAAGTCTCATTTCGTTCATCCGTTTATACGTAAAGGTTATAGCTTACTGCATCACCCACAAATATATTTTAAATTTTCCTGACATAGGGCCACACGTTAATATGCCAGAATTTCATACCCTTCTGTTGTAACAGCTACCGTAACTTCCCACTGTGCAGAGTCTGAACCATCCTCCGTATAAATCGTCCAGCCATTCTCATCATCCTGCACAATATCTGCCCGGCCGGCGTTCACCATCGGTTCTATGGTAAATACCATTCCCGGTACCATCAGCATTTCCGTACCCTTACGGCTTATATAACTGACAAACGGTTCTTCATGGAACTCCAGTCCCACACCATGACCTCCGATTTCCCGTACGACAGAGTATCCCTTTGATCTGATAAAGTCATGGATCGCCTGCCCCATATCTCCCAGTGTGTTCCAGGGCTTTACCTGTGCTAAACCAATGGAAATAGATTCTTTTGTGGCGTCTACCAGTGCCTGACGCTCGGGGGATACCTGCCCGATGCAGAACATGCGGGAAGAATCGGAATAATAACCGTTGTAAATGGTGGAAACATCCACATTGACAATATCTCCTTCTTTTAGCACATGTTTCGTATCAGGGATTCCGTGGCATACCTCGTCATTAACAGACGTGCATACACTTTTGGGATATCCTTCAAACCCAAGCGGTGCTGCGATGCCGTGAAGTTCTTTGGTTTTAGAGACAACCAGCTGATCAATTTCTTCCGTTGTTATGCCTGCCTTTATATGTTCCGCCACGTAATCAAGCACAGCAATATTGACCTTTCCGCTTTCACGGATACCGTTTATTTGTTCCTGCGTCTTCAAAATAGAATGACTCGGAACAAGAAAGCCTTTTTGACTGTATAACATGACTTTTTCATCCAGCCCCAGATGACATTGTTTATATTTTTTTCCGCTTCCGCACCAGCAGGGATCATTACGATTTATTTTCATATGAGTGAAATCCTTTCTGAAACGCAGACCGCGTTCCGGAATTCATTATAACTTTTCTTTCTGAAAATGTAAACTATTCCGAAGCGAAAAAACGCTCTTTTGTCTTTTATTCCTGACAATACTTCCCGGCTTCAACTGATCTCATATTCCAAAACCTGCGTATTGCGTCATATACAAGTCGTAATACGTTCCTTTCTTTAGAATCAGTGTATCATGATCTCCGCTTTCCACGATTTCGCCGTGATCCATTACGACAATCATATCCGCATCGCGAATCGTCGAAAGCCGATGTGCAATTATGATGCTCGTACGGTTCTGCATAACAAGCTGCATGGCGTCCTGAATCGCCTTCTCAGTACGGGTATCTACGTTAGAGGTTGCCTCATCCAAAATCAGAATTTTGGGGTCAGCAACAAAGGCACGTGCAATAGCAAGAAGCTGCCGTTGTCCCTGGCTGATGTTTGTACCGGAATTAGTCAAAATCGTATCATATCCCTGTGATAACATTTCAATCATTTCTTTACAGCGACTCATTTCCGCTGCTTTTTCAATTTCTTCAAAACCTGCATCCTCATTTCCATACTTTAGATTATTTTGAACCGTATCTGAGAACAAAACCGTATCCTGTAAAACAATGGCTGCATTCCGCCGAATACTCTCCCGCGAAATGTCTCTGATATTTTGACCGTTAATAAGAATTTCACCACTGTCAATATCATAAAACCGCATCAACAGATTGACCACAGTCGTTTTTCCGCTGCCTGTCGCACCAACAAGTGCCACTTTCTTACCGGAAGGTACCGTTAATGAAAAATTATGAATAACCGGATGCTCCGGCTCATAAGAAAAACTTACGTCTTTGAATGTAACGGTTGCGCTTTCCCCATCCTTCAAATCTATGCCGGTCTTTTCCTCATTTTCCTCATCCAACACGGTAAACACACGCTCTGCACCGGCAATGGCAGTTTGCAGCTGACCATAAATCTGAGCAATTTCATTGATTGGCCGGCTGAACTGTTTTGCATAGACAATAAAAGCGGAAATAACACCTACCGAAATCAACCCGTTTATGGAAAAATATCCACCGAATGCTGCGATAATAACGAACCCGATATTACCTATGCAGTTCATGACAGGTCCCATAATGCCACTGAATATATCCGTCTTAATTCCGGCTTTTGTAAGAGAATCAGAGGTCGCACAAAAATTCTCTGCTGTGATATCCTGATGATTATAGGCAACCACAGTGCGGTAACCGGAAACCATTTCCTCTACGGTACCATTAAGCTGTCCAAGCAGCATCTGACGTTTGCGTGAAAACCTGCGTACATTCCCCGAAAGAATTTTGGTTGCCAGCAGTGTCAGAAGAACGGTTGCACAACTTAACAGTGCAAGCTGCCAACAGTACCACAGCATAATCGCTGCTGTACCAATGATCGTGAGTATATCCGAAAACAGAGACGGCAAAGACTGTGAAACCGTAGTAGAGATATTTTCAATATCATTGGTCATCCTGCTCATAACATCACCATGTGAATGGGTATCAAGATAGCGAACAGGCAACTCTACAATTTTTCCGAATAATTCTTCCCGCATCCGCCTGACAATCCGCTGACTAAGCCTGGCACTGAAGAAACCCTGCAGCAATTGACTTCCGCTATAAAGTAAATAGACGATTAACATAAAAATCAAGGTGTAAGTAAGACTTCCCTCCCTTGTTCCTGCTATAATATCAATAACATTGCTTTGCAGACCAGGCGCATAAACACCGCAGAGTGTCCCGAAAACTACAATAGCAAGCATGCAAATAAGCATTATTTTTTCATGTGCAAAATAAGCAGCTATACGTTTTAATGCCGCACCTACATCATCTGCATGCTGCACCTCGGCAAAGCGCTGATTGCGGTTCATACCTGGAATATTCCGATCTGCCAGCTTCTGATTGTTATTTCCGCCCATCGCTCTCATTCTCCTCTCCAATTTGCGAATGATAAATGTCCTGATATGCCGCACAAGATTTCATCAATTCCTCATGGGAACCGCAGGCTGAAATTCTGCCGTGTTCCAGAACAACGATTCTGTCAGCTCTTCGCACGGAAGCAATCCTTTGTGCAATGATAATTTTGGTACTTTGCGGGTTTGATTTCTGTAAGGCCTCATAGAAATTCGCCTCTGTTTTTAAATCAAGTGCACTGGTGGAATCATCAAAAATCAGAATTTCAGCTGATTTCAAAACAGCTCTTGCAATTGACAGACGTTGCTTCTGACCTCCGGATAAACTCATACCGCGCTCTGCAACAATTGTATTGTATCCATCAGGTGCAGATGAAATAAAGTCATCCGCCTGCGCAGTTACGGCAGCAGCTTTCACAGTCTCCACCGATGCATCCGGCATCCCCCATGCAATATTTTCGTTTATAGATGCACGAAACAGTTCGCTCTTCTGCATGGCGACAACAACCTTTTCCCGCAATACTTTTTGCTTGTATTCCCGGACATCAATCCCATCCACAAGAACAGCGCCATCTGTAACATCATAAAAACGAGGGATTAAGTTTACCAGTGAAGTTTTTCCGCAGCCGGTTGCGCCCATCACGGCAATGGTTTCTCCTTTATGTACCGTCAGGTTAATATGGTCAAGCACGATCTGACTGCTGCCGGGATAGCGAAAGGATACGTCACGAAATTCGATTTCTCCATGCTGTCCGCTTTCCCCGCTGCAGGTTCCGTCTTTCAGTTCCGGTTCACTGTACAGTACTTCTTTTACACGTTTCCATGAAGCAATACCTCTGGAAATATTCTGAAACAACATAACTAACATTAAAATGCCATTGAGAAGCTGTGTAGTATAAGTGATAGCTGCCATGATATTACCTGGCGTTGCTTCGCCGGTGCCAACTTCAAAAGAACCCACCAGCAAAATTACTGCAACAACAATGTACATCAATGCATTGATGACAGGATTCATAAAAGCAAAGATTATAAGCACCTGCAGTTGTGTCTTGATCAGTTCACCATTAGCCTTTCCAAAACGAATCTTTTCATAAGCTTCCCGCACACAGGCTTTGATGACGCGGATGCCGGATACATCCTCTTGCATAATCGAATTCATAGAATCAAGCTGCATCTGCAATTTAGAAAACAGCGGGTTGGCTTTTGACAGGCAGAAGGCAAGGCATCCAACGATAAACGGAAAAGCACACAACACGATCAACCCGAAATTCTGATTCAAACGGAACATGCAGTACATACTTCCGAAGGTGAGCAGTGATGTACGAATCATACCACGCACAAACAGTGATACAAAAGTCTGTACCTGTGTAATGTCATTGGTTACTCTTGTTACTAAAGAACCCGTGCCAAATTTATCAAGCTGCGGGAAGGAAAAGGTCATAATATTGCAAAAACAGTCCTTCCTGATTTCGTTTCCGATATTCTGTGCGGACAGATGTACAAAAACATTGTTAAGTGATCCACAAAGACCGCCAAATAATACAAGACCTATCATATAGAAGCCAAGTTGCCAGATTAAACTCAGATTACCCACACTACCGTTATTCAATCCAAGCACACCATCATCAACAATCTGGCTCATGATCCCAGGCTGAATCAAATCCATCAGAACTTCACCAACCATAAATAAGCCTGCGAGAACAGCAAAATGCAGATACCTTCTTATATAGTTCCACATAGAAAATCCCCTTCTTTTAGTGGTGCTTTTGACCACGATGCCCGTGACATCCGCGGCGATGATCGCAGTGTTTGTGCTTCTCTTCCACTTCCTGATAGCGTCTTTTCCAGTCTGTATTTACTTTTTCAAGTAAGGAAAGCAAGGTGTCCTTTTCATCGGCTGACAGACAGGAAAACATTTCCTCATGCCGTCTGTTCCGCTGACCGGCAGCCTCCAACGCTGACACCTTACCTGTTTCAGTAAGTTCAATATCCATTGTCCTACGATCTGTTTTACTCGGAGTGCGCATAATATACCCTGCATCTTCCAGCTTTGCAATTACTTCGCTGGCGGAACCTGGCTGTATTCCGAGCCGTTCGGTCAGTTCCCGCTGGGTAATAATGCCGACTTCATTCATAATAATCAGTATACGTTTTTGACTTCCTTTACCTTCGTATAAAAAGCGCATAATATGGCTTAGATCACGCAGATTGATAATAAGCTTATCATGAATACCGACGGTTTGATAATGAGCCTGCTGTAATTCATTCTTTTTCATAAAATTGTTTTCCTCCATCTTTTAGGTACCTTGATATTATAACCATACCCAGCAGAAATTGTCAAGGTACCTTGTAGATGACTTTTTTTCTTCGAAATGTAATCCATTCCACAACCAAAAATAAGAATCCCCCCAGAAAACTGACCCAAATTCCAGGTGTCAATCCTCCTGCATGGTAAATGATTTGAACCTGATGCTTCCCTTCTGTTAGTTTACACCCGAGAAACGCCGTATTCACGATCTCTGTCGGAACCTTCCTGCCATCCACAAAAACGGAAAAGTTTTTATCAAAGGGAATGCTTGTAATCAGGTAACTGCCCTCCGAAGCAGTGATGCTGCCCTGGATCTGATCCCCTTTTGATTCCCGCCAATTTATGTGAAAAGGATTCTGATAGAGTCCGTCTTTCTGAATTTGGCTTAAAGAACCGGTATACGCCATGATACGAGAAATCCGATAGTTCCCTTTTCCAAAAGTCAGAGTAACCTGACAGTCATTCGGCTGTTTTGTAATCAGGTACGTAAATTCATCGTTATGATTGGCGTAAACATGTTGACTGGCACTTAAGCGGTTCGTTTGATTTTCCAATTTGATATACATATCCCTGGAGGGATGCAGATTTTCCACCTGAAAATCCAAAGCCAATAACTCATCGGCGTTGTCTGATGCAAGATCCACCGTAACTTTCGATGCCTTCTTGGCAGTAATTTCATAACCGCCTGCAATCGGTTCAATCTTCAAAGCGTCTTGCTCCGTATCCGGTAACGTAAAGGTTATATCTTTGAAACTCTGATTGTTCCTTACAGTTCCAGACTCTTTTACAGGGCTATTTTGACGCTTTGGTACAACGGCAGTTTCTAAAAGCGCCGACTGGTTCTGCGGAAACTTCAACGCCTTATAAAGATTCTCTTCCATAAGCTGATTCGTAGCATAAATAACTGGTGCGGCATACTCGTTTTTCCATACCTTATGCCCGTCTTTCTCCAAAAACAGTTGATATCCCGCCAAGGGCTCATCCGAAATCAGATATTTGACTCCCATAAAGGAAAGAAACATCGGATTATCCGTCACAGACTGCATCATATCATTCCGAAAAGGCTCATTTAATGCCATCGTTTCCTTACGAAACGCTTGATAAAATGGATTGTAAGAGGAAGAATACAGGCTGCTGACATACTGATTCAAAGTATGAATCCGATTCAGATTCGCTTTATTCTCTGTATTACTTCCAAGTTGCTCCATCCGGTAAAATGCAGAGTCTTTCCCGGCAATTTCCTGCATCAGATCACGGTACACGGTGGACGTAGTCTCCTGATAAAAATCTTTTTCTACCGATACATCTGCAATTGTATTGATTCCGTATCCTGTAATCAACAGTACTACACCGGCACAATACGGAAGCAGAACTGTTTTCTGAAAATGAAGCAGAATTACAAATAAAAGAATCATTAGAACGGCTTCACCAAAAGAATAGATCCAGTATTTTGCAAATCCTGATTCCGAGCGGCTTATGCTAATCAGTGCCGGAGTAATCAGATAGGGAAGCACAAATCGCAGCTTTTTTCCATTTTTCCTGAGTTCTTTCAGATAAGGAATGATCAGAGAACAAATTACCGGAAGACAAGGAATAAAAACTTTATCCTTACTATATAGTCCTCCGTTCAGCAAATATCCGAATACCGGAAACAGAAGCAACATCAGCAGCTCCAACGATAACAAACGCTCCTTCCAGCTCTGATAGAATACCCCTGTAAGCAGTACCGTCAATGCAAAGGAAGCAAGTCCCAGACCATGGGGACTGTAGAGAATCCGCATCGGGGAAAAGTCTGGTAAGAACCATGCAGGCTGAAGTTCGATTTTTCCGGTTCTGCCGCCGCCGAGTGCACAGGCTGTTGGAATCAGAAGAACACCGCTCATTAGAATACTGATACCCAGACGGAACAGAAAGCCCGTTCCACAGGCCAAAAATCCCCGCATGGTAAGTGGTTTTGCCTGCTTGCAATATTCTGAGCTTCCATAGAAAATCAGAACCAACATTCCCCCAATGCTGAAATAAAAACTGGTCAGTATCATACAAAAAGTTCCGATTACCAGCATTTTACTTCTTTTCTTTTCCAGATAACGGTCGGTTCCCATCAAAGCCAAACAAAGAAACGGCATGTAATTTACAAACATCAATTGATTATAAGCGTGATACAATAGCGGCGTTGCAAGTCCGAACATACAGGCGATTCCTACTGCTTCTACCCTGCTCTCACACTTTTTTCGAATCCACAGGTAAAAAAGGACAACAGAACTTATATAGCAGCAAATGCTGCTGCATATGATATAGTCGCTCATTTTCACAAAGGGTAAAAGATAGGAGATCAGAAGAATGGGACTGTAAAGCCCATAGTAGGAAAAATGATAGATGTTCTGTCCTCCGCCGAGGTTCGGCGCAAAGCTTGGAAACAATTCCTTCGTATCGTAGAAACGTTGACGGAAATAATCCGGCAGAACACTGTGCTGGCTGATCCAGTCAATTTCTGAACCAAAAACGCCCTGCCGCATCACAAACAACCAACACAGAAAGCAGCAGCCTGCCGCCAGAAAAAGTGGAATCTTATCTCTTCGCCGTATCATATTCCACCGCTCCCTTCTGCTGTGCCGAAAGATCTGTACAGTTTGATTCTTTCAAAATGTAGATTGGACGATGCTTCGTCTCAAGATACGTTTTAGACAGATATTCTCCTACAATTCCTGTACAGAAAAGCTGGATACCACTGACAAAAAAGATGATACATGCCATTGAAGGCCATCCCGCGACCGGGTCTTTGAATAATAAAGTCCGAATCACAATAAAAACAATCATTAAAAACGATAATAGACAGAATACAACGCCCATAATGGAGGCCAGGGACAGCGGTGCCACGGAAAACCCGGTAATCCCTTCCAGAGAATACGAGATCAGCTTTCGCATCGGCCACTTTGTTTTCCCTGCACAGCGCTCTGTATGGTCGAATTCCAGCCATTTTGTCCGGAATCCAACCCACTGGAAGATCCCTTTGGAAAAGCGGTTATATTCGCTCATTTCCAACACTGCATCTGTCATCCGCCTGTTCATCATCCGGAAATCTCTGGCGCCGGCGACGATCTCTGTTTTGGAAAGTTTGTTGATTACTTTGTAGAAACAATCGGAGAGCAGAGAACGGAGTTTTGGTTCCCCCTCCCTTGTTGTCCGTCTGGCAGCTACACAATCATAGGGTTCTGTCTTTAAAATCTGATACATGCGCGGCAATAAGTCGGGCGGATCCTGTAGGTCCACATCCATCACAACCGTATAATTCCCAACAGCATTGGAAAGTCCTGCATAGATCGCAGCCTCCTTTCCGAAGTTTCTGGAAAAAGAAAGATATTTGCAGGACATATCTTTTTCTGAAAGTTGTTTTAATATAGCAAAGGTCTGATCCCTGGAACCGTCATCGACAAAGAGAATTTCTGCCGAAACATCCATTGTATGAAGGACTTTTTTTACTGCTGCATAATAGATTGGAATTGTCTCCTGTTCATTATAACAAGGGACAATAATAGAAAGTTCAGTCATGTTTTTCCCCTCCTGTTTCCTGACTGTTTTTTATTCAATCATAGAATAGCAGGTAAAACAGAGGATTTATGAATGGAAAACAGAATTTTTTCTTATGATATATGGAAGAAATTGTAATGTTTACGATGTCTGCATTCTATGTTTTCGGACATCTGTAGCAGGAATATCAGGATCATTTTCTTTCAAAGCAATATTTTCTTTCAGAATACCCTGCCTGTGCTTTTTCCCATTCTTTCATTTTCATCTAACCTCCACATAAACATCAGAAACGGAATATAATGCTGCCTGTCCTCCCAAAATAACTCTGTCATTATCTGTTCTGCAATACAAGATGCCGCCGCGTGCAGACGCCTGATACGCTTTTATTTTTTCTTTTCCCATCTTTTTTGCCCAATAGGGGACAATATGACAATGTCCTGATCCACATACCGGGTCTTCTGTTACATTCAGTTTCGGGGCAAAACTTCTGCTGATACAATCGTAGGCTTTTCCTTTTGCAGTTAAATGCATCAACAGACCATCCAAAGCTCTTACCCTTGTCAGATCCGGTGATGCTTCTAAAACTTGTTGTTCATCCTCCAGAATACAGACAAGGTCTCGCCCCATCCACGCCTCAACCGGACGTATCCCGACAGCCTGCGCTATTTCATTTGTAACTTCTACTCTATTAAGCTCATAAGCCGGGAAATCCATTTCATAAAATTCCCCTTCTTTCTTTACAGTCAGCATACCACTTTTTGTCTGAAAAGAAACTCTGTCCCAACCCGTCTCATAAAACCGGAGAATGACATACGCACACGCCAGCGTTGCGTGTCCGCACAAATCGATCTCTCCGCCCGGTGTAAACCACCGTAAATGATAGATATCCTGTTCTTTTACCGCAAAAGCTGTCTCCGATAAATTATTTTCCTGTGTCATGGACATCATAAGACTTTCTGGGATCCACTGATCCAGAATGCAGATTGCCGCCGGATTGCCGGAAAATACCTGATTGGTAAAAGCGTCTACAATATATTGTTTCATAGTACGAGACTGCTCAGACTCCATAATCCGCTGTTCCATGCGAGCACTTTTAAAATAAGACTTTACATTTTCGTAAGACATAAGGACCTCCTTGCGTTTTTGTTAGCCTTAGTATATACCATAATCTCAAATAAGTAAAATAAATGGTTAATATACAAACAAGCAGCTATCAAGCGAGAGGTGGTCTATCATAAGTATATTTTTTATATACTGGCTAATACTATACTATAAAAATAAACGATAAGGATGATCAGTATATGAGTAATAATATGGATTTGGGTTATGAAATGTTCTGTTATCAGTGTGAACAGACAGCAAATGGGAAGGGCTGCACAAAGTTAGGCGTTTGCGGAAAAACACCGGAAATTGCCAATCTGCAGGATTTATTGATTTTTCAAATTAAAGGGATCAGTTGTTACGGAAAATCACTGGCGGAAAATGGACAGGAGATTGATAAAAGCGTGATAAGTTTTATCGAAAATGTTCTTTTTACAACGCTTACAAATGTTAATTTTGATGCAAAGGAACATGTGGAATTACTGAGAAAATCACAGGAAATCAAAGAAAATTTAAGGGATATGGCTGGGGAGATTAAAAATCATACGGCCCACGCCTCCTATAATCTTCCAGAAACAAAAACGGAGATGTTAAAGGATGCGCCTCTGGCAGGAATTATGTATGATAAATCCTTAGATCCAGATATTCGCTCTTTGAGGCAGACGATTTTATATGGACTAAAAGGCATCAGTGCATATGGGCATCAGGCGAGAGAACTAGGCTATTACAGTGACCAGGTAGATGATTTTTATATTCAGGCATTGGAGGCTCTCACAGACGATAGCCTTACAGTAGAAGAACTGATTCGGATGACCATGCGTACCGGAGAAATGGCAATTGCGGTCATGAAAAAGCTGGATGAAGCAAATACGCAAGTTTATGGAAATCCGGTCCCGCACAAGGTCAATATCCACATGAAGAAAGGGCCTTTTATTATTGTTTCAGGCCATGATCTCAAGGATTTGGAAATGCTGCTGGAACAGACAAAGGGGAAGGGAGTCAATATTTATACGCATGGTGAAATGCTGCCATGCCATGGATATGAGGGATTAAAAAAATATCCTCATCTTGTGGGAAATTTCGGAGGGGCATGGCAGGATCAGCAAAAGCAGTTTGACAACCTTCCGGGATGTATTTTGATGACGACGAACTGCCTGATGCGTCCAAGGGAAAGTTATAAAGACCGAATCTACAGCACCAATGTGGTAGGCTGGGAAGGAATAAAGCACATCGGCAGAAAGGAAAACGGTGACAAGGATTTCAGTGAAATCATTCAACAGGCAATCGAACTGGGCGGTTATCCAGAAGATCAGGAGCCGCAAGAGATATTGGTCGGATTTGGGCATCATGCCACATTAAATTACTCTGAAAAAATTGTGGAGGCTGTAAAGGCAGGAAAAATCAGGCATTTCTTCTTGATTGGTGGTTGTGACGGAGCAAGACCCGGACGAAACTATTATACAGAGTTCGCAAAGATGGTTCCAGAAGACTGCATGATTTTAACACTGGCATGCGGAAAATACAGATTTAATAAACTGGAATTTGGAGAAGTAGCGGGCTTGCCCAGGCTCCTGGATGTCGGTCAGTGCAATGATGTATATTCTGCAATACGGATTGCAACAGCCTTGGCAGATGCTTTTGATACTGATGTGAATGGACTGCCGCTGTCATTGATTGTATCATGGTATGAACAAAAGGCGGTTGCTGATTTGCTGGCGTTACTGAGTCTGGGAATAAAAGGGATTTATCTGGGGCCAACTCTGCCGGCATTTTTGAGTCCGAATGTGCTGCAGTATCTGGTGGACACTTTTGATTTGAAGATGATCAGTAATGCAGAGGATGATATAAAGAACTGCCTGAAGCAGAATATTTAAGAAATTAGTAACAGGAGTTGAGGGTTGCCTCTCCAGCTGTTTATGGCGATATATGAAATAGCGTTATTTTCGCAATTATTGAAGGTAATCTTTGAAATTCTGTTTACGCTCTTGACGAATGTGAATATTGTAAGAAAATAATTTATATCAGATATGTAAAGAAGCATGGATGTTTGTGTAAAAACTGATAACATAGAGGGGCTTTAAAAAAAATGGTTCAAATTTAACGATAGCAGCCATGAAAAAGGTGCTATCGTTAAATTTTTATATAGGCAGTCACAAAAAAGGAATGGTTCTATGTCAAGAAAAAGTATAAATTAAATGTAACCGATATCAACGGTTTATCAATCTCCCGGTGTTTCTTTGCTTTTACCGCAGTCATTTTTGCCGTGTCCCTGTCCAGTCCAAACTCTGTAATCAGATTCCCTTCCCGCTTTCCGGCAGCCATGGGATACAGCGGTTCACCTTTCTGCAATATTCCTCATACTCTCTGTCATACAGATTTTTCAGCCACTTTTCTTCCGTGCATTTCATAAGCACAGTCATAAAAATCCAGTAGAAAAAGAACAATGGGTAAAAAAACAGGTTCCCCGAAATAAACAGCGCACCCGTACAAAAAAGCATAAACGCCGAATAAATCGGGTTGCGGACGAAGGCGTACACTCCTGTGGTGACCAGTTTATTATTTACTATCCCATCATCGACTTTTGCACGAAATACTGCGCCATGCCAGAGGTATGCCCCCAAAATAATCAGCAGCACGCCGATAACAACTGAGGGCATTTTCAGTCCCTGTATGATTCCGTTTTCAAAAAACGCGGTATGGCCTGCAATCACCGCCACAGCCGTCACTGCGATGATCACAGCGACATAAAACGGGCCTACGCCATACATAGGCAGATGCTTCTTGTCTTTCATAATTTCCATTCTTCCTTCCCGGAAATATAGTTTTTCTCCTTCCATTGAAGCAACAACTCCCGAAGGTGTTTCCTTTTCACTGCCTTTCAATATACAATTGACGCTTTATGAGCATAACGACTATATTCACACAGCTTTAAACTCTGTGATATCCCTTGTATAAAAGTCCGGCAAACACAGCACAAAGTATTGCACCGCCAAGCATGATAATCAGGGAAACAATATCTGCTGCATCCACAATAAGAACCCTGCAAAGTAGTCCAGAAAATGCAGTCAGAATTCCTGTAATACCGCCAAGAGCTAACATCCCAAATCCACGCAAAAGACATTTCTCCTATCCCAGCGCCACATCCAGCGCCATCATGACCGTAAAACCTGCCGCAAACAAGACAGTTCCCACGTTGGAGTGCTTCCCCGCCGACATCTCGGGGACCAGTTCCTCCACTACCACATAGACCATGGCTCCGGCCGCAAAACTTAAAAGATACGGCAGGAGCGGAACCACAAATCCCGCCGCGAGTATGGTCAGCGCCGCGCCCACCGGCTCCACAGCACCGGAAAGCGCACCGGAAAGGAACGCTTTTCCCTTGCTGACGCCCTCCGCCCGCAGGGGCATGGAGATGATTGCACCTTCCGGGAAGTTTTGTATGGCGATCCCGATGGAAAGAGCCAGCGCACCTGTGATCGTGATGCCAGAATCCCCAGAAAGCCATCCGGCATAGACTACACCCACCGCCATGCCTTCCGGCAGGTTGTGGAGCGTCACCGCAAGCACCAGCATGGTGGTCTTCTGCAGGCTGCTTTCCGGTCCTTCCGCCTTGTTGCTGTTCATATGCAGATGTGGCACGGTCCGGTCTAAAACCAGCAGGAACAGGATGCCAAGCCAGAATCCGACCGCCGCAGGCACGAACGCCCACTGTCCCATAGACTGCGACTGCTCCATAGCAGGTATTAACAGGCTCCATATAGAAGCCGCCACCATGACACCTGCGGCAAATCCGGTCAGTGCCCTCTGTAGCATAGGATTTAAGCTTTTCTTCATGAACAGCACACAGGCAGAACCAAGCGTTGTCCCAAGAAACGGGATCAGGATGCCCTGTAACACTTCCATCTGCATGATGTCACCCCCTGAATGCAGAGAACAGCCCTTTTTTCTCATATGGCTGGCTGTTTACGGATATGACATCGTAACCTGCTTTTGCAACCACGCTTTTCAGTTCCTGCTCCGGGATGTCCTGCTCTGCAAGAATAACCGTCTGCTTTTTTGTATGCGAGCTTGTTATCTTTTTTACCCGGAACGCATTCCTGACTGCCTCGTTGATATGTGCCTCGCACATACCACAGACCATACCCTCTACATGGGCTGTAATCCTCACCATAAAATTCCCTCCGTCTTCTCAGATAATGACAGTTAGCATTGACTGACCTGAATTGCTAATAAAAGCGGCTGCTTTGTGTTAGTAGCCGCTAACTCATTTGTCAGTATACCTCTTTTTCCCTGCTTTTGTCAATAGGTTATAAAATCGTTTGCAGAATTTCCAGACCTTTTCCCACAGAACCCAGGTACAGCATCATACTGCTGTCCAACTGGACAGTCGTATCCTCCAGCTTAATTTCAGTTGTTGCCTCGCTCTGAGCGTCTGCCCTGAACGGGAGCAGTTCTGGGAAAAAGAGGACGATAATCAGACTGGTCGCAATGAGAACCGTTACAATAATACCCGATAGGATCAGTACCAGTCGGTTAGATTTCCGCCTCATGTTCTTTTCCTCTTTCGGCTGCAGCGTTTCAAAAACTCTGCGAAATAATGGCCGACAAACACGAACAGCCCCATAGCTGCCATGTAATCCAGCAGGAAGAAGATCAGCGGTTCTTCAAAATCAAAGAATACAAACTGGATTCTCAAAAACATATAGCCTGCAATATCCCTTTTTACAAAGGCATAAGCACCATAAACCGCAATCACCACGCTTAAAATCCGGAGCGCCCATGTGCGGGCAGGAGATACCTTTGGGAAAGCTTTCCTCGCCATTGCCATCATCATGCTCCAATGAAGCCCAAGATGGAGAGACATCCATACAAAGCCCCAGTAAGCAGAAATCATGTGCAGGCTTCTGGCAAAGGAACGACCGCCGCTGATCGGCAAGAAGGAAAGGGCATGACGGGAAAGGATGATGCCGCTAACCATGGAACCAATCATAGCAGCTAACACCAGAAGTACCAATATGGTCTGCCAGATTCGTAACGGCGTGTATTTCCCTTTGAGTGTATTCCGGCCCCATTTCCCATTCAAGATATGGTGAACTATAAAAAGAATGAAAATTCCAATCCCGATCCACTCATGAGCCGCCTGTCCAACCAACTCATAGGGCATCAGCAACAGTAAGGCAATCGTCATGCCGATATCCACACATATCTTCGCAATCATTTTGGGCTTCATTTAAGCTACCTCCTTTCCTGCTTTATCGGACAAAATTTGTGAAAACTGGCGTTTCCTGCTTTGGCAGCGCAACACCCGCTTTTCTCGCCGCTTCCTGACAGCGGAGCAGATACGCCATATTTCTTCCCAGTACCCGCATGGTATACAGTCCTTCCGCATCCTGTTTTACCTGATCGGCACTTGCCCCATGAACCATATTCCAGTAGCGGGAAGATACCACCGGCATCTCTTGAATGGTAAAGTATTTATTGAGCTGGTCGAAAGTTGCTGTAGTTCCGGCCCGTCTGGCAGAAACGACTGCGGCAGCGGGCTTCATATAAAACGCCCGATTGCCATTGCCGCCAAGTTCAGAGTAAAACAGGCGATCCATAAATGCGGTCATATTCCCGCTGGCTCCGGCATAATGTACCGGGCTGCCAAAGATAAAACCGTCCGCTTCATATGCTTTCTCCCGGAACCTGTTTACCACATCATCAAAAACGCATTTTCCGCTTTTTGTACAGGCTTTGCAGGCAATGCAGCCGCCAATGGGCTTGTTCCCAATCCAGAAAATCTCCGTTTCAATTCCTTCCTGTTTCAACGTATTCGCCACTTCACATAAGGCCGTATAGGTACAGCCTTCCTTATGTGGGCTACCGTTTACCAAAAGAACTTTCATTACAAACACTCCTTTCTTAATAACCAAGTCCGTCCAGCCATTCGGCAACATCCTCTGATGCTTCCGCTACATCTCTCTCGCTGACAGTAAATCCATCTTCAACTACTGTTGCATCCGGCTCCAGTTCCTTGATCGTATCAATAGTCCCGGAGAAGCGGCTCCCATTGTGGACATTGAACGGAATGATCGTCTTACCGGAGAAATCATATTCATCAAAAAAGCTGTACAACGCCTGGGGCATATCATACCACCAAGTAGGGAAGCCGACAAAGATCGTATCATACTGATCCAAGTCCTCAATATGGCTGGTCAATTCCGGACGCGCATTTTCATCCTGTTCCTCTGCGGCATAGTCAATCAGCTCACCCCCGTCTGCCGGGTAAACCACAGAGGTCTGAATGGAAAACAAATCCCCATCCGTATTTTTCTGAATCATATCTGCCACTGCACGAAGCCGTCCAACCGCTGTTCCATTGATTGTGGTATAGCTTGCCGAAGCAACCGCATCCACACCGCTGTTCTCCGCGGCAGTAAAATAAGCAATCAGAACCTTACTGCCGCTCTGCGCTGTATCGCCGCCCTCAGATGCCGTATCTGTGGTTTCAGCAGGTTCATCATTGGTACTGCTTTCAGCAGGCTCTGCGGCGATCTGACTGTTCTCCTGCTTTTCTTCCGTTTGTGTGTTCTTTGTATCATCCGACCGGCCACATGCAGCAAGCGTTACGATCATAGCAACTGCCAGAAGGCAGGACAAGATACGAGTTACAAGTTCACGTTTCATCATGAGTGTTTACCTCCAGAATATTTTTCAGGTTTTTCCTGTACCCTTATTATAAAAAAATCGAGACCCCATCAGAAGTCTCGATTTGTTGTTCAGTTGATACCTAAAGGTTATATCTGATAGTGGCGCCAGCTTTACCAGTTTTTCTTTTCCTTGCTACTGTCATGCTGTTTCTTCCGCTCCTCTACCATCTTTACAAACCATTCTACCATGTTCGGGTCATAGTGGAAAAAGAAAGCGCTGGTTTTCGTATCCAGCCCAGCGATGGCGTTCATATCCTCATCGGTCAGCGTGAAGTCAAAGACATCCAGATTCTGAATCATTCTTTCCTTATGCGCTGACTTCGGAAGCACAATAACACCTCTCTGAATATTCCAGCGGAGCATCACCTGTGCGGTGGTCTTACCATATTTTTTGCCAATCTGCTTTAATACCTCGTTGTCAAAAAGTCCTCCACGGCCCTCTCCAAAGGGTGCCCATGCTTCGTGAGCAACATGATATTTGCCCATCCACTCGTGATCTTCTGTGCGCTGGTTCAGCACATGAGTCTCAATCTGATTGACCATGGGCGGGATTCTCGTAAAGGAAGCCAGATCTACCAGCCTGTCCGGATAGAAGTTGGAAACACCGATGGCACGCAGCTTTCCTTCGTCATACAGATCCTCCAGCGCCCGATATGCGCCGTAGTAATCGTTGAAGGGCTGATGGAGCAGCATCAGATCCAGATAGTCTGTCTGGAGCTTTCGCAGGGATTCTTCCACGGATTTTTTGGTTTTCTCATATCCGTAATGCTCTACCCACACCTTGGAAGTCAGAAAAATTTCTTCTCTCGGAATACCGCTCTTTTTCATGGCAGAGCCTACTTCTTCCTCGTTGAAGTAGGACTGTGCAGTATCAATGCTGCGGTATCCTACTTCCAGGGCATCCAGCACACATCGTTCACATTCATCCTTCGTTACCTGATAAACGCCATATCCAAGGATCGGCATTTTCACTCCGTTTGATAAGGTTACATATTCCATCATGATTCCTCCATTCTTTTATTTTTGCTCGTCTACAGGCGGCACCATCTCTGCATAGGCTTTCAGCATGTCCGGGGTGCTGGTATAATAGCGTTTGTTTTTGTTCAGCGCCGTAATTTCCGCCATTTCCGTATCATCCAGTTTGAAATCAAACAGGTCAAAATTGGCGCGGATATGATCCGGATTCTTGGAGCCGGGAATTACCACGTTCCCAGCCTGAATGTGCCAGCGCAGGATGATCTGAGCATTGCTCTTTCCGTATTTCTCAGCCAGTCTGGAGAATACCGGCTCCTGAATCAGTGCCTTGTCCCCATGTCCCAGGGGATACCATGCCTGAATGACCATATTTTCTTTTGCTAGGAATTCTTTCAGCTCCTGCTCCTGAGAATAAGGATGCACCTCCGTTTGCAAAATAGCAGGCTTTACTTCGCAGATGTCCAGAATCTCCTGAATCTGAGCGGCTGTGAAGTTGGACAGACCGATGGCCCGGACTTTGCCCTCTTTGTAGGCTTTTTCCATCAGCTTGTACCCAGCCACATAGTTGCCGGCGGGCTGGTGGATCAACAGCAGATCAATGTAATCGGTATCCAGCCGTTCCAGCGTCTTTTCCACCGCGTCTGCCTGTTCATAGAAGGAGGGCCACAGCTTGGTTTCCAGGAAAATCTCCTTGCGGTCGATACCGGATTTTTTGATGGCACGGCCCACCGCCTTTTCATTCACATAGGCATTTGCCGTGTCGATCAGACGGTAACCTGACTGCAAGGCACTGGTAACAGATGCCTCCACTTCATCCGGGGTCAGCAGGAAGGTTCCGATACCGGCCATTGGCATATCCACACCATTATTCAATTTGATATATTTCTGATGATTCATGTTCGACATCTCCTTTGCGTTTTGTTTATAGCCTAATTATAAATCCAGGTACACACCGGCAGAAGTTCCTCTTTGTTTTTCAGTGTACACCTTTAAGTTATAACCGAAAATTGTTTCCTCAACCAACTTGTTTCACATTCTTTGCCAGATAGTTCAAATACAGACCGCCGTCACCGATTTGTTCCACAGCTTTCAGTGTAAATTCTATAGGACTGCCTTCGCTGACCCCCGGAATCTGGGTAAACACGGCAGCTCCGCCACAGCTTCCATCCGTTACCGGAGACATTTTCCCTCTCAAATTTTCCCAGAAAGCGCTTTTGCTTCCTTGCTGCTTGTTGCCATTCCCACATACTCCATGCCGTACATCCGGGCGAAACGGCTCATGGTGTATTCGGCTTTTTCCAGCATCCACTTTTCCGGCGCCGCTCCCTGAAACAGAAAGACAAACTTTCTTCCTTTCAGTGCGCCAGAGGGCACCGGACCGTAGAAACGATCGATCAGATTCCGAACCATACCGCTCATGTTGTGCCAGTAAACAGGTGAGCCAATCACAATGGTATCCGCCGCTTTCATCTGTTCGACGATCTCTGCAAACTGGTCATCGGCAAAGTTCTGACCATAGCCGTACACTTTGTAATCTACCAGTTCCAGCGTCTGATACGCTTTACCATTCATCAGCGTCTCTGCCAGTTCTGCTGTATTTCCATTTTTATTCGGGCTGCCATTGATAAATAAAATGTTCATTTTGATTCCTCCTCATATATTTCCTGAATCAGCGGGAATGCGCTCCATGCCTTCGGCCATCCGCAGTAAAAAGCAAGCTGCGTCACAATCTCCACCGCTTCTTCCTTTGTGATTCCATGTTCCTTTCCAAGTGCCAGATGGGACTTAAGCTGTGGATACAGCCCTGCGGAAAACAGTGCCGCAATCGTAATCATACTCCGATCCCTTGCGGAAAGCTGCTCCTCTCTCGACCAGACCTCTCCGAACAGCACATCATCGTTCAGCTCCGCAAATTTTGGAGCCAGCGTTCCCAGTCTGTCCCTTCCTGCCGTTTGCTTCTTTGCCATCTTAATATCCTCGCTTTCTTCGCGGATAAACCGCTTTTTATTTTTTATGACTGCCAAATCCAAAGCAGCCCATTATAGAAATATTCCATCGCATATTCACCGCTGTGGGTGCCGCCCTCCTGCTCCAGAAAATACAGGTTGCCATCTTTTTCGCTGTCGGCATAGCGGAAGGTACCGTCACTGACATCAGCCATCGCCTCAATCTGATATTTGAAAGAGGAATAAGCAAAATCATCCGTGCCCGATGCCGCAAAGATGAAGAAGTCGCTCCATGTATGTCCGGAATCTGTTACCATAGACGCCATATATTCTCCATCAGACGTCAGATTTCCGCTGGACGGCATAAAATAGCGGAAATAGTCCAGACAATACTGGAAAGTTCTCCAGGTTGCCACCGACCCCATGGAAAATCCGGCAAAGGCGCGGTGATCCCTCGAAGCCTGAAGTCCTTCCGGAGTCGTGTCTTCGGCATAGGTGCTGTAAGTTCCCTCAACCGCCGGTATCAGGTCACCTGCCAGCTCCCTATGGTAATTCTCTGTCAGCCGGATCGCCAGACTGTAATCTCCGCTGTCATCCGGACTGGTATTATTGTAAGTAGGACACACTACGATCATGGGCTGAATCGTTCCATCTGCCATCCCATTGTCCAGAACATTCTTAAATGCAGCAGGACGATCTGGCGTACCAAGGTACGTTGTCTCATCACTCCAGCCACCGTGCATCAGATAGAATACGTTATATTTTTCTTCCTCTGAATAGTCGTAAGGCAGGTATACGATTGCTCTTTTATGCAGCACCTGATTCTGCTCCTCATACGTCATGGATTCATAGGTATCGTACTCCAGTTCCACCAGCGTGCCTGGATATCCGGATTCTTCAAAATAATCCTCCGGTATCTGCACCAGTTCTTTTGGAAATGTCGCCGTTGTCACCATCTCATCACCCCTTTCTGTCATCTCTTTATCAGCAGAAGTTTCTTCCACTCTGGATTCCGGCATTTCTCCGGTATTGCTCCCGGCATTATTGGAATTGCACCTTGCCAGTATGAACACCAACGCCAGTATCACTGCCAGCAGCCTACACTTTTTCATAGTTTTATGTCTCCTTTTATTTTCCTCCCACACTCCGGTCATCCTATCCTATCAGAGCTGGTCTTTCCGAATCCTTCCCAAACAGCTTTCCCCGCTGCCAAAAATAATAAAGGATCATCATTCCTCCAGTCAGCACCCAGGAAAACGGGTATACGATAATCAGCGCCTGAAAGCTGTTCCACAGAGGAAAAACTGCATATACCCAGATCACACGAAATACAACGGTGCCAAGCACGGTAAAGACTGCTGGAAGCGTTGACTTTCCCATTCCTCTTAAAGCAGATCCAACCACTTCATAAGTGCTTGTCAAAAACAGGAACGGTATAGCGTATAGAAACCTTGCCATGGCATACTCGATTTCCACAGGATCAACTGTAAAAATACGGATTACTGTACTGCGTGCAAAAATAAAGACAAAGCTAACCAGGATTGCCCCAATCATTCCACCGGCCAGGCAGAGCCGCAGGATCTTCTTACAGCGCCCGTACTGCCCGGCACCATAATTCTGTCCTATAAATGTGACAACCGTCTGCGAAAAAGCGCTGACTATATAATAGCCTATAGATTCAAAGTTCAAAGCCGCTGTCATTCCTGCCACAGCGCTGGAACCAAAACTGTTGATGGCCGTCTGAATACAGATATTGGATATGGAAAAAACAGCGGATTGAAGCGCAGCAGGCGCTCCGATCTGGACGATCCTTTTCAGTGCAGCGCCGTGGATCTGCAATCTGTTCCAGTGCAACCGGATCATTTCGTCTTCATGGCATAAAATGTATAACACAATGGAGGCGCTGAACGTATTGGATATGACCGTAGCAATCGCTACCCCCGCAACGCCAAGGTGGAACACGATAACCAGAAACAGGTTCAGGCAGATGTTCAGAATTCCGGATGCGATCAGGCAGTACAAAGGCCGTCTGGTATCCCCAATACTGCGGAGGATGGCAGCGCCAAAATTGTAGGGAATGATAAAAATCATTCCAACACAGTAGATCCGCAGATAAATCAGCGCACGCTCCAATACATCCGCCGGCGTATCCACAAGCACCAGAAGAAAGCGGGACAGCACAAGCCCCACAACCATCATCACCAGCCCGCATATCAGTGAAAACAGCATGGAAGTATGAACAACCGTTCCTACCTCTTTCGTCCGTTTCTGTCCGATGTACTGCGCGATCACCACATTGGTCCCCACTGAAAGACCGACAAAAAGATTGACAAACAGGCCGACCAGGACAGAATTGCTGCCAACCGCCGCCAGTGCGCCGCTTTCCGCAAACCGGCCTGCGACCGCAACATCAGCAGAATTGAATAACTGCTGTAAAATGCTGCTGGCTGCAATCGGCAATGCAAAAAATATAATTTTCTTCAGCAGAGGTCCGTGAAGCATATCCAGCACTTTTCCACCGCTCTGACTCTGCTCTGTTTCTTCCTTCACCATCCATTCCTCCTGCAATATTTCTATCTAATTCTTTTATTATAAGTCAAGCGAGACCCCTGCAGAAGTCTCGCTTTGTTATGCAGTATATACCCAAAGGTGCTTACTTGTTCTATTTTAGTGTTTGATATTCTTTATCCGATACTGCTTCGCATCACTCGGTTTTTGTTTCTTCTCCGGGAACCTCAACAGCCAAGTGTGCAAACCAGTTATCCGGTGCAGCCCCATGCTTCCTCTGGTTTCATTTCAGAATTCCTCCTTTTTAATCTGTGCAATCCATGCTTCAATTTTTGTATCCTCTGTCACCAATTCCGATCCGCCCGAAGAATCAAACTGAACTTTCATTTCATGTGAAAAAGCCGCGCCTTTGCAGATTTTTTTCATATCCTTCATCACATGGCCTGGCCAACCTCCATGCGTCTGAAACGGAATCACTATCTTACCGTTCCAATCACAAGACTTCAAAAATGACAAGACTGCGGGAACCATCGTATACCACCATGTGGGAGTTCCTACTGCAATGACATCATAGTCTGCCGGATTCACCCCTAATGGCTTAATTTCCGGGCAATACGCACGATTGACTTCCCGCTGACCCTGTTCCACGATTTCATTGTAAGAGCCTGTATATGGCTTTACTGTCTCAATCTGGGCAATATCTGCATCCGTAGCCTTCTGCAGCCACTGCGCAATCCGTTTTGTATTGCCATTCGATACGGAATAATACACAATCACCACATTTTCGATATTCCTAAATATAAAATTTAACGATAACCCATTTTTCAGGGTTCTTTCTTATGTTTGGGTAATTCCCTTAATTTCATTTTGCTTTGCCAGATCAATATAAAGGCTTTCGGCAAATTATGAAAATATACGGATACCCAAAGTTGAGAAAGAACCCCCCCTAAAATTCCTATCGTTAAAATTTGCTCCTAAACTCATGCGTGGGTGCTATCGTTTTTACATTTGCGGGAAATACCGTAAAATCAACACTTTTCAGAAAGGCAGATGCACCCAAAGGATTATCGCAATCTTTAATCAGCCATCCATATTAGCAGCCAGTTATCTGCGTATGTAAGTTCGACGATTCCATTATAAGTCTGTGTATCTCCGTTAAAATTTTTCAATACCAGTCATGCTTTTCGCCACGGTTAAGGGCGTTAATCCGTTCCATTTCTTCCTCAGTCAATTCAAAATCAAACAGTTCTGTATTCTCCTGAATGTGATCGGGATTGCTGGAACCTGGAATAACTACCACACCTTTTTGCAGATTCCACCGAAGAATAATCTGTACAGATGATTTTTCATGTGCTGTTGCAATGTCAGAAATCACTCCATCACTAAGCAACTCTGCTGTGTGACCCCTTCCTCCCAGCGGATACCAGCCCTGCACTACAATACCATGGCTTTGAATATAGGGTATTACATCATTTTCCTGATAATATGGGTGTATTTCATTCTGTACCAGTGCAGGTGTAATTGTAACCTGTGGTAGAAATTCTTCCAGTTCTTCAATATACCAGTTGGATAAACCTATGGAACGGATTTTCCCCTCTGATACTGCCGCTTCCATAGCATGATAAGCGTCTATATCATTGCTGCCGGGGTGATGGAGAAGCATAAGGTCAATGTATTCAATATCAAGTTTTTCTAATGCTTCATCAATGGCAGCTTCGGCATTTGCAAACTGATCGGGATATAATTTCGTAATCACGAATATTTCTTCCCTCGGAATACCCGAATTTCTAACCGCTTCCCCGACACTTTCCTCATTATGGTACATATGGGCGCTATCAATCAGACGGACACCGTTTTCTAACGCTGTCTCAACAGAGTTTACACATTCCTCATCCAAAAGACTGTAAGTACCTATCCCGTAAATTGGCATTTCATAACCGCTGTTCAATGTTACAGTTTTTGTTTCAAAGTTAAAGGAAATATCATTTGCGGAAGCCTGCGCCGTATCTACTGTATTCTTTGCCTGAAATGAAATAGTTGCCGTACCCGCTCCAAGAGCTTCCTTTAACCCTGCCGTATCAGAGATTTTCCCTAAAGCCGTGTACTGATAGGTTGTTTCAAAGCTCTCATAGAATAGGACAAGACATTTACTGTCATAAATCAGTAAATCCCCCTCATGGATTTCTTTCAGTTTTTGATCTTCCGTGTCAAAGTCGTCAGAAAAATAAAAATACTTTTCGTTATTATGTAAATCCTCCATATCTAATTGCATGGGAAGCATTTCCATAAACTGTCTTGCGGCTTCATTATCGTTTAGCTCTGCTTCAAATTCCTGCCCGTTGATGATAACCTGTATTGTTGTCATTTCGCTTGTTACCTCTGTATTATTGCCATTGTCTGTTGGTAAAGGGTTTTCTGCCTGTTCCGTTTTGCTTTCCGATGTATTAGCTTCGGCAGCGGTCGTGTCGCTTTGGTTTGCGCTACTACACGCAGAAAGTCCCAATGCAGATACCAATATCATAATGGAGGATGCAAACTTCCGCATAAATCCACCTCCAATCAGATTTTCTTCACGATTGCCCGAATTTCATTCTGTGTTGCCGCCGATTTCGACTGGCTTCCAACCGCTTTTACAATCCCTAAGTCTTTTGCAACCATATGCCCGATAACTGCGTCTTTATAAGTCTGAATTGCTGATGTAAAACCACCACCTGCCGCCGTAAGCAGCAACGCCGCTTTTTTCAATTTTGGAAGTCTTTCAAAAGCATAAATCCTTTCAATCGCACAATGGGTCTGCCCGGTCAAAGAGTAATAATAAATCGGGGAAGCAATCACTAACATTTCACATTCCCGCATAACCGGGTAGATTTCCTGCATATCGTCCTTTTGGACGCAGTTTCCGTTTAATGTGGCACGGCAGGCATCACAATTTTTACAGCCTCGAATATCTTTGTTCCCAATCTGAAAGACAGTTACATGATGCCCGGCTTTCTGTGCTTCGTCAGTAAAAACGTCCACTAATGTAGCAGTATTTCCATGTGGGCGTGGACTTCCGTTCAATACTAAGATGTTCATTTTTATACCTCCATGTTCTTTATTGCAGAGTTGTAATAATGGGATTGTCCTTAAAACAATATACACGTCTTACTTCATTGGGATTTCTCGTTTTAACATTTACAGGCGGTGTAAGTCAAGTTTAGCAATTTCCGCTATATCATTATCACTCAATTCAAAACCCCAAATGCTAAAAAATCAGCAATAAGACCTCTCAAAAATTCCTGCAACATCCTCGTCAGTCATTTCACAGGGATTAGCGGTATATAAGAAACCCTGCATAGAGCGGGCGCCTTTTGCAAGTGTCATTGCCTCGTCTTTTTCAAAGCCATACTCACTCATTTTCAGATCATCTACACCGCAAGCCTTCTGTAAATCAACAAGTGCAGTAATGAAATCTTCATTTTGCATTTATTGTGGAACCGCCAGATCTATCAAAATATAATTATCTTGAGGTTCCCGAACAAGATACTTGGGGGATTCTAATGAGAAAAGACTGTCCTCTGGCTGAAAAATCTCAAATTGAAATTGACGATATTCTTCCGTATCCAGTCTTTTGTTCAGAACAAGCTGCAAAAGTAGATCTTTCAAGATGGTGCGGAGAAAATATCGACCAGCTTAATGTTATGGCTACTTTCAATCTAACTGGCAATGCTGCCATATTTGCAAGGGAAGGTTTAGGGATTACGCTTACCTTTGATAAACTGATTGAAATAGATAAAGAAGGGGATTTGTGTTTTCGACCAATTACCCCAGTCCTTCAAACAAAAATGTATGTAATATGGAAAAAATATCAAGTTTTTACACCAGTCGCCCAGTTACTGCTTGAGAAATTGAAAAGAATTCTTTCATTGGAAAATTAAAAAGCAAAATTATCTTGTTCTCGCCTTATCACAAAAAAGCTTCCGTTCACGCTGAATATACCGAAAGCCTTTATTTATGCATTTTTCCCAATATTCTGTTTCTATCTTTTGTAACAAATAAGCGAGTTTTATTTCCGTATAGACGCCCGCGAATTCCCATTCCGGGCGGGACTTGATGTAATTGGTGTAATAATCCATCTGTGCCTCGTAGCTGGTGAGCTGCTCCTCGCTGTCCGTGCTGACGCGGGCGTATCCGGCGGTCTTCCACTTTGCACCGCATCATCCCTTATCCCGGTATGCAGGTTCCTTGTCGCCGGTATCACTGTAACATTAGCCATCGCTTCCCTAACATCCGGCCATGATGTGAAGCCGGTCTCCCCCGCCCGCATTTCCTTCATCAGGCGGCTCAGTTTCTGCCGGTGTGCTTCCGAAGCCTCCCTGTCATTCCAGTATTCCTTCTTCTTTTCACTCAGGCTTTTTTGCTGTTCCTCTGTGAATGTGTGGGTCTTCCAGTATTCTTTCATCCGCTCGCTCTGAAAAAAAGTCCGCAGTCCCCTTGGAAGGAACTGCGGTATGTACAGAAAAAATATGATGTTCAGCCACGGGCACCGGGAACCGGTCCCCTGCTCGTGCCATGCTCATGATACCCCCTTTCTTGGGGACAACATTTTGTTCTGGCTTCCCCGGAGCCCGCCGGTGCCGCCCGCTGGAACCCCCTCCAGGAATCCTCCACTGGCATAGTCTGTCCTTTTCTTGAACAACAGAAAACACCCAGCAAAGTGCAGCCAGCCTGGCTGCCTTTATCGGGCGTAAACATTTATTTTTTCTTCTTTTGAAGTCAAAAAGAGCGTGCTGCAATCCACATCTATAGTGAAACGCAGCACGCCCTTCAGCATATGTGTCGCACTTCTTTTACCGTTTTTAAATATATAGTGGGCCGCCAGTAACATCTCCGAAAGCAAGGATGTTCTACCAGAATCTTCACCAGCCCTAAACATGAACACTCTCGCTATTTATGGGCTTCCCACATACACTCTGTAATCTGCATATTCGTAAATTCTGCCTGGAAAGAACCTTCTACTGGACTGCAGGCATAAATACCAAAAAAAATTTCCCCGTCCCCTTTCCACAAATGGCATATACGTATCTGCTGGAATGTGATGCCATCTGCACTGCACTCAATACAATAGTCTGATTCCCTACGGCTAAGCCTGTACCACATAGATTTCACCGATGCATCAATATCTGTCGTTGCCCAGTCAGAATACCCACGGTTTGTAACAACACTGCCAAGCCTCTGGTACTGCTCATTTTCATATTCAATAATGGTCTGTAAAACAGATCTCATCCATTCCCCCGGCTATGGCATCCCTGACAACCTGCTCCATCGGATATACCGAATCGTCGCTAAATTCTGTATGTACATGATAGTCTGCAAACATATCCTTCCGCCCTTTCAGTCTAAAATTCCATCCGCTCCAAAATATCCTGCCATGCCTCCCCGTCTATCTCCTCGTCACGGAACAGTTTCCGTCTGTCCTTTTCCGTAATCTTCCGGATAACCCTGCATGGATTGCCTGCCGCGATACACCAGTCCGGGATGTCCCTTGTCACCACGCTGCCGGCACCAATCACCACGTTATCCCCTATGTGTACGCCGGGGCATACCACCGTGTTTCCCCCGAACCATACGTTATCCCCTACTGTCACTTCCTTGCCATATTCATACGCCGAATTGCGGCTGACCGGATGAACGGGATGCCCTGCCGTGTAGATCGCCACATTGGGAGCCATCTGGCAGTTATCGCCTATCTTAATCTTTGCCACGTCTAAAAATGTACAGTTATAATTTGCAAAGAAATTCTTTCCCACTTCGATGTGCTTCCCATAATCGCAGTAGAACGGCGGGTTCACAAAAGCGTCCTCGGATTTCCCAAAAAGCTCCTTCACTGTCTCCTTGATTCCCGCAAAATCCGAACGGTCCATAAAATTCAGTTTCTGTAAAATTTTCCTGCACACAAGCTGTTCCTCAAAAATCGTATCATCCGAAATATAAGCCATGCCTGCATCCCGGCGCTGTCTGTTTGTCATATCCATTTTCACTAATCCTCCATACATTAATTTTCAGGCTGGTTGTCGAACCGCCTATCTTTAAAATAATATTCCTCGTCATGCTCATCGATTTCTCGGTATACCTTACAGGTACTACCGAATGCTATCACATTTGCCGGTATATCCTTTGTCACGACTGACCCCGCCCCGATTACAGAATTTTCCCCGATTGTAACCCCCGGCAGGACAACCACGTTTGCACCAATCCACACATTATCGCCAATCGTGACAGGGAAGGAATACATACCATCTGCCCGGTGCTTCGGATGAACCGGATGCCCTGTTGTACACAACGTCACATTAGGGCCAATCAGGACATTTTTCCCTATTGTAATTTTCCAGTCATCAATCAAGGTCAGGTTCATGTTTGCATAAGTGCCGTCTCCAATCGAAACATATTTACCAACCGCAGCCGTAAGCGGTGGCACAATCCAGACATTTTTCCCGACCTCTCCGAACAGTTTAGGAAGGAGCGCAGCCCGTCCGTTCATGTCCTCCGGCGGTAATGCGTTGAACTGCCGCACAAGTTTTTTTGCGTGCGCCTGCAGTGCCATATTCTCCTCGTCATCATCCCATAAATAGCCGTTCTTCATTTTTTCCTGTTCTGTCATTTTCATTATCCTCCGTTTTCGCTGTTTTATATTACCACAATTCCAATCTGTATCCTCTTTTAAATTTTCATTCCGCTCCATTATACACCGTAAGGTCTTTGACCCATTTATATTTTTTATAATGACGATACACCGCCGGAAGCTTTACAACCTCATCCAGATTGACAATAAAATATACAGCCAACACTGGAAGTTTCAGCATAAATGCCGTCAGAAGTCCAAGCGGCACGGTAATACACCACATGGTCACAGTATCACACAGAAAACCGAATTTGGAATCCCCTCCTGCACAAAAAATACCTGCAATTGTCGTCCCGTTCACAGACTTTCCCACCATGTAGTAGGAACACATGACAAGCATCCATTTGAGATATGCATTTGCAGTAACACTTAAATCCGTCACCGCGAGGATCAAAGGACTTAAGGCAAGCAGCACGATTCCTGATGCTACACCACACAGGACAGACAATCTGCACAGCCTGTCTCCATATTCTTTTGCCTTATCCAGCCTGCCAGCGCCCAGTTCATTGCCAACCATGATCCCGCCGCCGCTCCCAAGTCCCAGGCAGAAACAGGCAACAAGGTTTTTCACAATATTGGCAATCGAATTGGCCGCGACGGCATCCGACCCAAGATGCCCCATGACAACGGAATACATGGTAAATCCCACGCCCCAGATAATCTCGTTGCCAAGAACGGGAGAAGAATATTTCCAAAAATCGTGCCGCAATAGTTTGTCATTGTGCATTATGTGGCATACCCTCAGCTTAGCGCTGTCTTTTTTTACGGTTTCAAAAATACACCACGCCACCTCTATCACTCTGGCAATCACCGTGGCCAGCGCCGCACCCGCAATTCCCATTTGGGGTAATCCAAACCAGCCAAAGATAAAGATTACGTTCAATATGATATTGACCACCACACTTACAGAACTGATCACGCTGGATTTTACCGCTTTGCCCGTATTCTTCAATATGCAGAGATATACCTGTGAGATACCTGTCAGCAAGAATGCCAGGGAGACCGTCCGCAGGTAAACCCTGCCGCCTTCAATCAGTGACAGCTCGTTTGTAAATATACGCATTAAAGATCTCGGAACGCACATTCCCGCAAGAAAAAACAAAAACGAAACAGCTGCGGTAACTTTCATAACATAGGCGAAAATCCGTTCAACGGCCCCTTTATCTTCCTTGCCCCAATACTGGGCTGCGAACATAGAAAGCCCTATCGTCATGGCCATGAGAAATAAATTTTCAACAAATGTAACCTGGCTTGCAAGGGATACCGCAGACAGAGAATCCTGTGTCAGCATACCAAGCATAAGTGCGTCAGACGCACTGACCAGCGCCAGCATGAACTGCTGGAAAGCAATGGGAAACACAAGCGTCAACAGCTTTTTTGTAAAATCATAGGTTTTTTTCTCTTTCATCTTTCCATCCGCCTGATATCTTTTTATTTGACAATATCAGGTTTTTGCATTAAAATCATTCAGTATTCTCTGTTTTTATATAACAATCTTCCATTTATGAGGTGATTTTATGGATAACAACACAAAACACTGCTCCGTGTTCAATTCAGATTCTTCTGAAACGGTTGCATATAATAACCCCCTGTTCCCCGCCTATGTGGTATACGGACTCCTTTCCTCCTATCCGGACTATTCTTCCGTCAGCCACTGGCACAAGGATCTGGAGTTTATTTTGATAAAAAGGGGAACTATGACCTATAATGTAAACGGCCGACTGATTGAACTGGAGGAAGGCAACGGGATTATGGTAAACAGCTATCAGCTTCATTATGGCTTTTCTGCGGAACATAACGAATGCGAATTTGTCTGCATCCTGCTCTCCCCGGAATTATTGCAGGTGAACAGTTGGTTTTACCAGAATTATATTGAGCCTGTCACTGAAAATTCAGCATACCCTTACCTGTATCTTAGCCGGAACGGCTGGATGGCGTCCATCATGGAAAAACTGGATGAGATTTATAATTCTTTTGGCAAAATCCCCGCAGAACCTTTATCCTATTTTGAATTGATGGAAGATTATTTTATGCTCATGAAAATATTGTATGAAAATCTTGATATTGGAAGCCAGACCCGGAAACCAGAATCTCCCGACCTGTCTTCCCTCAGAAGCATGATGACCTACATAGAGGAACACTACATGGAACACATCACTCTGGCAGATATCGCCCTGTCCGGCGCCTGCTGCAAAAGTAAATGTTCCCTGCTCTTTAAAAAGTATCTGCGCGATACCCCTATCACTTATACCACGAAACTCAGGCTGCGGAAAAGCCTTTCCACGCTGCTTGACTCAAATAGCAGCATCGCTGACATAGCCTATGAATATGGTTTTGGCGGAGCAAGCTATTACTGCGAAACTTTCAAGAAATATTATGGAATGCCGCCACTGATATACAAAAAAAATCAGCCTGCTTGACCTTTGTGTTGCAATATTTCCTTATATCTGTGGGAATTTTTCTGATAAACACTCAAAGGTTCTTTCTCAACTTTGGGTATCCGTATATTTTCATAATTTGCCGAAAGCCTTTATATTGATCTGGCAAAGCAAAATGAAATTAAGGGAATTACCCAAACATAAGAAAGAACCTTTTCAAAGGGGCTATCGTTATTTTTTGCACCCAAAGGATTATCGCATTTTTTTAATGAACCGTACACATTAGCAGCCAGTTATCTGCGTGTGTAAATCAGCTCGACGATTCCATTATAAGTCTGTGTAGAAATTAACTTTAATTTGATTTCATCTGGTGCTGTTCCAAAAAGCCGGATACCAGAACCTAAAACTGTTGGAATGACCGAAATATAGTATTCATCAATTAAATCATTTTGAACTAATTGTTGAACTATGTTCGCTCCGCCACAGATCCAAATGCTCTTCCCCTCTTTGTTTTTTTCTTGATCTGTTCATGATAAAAATAGTTGACAATAACAGGCGGTGCATCAAATGGACGGCTCATACTGTCATCATTGGTCACATAATCAAGTCCGATTTTAGCAGCGTACTCTTTTAACTGTGCGTCGAGCATTTCCCAATAACTGCGGTCGTTCCGGTTATAAATATCCTGATACAGCAGAAACAGGGGAGGATATTTTCTTTGTATATAATCCAAAATCACAGGCTTATAACTGCCGCGCAGATTAAGGTTTTCAAGCCAGATAAGATTGCAGTGCTTTTTTGCACGGCTGATTATCGCCTGAACATCCGTAATTTCAGGGAAGATCGGCGATATAAAGCAAGTCGTGCGTATACCCGCCTGATGGAAGATCTCCATTGCTTTTAACCGGCGTTCAACAGAAACAGCCTTGTCCATATCTTTTTGGAAATTTTCGTCAAGTGTGTTGATCGACCATGAAACACGGGCATCAGGGAATGTCTTTATCAGCTCCAGATCACGCAGGACCAGGTCCGATTTTGTGGCAATGCTCAATTTTGCACCACTGCCTTTCAACTGCTCCAGAAGTGCTTTTGTGCGTTCAAACTGTTCTTCCTGCGGATTGTAAGGGTCGGTAACCGAACCGATAAATAACTCTTTCCCTGCGTATTTTTTAGGGTTTTTAATTTCCTTCCAGTGCTTTACGTCAAGAAATTTCCCCCACGGTTCGGGGTGGTTTGTAAAACGCTTCATAAAAGACGCATAACAGTATTTGCACTCATGGGTGCAGCCTACATACGGATTCACTGAATATTCGCAGACAGGCAGATTCGATTTTGATAAAATACTTTTTACTTTAATTTCCTGGATCATCGGAGAATCCATCATTACCACGCTCCCATATGTATGCTGTTGTCCGGTTTACTGTCATACTGTTCTAAAACCAGTTCGTCCTCTTTCGGATATCCTATCCCGATAAAACACGGGGTCATCCAGCCGCCCGGCACACCAAGCTTGTCAAGTACAATGTTATGTTCTTTGTTTAACGGAATGCGCAGAGAGTAGCCAGGCCCCTCGTTAATGACGGCGAGCATCATATTCTCCGCAACACGCCATGCAGTGGTAAGCGGATTCAGTTTGCTGACCCATTCGGCATTCAGTTTGGAACACTTGAACAAAGGCACGATTACATATGGACAATCAATCAACATTGTATACTGCCTCGGCATAGCGTAAGCATACATTTTTTGTACCAGATTCAGTTTTCTGTTTTCATATTTGCTTAAATCAAATCTGTCAGCTATATACTTTGCGTATCCGAAGTCATTTTCTTTTTCTTCTTTTGTATGAAGGACGATAAACTGCCAGTTTCGGTAATGATCCCAGGAGGGGGCTTTCATACCGGCCCCGATAATCCTTTTTATCACTTCAAAATCAACATCCCGGTCTGTCCACTCCCGGCTGGTCCTTCTCTTATCGATAACTTCATTAAATTCCATTTTCTATTCCTCCTAAAAACGCAAACAGTGGTTATTCCTTTGCCAGAAAACTTTTCTGTGCGCCCTGTATCACAGTATCATCAGGTTTTAAGTCACCAAGCAGCAAAGGCGACATTGGGTCATGTAGTTTATAATTTTCAAAGGCTTTCCGGGGCGTCTTGTTGGCATAGCAGTATTTACAGCCATTCATGCAGGTATCATAAGCCCCTATGTCACGGCTTTCAATACAATGGCAGCCTTGCCGCATACCTTTATGCTTTAAGTTCCTGAATATGATCCCGTTCGCACTGCCGAGAATATCCAGCGTCATACAGCCGGAAGAATGAATTCCATAACGGGTGTAATCTCCGTTTGTTCCGCAGGTTTGAATGTAGATACCGTATTTTTCAGCGATCATGCCAAGTCCCTGTGCCAGCGTTTCCATATCCTGTCCTGTCAGCGGAATCAGTTCAGGCATATTGGCCTCCAGCTTTTTATACATTTCCACAAAGCTGAAAATACAGCGGTCAATGTAAGGGGAAATCACCTCTGCCATATGTTCAAAGGTTTCCAAATGCCGCTTAATGGTATACTCCTTTGTCAGAAGAACAGGATCATACCTCCAGGCAATACGCTGTTTTCCAACTTTTTCTGACATTTTTATCAATGTTTCCATGCTTTCCTCTATACCCGGAACGCCCGGTTCAATATCCTTTCCATAAGCGGTAATCGTATAGTGGAAATAGGTATTGAAACGGTCTGTGATCTCATGCAGGCGCGGCAGTATGGGTCTGTAATTCTTAGAACAGAAAACAACGCAGTCCACCGTGTCCGGGGTCAGTTCATAACGTGTTACTTTGTTTGGAAACAGTGGGTTGCGTGAAAGCACGTGCCCCTCTGAAAAGCGGTTCAACAGCCACTCTGTATAATATTGGACGGTATCCGTCCGCCCTCCTGTGTTAATGATCATTTTCTACCTCCGCTTTACCATGTACCAAAATGCAAAGTGCTTTTTACCGGACGTTCCACCTGCTCCACGACAGCGGCGTTTTCTGCCGGATAACCAAGGCCAATGTAACAGGGCAGCATATAACCCTCCGGTACATGAACGGCTTCCGCAACCTTTAAGCCCTCATCTCCCACGGGAATACGCATGGAGCAGGCTAACCCCTCCGCAGTTGCCGCAAGGAAAATATTTTCAATGCAGCACCATACCGAAGCAAAGGAATTTAAGCCATTGATGTAAGAAGCATGGAACAGGCTGTTTCCTCCCTTGAAAAAGGGCAGTATTACACAACCGCTTTCAGACAGCATGGTATATTGCCGCGTCATGGCATACGCATACATTCTTTGTGAGATTGTTCCCAATGCAGATACCGATTTCCTTTCTTCCTGCGTGGCACTCCATGTTTTTACAAATTGCAATGCATTTTCCTTTTCTTCTTTTTCATGAAGAATGACAAACTCCCATTCCCGCCCGTGGTTATAAGTAGGGGCTTGTATTCCGGCGGCAATGATGCGTTCCAGTACATCAGCGGGAACAGGTTCTGCTTTTAACTCTCTTACGGTTCTGCGGTTATTTATGACCTGATAAAATTCCATAGTTATTTTTCCTCCCTGATTTCATCAAAGTGTTTTTTCATGTAATTTGAAAATAATGTGGTAAGCCGCACCAACTCGGCAATATCCTCTCCGGGCAGTTCAGCCATAGCGTCAATTTCAGCATTGGCAGCAGGAGGTATGATTTTTTTTGTGTATTCTATACCAGCCTCTGTAAAGCGTACAATTTTGTTGCGTCTGTCAGTTTCCAATTCGGTTAATGACAAATATCCGAGTTTCCAAAATTTCTTGATAATAGCACTTATCGTCTGTTTGGTAGCAGACAGCCTCTCGCACAGTTCTGACTGCAGACAACCGTCCGGGGCAAACCAGATGATATCCAGAACAAATAATTCCTTTGATGTCAGGCTGTGCTTCCTTGCATACAGTTCATAAGCTGCTGTCTGCACATCCCTAAGATGGCAATATTGGTTCACGTATGACCTCACTTCTTCTCTATCCATAACTGCATACTCCTTGTTAAAATATTAGATAGTCCATTATTTGACTTTATTTAATAATATACTTACATTTGGGATAAATCAAGAGGGTTGAAAAAATTTTCACCTAATTTTCATCTTCTCATCTGGAAACATACTTTTTGATTTTTTACTTAGAGGGTTCATTTCCGAAAAACAAAGGGGTTCAAATTTATGCGGGGAAGGTTCACGCATCTCTCCGCTTTCCCACAACTACAAATTCACAAACAAAGTCAAGACCACCGGCTTAGCCGGTGGCTTGCACTTCCCCTATAAGGGGCTTTTACCTGCTTGCGCCCGGAAGGCGCACTGAAGGTCCAACTGCACCACATTCGCAGCCGCCCCTAAAGGGGCTTTTTCAGTGTTTCCTTACTCTGGCGCAGCCCCAAAAGGGGCTTGCTGGTTTGCTTTGATTTCCTACTACCACTCCAAGTGGTTTATTTCTTGTTTTTCTTCACCGGTTCACTCGTAAACGGGTCGATGTACTCTACTAATGACATCTGATCGTATTCTAAATCCTCTTTCAATTGATTTTGAATATACGCTTTTTTTGAAACTGCTCCATCGTTGTCTGCATGGTACATCTCCTTATTTCAATAACTATAATTCCTCCGCAATATCATCCATCTCCCTGAACACATCATGCCACGGACGATACGGCCCGGCATTCGGTGCCGGATAGCCTACCGGCAGCAGGCAGACCGGTTTGATATGTCCAGGCAGATGGAACGCCTCCCTAACCTTTGCCGGGTCAAACAGCAGAATCCAGACAGAGCCAAGCCCTAAATCCTCCGCCTCCAACATCATGTGCGTACAGACGATACTGGCATCCATCTCCCCGCTGTCATAACCATCCACAAAAGTGCTGTGCCAGCTCCGTTCGGTATCCGCACAGACCAGAAAGACCAGAGATGCTTCATAGGTGCTTTTCGTTATAGAGCGTATTTTTTTCAGCGACTCTTCACTTTTCAATACATAGATCTTCTGCGGCTGGTAATTGACTGCCGTAGGTGCGATCATGGCTGCCTTCAAAATCTTTTGTATCTTCTCATCCTCCACCTTCCTTTGGGAATAAGAACGGACCGAATACCTCTTTCTTGTAAACTCCAAAAAATCCATTACAACATCCTCACTTTCCTCAATATATCAAAACAGTCAAATGTAGCGAAATAATCCTCCGGTGTCTCCGCCCTCCGTATCAACTCAAAACTCCCTTCCTCCTTCAGGAGGATTTCCGCCGACTTTAACTTGCCATTATAATTGTAGCCCATGGAATACCCATGCGCCCCCGCATCGTGAATCGCAAGTATATCCCCCACCTCTATCTTTGGCATCATCATAAAACGTCCCAATTCTGTATATATGGCAACATCCCCCATCCCTTCAGGTATCAGGATCTCTTCAAACGCCTTATGCACACCTTCCCCTATAAGCCTTATATCATTCGCTTCCTGCTCTGGCATATATGGGATGCCTATCCCTCCCGAAAAATTTATAAAGGAAACTGACACGCCAGTCTCTTTTTTCAACTGGACAGCCAGGCCAAACAGTTCCCTGGCAAGCATGGGATAATACTCATTGGTCACTGTATTGCTGGCAAGGAATGCATGGATCCCAAATCTTTTCACACCCTTTTCCTTCAGGATTTTAAACCCTTCCAACAACTGCCCTTTCGTGAAGCCAAATTTTGCGTCCTGCGGACTGTCCATGATATCCGTAGTGATCCGGAACACCCCGCCTGGATTATAACGGCAGCTAATCGTATCGGGAAGACCTCCCGTTACCTTTTCCAGATATTCAATATGTGTAAAATCATCCAGATTGATCGTGGCGCCGATCTTTCTCGCATATTGAAATTCCTCTGCAGGCGTTGCATTAGAGGAAAACATGATATCCTTCCCCTTCACACCAATCGCGTGGGAAAGCATCAACTCCGTCAGGGAAGAACAGTCGCATCCAAATCCGTATTCCCTTAAAATATTGATAAGGAACGGGTTCGGATTCGCTTTTACCGCAAAAAACTCCTGAAATCCCTTATTCCATGCAAATGCTTCATTAAGCGCCCTGGCATTTTCCCGTATCCCCTTTTCATCATAAATATAAAACGGCGTAGGATACCGGCTTATGATCTCATCCAGTTTTTCCTTTGTGACAAATGGTATCTTCTGCATGGGCATCTTCTCCTTCCGCACTTTCCGAAAATTTTGAAAAAACGGACCGGCCATTGGCCGCTCAGATGCGGTCAGCAGCCAGTCCGTCATTTTTCCCATTTCCCTGCTGTTTTAATACTGATGGAATACCTTTGCAATGATCTTCCACTCACCGTCGATCTTCAAAAGGCTGTGGAAATCTGTAAATGCGATCCCGTGCCAGTCTTCCAGTGTCACACGCACCGTAGCCGCCGTACCTTCAATACTCAGGTAAAAAGAGTCCTGTACCCTGTCGTTCCGCCAAAAACAGAATACTCCCTTACCGATCTGGGAAAATCCCTCTGTCCGATCATCATATCGATCTACCGCTGGGGAGAGCAGCTTTTTATCAATGCCGGGGTTGATAATCCCTGCAGTGAAGAAGATATCAAACGTCTTGCTGCCGTATCTTCGGATACAGAGGAACATTTGGATGCATAAAAATGTCCCTCTGATTTTTTCATTATCAAACACCTTGTCTTTCCATTTTGCAATTCACCGATGCTGGTTGTTCGCTTCCACGATTTCTGTCAATCTGATATTTTCATTATGATACCGGGCATCAGGATTCTTTTCCGGCATATTTAGCCGGATGGCATTCTTCGGGCAGTGATGGATGCAAGCCATACATAGCTGGCAGTTTTCCATCGTATGAACTGCCTTCTGACGTTCCAGATAGATACAGCCTGCTGGACATACTCTTGTACAGATTCCGCACCCGATACAATCATCCGTCACCCGATACATTTTTTTCAGGAAATCATCTGATCCGCCGGTCTGCCTTGCAAGAAACTGCTGATGCCAGTCCCTGTCCTCCTGCGTGACTGGCTGTTTCCAGCATTTTCGTGAATCAATATCAGCCTTAATTGCCGCAATATGTTCATCTACCTTTTTCTCCGGTTCTGTGGCAATCTGCTCATTCATGTCAAAACCAGGCAGAAAATTATCGACCATCTTAATAGTGTTAATGTAATCAGCCTTCTTGCCAATGGCTGACAGCGCATTCTCTGCCAGTTCTGCTGCACCGCCATGGATATTTCCATATGTCAGGATCAGGTAAAAATACTCTGTTTTAAAAGTGGCCTTCCTCAAAAACCCTTTTACCATATCCGGCATCTCATGTCCATATACAGGACAGACCACTCCTATTGTTTCCGATTCAAATGTAAGTTCATCGTAATGTATTGCCTGCGGGATACTGACCTGTTCCGAACCTAACTGTTTTGCCACATATAAGCTGTTTCCCGTACCCGTAAAATAAAAAACCATTTCATTCACCTCACAACCGCAATCTGCATCCCCCACTTTGCGGTCTATTTGTCCCAAATTCGGTCAGCGTAGCCCGCTACGCCTCCCTTATTTGAACCAAATATTCCACAAATTGTGGAATACATCTTGCGGAAAGCAATTTTCAAACACGCTCTAGGAAGCGGCACGTTTTAAGTTACTTGCAGGATAACCTGAAATCAATCATGTATCTTCATTCCATGCAGCAATTTTACAAAAGCCGGGGCGTAATGATTGACAATCTCGCTATGCCCCATATCAAGTACAGCAATCCTCTGCATTTCTTCTTCTGTCAGGCTGAAGTCCCATATATCAATGTTCTGTTCCATACGGTTTTTATGCACGGATTTCGGAATGACTACGACACCCCTCTGTGTATTCCAGCGCAGTACAACCTGCGCCGCGCTTTTGCCGTATTTTTCTCCGATCTCTGTCAGCACAGGATTTGTGAAAATACCATGCTTCCCTTCCGCAAACGGCCCCCATGCCTCCGGCTGCACGCCATACTCTTTCATCAGGGCAAGCGCATCCTCCTGTTGGAAGAACGGGTGCAGCTCTATCTGGTTGACTGCAGGGATCACTTCGACTGTCTCGCAGATATCCGCAAGTACATGAGGATAACAGTTGCACACACCGATAGCCTTAAGTTTTCCCTCCTTATACGCTTCTTCCATCGCACGGTAAGCACCAATGTAATCACCAATCGGCTGGTGTATCAGATAAAGGTCAAGATAATCAAGCCCCAGCTTGTCTAAAGATGCCTGGATCGCCCCTTTGGCGCCTTCATAGCTGGCATCCTGCACCCACAGCTTAGTGGTGATGACCAGTTCACTGCGGGGAACTCCGCATTTAGCGACTGCACTCCCGACCGCCTCCTCGTTCATATAGGCTGCCGCTGTATCGATCAGGCGGTATCCGGATGATATAGCATCCAGAACGGCCTGATCACACTGCGCAGGATCAGGCACCTGAAACACTCCAAATCCTTCCATTGGCATTTTGATTCCATTGTTTAATGTTGTAAATTCCATGATATAATCCTCCATTCTTTCCCAGAAATGATTTAATAGTTGATCCTTGTATAAGATAAGGATGCCAGCTTTAGTGTATCCCCATTCTTTGTGTAAACCTCTGTTACCACAGTTTCTTTAGATATCCGGGAACATTGATGTTCTGTGGGCAATGCGACATACACTGTCCGCAGGCAATACAGGCGGAAGGGCAAATTCCTTTCTGCAATGCATCTTCCCACATTTTTCTGTCTTTGGTGAGCGACAGTTCATTATAAAGGTTCATCTATGCGGGAATCTCAATATCAGGGTTTGCCATCACATAAAACTTGGTTGCCAGATAATAGTCCTCACGCCGGAATTTCCTCAAGGCTTCTCCCAAAAAAGACTCTGATTCCCCCTGATGATAAACATAGGCTGTGTCGTAATAGTTAATCCCCCGCGCCATGGCATAATCTATAATTTCCTGTGCCTTCTGTCTGTCAATCCGCCCCCGGTTCATTGGCAGGCGCATATTGCCCATACCCAGCCGGGAAAGTTTTATATCCTGAAACTGCTTATAAATCATAAAAGTTCCTTCGTAGCCTCAGCGCTTTTAATCCGTTGTTGCGGAAAGAATATATTTTACAATGCCGGGATCATTATGGTCAATGATCTCGCTATGGCCAAGGTCAAGGCCATCCACTTTTTTCATATCTTCATCAGAAAGCGTGAAATCCCAAATATCAAAATTTTGTTCCATCCTCTCTTTATGGACGGATTTCGGTAAAACTGACACACCCCTCTGCACATTCCATTTGAGCGCAATCTGTGCCGCAGATTTTCCATATTTCTTCCCGACTTCTGTCAGAACGGGATGCGTGAAAATACCATGCTTGCCCTCGGCAAGCGGCCCCCACGCCTGCGGCTGGCATCCGTACTGCTTCATATTCTCAATCGCATTATATTGTGCATAAAACGGATGGAATTCTATCTGGTTGACCATCGGTTTTAAATCCACGATCTCTGCAAACTCCGTGAACTTTCCTACATAGAAATTAGAAACACCGACCGCGCGTATTTTCTTCTCATTGTAAAGTTCTGTCATCGCTCTCCATGCACCATAAACGTCCCCATAAGGCTGGTGGATCAGGTAGAGGTCAAGATAGTCAAGGCCAAGTTTCTTCATAGACCGTTCAAATGCTTTCTTTGCTCCATCATAGCTTGCATCGCTGCACCAGAGTTTTGTTGTGATGAACAGTTCTTCCCTTGTAACAAGCCCTGTATCAATAGCCTCTTTGACGGCCGCTCCGACCGCCTCCTCATTCATGTAAAGCGCAGCCGTATCAATCAAACGATACCCTGTTCTGATCGCATCTAAAACAGCCTGCCTGCACTCCGCCGGATCAGGCACCTGAAATACGCCAAATCCTTCCAACGGCATTTCCACTCCATTCGACAAAGTTAAATATTCCATTTGATAAAATCCTCCTTCTCTGGATCATTCTAAATAGTGGTTGAATAAAATGGTTTCCCAACTCCTCTACTATTCATTGCACCGATTTTCTTGAGTCAGATTGAAAAAAATTCTTTTTCTGTTATAATAAATATTGATATTTCAAGAAACACAAATTTACTGCAATTCCGTATTTCTATTTGAATTATATGATGTTTTATCGAAAAAGTACAATACGGATAGCGAATACTTCTATAAATATTATTGATACTGAAAGGTGATAATCATGATTGAGCTGTATGAACTTCGCCAATTTGCGGCATTTGCAAACGCCGGAACACTATCAGAAGCTGCTGAAATTCTGCATCTTTCACAGCCTGCATTAAGCCGGAATATGAAAAAATTGGAAGACGATCTGGGCGTTACTCTTTTCGTTAGAAAAAAGAACAGGCTTGAACTAAACGGGAACGGGGAATATGTACTGGGACTGACACAAAAACTCCTTGAAGATGCAGATTCCCTTACAGTAAAAGCAAGGGAATTTGACAGGCGAAACCGTACTATTGTTCTTGGTGTCTGCGCTCCTGCTCCTGTCTGGCGACTTGCGCCACTTTTATCCAACCTATACCCACACATGGCATTGCAGACTGAAACGGATGAATGCAGACGGCTCCTGGCGGGGCTTGAAAGCAATATATACCAACTTATCGCTGTAAATGAAAAACCAGAGGGAAAACAGTATTGTTGCAAAGAATGCGGCAAAGAATCCCTGATGTTTGCCCTGCCGAAAGGCCATAGATATTCCAGAAGAAAAAGCCTGTCTTTTGCAGAAATGAATGGTGAAAACATTCTCTTAATGTCTGATATCGGCTTTTGGAACTTTGTACAGACCAAAAAGATGCCTGATTCACGTTTTTTGACACAAAGCGACCGTTTCGACTTTAATGAGTTGGTGCAGGCATCCTCTCTGGCTTCTTTTACCTCTGATCTGGCTGAAAAATATATCGAAGTGGCTCCTGGACGCATCAATGTGCCGATTTCAGATGAGGAAGCAACCGTAACTTATCATCTTGTCTGTAAAGTAGAGAATAAAAAAGAGTTTATATCTTTATTTTCGGCTTTATAGCCTGAAAAATGTTCATGTCCAAACAGTTAGGAAATCTTTTGATTTTGCCTTAAGGGAACAAATATAGAAATAAAGGCTTTCAGTCACAATTCCCCTATTCAAACCTTTTAACGATTACTGCTATCGTTAAAAAGAGGTGCAAAATCGGAAAACGGAACAGTCCCCGCAACCGGGAAAAGGCTCAAAAGCAAAAAAATAAAACCGCAGAATCCGGGAAAAGGCTTATTTCCACGCATTTCTGCGGTTTTCCATTGTATCAATTTCGGTGTTGCGATGTTCTCTGTGTTGCCCAGCTTTTCGCCGTCCTTTACCACAATACTTGCCCCGGCAATAGCATCTGTAGTATCCACAGCCTCCGGCACGGAAAAATAGGCAATCAGCACATTGGAACCTGTGGTCTGCGATTCTTCCAACTCTTCCGCGTTCATTACCCACTCATAATCGCTGCTGCATCCGGAAATGGTACCCATCAGCAATATGCAAAACAAAACAACTGCTAATTTTCTCATTCAGAATGTCTCCTAACATATCCCTGTCAATGGGAAAACAGCCATCCCATGATTTCCTCATCATAGGCGAACAGACCGCCGCCCCCATGTTCGTTAGACATACCCCGTTGGGTAAAATATCCATGCTCCTTCACATCTAACACCAGCAGCTCGTCAATTTCCGCATCCGTCAATCCCTGCTGCTCGTATAAAGAATGAAGCGTATCATAAGCCTCCTGTGTGGGTTTCGGACCATAGTATTCGTCATTCCTGCCAATGGCAAAATACACCGGCAGCCGCTGTTCTACGACGGGTTCAAATTCTCCATCCCACTGAGAACTGACCTGCAGATAGGCAGTAAACAGATCGGGCCGTTTACCCATTACCTGAGACATGGTTTCTCCGCCGCCGGAAAAGCCGTTGCCATACACCTTCGTTTGGTCAATGTTGTACGCTTCCAGAAAATATTCCACCAATGCGATGGTCTGATTAGCAGATGTCTCGCCCCAATCACTGAGCTGCGGGGCAACAATAATCATCTTTTCGTTGTATTTCTGCGCTTCAAAACCGAATTCCTCAGACTGTATGTTTGCGGCGACTCCTTGAAAATACAGTCCTTCATAGCCCGGCAGAGTAAAATACAGAGCATAGGGTTCACTGCCGTCATAGCTTTCCGGGATATAGACATTGTAATGGATATCGCCATCACTGACAGAATGGAACACGTTGTCGATGACAAAGCTCCGGTATCTTTCAGTCCCCTCCGTAATATAGCCAAGGGCGCTTTCTTCCGGTTCTGTCTGTTCGCTGTCTGCCGCATCGGCCCCGTCTGTTTGCTCCAGCATACCAATGCGGGTGAGCCACTCCGCCACATCTTCTAAACTGGAATTATGGACGCGATAACCATCCAAAACCGTCGCTCCGTCTGAAACATCACGGATATAGTCCATGCTGACATCAATCCCGTTATCAGAGCTGGTACAGAAAGGCACAATGGTCTTTCCTGTCAAATCATAGCTTTCCAAAAAACTCCCGATTGCCATAGGCGCATTAAACCACCATATTGCGTAATCAAATTGATACAATTTCAAAATCGGAGCTATCGTTTTTTGAATATGCGAAAACGCCCATGGTTAGGGCGTTTTCTGTATGATGGGATGCACCCTCGTAGGTGCTATTATCGTTTTTCGAGTAGGGATTGTACCTTTTTCGTGAGTAAGAAGGCAAAAGTTTAACGATACTATCGTTTTGAGAGTAGGAATCGTTAAATTTGCACCCTTGGAGTTGAAAATGCACCCTATCGTTAAATTATTGATTTGACAGGATTTCCACATTCATAAAATTTCTTTAATGGCTGACAAAGAAATCTATAAATCCATATTGGGTCTGACAAAATTTTATGAACGAAATGAAAATCATAAGGACTTCAATTCTTTCCATCTTTGTATCAGACGGGTGTGCCAGTCCATTCCTCGTTATTCTAGTAAAATTCGCATATACTTGGAAAGCCACCCTATCAACTGATGGCAACATATCTTTAAATTGCTGATCCTGCACGTTATTTTTTATTAGGTCAAAATACTTTTTATAACAACTGAATTTTGCAGATGCCATTCTAATACTAGATATCTCTGTTTGCATTTGTGCATACTCATTTGTGAAATTTCTGGACAAATATCCTAACAGTGCATCTATTTGTTCATCTATTATTTTTTCGCTGGAAAGCCCCAACATTATTACTGCCGCTTCCATGCAATTAGCATTGTAACACTGTAACGCCTCTTTAATATAAAACTTTACCCATTCTGAGATACTGGGTATATTCTTAATCTTTTCAAAATATCCGTCTACATCATATGGCAGTATTTCATGTTCTTCTAAACATTTAAGTCCATATTGCGTAACATGAAAACTTGGTAAATTAGGACCATAATTCCCTATGGCTCCAGGCGCTATAATCCCCTGATTAAGCAATAAATGAAACTGCTCATAAATATTTTGTATGTCGCTATAGCTGAAATTTGTCGTACTATGCGCATGCAGCATAAGACCACTTCCGCCCCACGCAGCTCCATGCAAAGGAATATCTGATTCTATCAGCCCCCTTTTTATTGCCAACCCTTCCATTAGACGATATAAATCTGATTGTGTTCCCTGATATCCATATTTCTTGAATGTTTTTCCTTCAGAATCAATATCATCTGCTTCATATGCCAAAGTATCTAACATTAAATTTCTAATTTCTATCGATGATAAAACTCTCGTTTCTTCCGCCATTAATCTCACGCATCCTCTCAATATTAATGCACTAACTGTAAAATCTCCACAGTTCTCTGATCCCGTTCCCCATGGAAGAACTTGTCCAATACCTTCTGGAATACTTCACATTCCGGTTTTGCCAGAGCAAATAAGGTCATGGAAGATTTCAGTTTCAAGTTATCCGGCCGGCCCATCACTTCGTCCGCATCATTGGATTTTATCTCCAGAAGTGCCTGAGATATTTCAATCAGATTCGTTCCAAGCGTGTAATCTTCCATATATGCTTTCGCTTCTTCCATATTCTTAATAGCATAATACCGGGCAGTCTCACTGTAGCCAAGCCCCGCTATCTGCGGAAAAATAAACCACATCCAATGGCTGCGCTTCTTCCCGGATTTTATCTCCTGCAAGGCAGTTTGATAATAAGTCTGCTGTGCGATTAAAAATCGCTCTAAATTGTTATCCATTCTCTGTTGCCTCCTCTGTTTGCCATTATTCTACCACAGGTCAGGCTTTTTTCCTACCACAAACAAAAAAAGCCCGGAGCCGGACGGTTTCACACACACCGCGCCGAACTCCGGGCTGCCTGGTTTTAATTTATATTAAGAGGTGCCGTTATCCCTCGATGGCAATATATTTCTTTTCTTCAACCTCCGGCTTCCTTGTTTCTGCCTTCGGAATGCTCAGTTTCAATACCCCGCTTTCATATTTCGCATGAATATCTTCCTGCTTTACATCCTCCCCGACATAGAAAGACCGGCTCATGCTGCCTGCATAACGCTCCCGGCGGACAAATCTGCCTGTTTTCTTTTCCTTCTCGTCCTTGTCAAGCCCCTTCGCCGCGCTGATTACCAGATAGCCATCTTTCAGCTCCAGGGAAAGTTCGTCTTTCTTAAAGCCTGGCAGATCAATGTCCACCTCATAGTGGTCGTCATGTTCCTGCACATCGGTCTTCATCATATTCGCCGCATGGCGTCCATACAGTTTCCGCTCCGCTTTACGCATCGCCTTATCGTCAAAGGACGGGAAATCAAAAAAGTCATCAAAGAAATCGTCAAATAAGTTCTCTCCAAAAATACTAGGTGTCATCATAAGTCATCGCTCCTTTTCCTAATTAAAAACATCTTGTTAATTGGAACTGGGGATGATTGGGAAGAAACCGGAACCCTTTTCTGGTTCCTTTCTTTCCTTCTCCTTTGTTCTATCTGTGTTATAACACTTTTATTAGCACTCGTCAAGAGTGAGTGCTAATAATTTTTGTGAATTTTCTGTGAACTGTTATTCACACGTATGTAATTAACCCAAAAACTATCTGCTTTTATATCCATGCTTTTTCCCACCTATTTCGCATACCGCACTTCTATTTCATAATCTCCCTCGTCATACTCCACCTGCAGTTCATAATCCCCGATCTGCACACTTCCGTCATCCACAGCGTAAAACTTCTGTCCTTCTGCGTCAAAGATCACGAATTCTTCTACCAGCTGGTTTTCAACTGTTTCTAACATCTCCCGGATACAGTCATCACAAAATAACGATTTCATTCTCTGGACGCTGACAATCCCTCGTCCCCTCTGCACTGTCACAGTTCCTTCCTTATTCTCCGGAGTTTTTGTGATATGCAGACTTGTCTGGCTTACCTCATCATATCCAAAGCTCATGCTCATGTAACCATATTCGCCAGCGTCCGGATTCGCCCCTTTTTCAAATAAATCTAGGTCATACAGTTCTCCCGTATTGGTACACACAAGGTACACCTGTGACGGGAACCCTTCTCCGCATGTCCGGCAGATGTCTGCCGTATTGGGAATATAACGGATATAGTTCTCTATTTCCTGCCCATATTCAGAAAACACCAGGTCATGCCGTATGGTCTTTGCAATCTCCTCATATTCATCCTTCGTGGCAGAACCCATATATGTGGCTACCATTTCCATAAGTTCTTCCATATCTTCGCTGTTCTGGCGGCTCACCCGGATGTTACTGAACGCAATCGAAAAACTGCAAAGGGCGACCACGGACATGCAGACCATAAAAGCTCCATACCACAGTTCCCTTTTATCCGACTGGCTCAAATGCTTCACATAAGGATCATACTCATCATCCCTCCAGAATTTCCTCCATTTTGCCTTTATCCATTGGCACAACCTTTTCATACTCCACACCTTATCACTTTCTTCACTCTTATCACTCTTTCTTTTGTTTTCACTACTCTTACAATATAAAGTGCTATCACTTACCTGTCAAGTGACTGTATATTTCACATCCAATTTCGATTACCATTTACCTATACTAAAATTGGAGGACAGGGAATATGGCAACCAATAAAAGAGTATTTACTTTACGTTTGTCAGATGAAGTATTCGATAAAATCGGCATTCTGGCTACCAGCGAACACCGCTCCTTAACCAACTATATTGAATACATACTGATCAAACATTTAGAAGATGTGGAAAAAGAGCATGGAGAAATTAAAATGGAAGAATAAAGACTGCCATCTGTGTCTACTTTTTCACTTTTTGATGTAAAGTGCTATCACTTAGCTGTCTAGTGAACGTATAAATTTACCGCATATTGGTATACCATAAATTCATACCCGGAACGGAGGGCAAGGGAAATGGCAACCAACAAGCGTGTATTTACTCTGCGTCTGTCGGACGAAGTGTTTGACAAAATCGGGATTCTTGCTACAGATGAACACCGCTCTATGACGAATTACATTGAATATGTACTGATCCAGCATCTGGAGCAGATAGAAAAAGAACGCGGGGAGATCAAGACAGACCAGATACAATAACAAAATTAAGATAACCAGGTCAGTTTGATATACCTGGTTATTTTTATTGAAAAAAAACTGGCAGTTACTTCATAGTTGCAACTGCCGGTTTTTTCACGTTTCAAAACTATATCCGTACCCACCAACGGTCTTTATGTTGTATTTATTCATTTCCCATTTTTCTGAGTATCTGGCTAATCAACTGCCACCTTCTCCAGCCCCTTTCCACATTTTCATATGGACACATATTCCTTTATCGATAATAATAAACAAGACGGCATTTCAATTTATAGTTCAGCTATTTGAAATTTTATAAAATAATAATGTCACCGCATTAAGCTCTATGGTGTGTTCTATATAAAGAGGTAAAGATGATGAGAGCAGAAACATTATTTACTGAGCATATGGATCTTCTTTATCGAATGGCGCTATTCATGCTATCAAATACCCATGACGCTGAAGATGCCGTTCAGGAAACCTATGTGAGATATTTATTAAAAAAACCAAAGTTGAAAGATGAAGAGCATGCAAAAGCGTGGTTAATGCGCGTCTGCATCAATATATGCAAAAACCAAATCCGATACTGGAAACGTCATCCTTCTTCCCCTATTAGTGAAACGGATATATCTGAAACCACTTTAGGTGAACAGGAAATTTTGAGGGAGATTTCCTTATTACCCACAAAATATAAATCCGTTATCATTTTACATTCCATAGAAGGTTATTCGGTAAAGGAAATTTCAAACATATTAAAAATATCTGATGCTGCGGTAAAAAAACGGCTACAGCGGGCTCGTGAGCAATTAAAATTAAAAATAGGAGAATGACAATGAATGAATTGAAAACTGAAATCATGCTAAGTGAAAAGAAAAAAGTCCAGATTATTGAAAATGCACACCAAATTGCCAAGCAAAGGAAGAAGGCATTAAAATTGCGTTATTGCAGTGCTGTTTTTTTATTGCTTATCATTGGAATAACAGGATTTTTTGCGAATGGGCATTACGGGATAATGGATGAGTATCCGATTAAAGTATATGCCCAGGATCTATCCGGAGCCAGCGAGATTGACTTAATACCGGATAAAACATTTACGCTTGAAAAAATACAAACGCCTTTAGGTGAAGGATATTCTCTCTATATATCGGCAAACGACGGTTATTATTGTGAAACCATCTGTAATGACTCAGACGATGGCTTAGAACAGATTTTTTCAGACGAAGATTATATATACTGGATTCCTGATTATTGGAAAAATAAGGATATGAGGATTTACGATGCAGAAGGAAATATATTAGATCCGCAGGATTTGTTTTCAGTTTCAGATCAAACAGCAACCATTACTTATTGTGTATATAATGAACGTGACAGCTTGCAGTTTCAGATGACCGTTTCACTCCGTGAAATAGATGGGGTAGGAAAGGGAGAAATTCTTAGCTTGGTAAGTTATCCAGAACTGAAAACAGAATAAACTGTGCTATACATTAACAAAAATAAGCCCCGGAACCAGTATCTCCACACTGAATTCCGGGGCATCCGTCTCTTTCTATATTATTGTCTCAATCTCCGTACCGTTCCTGAACTGGAACACTATCCTTCCATCGTGGTACACCGTTGCGTAATCCACCAGGCTGTGGAACAGCTTCACATCAAACTCCAATGGCAGCTCCTCCAGCTCACTCAGTTCAAACAGGAACCCGCTGAAAATGCCAAACTTGATTTCCCGGCTCTCCCGGTCTTTTTTCAGGCTGTCCATCCGGCTCTCTAAAGCTGCGTACTTATTGACATATCCCTCATACTTCCTGCGGTAATCGTTCTGGTCCAGTTTCCGGGTTGCGTTCTCCACCACCAGCTTCTGGATCAACCCGGTGACTACCTCCATCTCGCCGCTGACCGTTTCCAGCTCCTTTTCAATGGAACTGCAATCCCCAAGCACATCCATCACCGCCCGGCAGTCATCGATAATCGTCTCCCTGTTTTCCAGCAACCGCCCTAATGCCTCCAGAAATAATTCCTGTATCCGCTGTTCATACAAATGCGGGGTGGTACACTTGCTCTCGCCCTTAAATTTGGCATTGCACTGCCAGATAGTGCGTTTATACTTACTGTTGGAATGCCAGACCTTGGAACCGAAAAACTCCCCGCAGTCCCCACATTTCAGCTTTGCAGAAAACGGCCCGCAGCAGTTATGGCTCCGCCCCATATTCCTCCTGCGTTCCATCTCCAGCTGTACCATCTGCCACTCTACAGGTGCGATGATGGCATCATGGCTGCCTTCCACATAATACTGCGGAACCTCACCCTCATTCACTTTCCGCTTCTTGGAAAGGAAGTCCACTGTATAGCACTTCTGGAGCCTGGCATCGCCCTTGTACTTTTCATTGGTCAGTATGTTCTCAATCGTCCGGTGCTGCCACCGCTGTTTCCCGGTCGGTGTGGGGATCTTCTTTTCCATCAGGTACTTTGCAATGGCGTAAGGCGTCTTTCCCTGCATGAACATCCGGTAAATAAGCCTTACGATTTCTGCCTCCTCCGGCACGATCTCCATCTGCCCGTCCTCCCCTTTCTGGTAGCCGAGGAAAGAACTGTAGGCGATGCTTACCTTGCCGTCTGCAAACCGTTTTCTTTGTCCCCAGGTCACATTCTCTGAAATGGACCGGGATTCTTCCTGCGCTAGGGAGGACATGATGGTGATCAGCAGTTCCCCTTTGGAGTCAAGGGTGTAGATGTTTTCTTTCTGGAAGTACACCTCCACGCCCTTTTCCTTTAGTTTCCGCACCGTGGTAAGACTGTCCACCGTGTTCCTTGCAAACCGGGATACCGACTTGGTGACGATCAAATCGATCTTTCCGTCCAGCGCATCCTGTATCATCTGGTTAAAGCCGTCCCGGTGCTTGGTGCCGGTTGCGCTGATACCCTCATCGGTATACACGCCGACAAACTCCCATTCCGGGTTATTTTTAATGTAGTTGGTGTAATAATCCACCTGCGCCTCGTAGCTGGTCTGCTGCTCCTCACTGTCCGTGCTGACGCGGGCATATCCGGCGGTCTTTTTCTGGACCACGGCATCTTTCCTTATTCCGGTGTGGAAATTCCTGGTCGCCGGGATCACTGTCACATTAGCCATCGTTCTGCGCCCCCTTTCCTGTTTCCTTTGCCCGCATTTCTTTCATCAGGCGGCTCACCGTCTGCCTGTGCCCCTCTGATGCTTCCCGGTCATTCCAATATGCTTTCATCTGCTCACTCTGCCGTCTGCGCTGCTCCTCCGGGAACTCGCGGTCTTTCCAGTATTCCTTCATCCGCTCACTTTGCTGCCTGCGCTGTTCCTCTGTCCGTTTCCTGCCAGAATTTTTCCGGCTGATCTGCCTCTTCTGCTCCTCTGTGCAGACATGCACGGTTTCATGCTCCCGCCACTGTTTAACGGTTTCCTTGCCATTCTTGAAACAGAATACCAGGGTGCGGTCTTTCTCTGCCCGGATAACCGTTATTTTATCCCTGACGGCATCCTCAGTAACTTCCCCACTGAGTATCTCTGCGGTAAGCCGTATCAGTTCTTCCTCCGGGATGATCTCTGCGTCACAATGTTTCAGCCCCTCTTTTCTCCGGGTCCTGCAGGTCCATGTCCGGTAACTTTGTGTACCTGACCTCACATAATTTTTCCCGCAGCAGCCGCACCGGACCATGCCAGTGAAGGGATATGTCTCACACTTTTTTCCTTCCGGGCTTTTATATCTCTCCGCTCTGCGTTTGATCTCTTCCTGCACCTGGTTGAAGGTATCCATGTCAATGATCGCCTCATGGGTGCCTTCCGCAAGGTACATCGGTTTTTCACCCTGGTTGATGATGCACTTTTTCGTGATGTGGTTCTCACGGTAGGTCCTCTGCTGGAGAAGGTTTCCGGTATAGGTGTAATTACGGAGCAGCTTTAAGATCGGGCTCCTGTTCCACTGATTCCCCAGCCTCGTCTTGATTCCCATGGCATTCAGCCGGTCCCGGATAGCGGTTGCCCCAAGCCCCTCCAGATACCAGTCAAAAATCATCCGCACGGTTTGTGCTTCTTCCGGCACGATCTCAAAGCGCCCGTTCACGTTGCGGTAACCAAGAAGCGTACTGCTCCATGGCTTCCCTTCCTCAAAATTCTTCTTGATGCGCCATTTCTGGTTCTCGCTTGCCGACCGGCTCTCCTCCTGTGCATAGGATGCCAGGATGGTCAGCATGAACTCCCCGTCTGTGCTCATGGAATGGATGTTCTGCTCTTCAAAGTAAACATCTACGCCCATCAGCTTCAGCTCCCGCACCGTCTCCAGCAGCGTTACCGTATTTCTGGCAAACCGGGAAATCGACTTGGTCAGTATCAAGTCAATCTTCCCCGCACGGCAGTCGGAAAGCAGCCGCACAAAATTTTCCCTGGTGTCCTTGGTTCCGGTTTTTGCCTCATCCGCATAGACCCCGGCATATTCCCATTCCCCATGGCTCTGGATCAGCTCACTGTAATAACTGACCTGCGCCGCCAGCGAATGGAGCATGGCGTCCTTTCCGGATGACACACGGCAGTAAGCCGCCACGTTTTTCTTTTTTGGAATCTCCGGTACGTTAAAAGCCACCCGTGTCACTTTTCTGCCCATGTTATCCCTCCTTGTATCAATTTCCGCCATCTTTGGCGTACCATATTCATCACTCTAAAGCGGAGATATATCAAGCGGTTTCCGCGAAAATACTATCCAAAGATAAGCCGTGGCGTCTGGCAATGATTGTGTATGCTTTCCTCCGGTCTGCTGCCGTAAGATGCCCGCCCGAATACAGGCTGTCAATCAGGGAAAGGGACACCCGGTAGACCATCAGGTTATCCGCTGAATACTTTTCCTGCGAGTTTTTTTCTGTGGTTTCCGTAACATTTCCTGCTGCAGAACTTCCTTCTCTGATTCCCATAGCTCTCAAACTCCTTTCCGCAAAACTGGCACACCAGCGTGTAATATGCCTCTTTTTTGATCTCCGACTGGTGGCTGTTCCACCATTGGTTACGGCATTTATCCGAACAGAACTTCTTCTCCTTCCGCCCTTCCTTCTGCACCACTGGTTTCCCACACTGCGGGCAGACACGGGAGGTGTCTGCTTCCGGGTGCCGGCGCAGATAAGATTTTACTGTGTTCAATGGCAAGTTTAGCGTTTCCGCGATTTCCGCCGCGCCCTTGCCCTGCTGTCTCAGATCATTCAGTTTTATAATATCCTGGTTCTTCATCATATCCCTCCACTACAAAAGCCCATGTAAAAATGATGCCCGCTAAGGAAATCTTCCTCAGTGGGCACCGTTTTTATTACTTTTTACTTATACCTTCTGTGCATGGTCCAGCGAAATCCAGCCATCACGGTTCTTCTGGTACGCTTTCAAAAGCCCCCACTTGGATGCGCCGGGGCCGTCCGCTTCCTCTACAATCGTAAAGATACCCTTTCCCGTGTACTTCCCGGTCTTGGCCTTATCGATGCCGGGGCCTTTGCGAATACGCAGGTCAGAGGCTGACACCTTCACCAGATACGGCTGAAAGGCAGCCTGTTTTCCGGTATAGATATTCCTGCCGGATTCATCGAACACGGAATACCCCGCATTCTCATCTGCACACTTCTTCGCATTGGCAAGGCTGTGGAATGCGCCTTTCTGGGATGCTGCGTCTGCCCAGGTTTTACGCACACGGTACCAGACTTCCGCAGTTCCGGCATTTGCCACGTCATACTGTGTCAGCTTCCACTTCTCAATGATGGAGCAGAGGTTCTCCACATAGGTCGGGGAAGTTGCATATCCGCCATCCTTGATGATCTGCACCGCTTTCTTATAGTCCGTGCAGCCTTTCAAGCCATCATAACGCAGTTTCGCACCATTCTTCGCTCCCAAAAGATACGCGGAATGGTCTGCAATGGATTTCTCCACGGACGGATATTTGCGGAAATCTGCCGTTACCGTCATATATGCACCATTCTCGTATTCCTGTGTTTTCTTGGTGTAGATGGAAGTGCCGTCCCAGGTGGAACCACTCCAGGTATTCCCGGACAGGGACTTCTTCATGCCAAAGCAGTTGTTGGCGTTCTGTGCCAGTTCACTCTTCCCGTATCCGCTCTCCAGAATAAACTGTGCCAGGGATACCGATGCCAGAATACCGCTTGTCTTCTGGTCTGCGGTAAACAGCGGCCCCACCTTGGCGATCACATCTGCCTCAGAGAGATTTTTAAGGGCAGACGCCTGCAGGCCGGAAGTTCCAGTGCTGCTGCCAGAACTGCCAGAGCCATTCATCTTCGCCTTTACTGCTTTGCGGAATCCATCCATGGTGTAGCCCATGCCGAGTCCATTCCACAGATGCTCCGGGTCTCCGTGGTTAGAAGCAATGCCCCGGCTGTGCCCCTCCCTGTGGCTGATGATGACGCCATCAGCGGTCGGGTTTAAGTTGTACTGCTTACAAAGCATAGCAAACAGTTCCACCGCCGCCTCATACGTTCTCTTTGCCACAGCCTTTGCCGTTGCTTTATCCGAGCAGGTAAAGTTACTGCCCGATGTGTACTTGATGCACGCCGGTTCGCACATTTCCACTCCGATATGGGTATTGTTTCCGCTTCCCTTACTGCCGGAACCACAGTGCCAGCCACGATGATTCCATGGAAGCGTCTGATACACCGTGCCGTCGTTGCCGTCAATAAAACCATGCACACAGGCATTGTTATAAGACGGGCTGTTCCACGAATTGATAAACACCGATGCCTTGGGCTGCGGGCATCCTACGGAATGGAGCATCAGCCCCTTGACCGTGATCTTTCTCCCTGCCGTATAACAGGGGTTTTTAGTCAAAATACTCTGTACTAATTTCATAATCCTGTCCTCTCTTTCCAAAGGAAAAAGCACCGGAAACCCGATGCTTACTCTCCCTCTTTCCCATCTTTCAACTGTTCCAATACATCCTTTAACTTCTGCGGCACAGGTAGCCCAAGGACCGATGCGTTCTCCAGGATGCTGATCCCTTCATTGGATAAATAAAAGAAAATCACCGCCGTACGGATGACGCTCCCGTTTTGAATGACATAGGCATCCACGATATGCCCCACCGCCACCAGTGCGAAGATAACCACTTTCTTAAAAATCCCGTGGAAACCCACCTCGCTGGACAGCTTCTTATTCAGAACCGCAGCCATGACGCCCGTCAGGTAGTCCACCACCACGAACACAATCAGGGCGTACAGGAATCCGTCAAAACCTCCCATGACAGCGCCCACCGCCCCTCCAAGTGCCGCGAATGCGTACTGTGCCGCTTCAATAAAATTTTTCATGCTCCGTTCCTCTCTTTCTTTGATTTTTGTATTGAAAAAGGCAGCCGTCCCGAAGGATGAACTGCCTGTTTTCCACATTCGTTTTATTTTTTTATATTAAGCCGTCCGTTTCCACATATAGCAGACGATATACGGCTGAAGGTTTGAATGCGCCCCACCGCCTCCCGTATTGGCATTCGTGCCTTTCGCGGTAAGTGTATGGGTATGCGCGCCCGCGCTGTTTGTTGGGGATGTTCCCCCTGCGCCGGACACTCCCGCGCTGTGGACAGTATACGTGCTTGAGCCTGATGCACCATCCCCGTCACGACCGACATTGTGGGTATGCGCCCCTTTGCTGCTTGTAGTAGCGGAACTTCCGGTAAACGTATGGGTATGTGCAGGCATCTGTGCAGTTGTCAGTGTAACCGTTGCCGCACCACCGGTCTTTTCCACTGTATTGAAATTCCCGTCTGCGGTATTGATACCCACAGGTACCCGCCCTGCGCCCCAGGCTACCCATGTTCCGCCAAAGTAAGCGGACGGGTTAGTGGCATTGACGCTCATATAGATACTGCCCACCGGATACAGCGTCTTAATGAAGGACTGGATATAATCTTTTAAAAGTTTCCCATACACCCGGACATCCCAATCCTCCGCAACCTCGAAGGTATTATCCTTCTCCGATACCTTCCCAACAGCCACTCCCTTACCGCCTCTCTTAAAATCCATGACCACGGCTGCCGTAGAAACGATGTCCTGGATAGCAATGGTGGTAAAGGCATCTGTCAGCGTATATTTGATGTCATAGGAGGTCTCCGTGGAGATGTTTCCGCCGCCAAAAGTAAACGCCGTACCGGAACTGAAAGCGGCATTGGCATTCGTCCACGCGGTATCCGATGCCTTTTTGTAATAGGTGGCGCGGGTAATGGTGTTTTTACTGCTGCATGACGCATAACTGTAGGAAACCAGTCCCCGGATATACGTCCCGTCATCATTAACAGTTCCATTGCTTAAGCACCGCTGTGAGAGGTAGCTGGCAAAGGACGGCGGGGAATAGGCCACCACCGAAATGCTCACCGTGGCCGCTGCTGACACCCGCCCCCTGGAATCCGTCACCGTCGCCGTAAAAGTAACCGTGCCGGAAGTATTCAGGAACCCCGTTGTAAAACTGGACGCCGTACTGGTGTAGCCGCCGCCCGTAATGGAATAGGAAGAAATCGTGGAGCCGTAGCTTCCCGCCGCCCCGTTAATGGTAAGCGTTGCTTTGGACTTCGTCTGCACATAGATCCCCCAGGTACCCGGCACCGCCCCGTCCACCCTGGCAGCAGTCAAACTGGTAATGGTAGGTTTTATTGAAGCCGGGACGGTCAGTGTCAGCGTACACGTCTTACTTCCAATCTTCGTACTGCCGTTATAAGTCGTACAGGTGACCGTGCAGGTTCCGGTCACCGCTTTGGGTATCTGGCTTGCCAGTGAAAGGGGCGGTGTCCAGGATACCGATGTGGACGTGGTCTTTGTGGCTATCGTCCCGGCAGCCGTGCCGAAGGTATAGGTCAGCGTGTGGGTAAAGGAAGAAGAGGCACGGCTGATGGCAATGGCCGTAGCAGACCCCATCGTTGCATTAGGGGTAGAAACACTGGACGCCCTTGCAATGGAATCCAGCGTAATATTGGCGCTTGCGGTAATCGACTCATAATACGTCCCGCTTAACGTCGCCCGGATATAGAACACCGCGCTCATGGTCAGGCTTTTTGTGCCGTCACTGTTATGGTTCACGGTCTGTGTTACAGTTCCCAGAAGGTGCGTGCCTGTACCGTTGACTGCTGGTGACTCATAAATCTGTGCGGTTCCGTTGATCGTTATGGAATTGTCCGAACGGCCATAAATAGACAGACTCCAGTCATTGACCAGATAGGCTTTCGCTGTGACCGTGCTGGTATTGGCAGATATATTTTTTGTCTGCGTCCAGTCCACCCGCAGCACATAATGCCCGCTGTGGATGGAACCGGAAAAGCTGCCGCTGGATGCCATTTTGCTTTTCCTCCTTCCCCACAAAAATAAAAACTGCTGTTATCCCGCCGGGTCACGCCATTTGATAGACAGGTTCCCGTTGGCTCTTGGGATAAAATCAAACCATCCCCGGCTCTCATTACCCAGGGACAGCTTGTTCCGTATCTCCGCATTGGTGATCACAAGGCTCTGATTGGAAATATAGGCAATCTTCTGTCCGTTCTCCTTAAAGGCCAGCTCCTCGTTGGAAAGCTCCGCCGTGAACGCATTCCCGACCTTCCCAAGCTCGATCAGCGCCCCTTTAAACCGGATATACTCCTCCAGAAGCGTCTGGTTTGCAGACACATTGTTGATGATCTCATTGGTGATAGCGGTAAAATCCATGCGGATCTCGCTGCTGTTCTGGGTGATGCTCGCCTGGAAGTCCTGCTGGATGCTTTCCAGCTCAGACTTTGACAGGTACATCTCCCGGACAGAACTCTGAATCTGCTCGGAGGTCTTTGTGATCTCCGAGTAGCACTCCCGCACGTTGACCTTTAAGGCTTCCACGCCCTCCACCGCGTCGTCATACGCCTGCACGTTCTGGAACGTATGCTGGCAGACCGTTAAAAGCGCCATGCCCGCCACCCCCCTAATTAGACACATCACACTGTAGGGTGGCGATGCTGTCAATGTCCTCCGCAGATAAATAAATGACTTTTCCAGTCTTTCCAAAGGCAGCCTCCCTGCCGTCCTTATCCTGCTTATACCAGGTGTAGGTAAGACTCTGCTTTTCTGTTGCCGCTGCCCACGTAGTCCCGTTATACTTCATCAGCGTGACTGTTTTCGCTGTATGGTCGATCTTGTACCAGAACATCCCGTTTGTAGGCGTGGAAGGGGCTGTCTCGCTGATATTGCCGAGCAGTGCATCCACTTCCTTCTGGTTGGTACGGACGATCACATAGGGAACCAGACCGCCCAGGTTATTTTTTACGGTAAAGCCGCCGATGGAGAGCATCTCCGATACATAGGGATCCGACTTATCCTCCACCGTGATCACATCCACATAGGACTTGCCGCCATAATTCATGGTGCACCGGTAAGACTGGATATTCACGATATCCGCGCCGGAAACCGTCAGCGTATCAGACGTTGCCCCGCTGATATCTGTCCATTTTCCGGCTGTGTATTTCGACCACTGGTAAGTCGCACCTGTGGTGATCTCCGTTGTGCCGCTGTAGGCGGATGTTGCCAGTACCAGGGAACCGGACTGGTTTTGTACGATAGTCCCGTTTGGTGCGTAAACAGAGAACACCACCGCACTGGCCCCGTTGCTTCCCTTATTGGATTTCGTCCAGGCAAACTTCTTCACCACGCTCTTTCCTGAAATCGTAAAGGTCAGGTCAATGGTTCCAGTCAGCACCGATGCCCCGCCCAGGGTGGCATTGGCGGCAAAGGTAAGCACTACGGAACCTGAAGCAGACGCCGTGGCTGCCGTATTGGATTTTACGGTCACTCCGGTGGGCAGGGTTCCCACTGTACAGGTACATGGGGTCTGCGTAATGCCTACATACCCGGTAAAGGGAATCGTCACATCCACGGCAGCCTGTACCGCACCTCCCGTGGTGCAGGCAATGTTCTGCGCCTCATTTCCAAGGATGACGGACAAACCTCCCGCGCCTGCCTGCCCCGGCTGTCCCTGCTCCCCGTCATACATCTTCGTGATGGAAATGGTGTCGAACACATCCGCATCATCGGTCACCAGCTTGATCTGCGCCACGTTGTTGAAGAACACTGCGTGTGCGGGCTTTACTACCAGCGTCCCGCCGGTAATACTGGTATTGTCCGAAGTGGTCGGATAATCCGTCCACACACCGGAACTGTTCAGATACTGCCACTTGCTGACCGTTACCCCCTGGACCTGTGCAGACAAAGTCGCCTGCGTTGCCCCTACCAATGCAGAACTGGTATTGTATTTGAACACATAGGTATCCGCCGTCACATAGGCCAGTTTTGCGTTCTCCGCATTCTTTACCAACGTATAGGTAATGTCAGAAGAAATATTGACCGTATTCTTCGTTTCCGAATCATAGTAACTGATATAGCAGATATAAGTGATCATCCCGGAGGAAGATGCGGAGAGCTTGTTCTGGCTGACCGTCAGGATGCCGCCGGACACCGTTTCTCCCGATGACAGGGCGCTCTCTGCCCCCGTTCCGTCTTTGCGTTTCCATGAAATGGTCAGCCCGGATGCGTCCAGCGCCACGTTGGTCTGGTCTAAGAAGATCACCGGGGTCAGCACCAGATGGGATGTTTCCCAGTTCGGCGCATAGGCGTGGGGCAGGGTGTTCGGGTCCTCACTCTGCGTCTTCGGTAAATTGGATGTGATATAAGCCGACAGTTTCCGCTGATCTGTGATGTCCACGAAAGTCTGCTGGCTGGATGTTAAGATAGTAGGCATTTGTGTTCCTCCTTCAAATTAAATGGTGACTTCACAATAAAAGGACGCATTATCGAACACGTCCTCGGTTGATATGGTTACGCTTTTCATTCCTTTATGCAACCCATCCCAATCGGCATCCGTTTCCACATTGCCGGACTTCCGGTGCCAGTTAAAAGAAGATTTGGGAAGGGTATCTGTGATATCCTTGTCCCAGGATAGCACCCTACAGGAAAGCCTGCTCATCTGCCCCTTATCCCGGAAGATGCTCGTGCCTTCCACCACCAGTTCTGTCCGGTACATTTTCGCTGTGGTGATATCCTCGACTTTCCCGAAGATGTTCTCGATCTTCTCCGTCTGCCCCAGGATATCCTGTTCCAGTGTGCTTAAGTTCTGGTTCTGCTTCGCACTGATGGCAGTCAGCCGGATACCGCTTGCCCCGATGGTAATGGTGTTGCCGGAAGGATTCAGATAATCCCGCGTCCTCTGGATGCACAGATACCTTCCGTCGATCCCATGGGGCGGGGAAGAACAGTACACATACTGCCTTGCATGGATATCCGCGATATCTGCCCCGGTATCGGATTCATCCACGATAGTCAGCTCCATGCTGGTGATGCCCTTCGCCAGTTCAGAAATCCTCGCTTTCGCCTTCCTGAGAAGGTTGGAAGAAAGCGTTACATCCTCCCACACTTCCGTTGCCCATATCCAGCCGATCTCCTTGACCGCAACTTCATCGAACACATAATTCTTCCCGTCGTTGGCAGCTTCAATGGTGACGCGCTCATCCGTTTCCACCTCATTGCCTTCCTCATCCGTGGTCTTGACCTTTGCCCCAAGGGGAATGAGTGCTGTCACCCGTTCCGTATGATCCTGGTTGATTTTTACATCGGTCAGGTTTTTCCCGTACTCCACTTTTTGAAGTGACGCCTCTGTAAAGTCCGCCAGGTAGTCCAAGACTTTTCCATCGGCTGTATACCGGAGCCGCAGATACCCTCCGTGTGTTTTCATGAGCTTATCCTTAATGGCATCCATCGTCATGGAATACTCAGAACAGCTGTAAGCCACATAATCATTGTTATCGGCTACCGTTACTTCCCCCACCGTGAACTGCTTCTGCTCCTCCACGGTTTTGTTGTGTTCGGTTATGAAATACTCGAAAAGCCCTCTTAAGCTCCCTTTGTAGTTATAGGGCGGCTGCTGGCTGTCTTTTAAATAGGAAAGAGCCGATTCACAGGTCCATGTGTGGGTGTTATAAAAATCACTGCCGTCATCCAGCGCCCGCCCCTCAAAGACCGTTTCATTTCCTTTCTTGCAAACGATCACAGAAGCCATTGGCTTAATTGCATTTAGATAGGGGTGGTTATAGGGAGCCGACAGCGTCAGGCTGTCAATGCTCTCCGCATCCTCTTCCACCTTCGCCTCCGTGACTGCCAGTTTCGATAACTGCGGATGGTAAAACAATGCCCCGTCCACATAGATACGGAATAATCTCATAGGCATCCCTCCCGGTACCGGAAGGTCACGGTTCCATTTCCAGTGACGGACACTACATTTCTTCCGGCCTGCAATTCCATTTCAGGAAATTCCCAAGTACCGGGGCTGACAGATTTTTGGAAGGTGTCTGTGCCGATCTGCCAGCCCAGTGCCGTTTCCGCCGTGGCTGTGATGACCGGGACCACAGGCATATAATCATTATCCAGAATGACATTCCCTCCGCCCGTAACTGTCACCACCGTTTCATTCACATGGTAGCGGTAGGAATCCCCATCGGAGCAGGAAACGGTAAGCTGCCCCTTCCTCGTTAGCGGATCATAAGCCGGGGACATTTCCAGTGTGCCGATGGCATACAGCCCCGGTTCCTCACTGCAAACCACTTTCACCAGATGCCCTGCAAACGGGTTCACCACCGCACTGACCTTTTGATTAAACTGCTCCCTGGTTCCAAGCATGGAAAGTATGATTTCAAAACTCCTGGGCTGGTAGGATACCCGCCCCAATGCTTCCGTGTACCGGATGGGGGAATTCCGTCCCGGCACTACAATGGTATTGGTCTGTGACTGGGGCGTCGGAAAGCTGATGCTCTCCCGCAGCCACCCAAGGCCAGACATCCACACGCTATCCAGTTTTATATCCGGCCTCATAAACTCAACCTCCTGTTCAACTTCTGCATCTGCCCCAGCTTACTGTCAATGGCCGGAAGCAGATGCCCTACCAAAGTTCCGTCCTCCAGATAAATGCCCTTGCTGCTGTTTGCCGCAATGACAGACAGATAGCGTTCCATCGTGCTGGTATCCATCCGGTTTGAAAGGATACTCTCCAGCTGACTGTAGAAACCTTTCAATGGCAGGATCGCTTCTGCCCCAGCTTCTCCGCCTGCCATCAGGTTCGTACCGTTCATCCCAAACAGAGTCGGGCGTGTCATGATACCGCCCTCTTTGTACCAGTCAATAGACAGGTGAGGCACGCTCGGCGGTGCAATAGACAGGCTGCCGGAAATCCTGAAATGCGGCAGCTTGATGTGCGGCAGGGAAATCTTCATGCTGGAGAAGAATCCGGTGATCTTATCCACAATACCCTTGATGGTGTTTTTCGCTGCCTCAATCGGAGTAATAATGGCAGTCTTGATGCCGTTCCAGACGGAAGTGGTGGTACTCTTGATGCCATTAAATACGGAAGTCACCGTACTCTTGACCGAGTTAAATACAGAGGAAACTTTGCTCTTGATGCCATCCACCACGGTCGAAATGGCGGATTTGATTCCGTTCCAGACACTGGACGCCACCGACTTAATGGCATTGAATACGGTAGTCACCACGGATTTTATCGTGTTCAGCACCGTTGAAATTTTCGTGCTGATCGCCGTCCAGATAGCCGAAATGACATTCTGGATCACGGACATTACGGACGAGATCACGCTGGAAACCGCACCGATTGCGGAAGATACCACCGATTTAATGGCGTTCCAGGCAGATATAATGATTTCCTTACAGTTCTCCCAGATAAACTGGAAAGGCAGCGTGATAATGTCGAAGGCAGCACTTAAAATGGAGCCGATCAGCATGATTCCTGTCTGCACCACATTTGTGATGGTCTCCCAAATACCAGAGAAGAAAGCTACAATGCCGTTCCAGATACCCTCGAAGAAAGTCTTGATATTCGTCCAGACCTCACTCCAGCTCGTGCCGAACCAGCCGAGGAACACGTCGACAATGCCCTGGATGATGCCGACCGCTGCCGAAAGGACACCCTTGATTCCCTCCCATACCCCGGAGAAGATTGTCTGGATGCCAGACCACATCTGCGACCAGTTTCCGGTAAACAGTCCGATAAATACATCCAGAATGCCAGTGAGCACGTTCAGCACCGTAGAGAGTACCGCAGCAATCGCCTGAAACGCACCTTCAAAGACCGGGGCAAGCAGGGAACAGAAACCGTTCCACACTGCCGAGAGCACCTGTGTGATGTCCTGGAAACTAAATCCCAAAGCATTCAGCCGGTCAACGATTCCCTGGCAGAAGGTACTGACGGTCTCTTTGATGGTATTCCACGTCCCAATGATGGCCTCCCGGAATCCCTCATTGGTATTCCACAGATGCAAAAATGCAGCCACCAGTGTCCCGATGACTGCCACCACCGC
>ULSH01025486.1_pt1 | contig 86137 bp, 74 predicted proteins | sample 1956151 | NCBI WGS metagenome assembly ULSH01 (sample SAMEA4835702, study PRJEB28245) | human gut metagenome | biome: gut microbiome; material: fecal sample | place: Denmark | collected 2008 | reverse complement strand
CTTACATCAGTTTGAAGGTTTACACAATCTTTGGGATAGACCCTATTTATCTATTACGACCCGATGCATTTTACATACACAAATCATGTTTAAATACATCTCATGTTCTTATTTATCGAAGAAGACTGTGATAACGAAGAAGAAATAGAATAGTTTAAATACATCTCATGTTCTTATTTATCGATGAACCGGAAATCCCATACATAACAGTAGAGATGTTTAAATACATCTCATGTTCTTATTTATCTCATACATAATTAGAATAATTAAGGCTTAGCTGCGTTTAAATACATCTCATGTTCTTATTTATCTAACGCAGAGTGCCAGCGATTTCTCTGATGAGAAAAGTTTAAATACATCTCATGTTCTTATTTATCAAAGATGTCTATCAAATTGTTACTTGTTACACTAAGTTTAAATACATCTCATGTTCTTATTTATCAATCCATCGTAACGCCGAAATAATCACATAGCGCCTGTTTAAATACATCTCATGTTCTTATTTATCTGTAATACATAGTTGGAAATAAGTCAACACAGATAGTTTAAATACATCTCATGTTCTTATTTATCTGCAGGAGTCAAAGGAAGTCAGGCAGGTACATCATGTTTAAATACATCTCATGTTCTTATTTATCGCGACCTTTTGGACTACGTTGTATTTCAAGTCGAGTAGTTTAAATACATCTCATGTTCTTATTTATCCAGGAACACAGGGAGATGGGAACATTCAAGTTGGGTTTAAATACATCTCATGTTCTTATTTATCAAAGAAGTTTTAAATGGTCAGTGGGGTAATGGTGAGTTTAAATACATCTCATGTTCTTATTTATCAAAAAGGCACTTGTTAAATTGTTCAATACAATTAGTTTAAATACATCTCATGTTCTTATTTATCGTTTTCACATTACCTTCCCAATCTTATCATAACTGTTTAAATACATCTCATGTTCTTATTTATCAACACTACTGATCCAAACAGGAACACAATAAGCCATGTTTAAATACATCTCATGTTCTTATTTATCTTCGAGTATTAAATAGCATTATCGTATCCGACATGAAGTTTAAATACATCTCATGTTCTTATTTATCGGCAGATGATTGGATTTGAGGAGGTAGCGTAGAAAGTTTAAATACATCTCATGTTCTTATTTATCCCAATCTACCTTTTGATTTTGATGAGGACGGCGAATGTTTAAATACATCTCATGTTCTTATTTATCTATTTAGCCCATATAACAGGCTTTACGCTTATGCTGTTTAAATACATCTCATGTTCTTATTTATCTTTCTTTCCTGCACTTTCCTGTTGCATTTTTAGAAGTTTAAATACATCTCATGTTCTTATTTATCTAATTCTCGACAAAAACGGAAGTGTTGCGGGCAGATTGTTTAAATACATCTCATGTTCTTATTTATCCCAGATTCATTCTGATTTCCGGACCTCCATTTTATTGTTTAAATACATCTCATGTTCTTATTTATCCCACGTTTTTAAGCCTTTCTTTAATTTAATATACCTCTTTTCTCCTCTAAATTCAAGTGTTTCTCAAAATTTTACCAGCCGTTTATCATTTTTATGTTAAATCAGCTTTATCTCGTCTTAACATGCATAAATACGCCACTTTTCCGTCTTAGGCAATAATTCCGCCTGGTAAAATCTCAAAATTTATAATAGCAAAACAATCTCTTTCACTTCTTTCAAGTAGACATTTTATTGGAAAAAATCAGATTTTTTCATAAAAAGAAAAGAAGCGTCTCTAAATGTAGCAGACGGAACATTTCCGATGCTTCTCTGGGGTATCATTCAGTAAGCCCCAATTTTGTTTGGCCTGTATATAAAGTGTAGTACGTGCATTGACAAATATTATTTTATGTCCGGATCTGTAATTTCATATTCTTCCTCATTATAGGTGACAAGTAAAGAGGATGCTTTTTTAAACATTCCGACTCTATCTTTTTGAATTTCATTCTTCCGGCACGAACACAGTATGTAAATGATTTTTTATTATCTTGCGTATATTGACATCCTTGTCTGTTTCTAAATCTAAGGGCTTCTCTTGTTTTTTTTTCTGGTAGCTATTATAGAAAGCAGAAATTATGAGAATAATAAGTAAAATTTTTGAAAAATATATCTTAAATATATTGTTGCATATATAATTGTGCAGGGTTTTAGTGTATAATCAACTGAAATTAATCGCAAATATTGACATTTAATAACAGAACTCTACATTGAGATTATGAAATTGGTATATCGGAAAGTGTAGAGAATGTTAATATAGGAAATGATCGGGTATACTATGGGTAAGTAGGGCGATTGTTGAGGTGTGTCCGTTTAGAAGGTAAATGCTATAGGAGCGAGGAAAGAGGCCAGGGATGAATATTTTTGATGTTTTGGGACCGGTAATGGTGGGTCCGTCCAGTTCGCATACGGCAGGGGCGGTGCGGATTGGGCTGATGACAAGGAGATTGTTGGGTGAACAGCCGAGTCTGGCAAGAATTTTGATGTATGGATCATTTGCGGCAACCGGTAAGGGGCACGGAACGGATCGGGCGCTTGTTGCAGGGCTTCTGGGGATGTATCCGGATGATATGGGAATTCCGGAAAGTCTGGATCGGGCCGAAGAAGAGGGGATGGCGGTAGAGTTCGGTGAAGCAAAGATAAAGGATGCCCATCCAAACAGTGTGGTTCTCGAGGTAAAAGGTGCCAGTGGGCGTGAATTGCAGGTACAGGCATCGTCTTTGGGCGGCGGGCGTATTATGGTGAATAAGTTGGATGGGATTGATGTAAACTGTACCTGTGAGATGCCTACTCTGATTGTTCATAATCTGGATCAGCCGGGGCATGTGGCGGAGGTAGCTTCTATGCTGTCTCATAAATCTGTAAATATTGCCAACATGCGGCTTTACCGGAACAGGCGGGGTGGTGCAGCGGTTATGGTGCTGGAGACCGATCAGGATATTCCGGAGGAATCCATCCGGTGGTTGGAACATTTGGAAGGTGTAACAAAAGTTACGTATATTAATGTGGATGAGTAGGCGACTCCGGAAGAGTTTCGCAATCGCCTGGCGTAGATGAGAATTGAAAGGAGTAAAGGATGGCTTTTGGGGCGTTGCAGGAGATAGAGAGGATTTGTGAAGAACAGGATATTACATTTGGAAAAGCGGTCAGAATGGACGACTGTAATGAACAGGGAATAACTGAGGATGAGTCTTTGGAAAAAATGCGGGAATTGTGGCAGATGATGCAGAATGCGGTGCAGGAATATGACCCGAATCTGCGGTCAAACAGCGGGCTTGTGGGTGGTTTTGGAGGAAAAATGAGGGAATATGTAATGAACGGACAGGCAATAACCGGAGCGTTTGTGGGTGAAGTGATTGCTGCTGCCCTTGCAATGGGAGAGTCCAACGCCTGTATGAGACGGATTGTAGCTGCGCCGACTGCCGGGGCCTGCGGTGTCCTGTCTGCAGTACTGGTCACAGCTTCAAAGAATGGAATTTCGGGTGAAACAATGGAGGAAGAGCGAATTCTGGAGGCACTTTATGTTGCGGCAGGAATCGGAGCAGTCATTGCAAAGCGGGCTTATATTGCGGGTGCGTCCGGTGGGTGTCAGGCCGAGATCGGATCGGCAAGTTCCATGGCAGCCGGAGCACTTACAGCATTACGGGGTGGAACGCCGCAGCAGATTTGCCACGCTGCGGCAATGGCGCTGAAAAATCTTCTGGGACTGGTCTGTGATCCGGTGGGTGGTTTGGTGGAGATTCCTTGTGTTAAGAGAAATGTGATTGGGGCAGTGGGAGCGCTGGCGGCGGCAGACATGGCTTTGGCGGGAATTACCAGTCAAATTCCTCCGGATCAGGTGATTGATGCAATGAAAGAAGTGGGTGACAGGATGCATGCTTCTTTAAAAGAAACGGGAGAGGGCGGACTGGCTGCGACCCCAGCAGCCAAAAAAGTATGAATATTTTCTTTTATTTTTATGTCAGGTTTGGTATAATGGAATTCAGGTAAGCATCCGAAGGATGAAGCAGTAATGTTAAGAATGGAAAATGAAGCCCGAAGGAGGTTTTATAAAATGGCAGAAAACAAGAACACAAAGAGGAATACGTATACCATATACGATGATAATACGGTGGGCACCGTACAGATTGCTGATGAGGTAGTGGCTATCATTGCAGGACTGGCTGCCACGGAGGTGGATGGTGTCGCTTCCATGGCCGGGAATATTACCAATGAACTGGTGGGAAAATTGGGGATGAAGAATCTCTCAAAGGGTGTGAAAGTAGAAGTGATGGAAGGTGTCGTGAGCGTAGATCTGGCACTGAATATCAAATATGGATACAGCATTCCGAAAACCAGTGCGAATGTACAGGAAAAGGTAAAGTCTGCAATTGAGAATATGACCGGTTTGGAAGTATCTGACGTCAATGTCAGCATTGCGGATGTGGATATGCAGCAGGCAGATTGATAAGGCTGTGGACAGCAGAAGAGAAAACAGGCTGCGGCTATGATAAGCGGCAGCCTTATTTACTATGAAAGTCCCGGACAGCAGCCATGACCTGGAGTGTGCTGGCACGCGCAGGGTCATGGATATTGAACGGGCAAGCCAGTATGAGTAAGAAGAGCGATAGCTCGGATTACGAATACTGGCGGCAGATGCGGGAGTGCACAGCACGGAGCATCTGGCTTTCATAAATGGTGATGTCTGCGCCAGCAGACATGTCAGTTTACTATAGAAGTCCCGGACAGCAGCCATGAACCGGAGTGTGCTTGCACACGTAGGGTCATGGATATTGGACGGGCAAGCCGGTATGAGTAAGGAGGGCGACAGCCCGGATTACGAATACTGGCGGCGATTGCGGGAGCACGAAGTGCGGAGCAATCGGCTTTCATGAGTGGTACGGAATTTGGAGGATATAGGATGAACAGAAGTGAATTGCGGGAGAGCATATTCAAACTCCTTTTTATGGGTGATTTCAACAGTAAGGAGGAGATGCCTGAGCAGCTGAATTTATATTTTGAGAATCTGGATCAGGAACGCGAGGGTTTAAGTGAGAAGGATCAGATATACATGGAACGGAAGTATCAACATGTCCGCGAGCATATGGATGTCATTGATGGAGTATTGAATGCGTGTACAACCGGTTGGAAAACAAGCCGGATGAGTAAAGTGGATTTGAATATTCTGCGTCTTGCGGTATATGAGATGATTTATGATGAGGAGATTCCGGTTCGTGTGGCGATTAATGAGGCGGTTGAGATTGCAAAGCGTTTCGGAGGAGATGAATCTGCATCTTTTATCAATGGAATTCTTGGGAAGGTATCAAAAGAAAAGTGTTCCAAAGAAGAGGAAGAAAAACATTTGACAGAACAAGCAGGAGAATAAGGTGAGCAGCGTATATTCCGTAGGACAGGTCAATACTTATATCAAGCAGATGTTTCAGCAGGATTTTATGCTGAATCGTATGTTTGTACGCGGGGAAGTCAGTAACTGTAAGTATCATACGTCGGGGCACATTTACTTTTCTTTAAAAGATGAGACGGGAACGATTGCCTGTGTAATGTTTGCGGGAAACAGGAGAGGTCTGGCTTTTCGGATGAAGGACGGAGATAAGGTCGTGGTCGGCGGCAGTGTCAATGTTTATGAGCGTGACGGACGCTATCAACTATATGCGAAGGATATTAAACTGGAGGGAGCGGGCATATTATATGAACGCTTTCTTGCACTTAAAGCGGAATTGGAAGAGATGGGGATGTTTGCTTCGGAATATAAGCAGCAGATTCCGTCTTATGTCAGACGGCTCGGCGTGGTGACGGCACCCACAGGAGCTGCCATTCAGGATATCCGCAATATTTCTTACCGGCGGAATCCGTATATTCAGATTGTCCTTTATCCGGCGCTTGTTCAGGGCGAGGGGGCAAAGGAAAGTATTGCCGCTGGAATTGAGGCGCTCGATCAGATGAATCTGGATCTTATTATCGTGGGCAGAGGCGGCGGTTCGATTGAGGATCTCTGGGCATTTAATGAAGAAGTAGTGGCGCGGGCTATTTTCCAGTGTAATACGCCTGTTATTTCAGCCGTCGGTCATGAAACAGACACAACAATTGCAGATTTTGTAGCAGATCTGCGTGCACCGACGCCTTCGGCAGCAGCGGAGCTTGCGGTGGCAGATATCCGGGGGATTCTGGAGCAGATAGAGGCGTATCAAAATCGTCTTCAGTATGCGATGCAGAATCGGATCTTATTATATCGGAGAAAAGTTGAAGGATATGAGGCAAGGTGGAATTATCTAAGTCCCCAAAATCAGATTTTTGAAAAGAGACAGAGGCTGTTGGAAGTTGAGGAACGGCTGCAGAATCGGATGAAATGGGTGCTGACAGATCGAAAGCATCGAATGCAGATGTATATTCAGCAGATGAAAGGATTATCTCCCCTTGATAAACTAAATCAGGGATTTTCCTATGTGGAAGATGAATCCGGTGCGGCGGTTGTTCGGGTACAGCAGGTGAAGGTGGGAAGTAAGGTGCGGATTCAGGTCAGTGACGGAGCACTTGATGCGCAGATTGAAGGAATCACGCCGATTAGGAGAGATTAAAGGAGCAGATATGGCGGACAAGAAAGAACAGACATTGGAAGATTCATTTGCGATGTTGGATAAGATGGTGGAACAGTTGGAGCGTCCGGATATTAGTCTGGAGGAATCGTTTCAGGTTTATAAAAAGGGCATGGAATTGTTAAAAACGTGTAATAGTAAGATTGATACTGTTGAGAAGAAGATGCTTCAGATAAATAAGAATGGTGAGTTAAGTGAGTTTTAAAGAGGAATTAGACAGAAAGACAAAAGAGGTGGAATCGGTTATTTTACGATTCCTGCCAAAAGAAGAGGGTTTTCCAAAAAAATTGATTGAGGCTCTCAATTATAGTATAAAAGCAGGCGGAAAGAGAATCCGTCCTCTTTTGATGTGGGAAAGTTATCAGATGTACGGCGGAAATCATGCAGTGATTGAACCGTTTATGGCGGCAATAGAGATGATTCACACACATTCTCTGATTCATGATGATCTTCCTGCTATAGATGGGGATTTGTATCGGAGAGGTAAGAAGACAACACATGCAGTTTACGGGGAAGCGCTAGGAGTTTTAAGCGGGGATGCACTTTTAAATCTTGCGTATGAGACGGCGATCGGTGCATTTTCTTATCCGGATGACAAGCAAAAGACAATTGAAGCACTGGCTGTGCTGGCAAGAAAAACAGGAATACGTGGAATGCTGGGCGGACAGAGTGTGGATGTGACCAATGAAAAACAAGAGGTGCATCAAATGGAAAAGGAAATGTTGGATTACATCTATCTGAATAAGACGGCTGCACTTCTGGAGGCGCCGCTTATGATCGGTGCCATATTGGGAGGCGCTTCCAGGGGCGAAGTATCCTGTCTGGAACAGATTGGAAGAAAGATTGGGCTGGCGTTTCAGATTCAGGATGATATTCTGGATGTGACCAGTACAACGGAGGAACTTGGAAAACCAGTGTTCAGCGATGAGAAGAATCATAAGACAACGTATGTGACATTGTTGGGCGTTGAGGGAGCCGGGAAAGAAGTGGAACGGCTGACTTCGGATGCTGTCCGGTTATTGGAAACGCTGCCGGGCGAAAAAGCATTTATGAAAGAATTACTAAACTACCTTGCATTGAGGAAAAAATAAATGTCATTTCCTTCCTGCGTACAGGCGCAGATGCTGAAAGGATGAAATTACTATGCTGGAACAGATAAAGAAACCGAATGATGTTAAGCTCATACCGGAACAGCAGCTTCCGGAACTTGCGGATGAAATCCGGGAATTTTTGGTGAAATCACTTAGTAAGACCGGCGGACATCTCGCATCGAATCTGGGGGCGGTGGAATTGACGATTGCTCTGCACCGGGTGCTGAATTTTCCAAAAGATAAATTGATCTGGGATGTGGGTCATCAGGCATATACCCATAAGATACTGACCGGAAGGAAAGAGTCTTTTGAGAAACTGCGCCGGGAAGGAGGAATCAGCGGATTTCCGAGAAGAGAGGAAAGTGATTGTGATGCCTTTGATACGGGACACAGTTCCACTTCTATTTCGGCGGGGCTGGGTTATGTAAAAGCCCGGGATCTGAAAAAGGAAAAATATACCGTGGTATCGGTGATCGGTGACGGGGCACTTACCGGAGGTATGGCATATGAAGCCATGAACAATGCTGCTGAACTGAAGAAGAACTTTATTATTGTATTAAATGACAATAAAATGTCTATCTCCCCCAATGTCGGCGGGATATCCAGTTATCTGGCGGATGTTCGGATGGCATCTGCATATACGGACCTGAAGATGGGAGTGACACATACCCTGGAAAAGATTCCGGGGGTAGGCAAAGGAATGGTTGATACACTCAGGCGAACCAAGAGCAGTATCAAGCAGTTTGTGATTCCGGGAATGTTTTTTGAGAATATGGGACTTACGTATCTGGGACCGGTGGATGGTCATGATACAAGAAAACTAATCCGGGTTTTTCAGGAGGCAAAACGTTTTGAAGGGCCTGTTATGGTACATGTGCTTACTGAAAAGGGCAGGGGATATGAGCCTGCCATGCGGCATCCCTCCCGGTTTCATGGAACTTCTCCGTTTGAGATAGAGACAGGTTTGCCAAGCAAACGTTCGAATCCTACCTGGACGGATATTTTCTCGACCGTGATGCGGAAAATGGGAGACAGGGAGCCGGAGGTTGCGGCAATTACGGCAGCCATGAAAGAGGGTGTGGGTCTTAAGCGGTTTGCAAATATGTTCCCTGACCGTTTTTTTGATGTGGGGATTGCGGAAGAACATGCGGTAACATTTGCAGCAGGTCTTGCACTTGGCGGTCTGATTCCGGTTGTGGCAATTTATTCTTCCTTCCTGCAGCGGGCATTTGATCAGATTATGCATGATGTGTGTATGCAAAATTTACATGTGGTATTTGCCATTGACCGGGGAGGACTGGTTGGAAATGATGGAAAAACCCATCAGGGAGTATTTGATCTGTCTTACCTGAATATGATGCCGAATATGACAGTTATGGCACCGAAAAATAAGTGGGAACTTTCGGATATGATGAAATTCGCTGTTCATTATGATGGGCCGGTGGCAATTCGTTATCCGAGGGGAGAGGCGTACACAGGGCTTGAGGAATATCGGGCTCCGGTGGAGTATCAGAAGGCAGAATGGATTTATCATGGAGAAGAGGTTGCAATTCTGGCTGTCGGGAGCAGAGTCCGGGCGGCAGAAAAAGCAGTGGAGGTGCTACGGAGTAAGGGGTGGAATCCAACACTTGTGAACATGCGCTTTGTGAAGCCCTTTGATCAGGAGGTGGTACAGAAACTGGCAAAATCCCATCAGTGTTTGTTTACGGTGGAGGAAAATGTAAAGACCGGCGGGTTCGGAGAGCAGGTGCTTACGTTTGTGAAAGAGAACAGACTGGATGCAGATGTTGAGATTCTGGCGCTTCCGGATACGTTTATCTCTCACGGAAGTGTGGAATATCAGGAAAGGATAACCGGGATAGATGCACAGGGAATTGCAGAAAGTGTGGAGAAGTATAGAGAAAGAGACAGGAGAGCAACAGTAAAATGAAGGAGCGTTTGGACGTACTTATGGTAAAGCGTGGTCTGGCAGCTTCCAGAGAGAAAGCCAAGGCTGTTATTATGGCCGGGGATGTGCTGGTGGACGGACAAAGAGAAGATAAAGCAGGAACCATGTTTGCTGATACCGTGGATATTACCCTGAAAGGAAATCCACTTCCCTATGTAAGCCGGGGCGGACTGAAACTTGAGAAAGCTATGACACATTTTAACCTGATGCTGGACGGAAAGGTCTGTATGGATGTAGGCGCTTCCACGGGAGGGTTTACAGATTGTATGCTGCAAAATGGGGCGGTAAAGGTTTATGCGGTGGATGTGGGACACGGACAATTGGACTGGAAGCTGCGGAATGATGAACGGGTTGTCTGTATGGAGAGAACCAACATCCGCTATGTTGTTCCGGAGGATATTCAGGAGCGGCCTTCTTTTGTATCCATTGATGTATCCTTTATTTCTCTTACTAAAGTACTGGGACCGGTTCGGGAATTGATGGAGAAAGACGGGGAACTGGTCTGTCTGATCAAGCCGCAGTTTGAAGCGGGACGTGAAAAGGTTGGAAAAAAAGGCGTTGTCAGAGACCCGGCGGTTCATGAAGAGGTAATCTGCAAGGTGATGGAATTTGCTGCGGAAATCGGATTTGAGCTTTTACACCTTGAGTACTCACCGATCAAAGGACCGGAGGGGAATATCGAGTATCTTCTTCATGTTCGGAAGGCGGCTGAACCGATAGAGGCTGACCGGCTTCCAGTAAAGGAAACTGTGAAAGAGGCACATGGAACATTGGATTGAGGACAGAGTCAGCAACATGTCCGTTGAAATGAAACATAAGATTGACTGGAAGATAAGATGAAACGATTTTATATCATAACCAATACACTGAAGGATCGGCAGTTGACAGTAACCCATGAAATTTCCGGTTATCTGGAGAAGCATGGATGTATCTGCTATATCAAAGAGGAGATGGATCATAGAGACCGGCAGATTCCAAAAGATGTGGAATGTATCCTGGTACTGGGCGGTGATGGGACGCTGCTGCGGGCTGCAAGAGAAGTGGTGGATCTTGGGATTCCGCTGTTAGGTGTGAATCTGGGAACGCTTGGATATCTGGCTGAGTTGGATCAGAAAACCATGTATTCTGCTCTGGATCATCTGATGCGTGACGAGTATCAGATTGAGCGGCGGATGATGCTTACGGGCAGTGTTTATCATAAGGGAAAATTGGCGGCTGTAGATCTTGCATTGAATGATATTGTGATTACCAGGGAAGGGGCGCTTCGTGTGGTGCGGTATCATAATTATGTCAATGGCGGATTTCTGAATTCTTACAAAGCAGATGGGATTATTATCTCCACGCCCACCGGTTCTACAGGATATAGTTTGTCGGCGGGAGGTCCGATTATTTCACCATCAGCCTCTCTTCTGCTAATGACGCCCCTGGCACCGCATACATTGAATACCAGAAGCATTATCTTTCCGGATGGAGATAAGATTGCGGTGGAGATCGGTTCGGGCAGAGACGGGCAGACAGAACATGCAGTGGCTACTTTTGACGGGGATACCAGGGCGCCTATGGTCAGCGGTGACCGGATTGAGATTCAAAAATCAGGAAGGGATACGCTGATTGTTAAAATCAGTGATACCAGTTTTCTGGAGACACTCCGGAATAAGATGGCAATTACGTAAGGGATAAGGCACCACGATATTTGGGGGACGGACGGAAAAAAGAGGGGCAGGCGAAGTTCATAGAGCTTTGCTTGCTTCTGCGTTTCCCCTCAGCCAGAGCGTGTTGCAAAAATCATTGCACCAATCTGTACGTCCCAATTTGCGCCCTGTTGATGTGCGATTGAGTCATCGTAGCACCGCTACGCCTCCCCAATCGCACACCGACAGAACACAAATTTGAACGTACATCTTGGTACAAGCATTTTTTCAACCCGCTCTCTTGCGTTCTACTAAGACGCTCAGGAAAGCCTTTGCGCCTAAGTGTTCACAACAAGTGGATCTTCGGGCGCACTCCGAAGTCAGCGCAAATCTCTATGAACTTCGCCTGCCCCTCTTTTTCCTGACTTCTGGATATTGTGTGGTTGTGTTGCGGCGTGTTTGGAGATTTGTTTTATGAGAGGATGTTCTGCCTTTTGGTGAATGGATGAGATTGTGTTGTTAAGGAATATTAAAAAAGAACAAATGTTCTTAAAAGGATTGACTTTTGAGGGTGAGGTGTGTTATTCTACAGATGGGGTTGAAAAAAGTTCGTTGAAGACACTTTTGTCAGCAGTTTGTGGATGTTTTTATAGAATGGAATTGGGTAGGTTTGATAGGAGGCAGATGGGATGAAGATTGCCAGGCATGCGCAGATTTTGAAGTTGATTGGGCAGTTTGATATAGAGACGCAGGAGGAGTTGGCGGCGAGGCTGAATGAGACGGGATTTCAGGTGACGCAGGCTACAGTGTCCAGGGATATCAGGCAGTTGAAATTGATGAAGATTACGAAGGAAGATGGGCACTCGAAGTATGCGGTGATGCAGAATGCGGATCAGGAGTATGCGGTGCGGTATGTGCGGGTGTTGAAGGATGCTTTGATTTCTATGGATTTGGCGGAGAATCTGTTGGTGATTAAGACGGTTTCAGGAATGGCTATGGCTGCGGCTGCGGCGCTGGATGAGTTGAATTGGAATGAGATCGTAGGGTGTATTGCGGGGGACAATACAATTATGTGTGCAATCCGGAGTAAGGATGAGGCTTTGATTGTCATGGATAAATTGAAAAAAACGTTGGAAAGATTCCTGTGAGGGTAAGGATGAGGCGTATAATATGTTGACAAATCTACATGTGAAGAATTTGGCATTGATTGATGAGATTGAAGTGGAATTCGGACCGGGATTGAATATCCTGACGGGGGAGACCGGTGCCGGAAAATCTATTATCATTGGTTCGGTGAATCTTGCCCTGGGCAGGAAGATGTCTAAAGAGATGATTCGTGAGGGTGAACATTCTGCCCTGGTTGAACTGGTATTTCAGACCAGAAATCCCAAAGTGCTGAGCAAGTTAAAAGAGATGGAGATTGATACGGCAGATGGACAGGTAATCATTACCAGAAAAATGTCGGAGAGCAGGAGTATCAGCAAGATTAATGGAGAGACCTGTACTGTAAGCCAGATTAAGCAACTGGCGGAGGAACTTCTGGATATTCACGGACAGCATGAGCATCAGTCTTTGCTGTATCAGGAGCGGCAGCTTGCGATTCTGGATGCTTATGGCAAGGTGCAGACGGCTGCGAGTAAGAGAGAAGTAGAGGCATCCTATCAGGTTTACAGGAGGCTTCAGAAGGAACTGGAGCAGTATCAGATGGATGAAGAAGCAAGAGCCAGAGAAATTGCTTTTTTGGAGTTTGAAATACAGGAGATTGAAGAGGCAGATTTAAAGAAGGGGGAAGATGAGCAGCTTGAGCAGCAGTATCGGAAAATGTCTAATGCAAGGAAAATTGCGGACAGCTTAAATCAGGTTCATATGCTGACTGGCTATCAGGAAAACAGCGGTGCCGGAGAGCAGGTGGGAAGAGCCCTGCGTGAACTGGGAGCAGTGGCAGACTGCGATGAGCAGATGAAGAGTATGTTGTCGGTACTGAATGATATTGACGGATTATTGAATGATTTTAATCGGGAAGTATCAGGTTATATGACGGAGCTGACGTTTTCGGAGGAGGAATTTTTCCGGATGGAGAAACGTCTGGATGAATTGAATCATTTAAAGTCAAAATATGGAAATTCTATCGAAGAGATATTTTTATATAAAAAGAAACAGAGTGAGAAGCTGGAACAGCTTCAGAATTTCGAGGCACGAAAGGCAGAATTACTGGAAGAATTGCGGTGTGCAGAAGCAAAATTAGATGCGGCTTCACATAATTTATCGAAAAATCGGCAATTCTATAGTGAGAAGTTGGAAAAAGAAATCGTAGAGGAACTCAAAGAGTTAAATTTTGCGGATGTGAAGTTTGGGATTGCATTTTCAAAGATGGATCATTATACAAAGCAGGGTTTTGATATGATTGAGTTTCAGATTTCAACAAATCCCGGAGAACCTGTGAAGGCGTTGACAAAAGTGGTTTCCGGAGGTGAATTGTCCCGTATTATGTTGGCAATTAAAACAATCCTTGCAGATAAGGATGATACAGAAACTTTGATTTTTGATGAAATCGATACAGGAATCAGTGGGCGGACGGCACAGAAGGTGTCTGAGAAGATGGCAAGAATCGGGAGAAATCATCAGGTTCTGTGTATTACACATCTTCCCCAGATTGCTGCTATGGCAGATGAACATTTTGAAATTTTGAAATCCGTGGAAGGTATGGAAACACGGACCAGGATTCACAGACTGTCGGAGGACGAGTCAATACTGGAACTGGCGCGGATTCTGGGCGGCGCTAAGATTACTCAGGCAGTGGAAAAAAATGCGAAAGAGATGAAAGAATTGGCGGCGATTCAAAAAACTTCCCGATTATAAAAGTTGAATTATCACATACTAGAAAAGGGTACCTGAGAGATTGACAGGTATCCTTTTTCCGCTTAACGGCGATAGTCGAAAAGATACAAATCATGTGTTTTGCGGCTGTAGTTTGGGAAAGGATGTGATAAAGATGAACAGAAAGAGGAAATACCGTAATTTTACCCTGATGCTTCTTGCCGCGGCATCAGTTGCAACGGGCATTTATGCATATTTTGATGTGAAAAATTCAATTCCTGATGAAATCCACTATTGTGATGAGAAAGAACGTCCTCTTGACAGAATCACCGATTATCCTCTGGTGACATATGCGGAGGATATGGAAGTATCAGGAAGTGGATGTTATACGGTCGCATGTAAATTTGCAGGAGTCGTGCCGCTGAAAAATGTTAAAGTGGAAAAGACGGATCGCCCTTCCGTATATGCCAGCGGCACTTCTGTTGGTATTTATATGGAGACAGACGGAGTCCTGATTGTTGATTCGGGGGAAATTCAGACGACTGATGGTCAGCTGGTAAAACCGGCGGAGCACATCGTGAAGGCAGGAGATTACATTGAGAAAATTGACGGTGAGGAACTTCATAGTAAGAAAGAGTTGGTGGATCGGGTCGCAGGAAGTGATGGAAGTGCCATGGTTCTTTCTGTAATCCGGCAGGGGGAGTCAATTGATCTGAAAGTAACACCTGTCAAGGCTGAAGATGGTTCTTACAAACTGGGTATCTGGGTACGGGACAATGTTCAGGGGATTGGAACCTTGACTTATGTGACACAGGATGGAGCATTTGGCGCTTTGGGACATGGAATCAGTGATATTGACACCGGGGAATTATTAAAACTGGGAGACGGAGAACTATACCAGGCAGAAATCCTGGATGTTGTCAAGGGCGCTTCCGGAAGTCCGGGCGAACTTCGGGGAGTGATTCATTATCAGAATCGTAATATTTTGGGTGATATTGATAAAAACACAAAGATTGGGATTTACGGCACCATGAGTCAGGAAGTTGTAAATCAGCTTTCGCTTGTCTCCTATGAAGTTGGAATGAAACAGGAGATAGAAGAAGGACCGGCAACGATTCTATGCAGTGTGGACGGGGCGACCAAAGAATATCAGATTGAGATTAGAAATATTAAACTCAATCAGACAGACACAAACAAATGTTTTGAGATTCATGTGACAGATGAAGTGCTTTTACAGACAACAGGAGGAATTGTACAGGGAATGTCAGGATCCCCTATTATACAGAACGGTAAACTGGTGGGTGCTGTGACTCATGTATTTGTGCAGGATGCTGCCAGCGGATATGGAATTTTTGCAGAGACGATGCTGGAAGAGGCGGGAAGATAGCAAAAAAATGGAGCGCTGCTCCATAGATGCTGATGCATCTATTTTGCAGCGCCATCCTGTTTGGTTCGCGCGTTGATGTAAATTTCCAGAATATCAACAGTGGCATCAATCCCCAGTTTACTGCTGTTGATGGAGAAATCATAATTTCTGGAGTCTCCCCAATGACCTTTGCAGTAAGAGTTATGATATGTTTTTCTTTTGAAATCCTGGCGTTCCATCATGCGTCTGGCTTCCTCTTCCGAAAGGTTGTATACTTTTTGGACACGTTCCGCTTTCTTATCTTTATCACCCAGAATAAAAAGAGAAATCAGCCCTGGATATTCTTTGAGGATTGTTTCAGAGCAGCGTCCGACAATTACAAAGGATTCTCCTTTTGCAGCTTTCTTTTTCAGAAAGTCAAATTGCATATCAGCAATATTTTCATGTATAGAGTTGGAATAACCGCGGACGGTTCTGGAAAATAACTTGCTTTTCGGCTTTTCATCGTATTTTTTCAGACTGTTCTGATCAATCTGCTTTTCATCTGCGATGTGTTCCAGCAGATTATTGTCGTATAACGGAAGATCAAATCTTTTTGCAAGTGCTTCGGCAATTATATGTCCGCCGCTGCCGAATTCACGGCCAATAGAAATAATCAATTGTTTTTTCATGTGCATTCCTCTTTCCTAAAAATATCTGGCGTAGATACAGATCATGGAAATAATAATAACGATAATCGTAGCAGGTGCTGCGTATTTGCAGTATTTTCCCCAACCGATCATATGGCCTTCTTTTGCGGCAACAGAGATTCCTACAACGTTTGCAGATGCTCCGATGGGAGTAGCGCTTCCGCCGATATCAGTTCCCATAGAAAGTGTCCAGGCAAGAACGGAAAGATCTACCCCCTGGGTTGCTGATAAACTGTTGATAACGGGAATCATCGTAGCGGCAAATGGAATATTATCCACAAAGGCACTGGCTATGGCAGATATCCATATAACAATTGCGATCATCAGAATTGCGCTATTACCACTTACTTTTGCGATAAAGCCGGCAATGATATTCAGGATACCTGTCTGTTCCAGACCGCCTACAACCATAAACAAGCCGATAAAGAACAGTAAAGTCTTGTAATCTACTTTTTTCAGCAGTGTCAAAGCCGCTTTGCCTGAGGCAAGGAGTGTCACAACACCGATGAATAATCCAATGGTAGCAACTGTGAGGCCTGTCTGCGCATGGGTAACCAACATCACAACTGCACAGGCAAAAATTACACAGCTGATGGAAAAATCCACTTTATTGTCGATGGCATCCTTTGGATCCGGATAGGAAACCTTTGCGCTTTGGGATGTCGTTACGCGCAATTCCTTACGGAAACAAAGATAGAAATATAAAATAATGAAAACAAGTGAAACTGCCGCAATAAACCCTGTATTGCTGACGAAATCGCCGAAGGAATATCCCAGTGAAGTACCGATGATAATATTCGGCGGATCTCCGCACATGGTAGCAGATCCCCCTAGATTCGCACAAAAAATTTCGGAAATAATCATCGGAACTGGATTGAATTTTAATAGCTGTGCTAACTCTACAGTTACAGCAGCCAAAAAGAGAATTACGGTAATACTGTCAATAAACATTGCTAATATGGCGGACATTACCATAAATGTAATAAAAATAGGGATTGTTTTATATTTTACAGCTTTTGCAATCCGAAGACAGAGCCAGCGGAAAAATCCGGCACGTCCCATACCTTCTACCATTAACATCATTCCTGCGATAAAGAGAATGGTTGCCCAATTGATGCCGGCAGATGATTCGGCCGATTCACCAGCCTGATACCAGAAATCTGGTGTGAAAAATGTGTGCAGATTCAATGTTTCCCAAATTGCGTCCGTGCTGTGCATACAAAAACCGAAAACCAGGATCATCATCAGGATGCCGCAGCCCATTGAGACGATATGCCGTTCGATTTTTTCGGACACAATCAGAAGAAACATGGCTACAAAAATAATAGCAGCCAGTACTTGTGTCATCATACGTTACTTCCTCCTATGTAGTTGGTTTTTAGCCCTCTATATTTATAGTACAAGAGAAAAAAGAAATAAAGAGTAATTTTGCACAAATTTTGGATATGGTTTTCGTTGCTTTCTGCCATGTAAAAAATGACGAATGTCGATGAAACATCCGCTTTTCTGTTTTTTGCTGAAAATATTTGTTGAATTATGAAAGAAATGGAAGAACAACCATGGGTTTTGTTGATTCCCTTCGAAAATAAAAGAACGAAAAAGAGTTTTGTTGATTCCCTTCGAAATAAGGAGAACGAAAATAAAGAAACTTTGGAAATTGATATTGAAATAAGTGGAAATTATCCCTATAATGAGTTTAGTGTTTGGAAGGAAGATATCGAAAAAGGGCGCCCGCCATTTCCCACACACATAATCATGAAATTAAACGGAAAAATGATTATGGCAGGATCAATGGGAGGAGATACTATGGAAAAATTGAATATTGCAGTCGCAGATGATAACGAGCGTATACTGGATTTGCTTGCAACGCTTATCAGAAGTGATAAGGAACTTGAACTCGTAGGACAGGCAGATAATGGAAAGGACATCTATGAGATCATACGGGAGAAAGAGCCTGATGTAGTATTGCTGGACATTATAATGCCAAAGATGGATGGACTTACAATCATGGAGAAAGTCTCAAGAGATCAGACAATAAAGAAACAGCCTGCTTTTATTGTGGTTTCAGCAGTAGGACAGGACCGAATTACAGAGGATGCTTTTAATCTGGGTGCAATGTATTATATTTTGAAACCGTTTGACAATGATATGGTCATCAATCGAATTAAAACAGTCGGCGGTAAAAGTACCAGAAGAGGAGAAGTGCGGGCCAATTTTGAATGCAGCGTACAGTCTCAGGAGAGAAATCTGGAGTTGGACGTGACAAATGTTATCCATGAAATAGGTGTTCCGGCTCACATTAAGGGGTATCAGTATTTGCGGGATGCAATTATATTTTCCGTAGAGGATGTGGAGATGCTGAATTCAATAACCAAAATTCTTTATCCCACAATTGCAAAAAAACATCAAACGACGCCAAGCAGGGTGGAACGGGCCATTCGTCACGCGATCGAAGTGGCATGGAGCAGAGGCAAGATGGACACCATCGATGCACTGTTTGGATACACAGTGAACAATGGAAAAGGAAAACCGACAAATTCCGAATTTATTGCATTGATAGCCGATAAAATCAGACTGGAATACAAGAGTTGAGCTATAAAACACCTCACAAGATAGCTGAAGCCAAACTGTAACAGCAGGATACAAAATTGCAGTTTGACGCTTTTCATTCATATGAATCTGTGCTATAATAAAGCTGTTCAGACAGAAGTGTTAAGCTAAAATCTATAATATGATACCAGGGTCAGATGGTTACGTGTTTTATGCTTGCATGAAAAAGCATGACTTTGGGACCCGTAAAACATAAGAAAGTAGCCCGAATAGGGCGGATTTGGAATGTTTTTAGGATTGCGGGAGCATGAAATGCGGAGCAATCCGTGTATCATAGGGGCCAAAATACTTTTTGACCTCAACATCATAATATTGAATCCGGACAGGGGGTTTATGCACATGAAGAAAGTGTTGTTTGTCGCATCAGAGGCAGTTCCGTTTATTAAGACAGGCGGACTTGCCGATGTAGTAGGTTCACTGCCGAAATGTTTTCCGAAGGAATACTTTGATGTACGTGTAATGATACCAAAATATTCTTCGATAAAAGAAGAATTTAAGAATCAGATGCATTATATCAATCATTTTTATATGGACTTGAACTGGCGGCAGCAGTATGTAGGTGTGTTTGAGATGGAGTACGACGGCATTAAGTTTTATTTCATCGACAACGAAGAACATTTTACAGGTTCTCAGCCATATTTCGGTATGCCGGGAGATTTGGAGAAGTTTGCATTTTTCAGTAAGGCGGCGTTATCTGTGCTGCCGACGATTGGATTCCGGCCTGATATTATCCACTGTCATGACTGGCAGACGGGATTGATTCCGGTATATCTGAAGGAGCGTTTCCAGGCTAATGAATTTTATTGGGGAATTAAATCAATTATGACCATACACAATCTGAAGTTTCAGGGTGTATGGGATATAAAGACGATTAAGAGTATTACAGGGCTGCCGGATTATTACTTTACTCCGGATAAGATGGAGTTCAAAAAGGATGCCAACTATCTGAAGGGTGGTTTGGTATATGCTGATGCAATTACGACGGTCAGCAAAACTTATGCGGAAGAGATTAAGATGCCATTTTACGGAGAGGGTCTGGATGGTTTGATGCGTGCCCGCGCAAACAGCCTGAGAGGCATCGTGAACGGTATCGATTATAGTGATTATAACCCTGAGACAGATTCTCATATTGCGAAAAATTATTCTTTAAAGAACTTCCGGAAAGAGAAAGTGAAGAATAAGGTTGCGCTTCAGGAAGAGTTAGGGCTTGCAGTAGATCCGAAGGCGATGATGATTGGTCTGGTTTCCCGCCTGACTGATCAAAAAGGTTTGGATCTGGTTGCCTATATGATGGATGAACTCTGCCAGGATAATATTCAGTTTGTTGTACTTGGAACTGGAGAAGCACAATATGAGAACATGTTCCGTCATTTTGCATGGAAGTATGGAGATAAGGTTTCGGCTAATATTTACTATTCGGAGCCGATGTCTCATAAGATTTATGCGTCATCGGATGCATTCCTGATGCCGTCCCTGTTTGAGCCATGTGGATTGAGTCAGCTGATGAGTCTGCGTTATGGTACGGTACCGATTGTACGTGAAACCGGTGGATTGAAGGACACCGTAGAACCGTATAATGAGTATGAGGGAACAGGAACGGGATTTAGTTTCACGAATTATAATGCCCATGAGATGCTTGGGACGATTCGTTATGCAGAACGTATCTATTATGATAGAAAACGTGAGTGGAACAAAATTATTGATCGTGGAATGTCTCAGGATTTTTCGTGGTACAATTCTGCAAAGCAATATCAGGAATTATACGACTGGCTTGCTTAGAGCGTATTTGAGAGTTTTTTTCTGAACGAAAAATAATATTTAGGTGAAACGGGAGCTGGTTGTTGAACTGGCTCCCGTTTATCATTGACGAATGTGTTTCGCTTGTGTTACATTAAAGGTATCCATAACGTGTTACGGTTCAGCCCGTGAAGTGTAACAATAAATTCTGGCAGAGTTCTCTGCGAGTTTCCCTTGTTTTAAAAAATAATCATTGACAATGGAAGGAAAGTGTAATACTATAATAATTAGATAACGAACACGCGTTCGTGCAAAAGGAGATTTTTTATGATGATTAATAGAGATGAAAAATTAAAGGCGCTTGATGCGGCGATCGGGCAGATTGAAAAGCAATATGGTAAAGGTTCCGTGATGAAACTTGGAGATGCAAATGTACATATGAATATAGAAACCATACCGACGGGGTCTTTAAGTTTGGATATTGCACTTGGACTCGGCGGTGTTCCGAAGGGGAGAATTATTGAGGTATATGGACCGGAATCTTCTGGAAAGACTACGGTTGCTTTGCATATGGTAGCTGAGGTTCAAAAAAGAGGCGGGATTGCTGGATTTATTGATGCAGAGCATGCACTTGATCCTGCGTATGCAAGGAACATAGGGGTAGATATTGATAATCTCTATATCTCTCAGCCGGATAATGGTGAGCAGGCATTGGAAATCACAGAGACGATGGTTCGTTCCGGTGCTGTAGATATTGTAATTGTCGACTCTGTGGCAGCGCTTGTACCAAAAGCAGAGATTGACGGCGATATGGGCGATTCCCATGTGGGACTGCAGGCTCGTCTGATGTCTCAGGCATTGCGGAAACTGACATCTTCCATCAGTAAATCCAATTGCATTGTAATTTTTATCAATCAGCTCCGTGAAAAAATTGGAGTGATGTTCGGAAATCCGGAGACTACTACCGGTGGTCGTGCATTAAAGTTTTATTCTTCGATTCGAATGGATGTCAGAAGAATTGAAGCTTTAAAGCAGGGCGGAGAAGTTGTAGGAAACCGTACAAGGATTAAGGTGGTGAAGAACAAGGTGGCTCCGCCATTTAAAGAAGCTGAATTCGATATTATGTTTGGACAGGGAATTTCAAAAGAGGGAGATATTCTGGATCTTGCTGCCAATCAGGGAGTCATCCAGAAGAGCGGTGCCTGGTATGCGTATCATGATTCCAAGATCGGGCAGGGACGTGAGAATGCAAAGCAATATTTAAAAGAACATCCGGAGGTGTGTGCGGAGGTAGAGCAGCAGGTTCGGGTATGTTATGGATTGGCCGAGCAGGCTGAGGAGAAGGAGACAAAAGTTAAGACGGAGTCAAAAGCAAAATCTGTCACAGAAGATCCGGTACAGATTTCCGGCGCCGGGAAGTGATAAGGTTTATGAAAGTTAAGAGTATTGTGCCGATCACGAAAAAAAGATATCAGGTGGTAACGGAAGAACAGCTTGCCTTTGTATTGTACAAAGGTGAGCTTTCGCGTTATCGGATTTGGGAAGGCGGAGAATTAACGGAGGATACCTATCGGGAAATCGTAGATGGGGTGTTGAAGAAGAGAGCAAAATTGAGGGCGATGCATCTGCTTACTGCCCAGAACCGTACCGAGGCGCAGCTTCGTGAAAAGCTTATGAAAGATGGTTATCCCAGGGAAGTTGTGGATTGTGCTTTGGACTATGTAAAGTCTTATCATTATGTGGATGATGAGAGGTATGCTGATTCCTATATGAGAAGCATGTTGGGAAAGAAAAGCAGAAAGATCATTTTTTTGGAGCTGGAGAGAAGAGGTGTTTCTGCGGAGATTATAGAGCGTGTTATGGAACAGACGGAAGATATGCCGGAAGAAGAGATGATAGACGCTCTGGTAAGAAAGCGTGCAGGAGAACCGCATAAGATGGACGACAAAGAATTTCGGAGAGTGTATGGGTATCTGATGCGCAGAGGATATCAAAGTGGAGAGGTTTTAGATGTTCTCAGGAAGTATCAGGAAAATTAAGGCGTTATTTTTCACAAAATGTTTTTGGATAGATTGACAATATTGTTAAAATAGTATAAAATTGAACTGTTGTAATTGTACAATGAAAACTAAATAAGGAGGTGCTCCTGTAATGATTGTAAATGTCATAATTGCAATCGTTGCTGTGTGTATTACTCTGCTTATTGCGGTTCCTGTTACAAGCAAGGTTGCAGTGGACAAGAAAGTCCGTGAAGATGCCGAGAAGATCGGTACTGCAGAACAAAAGGCTAGAAACATAATAGATGAGGCATTAAAGACGGCTGAAACTAAGAAACGCGAAGCACTTTTAGAAGCAAAAGAGGAATCCTTAAAAACCAAAAATGAGGTGGAAAAGGAAACCCGTGAGCGAAGGGCGGAGCTGCAAAAGTATGAAAAAAGAGTACTGTCAAAGGAGGAATCTATTGACAGGAAGGCTGATGCGTTAGAGCGTCGCGAGAATGATATTACAGCAAAAGAAGCAGAAATCAAAAAGAAAGAAAAGAGAATCGACGAGTTACATGACCAGGGAGTACAGCAACTGGAGAAAATTTCCGGTTTTACCTCCGAAGAAGCAAAAGAGTATCTTTTAAAATCTGTTGAAGATGAAGTGAAAATTGATACGGCTAAGCTTTACAAGGAATTGGAGAGCAAGGCAAAAGAGGAAGCGGGCCGCAAGGCAAAAGAATATGTGGTAACTGCTATACAGAAGTGTGCAGTTGACCATGTTTCTGAGTCTACAATTTCCGTAGTACAGCTTCCAAGTGATGAGATGAAGGGAAGAATTATCGGTAGGGAAGGACGCAATATCCGTACGTTGGAGACTTTGACGGGTGTAGATCTGATTATTGATGATACACCGGAAGCAGTAGTCTTATCTTCCTTTGATCCAATCAGGCGTGAAGTGGCACGTATTGCATTGGAAAAGTTAATTGTGGACGGTCGAATCCATCCTGCCCGCATTGAGGAAATGGTGGAAAAGGCCCAAAGAGAAGTGGACACAATGATTCGTGAAGAAGGGGAGTCTGCAGCTCTTGAGGTAGGTGTACATGGTATTCATCCGGAGTTGATTCGTCTTCTGGGGCGGATGAAATTCCGTACCAGTTATGGGCAGAATGCATTGAGACATTCTATTGAGGTAGCTCAGTTGGCAGGACTTCTTGCAGGTGAGGTGGGGACAGATGTGCGCATGGCAAAACGTTCCGGTCTGTTGCATGATATCGGAAAGTCCATTGATCATGAAGTAGAAGGTTCCCATATTCAGATCGGTGTCGATCTTTGCAGGAAGTATAAAGAGTCCGCGCTTGTTATCAATGCAGTGGAAGCTCATCATGGGGATGTAGAGCCTCAGTCTTTAATTGCATGTCTGGTACAAGCTGCCGATGCAATATCTGCAGCAAGGCCAGGAGCGAGAAGAGAGACTCTGGAAACATATACAAACAGATTAAAACAGTTAGAAGATATTACAAACTCTTTCAAGGGCGTAGACAAGTCTTTTGCGATTCAGGCAGGTAGGGAAGTACGTATTATGGTAGTACCGGATCAGATTAATGATAATGATATGGTATTACTGGCAAGAGATATTGCAAAACAGATCGAAGCAGAACTGGAATATCCGGGTCAGATTAAGGTCAATGTAATCCGTGAATCACGTGTTACGGATTACGCAAAATAAAGTTGATTTTAGGCAGCAAATAAAGGCTATAATTTCTGTAATATAGATTACAGGAATTATAGCCTTTTTATCATTGTAAACGTACATGTCTGCTGTCGCAGGCATCACCATATAGGAAAGATAAAAGGAAGAAGTGTATGATAGGAACAATTGTAAATACAGGAACAATTTTAGCTGGAAGTGTGATAGGAAGCCTTTTAAAAAAAGGAATCAAAGAAGAATATCAGGGGGTATTATATAATGCGATGGGACTGGCCGCCACAGTTTTAGGAATTAATGCAGTGGTCAGTAATATGCCGGATAGTGAGTATCCGGTATTGTTTATTTTGAGTCTTGCAATTGGGGGATTATTGGGGACGATCGGGGATTTGGACGGGAGGTTTCAGAATCTGGTCGGGAAGTTTTCAAAGTCCAATCTGGGACAGGGACTTTCTACAGGAATTCTGCTTTATTGTATCGGGAGTCTGTCAATCTTAGGTCCGATACAAAGCGCATTGAATCAGGATAATACGTTCTTGTTTACCAATGCTACGTTGGATCTTGTTACATCCACGGTGTTGGCTTCCACTTACGGAATCGGAATGGCGCTTGCAGCGGGTGTGCTGTTTTTATGGCAGGGCAGCATCTATCTGGGAGCAGGCGCGCTCTCGGCGTTTATATCACCGGAGTTAATGTGTGAGGTCTCCATTGTAGGAGGGATTTTAATTTTCAGTTCCGGAATTTCTATATTGGGAATTAAGGATTGCAAGACGTTAAATCTTCTTCCCTCTCTTTTGGTCCCCATATTGTGGTTTATTGTGAAGAGGGTTCTGGTATAAGAAGTTGTAAACAAAGAAAAAGACCAGTCGGGGTGACTGGCCTTTTTGGAGAAGGTATTTCTTCTTATGGGGTGTAGCAAAAACTATATAATGTATTGGGGGTAATTAATATATACAATATTTTCGGGGAAAAGTGTGAACAAAATTTGGAAATATAAAAAAATGTATTTGTGCAAAATTTTTGCTGTGCAAAAAATATTGGTGAATCATACGAAGAATGTCATTATTTTTCTTTCGAAGTATAGTATTTTGTCGAAAAAGTAAAGTATGACAGAAAGAAATGAGTAAACAGGGAAAAAGAGAAATGAGAGAAAAGAAATGAGAGAAAGAGTAAAAAGACCAGTCGGGGTGACTGGTCTTTTTGGAGAAGGTATTTCTTCTTATGGGGTGTAGCAAAAACTATATAATGTATTGGGGGTAATTAATATATACAATATTTTCAGGAAAAAGTGTGAACAAAATTGATCGCAAATAGAAAATACAATTGTGCACTTTTTTTGATAAGGTTATTTATTTGGTGAAAAAGTCGAAAGATGACAGGTTTCGGGGGAAAGACTTGTTTGTTCTGGTCGGCGCCATAAGAAAGGGGAATGCTCCGGAATCAATAGTCATGGACAAGCAAAGGAAGAATTGCTATAATGAGAAAAAGATTATAGAAGAGGCAGGCATGTAAGATGAAGATAATGCGAAAGCTTTCACCGCCCCGTGCGATCACTCTGGGCTTTATGACGGTAATTCTTATGGGAGCGTGTATTCTGATGCTTCCGATATCCTTAAGAGACGGTCAGACCTTGTCGTTTGTAAATGCTTTATTTACCTCCACCAGTGCGGTGTGTGTTACCGGTCTTGTGGTTGTGGATACGTATACGGTATTTTCTCCGTTTGGTCAGACGGTACTGGCCTTGTTGATTCAGATTGGAGGACTGGGTGTTACTTCGGTTGGAGTAGGAGTTATTCTCGCAATGAAGAAAAAAATTGACCTGAAGGGCAGGCAGATGATTCGGGAATCTCTGAATCTGGACACTGCAAAAGGTCTGGTGGAACTGGTCAGGAATATTCTGTTTACGACTTTATGTTTTGAAGCCGTGGGAGCTGTGTTGAGTTTTTTGGTATTTTCCAGAGATTATTCCCTTCCGAGAGCAATCGGGATGAGTATGTTTCATTCTGTGGCAACCTTTAATAATGCGGGATTTGACATTATAGGAGGCGTGGGAAGTCTGATTCCTTATCAAAAGGATGTGCTGCTGAATCTGAGTACGGCTGGTTTGATTCTCTGCGGAGGTATTGGCTTTCTGGTGATTCAGGATATCAGGAGAAATAAACGTTGGAAAAAACTTCAGCTTCATTCGAAGGTTGTGATTGCTGTAACTTTGTTTCTGACAGCGGCAGGGACGCTGCTGCTGAAGGTGACGCAGCCGGAAATTACCTGGCTGGGAGCATTTTTCCAGAGCATCACCACCAGAACGGCGGGATTTTCAACCTATGATTATCGCACATTTTCCCAGGGGGCATTGTTGGTGATGGGGCTTCTGATGTTTATTGGTGCTTCACCGGGATCTACCGGAGGCGGCATTAAAACCAGTACGGTGTTTGTGATGCTGCATTCCATTAAGGAGGCGGCTTCTAAGCGCGCTTCCTCAGCTTTTCATTATCGTCTGGCAAGAAGCGCATATTATAAAGCTTCTGTTGTTATGACACTGGGAATTATGGTTGTGGGTCTGGGTGTGTTTCTGATATCGCTGCTTGAGCCGCAGATTCCGTTGTCGGACCTGCTGTTCGAGATTATCTCAGCATTCAGTACGACCGGTCTTTCCACGGGGATTACACCAAAGCTTGGGACCGTGAGTAAAGTACTGGAGATTTGTATTATGTTTATCGGGAGACTTGGAGCAATGACAATCGTGTCTCTTTGGTCTTTTAAACCGGAAGAAAATGTAAGCTACCCGGAAGGGAATATCATGGTCGGTTAATATCCGGCAATAGACAGGAGGAAGTAAAAAATGTTTGGTTCGAGAAAACCTGTGGATAAAATTTATGGAATTATAGGGCTTGGACGGTTTGGGACGGCGCTTGCCAGATCTCTCGCAGATGCCGGGAAGGAGATTCTGGTTATTGACTATGATGAGGAGCGGGTTCGGGAAATCCGAAATCTTACAGAAAATGCATTTGTAGTTCACAGACTGGATCGGAAGGCATTGGAGGACAGTGGAATACAAAATTGTGATGTTGTGGTTGTTTGTATCGGGGAAACGGTCGATACCAGCATTCTGACTACGTTAAATGTGATTGAATTGGGCGTGCCCCGGGTAATTTCCAAAGCATCCACAGCAGATCAGGGAAAGGTATTGGAAAAAATCGGTGCGGAAGTGGTATATCCTGAGCGGGACATGGCGGTGCGGTTGGCGCGGATGTTGGTTTCAGAACGATTAATGAACTATTTTGAATTGCAGGGTGATGTTAATGTTTCGGAGTTGGCGCTGTCAGAAGAGTTAGATGGAAGGACGGTCTCAGAGGCGGATATCCGAAGGCGATTTGGGCTGAATATCATTGCAGTTGAGCGGAACCATCAGATTCTTACGGAAATAACGCCGGATTTGGTATTTCGGAAGGACGATATAGTTGTTTTGCTTGGAAAACAGGAGAAAATTCGGCAGTTTGAGAGGTTCTTAAGTCTTGGAAAGTAACAGGGAGGTAAAGGAATGTCGGAGATATTAAAGAATCTGAAATGGAATATGGTTGTTACGGCTGTTTTGGTAATCATTCTGGGTCTGATATTGATTCTTTATCCGGGAATTGCCGTGGCTACCATTTGCCTGATTGTAGGGTGGGGATTGTTTATCGGCGGTGTTGTTTCGGGTGTACTGTATTTGGTCGGACATCGCGGGAGGTTTGAGTTTGGCGAACTGATCTTGATAATCGGCGAGTTGGCGCTTGGCCTGTTTGTGATATTAAATACAAAAACTGTTATCTGGTTTCTGGAAATCCTTTTTGCATTCATACTGATTATTCATGGAAGCATTGACAGAAAGGAAGCAGAGAAGGCTCAGCAGTATGGAGATAAGCGATGGTGGATTATTTTGCTTTGTGGAATGCTGAAGGCTATCCTTTGCATATTGATTATATGGAATCCGTTTTCATGGGCATCCGTGCTCATGCGTGTAATCGGTATTGCATTGGTATATGACGGGATATCAGATCTGATTATCATAGCCCGTATTAGTAAGTTTATGAATGGAAATTAAGAAAAAATAAAAAAGACATCATTGATATGGATGAGATGAAGCGTTCGTAGAACGTGTTTAAAAATTCCTGGGATTTTATAACCCCAGGAATTTTCTGCTACAGAGATAAACACCTCCCAGAAGTATGGCTGTATCCTGTAATTTGGATGGTACCAGATTGCAGTATGCAGCCATTTTGTTATGGATATGTGCATGGATATCCTGTACAGCATCCGGAAAATTCATGGTAAAAGAACTATTGAGAACGATAATTTCCGGGTTGAAGGTAGTCAGAAGATTGTTGATGGCAATTGCCATATATTTTACAAAGAGTTCCATCGTTCGCACAGCGTCCTTGTCTTTTTTTTGATAGAGGTGCATAAAGTGTTCTGCTGTGATTTTGTTTCCTTTTTTCTGGGAAAGTTCCTGCAGAAGTGCACGCTCTGACCCATATTGCTCCAGACAGCCTTGGTTTCCGCAGGGGCAGGGACGACCATCGATGGAGATGATGGTGTGACCGAATTCTCCGGCGTAGCCGTTTTGACCGGTGATTAACTGATCATCCATGATGATGCCGACACCGATTCCGGAATGAACACTGATGGAGAGCATGTTTCGGGTGTGGAAGCAATAAGCCCATTCTCCCAGTGCCGAGAGGTTCGCTTCATTTTCTACCAGAACTGGTATATGAAAGTGTTGTTCTAAAGAACCGGCAAAGTCTATCCCCTGATAGGGAGAATATGGGACAAATACCAACTGATTTTCGTGAATGACACCATGAATGCCGATGCAAATTCCAACCAGTCCGTAGGCAGAAGGTGGAAGCTGACTTTGCATCTCTTCAATCATGCAAGTCAAGGCAGGCAGAATCGTAGCTCGGCTTTCGTGATTTTCGATTTGCCTGAGCATACAATTTTCTCCCATCAGGTTTGCAGTGAACAGGGTAATGTATTCCGCAGAAAGGTCAATGGAAATACTGTAAGCACAACTTTTGTTCAGAGTCAGAAGAATAGGCTTCCGGCCGCGTTTAGTGTCATCGCTTCCGATTTCCAGAAGGAGTTCTTTTTCCAACAGGACCTGCACAATGGCGGAGACAGTGGCTTTTGTAAGTCCCAGTTTTTGAGAAACGGCGGCACGGGAAATCGGAGCGAATTCCATAATCGTGCGCAGAACGAGTTGTGTATTCATATCGCGTATTAATTCTTTACTGCCTGTTATCATTGAGAACCTCCTGAGTTTACTTGTAGATTATAAAAAAACATGTTGCATTTTCTGGATGTATGCGTTATTATAATTATAACATAATTAGTTCATTGAGTAAACTAATTAATGTGCAGAATTTTTAAAGAATAAAATCAATGTTCAAATCACAGACGAAGGGCTTTGCAAGCGCCTGTTCGAAGCGGACAGAAAGGAGTTAGTTACCATGCAGATTAAAAAAGTAACAGATCCGGCATTCAAAAAGTATGGAAGAATCCTTCCAATTGAAGTTCCCGATCTGTTGGAACGGCTGTCAAAAGCGCCGCTGCCGCAGGATGTGGTATATGTGCCGGGGGACAAAACACTGGAAGCAAGTGCGGAAGCACAGTTGATACAGGACAGTGTTTACGGAGGAATGCCGATTCAGATCGGGTATTGCAACGGCAGCAATCATAAGCTGAATGCAGTGGAATATCACAGAGACAGTGAGATTAACATTCCGGTTCAGGGATGTATCTTGATTTTAGGATCTGAGCAGGATGTAGAGGAAGACTTTACATATGAGACTTCCAAAATGGAAGCATTTGAAGTACCTGCGGGAACCGTTGTTGAAGTTTATGGAACGACCCTGCATTACGCACCATGCAATCTGGTGGAAGAAGGGTTTCAGGTAGCGATCATTCTTCCGAAAGGAACGAACACGGAAAAACCGGAACTGTCCGGCAAGCTTCCGGAGGATCGTCTGATGGCCGCAAAGAACAAATGGCTGATTGCCCATGAAGAAAGCGGGCTTGGAGAAGAAGGTGCATTTGTTGGTTTGAAGGGAGAAAACCTTTCTGTTTAATAAAGCTTTTTAAAATAAAATAATAGGCGACTCCGAAAGAGTTTCGCGATCGCCTGAAAATGATAATGTATGGAGGATGAGATATTATGATGAACATGCCGAAGGTAAAAATTGGTATCGTAGCAGTAAGCAGAGACTGTTTTCCGGAAAGTCTTTCCGTAAACAGAAGAAAAGCCCTGGTTGAGGCTTACAAGGCAAAATATGATGTGGAAGACATCTATGAATGTCCGGTTTGCATCGTAGAGAGTGAAATCCACATGGTGCAGGCTCTGGAAGATGTAAAGGCTAACGGATGTAATGCGTTAGTTGTTTACCTTGGAAACTTTGGACCGGAAATCTCGGAGACACTGTTGGCAAAACATTTTGACGGGCCGTCGATGTTTGTTGCAGCAGCAGAAGAGTCAGGTGATAACCTGATACAGGGACGCGGTGATGCATACTGTGGTATGCTGAATGCAAGCTATAATCTGAAACTGCGTAATATCAAAGCTTATATTCCGGAATATCCAGTGGGCACAGCAGAAGAATGTGCAGATATGATCCATGAGTTCGTGCCGATCGCACGTGCAATCGTTGGACTGAAGAGTCTGAAAATCATCAGCTTCGGACCACGTCCGCTGAACTTCCTGGCTTGTAACGCACCGATCAAGCAGCTGTACAACCTGGGTGTTGAGATCGAAGAAAACTCTGAACTGGATCTGTTTGAGGCATTCAACAGACATGAAGGCGATGCACGTATTCCTGACGTTGTAAAAGATATGGAGGCAGAACTGGGTGCAGGCAATATGAAACCGGAGATTCTTCCGAAACTGGCTCAGTATGAACTGACACTGCTTGACTGGGTTGAGGAGCACAAAGGTTACAGAGAGTACGTTGCAATTGCAGGAAAATGCTGGCCGGCATTCCAGACACAGTTTGGCTTCGTGCCATGCTATGTAAACAGCCGTCTGACGGGAAGAGGAATTCCAGTATCCTGTGAAGTAGATATCTACGGTGCACTGAGCGAGTTTATCGGAACCTGCGTATCGGATGATATCGTAACATTGCTGGATATCAATAATACCGTACCGGCTGATATGTTCAAGGAGAGTATCGAAGGCAAATTCCCATATACACAGAAAGATACCTTTATGGGATTCCACTGCGGCAATACCTGCTCCAAGAAGCTGGCGGCATGCAGTATGAAATATCAGTTGATTATGGCCAGAAGTCTTCCGGAAGAAGTGACACAGGGAACTCTGGAGGGAGATATTATGCCTGGTGATATCACATTCTACAGACTGCAGAGTACTGCGGATTGTAAACTGCGCGGATATATCGCACAGGGTGAAGTTCTTCCGGTTGCAACAAAATCCTTCGGCGGTATCGGTATCTTCGCGATTCCGGAGATGGGAAGGTTCTATCGTCATGTATTAATTGAGGGTAACTATCCGCATCACGGTGCAGTGGCATTTGGAAACTATGGCAGGGCACTGTTTGAAGTATTTAAGTATATCGGTGTAGAAGTGGATGAAATCGGATACAATCAGCCGGCTGGCGTTCGTTATCCCACAGAAAATCCATTTGCATAAAAATGATGAGAAAGTGATTCTTACAGGGGCAGTCATCTGAATAATCTGGGGGCTGCCCTTCTGTTAAATCTTAGGAGGAAATTATGTATTATATTGGTGTGGATTTGGGCACTTCTGCCGTAAAACTGCTTCTGATGGAAGGTGATGGCGGAATCAAGAATATTGTATCAAAAGAATATCCGTTGTATTTCCCCCATCCGGGTTGGTCCGAACAGAAGCCGGAAGATTGGTGGGCAGCAGTTCTTGAAGGACTGAAAGAACTGACGGCTGATGTTGATAAAACTCAGATCGGCGGTATCAGCTTCGGGGGACAGATGCACGGTCTTGTGACGCTGGATGCGAACGACAATGTGATTCGTCCTGCAATTTTGTGGAATGACGGCAGAACCCAGAAGCAGACAGATTATCTGAATGATGTGATTGGAAAGAAGAAGTTGTCCGAGTATACGGCGAATATTGCATTTGCAGGGTTTACTGCTCCGAAGATTCTCTGGATGGAGGAGGAAGAACCGGAGAATTTTGCGAAGATTGTCAAAATCATGCTGCCGAAAGATTATCTGGCATACAAATTGTCCGGTGTGCATTGTACTGATTACTCAGATGCATCCGGTATGCTGCTTTTGGATGTACAGCATAAATGCTGGTCCAGGGAAATGATTGAAATCTGCCATATCAAAGAGGAAATGCTTCCGAAACTTTATGAAAGTTATGCGTGTGTGGGAACAATCAAACCAGATGTGGCAGCGGAACTGGGATTTCCGGAAACAGTTAAAATTGTGGCAGGAGCCGGTGACAATGCTGCTGCTGCTGTGGGAACGGGAACCGTAGGAGACGGAAAATGTAATATTTCTCTGGGAACCAGCGGAACGATTTTCATTTCCAGCAAGAAATTTGGTGTGGACGAGTTTAATGGACTGCATTCTTTTGACCATGCAGATGGTTACTATCATCTGATGGGCTGTATGCTCAGTGCGGCATCTTGCAATAAATGGTGGATGGATGAGATTATCGGTACCAGGGAATATGCGCAGGAACAGGCAAAGATCGGGAAACTGGGCGAGAATCATGTGTTCTTCCTCCCTTATTTGATGGGAGAACGTTCTCCCCATAATAATCCCAATGCGCGGGGAACTTTTATCGGCATGACGATGGACACGACAAGAGCCGATATGACACAGGCGGTATTGGAGGGCGTTGCATTTGCAATCCGCGATTCTTTTGAAATTGCAAAATCTCTGGGAATCAAGATTGAACGTACGAAAATCTGCGGCGGCGGTGCGAAAAGTCCGCTTTGGAAGAAGATTATCGCTAATGTTCTCGGGATCAAGGTGGATGTGATTGAGTCAGAGGAAGGACCGGGATATGGCGGAGCAATGCTGGCGGCCGTAGCGTGCGGAGAGTATTCTTCTGTGGAGTCGGCTGCTGAAAAACTGGTGAAAGTTGTGGATACCATTGAACCTGATGAGGAACTTGTTGCCCGATACAACGATCGCTATGCTCAGTTTGCGAAAATTTATCCCACAGTGAAAACCTTGTTTCATGAAATTATTTGATGATACCAGGGTCAAAGGGTTATGCGTTTCATGCTTGCATGAAAAAGCATGACTTTGGGACCCGTAAAACATGAGAAAGTAGCCCGAACAGGGCGGATTTCGAATGTTTTCAGGATTGCGGGAGCATGAAATGCGGAGCAATCCGTGTATCATAGGGGTCAAAATACCTTTTGACCCCAACATCATTTGATGATTGAATAATCCCCTTCTTTTTCAGAATGTATCTGCATATATTGAAAAAGAGGGGGCATTTTTATGAGAAAAGGATTTTATCGTCAATATATCTACAGATTTACAAGGATGCCCTATGGCAGCCTCTTTTTGTTTGTGTTCCTCGCAGGTTTTTTGGGAGGAATTTTATTTGCAAATGTTGCGTGGAATTTTCGGAGAAGTGCGGTGACTGCACTGAATCTTCTGAGTGTGGGAAGCGCAGGAAGTATTGCCAACAGTGATACTTCCTATCTTCGCTATTTGGCAGGAATACGGATGAGAGCACCGATTTTGCTGATGGTATCAGGGGTTACCGCCTGCGGTATGATTGCGGTTTACCTCGGACTTCTTTGGTATGGATTTCTTGGAGGCTTACTGTGTTCGGCGGCGTTGCTTCAACTTGGGGTCAGCGGTATGCTGAAGCTGTTTTTCAGCCTGCTTGTTCCAGTTGGCTGCTATGTACCGGTGACGATTATATTGCTGAACCAGGTATTCCAGATGTCGGAGAGGAGCAGCAGAAAAGAGGTATTAAATATCAGAGAATATGGGAGATATCTTCTGATATGTCTGGTTCTTTTGGCTGCTTATGGTATCGGAATTCTTGCAGAGTGCTATGTGAATCCGGTTTTTATGGGTCTTTTGGGGAAAACGTGAAAATCGTATTTGCATTTTGAGAGAAATCCGTATATAATGGCTATGAATGATTTGAAGGGTGAATTGCTTTTATCTTGGAAAATTTAATGTATTAGAGGTAGAGATAATGATAAATGCAATTCAAGAATTTATACAATATTTACATAGTGTAAAGAAGATGTCTCATAATACGGAGATTTCTTATGAGCGGGATCTGAAAAAGATGGCTGCCTGGCTGAAGGAACAGGGGATTGATTCAGTAAACCAGGTGACCGGTACCAGTCTGAATTCTTATATGCTGTATCTGGAACGGGAGAATCTGGCTGCCGCCACAGTCTCACGGAGTGTGGCCGCAGTAAGGGCTTTTTTTCAGTATCAGGTAAAAGAAAGCCGTATTGCGGAAGATCCATCCAGCAGTTTAAAACCGCCGAAAGTTGAGAAAAAGATGCCGGAGGTTCTGACTGTGGAGGAAGTGGACCTTCTTCTGGAGCAGCCGGATGAGAGAACACCGAAGGGAATTCGGGATAAGGCGATGTTGGAACTGTTGTATGCGACAGGGATTCGTGTGAGTGAGTTGATACATCTGAATCTGTCAGATGTGAATATGAAGATGGGGTATATTACCTGCACGGAGCATGAGAGAGACCGGATTGTACCATTCGGGAATGCGGCAAAACGAGCCCTGGAGCGTTACCTGAAAGAGACAAGAGGCATCCTTATGGGAGCGCATAAAGAAAAGGTGCTGTTTTTAAATTGTCTGGGAGGTCCTATGAGCCGTCAGGGATTCTGGAAGGTATTAAAAAGCTATGTAAAACAGGCAGGAATCACGGCAGATATTACACCGCATACGTTGCGGCATTCATTTGCGATACATCTGCTTCAGAATGGAGCAGATTTGAAAAGTGTACAGGAGATGTTGGGACATTCGGATATTTCCACGACCCAGATGTATCTGAATATGGGGATTTACAAAATCAGGGATGTTTACAACAAGGCGCATCCACGCAAGTAAAGCTATTAAAAATATAGGTGCCTCGCAATCGCCTGATCAGAAACAACGAAAGAGGAGAGAAAGTCATCATGAGTTTTACATTCGTAAAAGAAATACCATCACCGGAACAGATTCGAAAAGAATACCCGCTGAGTGCGAGAGCGACAGAGCAAAAAGCAGCCAGAGATGCAGAGATTGCAAAGGTATTTACCGGGGAATCGGACAAGTTCCTTGTGATTATCGGACCGTGTTCTGCAGACAATGAAGATGCGGTCTGCGATTACATCAGCCGTCTGGTTCCGGTTCAGGAGAAAGTGAAAGATAAGATTATCATTATTCCCCGAATCTACACAAACAAACCGCGTACGACCGGAGAAGGATATAAGGGAATCGTGCATCAGCCGGACCCGGAGAAAAAGCCCGACCTGCTGCATGGTCTGATTGCCATGCGTAAGATGCATATCCGTGCGATTGAAGAGAGTGGTCTGACCCCGGCGGACGAGATGTTGTATCCGTCCAACTGGAGTTATGTCTCTGATATCCTGTCATATGTGGCAGTAGGTGCCCGTTCCGTGGAAAATCAGGAGCATCGTCTGACAATCTCCGGTATTGACGTACCGGCAGGTATGAAAAATCCGACCAGCGGCGATCTGTCCGTGATGTTGAATTCCTGTATTGCTGCGCAGGCGAAGCACAGTTTTATCTACCGCCACTGGGAAGCAAAGACGGAGGGAAATCCTCTGGCGCATACGATTCTGCGAGGGGCTGTCAATAAACATGGCAATGCGATTCCAAATTATCATTATGAAGATCTGCAGCTTCTGTTGGAGAAGTATCAGGAGACGAATCTTGCGAATCCGGCAACGATTGTAGATACAAACCATTCTAATTCGAATAAACAGTATCAGGAGCAGGTACGGATTGCCAAAGAAGTTCTGCACAGTCGTAAACACTCAGAAGATATTCATAATTTGGTAAAAGGTCTGATGATTGAAAGCTATATTGAACCAGGTAATCAGAAGATTGGATGCGGAACTCATGTGTATGGCAAATCTATTACGGATCCCTGCCTTGGATGGGAAGAATCGGAACGTTTGATTTATGAAATCGCTGAAAATTGTTAAGGAATTGTTCAGAAATAACTTTTAAATAGTGCGTAGGATTTTAAAGTTTCTTAATGATTTTTAGAATGCTTTTAGAATATAGACATATTTTACACACATCTTATGTTTATAATAGGTTACAGATAGTTGATTAACCACTCACTATCTCCCCCCTCATTTTAAAAGAGCGGACTGATACATGACGTATTGGTACCGCTCTTTTTTTGCCCTCTCCTTTTGGAAAATTTTGTTAATTTTATTATTGGAATAATCGTGGAAGCGACAAATAGCATAAGTTAAAAAAAAGTAAAAAGGTTTATCAATATGGATATTTATATTGTCCAACCTGGTGATACGGTGTTTGAGATTGCACGGCGATATGGAATTTCTGAAAGCCGCCTGATTTACGACAATCAATTGGAAGCGGATGGAACGCTTGTTGTGGGCCAGGCGTTGTTGATACGGATACCGGAATTGATACATCAGGTAGAAGCAGGGGAGACTCTGCAAATGGTAGCAGAGCGATATGGAGTTTCCCTGCGCCTGCTCTATCAGAATAATTCTTATCTTCTGGAGCGTAATTATCTGGTGGAAGGGGAGAGTCTGGTTATTCGTTATACGGAAGTATCAGAGGGGAGACAGTATGTGGTGGGATATGCATACCCCTTTGTTGCACAGCGTATTTTAAGAGAAGCCCTTTTATATATTGATGAGTTATTGGTATTCTCTTACGGATTTACCTTGGAAGGTGTATTGATTCCGCCGGTAAATGAGGCATATCTCATAGATGAGGCAAAGCTGTTTGGTGTAAGTCCGATCCTTGTACTGACACCGTTTTCCGCAGACGGGAGATTTAATAATTATCTGGTGAAGCAGGTGGTGAGTGAGGAACAGGTGCAGGAGCGATTGATACAGGAATTATTGGAAACTGTGAATAGAAAAGGATACCGGGGGGTTGACGTGGATTTTGAATACATTCTTCCGGAGGATAAAGACGCGTATGCAGAATTTGTCAGTGCACTGAGAAGCAGGATGAATATGCAGGGCTATCAGGTTTCGGTGGCTTTGGCACCAAAAACCTCTTCTGGGCAGCCAGGTCTGCTGTATGAGGGAATGGATTATGAAAAACTGGGGAATGCGGCAGACCACGTATTCCTGATGACTTATGAGTGGGGATACACCTATGGACCTCCGATGGCAGTGGCTCCGATCAATAAAGTCCGGGAGGTTTTGGACTATGCGGTAACCGAGATTCCAAGGGAAAAGATCCTTATGGGAGTACCGAATTATGGATATGATTGGAAATTACCATTTGTAAGGGGCGGCAGTGGAGCAACACTGATTGGAAATGTGGAAGCGGTTCGGATTGCGGAGGATATGGGAGTGGAGATTCAATATGATGAAACAGCACAAAGCCCCTATTTTACGTATCTGCAAAATGGTGTGCAGCATGAGGTATGGTTTGAGGATGTCAGGAGTATTCGGGAAAAAATAATGACATCTCTTTCCTATCAGTTTCTGGGATTTGGTTATTGGAATCTGATGCGGCCGTTTCGTGCAAACTGGCTCCTTGTTCATGCACTGGTACAGGAGGGATAATATGATACCAGGGTCAAAAGGTTATGCGTTTCATGCTTGCATGAAAAAGCATGACTTTGAGACCCGTAAAACATGAGAAAGTAGCCCGAACAGGGCGGATTTCGAATGTTTTTAGGATTGCGGGAGCATGAAATGCGGAGCAATCCGTGTATCATAGGGGCAAAATACCTTTTGCCCCAACATCATAATATAGCGTATTTGGGTTTGACGTAAAAAGTATAATTGTGAATAAGCATGGGGAATCAATGAAATACTGGTAAGTAAGCAGATTTTTTCATTTAAATATAGAGGAGAAACGAATCATGACTAAGAAGATGGACAGCAGGTATTTGGAAGAAGAGATGATTGAAAGTTACCGGGATTATCTGATCGAAGATGAAAAAAGTAAAAATACAATTGAAAAGTATGTCAGGGATATCGGGACATTTTATCGTTACCTTCAGGATGACAGAAACGTGACCAAAATGCGTGTGATTCAATATAAAGCATACTTGGAGAATCAATATGCTATCAGCAGTGTTAATTCCATGTTGGTTGCAGTAAATAGTTTTTTTTCTTATTTGGGATGGGATGAAATGCGGATAAAACTGATACGCAGACAGCGGAAAATTTATTGCCCGGAGGAATGCGAGCTTAACAGGGAGGAGTATAAGCGCTTGATTGAGGCGGCAGAAAAGAAAGGAAAATGCAGACTTTCTATGGTGATGAAAACGGTTTGCGCCACTGGGATACGGATATCAGAACTTTGTTATATTACAGTGGAAGCAGTCAAGACCAAAAGAGCACAGATTACACTGAAAGGAAAGACGCGTATTATATTTCTTCCTGGAAAATTATGCGGACAATTACTGGATTATGCACGAAAGAATAAAATCACCAGCGGATACATTTTTCAGACAAAGAATGGTAATCCGTTGGATCGCTCAAATATCTGGCATGAGATGAAAAAAATCTGTCAGGAAGCAGGGGTTTCAGATACAAAAGTTTTTCCTCATAATTTGAGACATCTTTTTGCGAGAACTTATTATGAGGCAAAAAAGGATATTGTACGTCTTGCAGACATATTGGGACACAGCAGTGTTGAGACGACACGGATTTATACGATATCAAGCGGTGTAGAACAGGCAAAAGAGATTGAAATGCTTCAGTTGGTAATTTGAATAAAAAATACCACATAATTTGTATTATGTGGTGGAAACGTTTTGGATATCTTGGGAATTTACGATAAAATTCGTGTTTTGATGAATTGTTTTAGAATTTCCCTGGTTATTTGACATAAAAATAAAATAAAAAAGGGTATGGCAAACAAACTGTTCGGTATCAATTTCCCACAGTGTTTTTTTGTGTGTGATTTCCGTATAACGGAGTGCGGAATTGAGTAAATACAGAACAATGATCCGTAAAGAATGGCCGCCGGAAATTTCCGGTTTGGCCTTTTTTATTTTTGAAATTTTATTATATGTATATCCGTTCGACAATATTTGCCAAATTTCTTGCAATGAAAAAAGAAAAATGCTATCATAGAAATTGGATATATGTAAATTTGTATTATCTATCACCACATAATACAAATTATGTGGTGATAGATCATTCCATGATATTCAACGGAAAATGTGCTAAGAGTCCCAGATGAGCAGGAATCGACATTTGTCTGCTGAAAATCTGACAGGGGAATTTATAAAATATGAGGGAAGAAAAAAAGAAACTTTTGATTTACGCACACTATTACATTCCGGATGTGGCTGCTACCGGGCAGATATTAAGTGAACTGGCGGAGGGAATGTTGAAGTGCTTTGATATTACAGTTATTTGTGTTGTTCCATCCTATAATGGAATAGTTGAAGAAAAATATAAGAGACAAAAATACTATAAGGAGGAGATGAATGGAGTAAAGCTTCTGCGAATTCGCGTTCCGGAATTTTCGAAATCGAAAAAGTTCAGCCGCATCAAAAATATTGTGACCTACTATTTTGGTGCGATGAAAGCCACTTTCCGGGTGGGGAGGATGGATTATGTTTATTCCATCTCTCAACCTCCGATTTTGGGCGGTCTGTTGGGGGTGTGGGGAAAGTGGATGAAGCATGCGAAGTATGTATATAACATACAGGATTATAATCCGGAACAAATCAGGGTCGTGGGATATATTAAAAATAAAATACTTCTGAGGATTTTGATGGCAGTTGATAAGTTTAGCTGTAAGCGGGCCGATAAAGTGATTGTAGTCGGGCGTGACATGGTGGAAACTTTGAAGGGGCGATTCCAGAACAGAAGGGTTCCCGATCATGCGTTTATCAACAACTGGATTGACGAAGAGAAAATCTATCCTGTGGATAGCAGTACTCCGGAGGTTTTGGCATTTAAGAAAAAGTATGGTCTGGAAGATAAATTTGTGTTCATGTATTCCGGGAATATTGGCTTATATTATGATCTTGAGAACCTGATGAAAGTAATCAGAAAATTTCCGGGAAATACGCGAACCGCGGATGGAAGAGAAGTAGTGTTTGCTTTTGTTGGATCCGGTGGTCTTTTGAAAACTTTGATAGAATATAAAGAAAAGTATCGATTAAAGCATGTGGTTTTTATTCCTTATCAGGAGAAGAATGTGTTGCTCTATAGTCTTAATGCCGGGGATGTCCATTGGGTGACGAACGCAAAAGGAATAAAGGGCATTTCGGTTCCATCCAAATGCTACGGGGTTATGGCTGTGGGCAAGCCAATTCTGGGGGTTTTGGAACAGGGATCGGAAGCCCGTCTGATTATTGAGGAGACAAAATGCGGCTGCTGCTGTGAGCCCAGAGATTATATGCAGGTGGAGCAAAACATCCGATGGTTTGTGGAACATGCCGGACAGGAATGCATGAAAGAGATGGGAGCCAGAGGCAGGGCATATTTGGAGAAATATCTGGTCAGAGAAAATTCTGTGAAAAAATATATGGAAGAAATTCTAAGTTGTTAGGGGGAAGAGCATATGGCAGACCTGACGGTTGTAATCCTCACTAAGAATGAGGAACAAAATCTTAAAAAATGTGTGGAATCTTTTCATGGAATTGCAAAGCGTTTTGTGATTGTGGACAGCTTCAGTACCGACAGTACGGAAGTAATCTGCAGACAGTTAGACAAAAGCCTCAGGCAGAGCGGAAGTTCACTGGATTTTTATCAGCATGAATGGGCAGATTATGCAACACAGCTTAATTGGGGGCTTACCCAGACCGGGATCAACACGGCCTGGTCGATGCGCATGGATGCAGATGAAGAGCTGACAGAGGAATTGGCACAAGAGATAGAAGAGAAACTGGGCGGGCTAAAGCTCCCGGTGAATGGGGTGATTGTGCGAAGACGCCTTATTTTTATGGGACGATGGATTCGGCATGGAGGCAGATACCCGGAGCTGCTGCTGCGGATTTTTCGTACGGGGAAGGCAATGTGCGAACAGAAAATCATGGATGAGCATATGATTCTGACAGAAGGAGTTACCGTAACATTTCAGAATGATTTGATTGATAATAATCAAAAAGAACTTTCCTGGTGGACGGAAAAACATAACTGGTACAGCAATCGTGAAGTTTTGGATTATCAAAGGACGATATCCGGAGATATGCTCCAAAACAAATTGCTGGAACAGGGAGTGTCTTCGGGGCAGGCAAAGCGAAAGCGTGTGATTAAGAATAAGGGGTATTATCGATTGCCGAAATTTTACAGGGCCCATCTTTATTTTCTGTATCGTTATTATCTGAGGCTTGGTTTTCTGGATGGTCCGGAGGGAAAGATTTTTCATTTCCTGCAGGCCTACTGGTATCGGTTTCTTGTGGATGCCAAGATGTATCAATGCGAGAAGGATGGCAGGAAGATGGAACCCCAGGGAGAGTTAAAAGCATGAATACAGAAGAGAAGCTTCGAAAAAAGGTAATATTGATTATCACAGGCAGGTATTTGCCGGGCTATAAGGACGGAGGACCTGTAAGATCGGTCAAGAACCTGGTGGATTGCCTGGGGGAAGAATATCAGTTTCGGATTCTCACCTGCGACCGGGATCACGGAGATACACAGCCGTATCCGAATGTCAAGGTAAATGAATGGAATCAGGTGGGAGATGCTCAGGTTTATTACGTAAAGCCGAAAGGCTTTTCCGGTTCTGTGATCAGGAGCTTATCGGTTGAGGCGGATTTGCTCTATGTATGCGGGTGTTTTAGTGATTATGCGATTCAGACATTGGTGCAGAATCGTCTGCGTAGGATTTCATGTCCCGTAGTGGTGGCAGCAATGGGACTGTTTTCACCCAAAGCATTTCGCTTAAAATATGGAAAGAAAAAGTTATTTACAATGCTGTTTCAAATGACAGGTATGTTTCGGAATATCTATTGGTCTGCGACTTCTGAGCTGGAAATTTCTGAAATTAAGCAGCAGATCATTGTGAAAGATAATTACTTTATTGCCGGAGATCTGCCGCGGAAGGTGGATGAGACACCTGTTCGAAAAGAAAAGGAGGCTGGAAGGCTGAAAGTGGTCTGGATTTCCCGTATTGTGCCGAAGAAGAATCTGCAGCAGGCGATTCGTATTCTGCAAAAGGTTCGGTCCGAAGTAGAGTTTACAATCTATGGACCTTTGCAGGAGGAGGTATATTGGAAACGGTGCGAGGCGGAATTGAACAGGCTTCCGGCAAATATCTGTTGGAAATGGGCTGGTATGGTTGCGTCAGAGGATGTGGTGGATACGTTGAAGCAACATCATGTATTCCTGTTTCCTACTTTGGGCGAGAACTATGGTCATGTGATTCAGGAGGCATTGTCCGCAGGATGCGGCATAGTCTTATCGGATCAGACTCCGTGGAAGCAACTGGAGGAATATGGCGTGGGTTATGTTTATCCGGTGGAGGCTGTGGATGACTATTGCGCGGCAATCGAAGGATACGCTGCAATGAATCAGAGCCAGTTTCAGGAGGTTGTGGACAGAGCACAGCATTATGCAGCAAAATGCAGGAAGGAACGGATAAAAGATACCGGGTATCGGAGAATTTTTGAGAAGTTAACGGAAGTAGGAGAAGCAAAAGGATGAAGGTTCTGTTTACGACAAATGTTCCGTCCCCCTATCGGGTAGATTTTTTCAATGAATTAGGTAAATTGTGTGAACTGACGGTTTTGTTTGAAACAAAATCTGCAAAAAGCAGAAGTGAGGCGTGGGAACCAGAAATATATGAAAATTTCCGTGCAGTTTTTATGAAAGGGATTCGTGTGGGGGAGGCTGAGGCATTTTGTCCTGAAATTCTGAACTATCTGTCTTCCAGGGAATACGATGTCATTGTTATTGGATTTTATTCTTCGCCTACCGGAATGTTGGCAATTGAATATATGAGGATTCGTAAAATTTCATTCTGGCTGAGTTCTGACGGCGGGATGGAAAAGGAAGACAGCCGTCTGGCATATAAGATCAAGAAGCATCTGATACGCGCCGCTTCCGGGTGGTTGAGTACAGGTGCCGTAACCAGCAGTTATCTGGAACATTATGGTGCGGATGCAGAGCGAATCTGTGTGTATCCATTTACTTCTGTTCGGAAAAAGGATATCTTGTCCCATCCGCTGACAGAGCTGGAGAAGGGGAAAATCCGGGAAAAACTTCATATGCCGGAGCAAAAGATTATTTTATCTGTAGGGCAGTTTATTTACCGGAAGGGTTATGATTTGCTTCTGGACGCCTGTGAAGGGCTACCGGAAGAGATCGGAGTCTATCTGGTAGGAGGGGAACCTACGGAAGAATATCTCAAATTGCAGAGGGAAAAGAAGCTTACCCATGTCCACTTTGTTGGGTTTCAAAAAAAACAGGAACTGGCAGACTATTATCAGGCAGCAGATTTATTTGTTTTGCCTACCCGTGAGGATATCTGGGGACTTGTGATCAATGAAGCCATGTCATACGGATTGCCGATTGTGACGACAAAAAGGTGTGTTGCAGGTATGGAGATGGTTCAGGAGGGGAAAAATGGATATCTGGTGGAAGCGGAGGATTCTGGGATGCTGCATCATAAGATGCTTATGGCTTTGGAACTTCATGGCGAGGAATCCCTGAGACGGGCCAGGGAGTATACGATTGAAAATATGGCGTGGGCTCATATGCGGTATTTTATAGAAGGATTGGAAGGTGCAAAGCATACGAATGGGAGTATTTAAGACAATTCTGTTTTTATGTTATGAACGGAATATCAAACTATGCCAGATGCTGAATAAGTCGGTAAAAAACAGAATTGGAAAATGGCTGCTGTTTTCCTTATATGCTGTTTCGCTGGATGTTTGTATCTTTCTGTGAAAGGACGGTTGGAAAAAGAAATGTGGTGCGGCAGAATCTGCGGGAAAGAGCACAGGATTTTGAAGATGAACTTGCAGTTGTGGCAATTGCAAAGAATGAAGCTTTTTATATTCGAGAGTGGATTGCCTATTACAAAGCCGTGGGTGTGACGAAGATTTATCTGTATGATAATGAGAGTGAAGATCAGTTGTTGGATACTGTCCGCGATTTTGTGGAAGAAGGAACGGTTGTGTACAACCGCTTTCTGGGAAAAAGCCGTCAGTTGGAAGCGTATAATGATGCTGTAAAAAAGTATGGTGAAACAGCAAGGTATATGGCGTTTGTAGATTGTGATGAGTTTCTGGTTCCAACTGCAGACCGTCCCCTTCCTGAGGTTGTATCAGAATTGCTCCTGCAAGTCCCCAATGCAGGCGGGCTGGGTGTAAATTGGGCGCTGTACGGTTCTTCCGGCTTTGAAAAGAGGCAGCCGGGCTTGATAACAGCAACTTATTTGCAGAGAGGAGAGGATTTTGCATGGCAGAACTTTCATGTGAAAACAATTGTGAATCCTCGCTTGGTAAAAGATTATATCAGTCCCCATTTTCCCCTGTATGTGACAGGAGCCTGGAGTGTGGACAGCAAGGGTCACAGGCAGCGGTTGTGGTATAACCATGATGTGGATTTTGGCATGATCCGTTGTAATCATTATTTCTGCAAGTCAAGGGAAGAATTTGCAGCGAAACAGAGCCGGGGAATGGCTGACCGGCAGGAAAAATATGATTTTCATAAATTTGAGGAATATGACTTGAATGAAAAAAGAGATGATAACATGCTGCGGTATGTGGAGGGGATAAAAAGATTCCTATAGTCTGAAAGGGGAATGATGGAAAAAAGAAGGGTAATCATAGCGGATATTTCCAGTGTTAAAATTGGAAAAAGCAATTTTGGACATTACAGAAAAGTTTCAGGTATGTATCAGAAAATGTTAAAGGGGATGTTTGAAGTATATGTGGCCGGAGGACCGGTTTATATGGACCAGATATGGGAAACAGCAGGGATCAGGCTGCCCTTTGATGTGGAATTAGATGATTTACGTTCTGCTTGGGGAAGGATGGTCTTTAAAATCCGCAGTATTATAAATGGGAGGTGCCTGTTCAAAGCGGCGGGTGATGACGTTGTCATTTGCCAGCCCTATAGTTTTCTTTCCTGGATGATTTCCATACTATTTGCGAAAAAATCAACCAGAATTTATCTGATCGAATATCGGGATGAGCTTGATAAAAAGGTAAACCGGATTCTGTTTTCCATTGCGAAAAAGAAGATCGCAGGCGTGCTTTGTCCCAATCAGGAAGTGGGCGACAGATATGGTATTCCTTATCTGGTCGTTCCGGATTACATAGATTGTGAGGAGCATCACAATAAAACGAATGAGGATTTTCTGTATGATTTTGGAATGGTTGGAATTATGTCTGAGGGGAAGGATATTGAAGATGTGATCCGCACATTCTCAAATACCAGATATCGTGTCCTGATTGCAGGATATTTTGGAAACCAGGATTCCTTTCAACGATACGTGCAGAAAAAGACAGAGAATATTGTTCTTGTCAATCGTTATTTATCCGAGACGGAGTATCGTGAATTTTTTGAACAGGTTCGGTATGTCATTCTTCCCTATAAGGAAAGTTATCGTAATGCAAGCAGCGGTGTGATATTTGATGTTTTGTTTCATCAAAAACCGGTGATAACAAAGAACTTTCCTAATTTTCAATTTGTGAACAACTATCATATAGGAATTTTATATCATAAAACGCTGAAAGAATTGGATATGGAAAGGCTGTTAAGTCAGGAGTTTTATAGAGGAATGCAAAGTAGAATTGGAAATTATCTGAAGGATAATAAAAAATCAATTCAAAGAATTGCAGAGTTCCTTTCATAAACGGACATGCCTGCTGACGCAGACATCACCACATATGAAAGTCAATAGAAAGAGCAACGAAGAGAAAGGTTTGATATGGAATATGGAGTGTTATTCAGGCTATTGCTGATCATCTGTACTGGGTTTTATGTTGGGAATTGGAAGAATACAAGGCTTATGTTTTGTTTTTTTCTGTTTGCAGCTTCGGGGATCGGACAGTATTATAATGAAGAACTCCAGATTGGAGGAGTAATTGTTCCGGCGGATTTGTTTTTATGCGGTTTTCTGGGTTCGTGGTTCTTTTTTTCACTCAGACAGGAGATTCGTGTAAAACAGAAAACGCTTGTCATAGCTCTTATTTTTATCGCAATGCTGTTGATGGGAATCACCGAAATGAATGCACTGGGAAATATTTTAAGGGATGTTAAAGTATTTGTGTATTTTTTTGCAGCATATCTGTACCTGAAGGATTATGCAAAGGATGAGACCTTGCAGCGCTATCTGTTCTATACGCTGTTGGGTATGATTCTATTTGCCATCGGTGTGTGCGGTTATGACTTTTTCAGTTATGGGCTGCAGGGGATTGAAACAGGAAAAATTGACAGAACGTTTGGCCTGGGTATCAGCCAGTATGGATTAGCGATAGCGGTTGTGATTCTTAGTGCTGCAATACAATACATACAGGGTGTCTGGCGGAAGACGATCTGTTATACACTGATTTGCATCGGGATCCTGCTTTGTATTGTATCCTATACCCGTTCGGTCTGGCTGCAGCTGATTGTGAGTCTGGTGTTATATTTTATTGTATATTTTATATATGCAAAGAAAAGCGTCAGACAGCTGGGGCGCTTATTGATTAAGATGCTGGTCATTGTTTGCATTATGACATGGATCGTGTATAAATTGGCAGCCCAGTACCCTGAGATTTCAAATTTGATACTGGACAGATTTCACTCAATTAATATTAACATGGAGTTTGAAGGAAATTCCAATACACTTCAGTATCGGATGCAGGAGGTAAATGATTTTGTGCAGGGGAAATTTAAGTCCGTCCGGGTATTTGTCGGTTATGGATTCGGAGATATGCTGGAAGGGAAAGTCAGTACCATTGCAGAGAATTCATTTGTTTATTATATCTGGAAATATGGAGCCTTTTTGAGTTGTTATTTGTTTTATCTTATTCTGAAAAAATTTTATACGATTATGCGCCGCAGAACCTTAATTTCTATGGCAGTTGTTATTTCTACAAGCGTCTATTTTTTCTCAGGGGGAATGTCAGGACATTTGAACAAATATTATATGCTTCCGCTGATGGCGGTTCTGTTAGAATGCAACATAGAGCATATCGTACAGGCTCATTACAAAAAAAGAGATGAGGAAGAGGAACGAATGACATGGTCAGTTATGTAAATATCTTCTTTTGGATGTTGCTCCTTGGGATTTTCGTGCTGATCGGCAGCACGAAAAAAGATGTGTGCGGTCAATTTGGATTCATGTCAAAAGATACCACCAATGCACTGCGGGGAGCAGCATCACTCCTGATCATGAGCCAGCATATAGGGGGAAAACTGGGGACGGCAGTTTTAACACCCCTTGGAGGAATTGGGGTTGCAATCTTTTTGATATGCTCCGGTTATGGTTTGAATGAATCTTATGTTCAGAACAGAAATATAAAATCGAAGCATTTGAAACAGTACTGGTTAAAAAAAATATGGAAAGTATTTCTCCCCTATGCAGGTGTGGAAGCTTTGTTCTTTTTTTTGCTCTCGGATACGGAAAGATATCAGAGGCTTACAGCTGCCGACTATTTTTTGGATATCTCATGTATCCGTCCGGTTTACTGGTACCTTCAGGAGATTTTGCTGTGTTATGTGATCTTCTTTTTTTGCATTCTGACGCCGAAGCTCTATCGGTATAAGTATCTGATACTGGGAGGAACCTCAGTTCTGATGTTTTTGGTTTCTCCTGGCCTGATGAGTGAGCAGGCATTTGCTTTTCTGATTGGAGTGGCAATATCTGATCAGAAAGAGAAGGCGAGACAATTTCTTACGAAAAAGAGCGTACTGGGAGTGATTTTTTGTGTGAGTACAGGTGCCTTGCTTGTGAAACAGTTGCCGATGGTCAGAGTTTGGAGTGATACCTGGCTTTATACGTTTTTACAGATTCTTATAAAAACTTTGATGGCACTTGTCATGATCGGAGGGGCAGGCAGAGTAAAAAACAGCATGAACAATGCTTTTTTAGGTTTTATGGGGAAAATCTCTTATGAGATATATCTGATTCATTATGGGATTTTACTCTTATTTGATTTGAAGCAGAGCGTTGTCTTACAGATGCTTTTCTTTTTGATCAGTTCCATATTTCTTGCATGGTGTTATCACAGTCTCTGGAAGATTCTGAGACGAAGCATACGGGTTTGAGAAAGCGAAGAGGGATACTTGGAAGATGAAGCAGGGGAATATCAAAAATAATTATATATATAATATTTCGTATGAGATTTTTCGGGTTATTGTTCCGCTGATTACGACCCCGTATATTTCCAGAATTTTTGGAAGTGAGGGGATTGGAACTTACACGTTGGCGAACACTTATGTGCAGTATTTTATTCTGTTCGCAGGGCTGGGATTTTCAACGTATGCAGCCAGAGAGTTGGCGTATGTGCGGGATGATGAGGAACAGTTTCGCAATACATTTTGGGAGATTATGCTTGCACGCGTTCTCTGCCTTGGCGTTGCAATCGCAATTTATTTCTGTACTTTTTTTGCAGGAGACTGGAAACAGGATTCCTCTTATAAGATATGTATGATCTATCTGTTTGCGGTTGTTTTCGACGTTTCTTATTATTTCAGGGCAATTGAGCAGTTTAAAACGATTGCGCTTCGTAATGTAGCTGTGAAAGCAGTGTCCCTGGTGTTGATTTTTATATTAATCAGAAATTCTTCTCAGGTATGGCTTTATACCTTAATTCTTGCAGCTTCTGAATTTTTGGGACAGGCAGTTATGGTATTGTCTATTGATAAGGAGATTTTTCGCAGACCAAAGCTTGAGAAGAAACATTATAAAAAACATTTTGGAGCTTCTGTTTCTTTATTTATTCCGACTTTGGCGATCCAGATTTACACCATGTTGGATAAGGTAATGCTTGGAGAAATCTGTGGAGAGAGCGAAGCAGGTTATTACGAGAATGCCCAAAAGATGATTCGTCTTGCAGCAACAGTGGCTTCTGCGTTTGTGGCGGTTTCCGTTCCGAGAATGTCCTATTATTTTGCAAAAGGAAATATAAAGGAATTAAAAAATCATTTCAGAAAGGTTTTTCAATTTGTCAGTTTTCTGGTATTTCCCATGTGTTTTGGTTTGATCGGGGTGGCTCCCGGTTTTTCAAGCTGGTATTATGGGGAAAAATTTGCGGGGATTGAGCGTCTGGTGATGATCGGGGCGCCTTTGATCATCTCGTTGGGATGGTCCAATATCCTGGGAAATATGATCTTAATAGCAACGAATAATCAGAAATATTATACGATTTCGGTATATGCAGGTGCCGGATTAAATGTGTTGATGAATTTCTTATGTATTCCGAGGATGGGAGCTATGGGAGCAATTATCGCGTCGGTTTTAGCCGAGTTTTCGGGGATGCTTTTGATGTTTTACTTCAGTAATAAGAAATATGCTCTGGGAGAAGGTTTGAAAGGAGTTTCAAGATATTTGGCAGCAGCATTTATCATGTTTGGCATTATTCGGCTGGCGGATTTGTTTTTACCGTATCGTATCTGGGGAACCTGTATTGAAATTTTGATCGGAGTTTTAAGCTATATCGGTGTTCTGGCAATTTTTCGGGATGAATTGTTAAAAGAATTTTTGAATGCTGCAAAAGAAATAAAAAAGCGGATGATTGACCGGGGAGGAGTACGGTGAACAGTAATTACTATAAGATTATGATGAAAATTTTACATATAAAATACGGTAAAAAGCTTCTTTTAAAAGGGTGCCCGGTAATTTTCAATAAGCGAGGAGGGACACTTGAGATTGGAAATGATGTCTGTATAAAATCCAGTTTTCTTTCCAATCTGGTAGGTCTTTACAGCCGTACCATTATTGTTACCAGAACTTCACAGGCAGAAATTCATATTGGTGATCATGTGGGGATTTCAGGAGCGACAATCTATGCAAGGGAGTCGATCACAATCGGTGAGCATACAAATATCGGGGGAAATGCAAAGATTCTGGACAACGATTTTCATCCCGTTGAGATCGAGGCACGCAATCGTGACTGTAAAGAAAAAATCGGGACAAAACCGGTTGTGATAGGGAAAAATTGCTTTATCGGCTGTAATACGCTGATATTGAAGGGAACACAATTAGGGGACGGCTGTGTAGTCGGTGCAGGGGCAGTTGTTTCGGGTAAATTTCCTCCCAACTCGGTGATCGTAGGAAACCCCGGAAAAGTGATAAAAACGATTCATCAGAATCGTTCTAAATGAAAGGAAAAGGATTATGAAATATGTGAAAATGATGCTTCTTCTTGCGTTTCTTTTAGCTTCCGGGATTTTTACCATATCAGAGATAAAAGAAAGGAATGACAGAGACAGTTCCATTCCTGTGATTACAAGTGACAGAGAGATTCTTGAAATTCCTTGTGATTATACCCGGGGACAGCTTATGGAAGGATTGAACGCATACGATGAAAAGGACGGAGATCTGACCTCGGATATCGTGGTTGGAAGTATTTCCAGATTTCTGGAAAAAGGGATCTGCGATGTTAATTATGTGGTGTTTGATTCTGCAAATCAGCCGTTTTCTTTGACCCGAAAATTAAAGTTTACAGATTATCATTCTCCCCAATTTATACTGACGGAACCGTTGATCTTTGAAGAAGGTGAGGGCAGTTATCAGAAGACGGTGGAACGTATTGGTGCAGTGGATCAGCTGGATGGAGACCTGAAGGAATGGATTCGGCAGATTGACACAGATGCCAGTTATCAGAAGGAAGGAACTTATCATATTGCCCTGGAGGTCAGCAACAGTTTTGGTGATACGGTTTCTGTAAATCTGCCGATTCATGTAGTAAGGTCTGGAATGCAAAATCTGGACATCCGCTTATCGTCAGCAATTTGTTATATCGGTATTGGAGAGACGATAGATCCCCAGGTGATGTTGGAGGGAGTATATGACAGCGATGGAAATGCTCTGGACCCAGGAATTGTAACAGCTGTTTCCAATGTAAATGCGCAGGAAGCAGGATGCTATGAAATCGAATATCAGGCAAATGACGGTCAGGGAAATATAGGCGAAGCATGGCTGGTTGTAGTCGTGCAGGAGTAAAGGAGGAGATTCATGGATCGCGGAGAGATTAAGTTTGATGAAGTAAGCGGTCGGGGTGTCTGCAAAGAGTTGATGCGATACGCCTGGATGATTTTACTTGCAGCAGCAACGGTATGGCTTGGCGCAGCAGGTATAGGGAGATTAAGTTATGTTCCTCAGTATACAGCCTCGGCTACATTGGTAGTCAGTACGAAGGGCGGAACCGGTGTTTATTCTTCTCTTGCCATGTCAAGTCAGATGGCAAATGTATTCAGTGATGTGTTTCAAAGTGAAGCGTTGAGGAAATATATTGCAGAAGATATAGGGGAAGAGGTAAATGGGGTGATTACCTGTGAACAGATACAGGAAACAAATCTTCTGGTATTGCAGGTTGTGGCAGAAACGCCCAGAGAGGCATATTTGTTTCTTCATTCAGCGCTGGAACATTATAAAGAGGTATCCGGATATGTTTTTGCAAATGCGGGACTGGAGATTGTCCAGGAGCCGTCAGTACCGGAAGAGCCTTCCAACCAGTCACTGCTTTGGGAACTGAGAAATATCGTGGCAGTGCTCGGGGCTGTTTTGATGGCGGGAGTAATATTCATTTTTTATTTGTTAAGATATACGGTCAAGAACAGTGCCTCGGCAGCAAGACAGCTGGATGGAAGCGTTCGGGGGGTAATCCCTTATGAAAAAAGGAGAGTCAGAAAAGGACGAAAGAAAAAAAGGGAAGCTCCGCTTCTGAATTCTCCTCTTGTCAGTATGAAATATGCAGAAGCAAGCCGAAGAGCGGAAGCAGGTGTAGAATATCATATGCGGAAGAGGCGGCAGAAAGTGCTTCTGGTTACAAGTGTCAGTGAAAATGAGGGAAAATCCACGGTAGCCGCCAATCTGGCAATCGCACTTGCGGAAAAGCATCGAAAAGTATTACTGATCGACGGCGATTTTCGAAAGCCGGCACAGTATAAGATTTTTGGAAGAAAAAAAAGTAAAATCCCTTCTCTGAGAAAAGTGCTGTTGGGAAAAGCGAGCTGGAAAGAGGCTATTGTCAGAAATAAGAAAAGCGGTGTCTGGGAACTTTTTCTGTATCGGCCTTTATCGAATTTATCAGAGATTTTGAATTCTGACAGATTGGATGAACTTTTGAAAAACTGCAGGAAAGAGATGGATTATATTATTATTGACAGTTCCCCCACATCTGTGGCAACAGATGCGGAAGTCTGGATGCAGTTGGCTGATACCGTATTATTGGTGGTGCGTCAGGACTGGTCTGATGTACGCATTATTAACGATACGGTAGATCTGATCTGGCAGAGCAGCGGAGATTTTGCAGGGTTTGTTTTAAATGCTTTCCATGAAGAGCATTCCCGCAGCTGTCAAAAATACGGCTATGGAGAATATGGAATGGGATAAGTGAAGAATAAAAAACAGACATGTCTGCTGGCGCAGATATCACCATATATGAAAGTCAAAAGAGGATGAACATTATGGATAATCAAGAAATGGGAAGAACTGTGAGTCCGGATGAGAGGGAACGCGAAATCGTACTTAATATCAGTGTATTGAGAAAGGATTTTCGCCGGCTCTTAAAAAAGTTTTGGTGGATTGTAATATTGGCTGCGGTATTGATGGCTGAATTGTTTTATGTTCGGGCATATGCAGGATATGTTCCAATGTATGAAAGTAAAGCAACTTTTACGGTAGCTACGGGCAATGAAGAGAGTGGAAATTATAATTTTTATTATTCGCAGAATACGGCAGACCAATTATCAAGGACTTTTTCCTATCTTCTGGACAGCAGTTATTTTAACAGTGTTCTGTTAGAAGAACTGGGAGAACAATCATTAGACGGGACAATCAGTGCGGAAACCGTAAAAGGCTCAAACGTGGTTACCATGAAAGTACATAGCAGGAAAGCAGAGACTGCAAGCCAGATTTTGGAATCTGCCCTGAAAGTATATCCGGATACTGCACGTTTCGTTTTGGGAAATATCCAGTTTCATATGATAGGAAAACCGGATACGTCGCTGCAGCCATATAATGAACCAGTGCTGTGGAGGATACTGGCAAATGGGGCGGCGGTCGGCGGAATTTCAGGAGTCCTTTTTCTGCTGCTGCTGGCCTATTTCAGAAGAACGGCAAAGACCCCGGAAGAGATGGAGGAAATTACAAGTTTAAAATGTCTTGCAGTAATTCCGGAGGTTAAGCAAAAAGCGAGAAAAAGAAAAAAAGGGAAGAAGAGAGTTTCCGCGTTGGATCAAAGAGCGCCCTATGGGTTTCGGGAAGGCATGCGTGCTCTTCAGATACGTACAGAGCTTGCCATGAAGAAAAAGGAAGCAAAAGTTTTGCTGGTTACAAGTACGGCGGCTGGAGAGGGAAAATCAACAGTGGCGGTTAATCTTGCAGAATTGCTTGCATCAAAGGGGAAAAATGTTCTTTTGATTGACGGGGATTTGCGGAAGCAGGAGGATGCAAAGGTTTTGAACTGTGGTGATGGTATGGGACTGCAGGATCTCTGTGAACAGGGAGAGAAACTGAAGGTTCAGATCCGTCCCCTTGAGAAAAGTCGTCTTTGGTTTTTCGGAGGGACGCATACGACACAGAATACGGCAAATGTGCTCAGTCATCCGAGGGTTGGTGCATTTATGAAAGCAGCAAGAAAAAAGATGGATTATATCATATTGGATACGCCTCCCTGCGGAGTCTTTCAGGACGCTATCCTTCTGGCTGAATATGCCGATGAAATTCTCTATGTGATAAAATACGATTCTGTGCCCCAAAAAGAAGTAATTGAGGGATTATCTTTTATAAATGAAGGAAAGTCACGAATTTTGGGCTATGTTCTCAATGCATATCCGCAAAGTACCAATGTTTATGGGTATGGAGGTTATGGATATAAGGGCTACGGATATAAAGGGGAGACTTATCAAAAGGATTACGAAAAGAAAAAGGTAAGACAATTTTAAGATACACTCCAGCAGGGACACGTGTATAGCTTTATGGTTTATTACAGAATAGAAAGTTGGGACTACATATGAAAAAGGCATTGATAACAGGAATTACAGGACAGGATGGTTCTTATCTGGCGGAGTTTCTTCTGGAGAAGGGGTATGAGGTTCATGGGATTACAAGGCGTGCATCCATTTCAAATACTGCCAGAATCAATCATCTGATTGCAGCAGATGCTGTGACTCTTCATGATGGGGATTTATCGGATTCGTCTTCTCTGGTTCGTATCATCCGTCTGGTTTGTCCGGATGAAATCTATAATCTGGCGGCACAGTCACATGTACAGGTATCTTTTGATGTGCCTGAGTATTCCGGGGATGTGGATGCGATGGGGGTTTTAAGAATTCTGGAGGCTGTGAGAATTCTGGGATTTACCAGGAAAACAAAAGTATATCAGGCATCTACTTCGGAATTATATGGAAAAGTGGAGGAGGTGCCTCAGACGGAGACAACACCCTTTCACCCATATAGTCCTTATGCAGTGGCAAAACAGTATGGGTTCTGGATTACGAAGGAGTATCGGGAAGCGTATGGAATGTTTGCGGTAAACGGGATTTTATTTAATCATGAATCAGAGCGGCGCGGTGAAAATTTTGTTACGAGAAAGATTACTCTGGCGGCAGGCAGAATCGCGGAGGGGCTGCAGGATCATCTGGAACTTGGCAATATGGATTCGCTGCGTGACTGGGGATACGCGAAAGATTATGTGGAGTGTATGTGGATGATGCTTCAGCAGGAAACACCAGAAGATTTTGTCATTGCAACCGGCGAACAGCATACGGTAAGGGATTTTACAGAACGGGCATTTCGGGCAAATGGAATGGAACTTGGCTGGGAAGGACAGGGTCTGGAGGAAAAGGGATATGATCAGAAAACCGGAAGGATGCTGGTATGTGTGAACCCGGCCTGGTTCCGGCCGACAGATGTGAATAATCTTTTGGGGGATCCGACAAAGGCCAGGACCGTTCTGGGATGGAATCCGCAGAAAACAAGTTATGAAGAACTGGTACGGATTATGGCAGAACATGACCGTCTCCTTGCAAAAAAGGAAGCAATGATGAAAGCGGGAGTAAACTTATGATGAAAAAAGAAGGGAAAATCTATGTGGCAGGGCACAGAGGAATGGTTGGATCCGCAATCGTACGTGCTCTGGAAAAAGAAGGATATCATAATATTCTTACAAGGACTCATAAAGAGCTGAATCTTTGCAGGCAGGAGGAAGTAGAGCAATTTTTTGCAGAAGAAAAGCCAGAGTATGTATTTCTTGCTGCAGCAAAGGTGGGAGGGATCCTGGCAAATTCCGAAGCTCTGGCAGATTTTATGTATGAGAATATGATACTGGAAATGAATGTCATTCATTCGGCATGGCAAAATGGTTGTAAGAAGCTGTTGTTTTTGGGGTCTTCCTGTATCTACCCGAGAATGGCACCGCAGCCGATGCGGGAAAGTTGTCTGCTGACATCGGAGTTGGAGAAAACAAATGAGGCGTATGCATTGGCGAAGATTTCAGGACTGAAATACTGTGAGTTTTTAAACCGACAGTATGGGACGGATTATATTTCTGTGATGCCGACCAATCTCTATGGACCGAACGATAATTATCACCCCACACACAGTCATGTGCTGCCGGCACTGATCCGAAGATTTCATGAGGCGAAGGAGAAGGGATTTTCGGAAGTGACATGTTGGGGTACGGGCAGGCCCCTTCGTGAATTTCTCTATGTAGATGATCTGGCAGATGCCTGTGTTTTTCTGATGAATCATTATTCCGGTGATGAGACGGTCAATGTGGGAACCGGAAAAGAAATGACAATTAAAGAATTGACAGAACTGACAGCAAAAGTAATCGGTTATGAAGGAAAGATCCAGTGGGATATCACAAAGCCTGACGGAACGCCAAGAAAGCTTCTGGATGTCTCAAAACTGGAAAATCTGGGGTGGAAGTACCATACGGAACTTGAGGAAGGAATCCGTCTTACCTATCAGGATTTTCTGAATCATCCGATGAGAGCTGAAAGGTAACGGATGGGCCGCTTACAGTTGAAAGAATTGTGAAGCGGTCTTGTACATAGAGAGGACGTAAGATATGAATATTGTATTATTATCCGGCGGATCAGGAAAGCGTTTATGGCCGCTTTCCAATGAAATTCGCTCAAAGCAGTTTATTAAAATGTTTAAAACAGAAGATGGGGAATATGAGTCCATGATACAGCGCGTCTACCATCAGATCTGTGCGGTTGATGAGGATGCCCGTGTTACGATTGCTACTGCTAAAACACAGGTATCAGCGATTCATAATCAGCTGGGGGATAAAATCGGAGTTTGTGTGGAACCGTGCAGGAGGGATACCTTTCCTGCAATTGCCCTGGCATCGGTTTATCTTCATGAGGTGAAAGGAATTTCAGAAGAAGAATCGGTGGTTGTATGCCCGGTGGATCCGTTTGTGGAAAGAGATTATTTTGAAGCTCTCAAAGAACTGGGAAAACTGGCGGAGAATGGGGAGGCGAATCTTGTGCTGATGGGAATTGAACCAACCTATCCAAGTGAGAAGTATGGGTACGTTATCCCGGAAAACAAGGAACATGTCAGTAAAGTATGTACATTCAGGGAGAAACCGGATGCGAAAACAGCAGAAGCATATATTCATCAGGGGGCTTTATGGAATGGGGGAGTATTTGCCTACAAATTAGGATATATGATGAAAAAAGCCCATGAACAGATTGATTTTACGGATTATGAGGATTTATTTGCAAAATATGATACCTTAACAAAAATAAGTTTTGATTATGCAGTGGCGGAAAAGGAGGAGCATATCCAGGTCATGCGCTTTCATGGACAGTGGAAGGATCTGGGAACATGGAATACCCTGACGGAAGCGATGGAAGATCAGGCTGTCGGGAAAGCTATTTTGAATGAAGCATGTAAAAATGTTCATGTGTTAAATGAACTGGATATTCCGGTTCTTTGTATGGGGTTGGAGGATGTGGTGGTTTCCGCAAGTCCCGAAGGAATTCTTGTCTCGGATAAGGGGCAGTCCAGTTATATCAAGCCATATGTAGAGCAGCTCAATCAGAGGGTTATGTTTGCAGAAAAGTCGTGGGGGAGCTTCCGGGTTCTGGATATTGAGGATGAGAGCATGACGATCAAGGTAACACTGAATCCCGGACAACGTATGAACTATCACAGTCATGAGAGAAGGGATGAAGTCTGGACAATTGTTTCAGGGGAAGGAAGAACAATTGTAGACGGTATGGAACAGCCGGTGACAGCCGGGGATGTGGTGACCATGCAGGCTGGCTGCCGTCATACGATTGTTGCAGATACGGAATTAAAGGTGATAGAGGTGCAGTTAGGTAAGGAGATCAGTGTCCATGACAAACGGAAATTTGAACTCAATGAATAAACCATTTTTGCTGAAACCGGCAGGAAAGGATTATCTTTGGGGCGGAACCCGTTTAAATGACGATTTTTCAAAAGGGATTGCTCTGGAACCTTTAGCTGAGACATGGGAGTGCTCTACACATCCGGATGGTCCCAGTATCGTAGCAAGTGGAAAATATAAGGGGAGACTGCTGAGCCAGGTGCTGAAACAACATCATGAGTATCTTGGAACCCATTCCAAAACGAAGGGAGAACTGCCGATTCTGATTAAGCTGATAGATGCCAGAAAAGATCTATCGGTTCAGGTTCATCCAGATGATGCATATGCTGCAAAATATGAACATGGTTCTTTGGGAAAAACAGAGATGTGGTATGTGTTGGATGCCGCCAAAGATGCACAGCTTATTTATGGTTTTTATCATGATATGGAGAAATCGGTCTTAAAGAAGAGTCTGGAGGATGGAACGGTTGAGAGATTTCTGCAAAAAGTACAGGTGAAAAAAGATGATGTATTTTATATTGAAGCGGGTCGGGTCCATGCAATCGGGGCCGGGACCCTGATTGCAGAGATACAGGAAAGTTCCAATCTCACCTATCGGATGTATGATTATCACCGGGTAGACAAAAATGGCAGAGAAAGGGAGCTTCAGATTGACAAAGCATTGGAGGTTGTTGATTTGCAGGGAAGTGATCAGCCAAGACAGCCGATGCGTGTTTTAAAATATAAAAACGGGTGTGCTTCAGAACTTCTATGCCGATGTAAATATTTTCAGGTGGAGCGTCTGATTCTTAATACAGAGAGCTGCAAAGAACTGGCTGCTTTACAGACAGGTCATACTTCTTTTGAAGTGCTTTTGTGTATCAGCGGATGTGGGGTTTTATTTGAAGCGGGCGGGGAGATGATTAATTTCTTCAAGGGGGACTGTATCTTTATACCGGCAGATTCTGTTCCTTTAAAAATTCATGGAAATGCACAGCTGCTGAAGGTGAGCTGTTAAACAGGGGGTTTGAACATATCATTTGGTATTTCGTAAATTTAGAAACGTTGAAAAAGCTAAGGTTCTGTGATATGCTATATGAGAATAATAAGGCTAAGTTGACACCGTATGGGAGGAGCAACGATGAAATTAACACAGTTATTGGCAAAACTTGATTACGAATGCTTACAGGGCAATATGGATAAGGAAGTGAATGGAGTAGTCTTTGATTCCAGAAAAGTTGTCAGGGACTCTCTTTTTGTTTGTGTACGGGGTGCTGTGGTAGATGGGCATATCTTCGCCGGTGAAGTGGCTGCGAAAGGAGCTTCTGTTATTGTGGCGGAAGAAGCTGTAGAAGTGCCGAAGACCGTTACGGTAGTCCGGGTGGAGGACAGCAGATATGCGCTGGCGCTGTTATCCTGTGCATGGTTTGGTAACCCGGCAGAAAAGCTGAAGACGATTGGAATCACAGGAACAAAAGGAAAGACTACCACAACGTATATGGTGCGGTCGATCCTGGAGAATGCAGGATATAAGGTGGGATTGATCGGAACCATCGAGACGATCATTGGTGATACAGTAATTCCATCAGAGAATACCACACCGGAATCTTATCTGGTACAGGAATATTTTGCAAGGATGGTGGAAGCAGGGTGCGACTGTGTTGTGATGGAGGTATCATCTCAGGCAATGATGCTTCATCGGGTGGCAGGTTTCACCTTTGATTACGGAATCTTTACCAATATTGAGCCGGATCATATCGGACCAAACGAGCACAGCAGTTTTGAGGATTATCTGAGATGCAAGCGCAGGCTGCTTCAACAGTGTAAAATCGGTATTGTAAATCGGGATGATGAGCATTATGAGGAGATGGTGGAAGGGCACACCTGTCAGTTAGAAACTTACGGGTTCCAGGCAGGTGCGGATCTTCGGTCTGTGGATGCACATCTGGTATCCAGACCCGGTTATCTGGGAATTGCTTATACGGTGGATGGATTGCTGCATTTTCCGGTGGAGATTGATATACCGGGAACATTCAGTATCTATAATTCTCTGACCGCTATCGCAATCTGCCGTCATTTCCGTGTATCTGAGGAGAACATTGTAAAGGCATTGAAAAAGGCTAAGGTGAAAGGGCGTGTGGAGATGATAAAAGTCTCTGATGATTTTACGTTGATGATTGATTATGCACACAATGCCATGAGCCTGAAAAGTCTGTTGTCTACTCTGCGGGAATATCAGCCACACAGAATTGTGTGTCTGTTTGGATGCGGCGGCAACCGGGATCGTTCCAGAAGGTTTGAGATGGGTGAAATTTCCGGACAGATGGCGGATCTGACGATTATCACTTCAGACAATCCAAGAAAGGAAGAGCCGCAGGCAATTATTGATGATATCAAAACGGGAATCAGTAAAACGAATGGAACGTATGTGGAAATTGTGGACAGAAAGGAAGCAATTGCTTATGCGATTCATCACGGGGAACCGGGAGACATCATTGTTTTGGCAGGAAAGGGACATGAGGACTATCAGATTATCGGGACCACAAAACATCATATGGATGAGCGGGAACTGATACAGGAAATTCTGGAAGAAGATCGGAGGTAGACAGGCAGGAAGATGGGCAGTTATTATGCCGATGTCATCGTTGATATTACACATGAAAAATTAGACAGAACCTTTCAGTACCGGATTCCGCAGCGGCTTTTGCATCAGGTTTGTGTGGGCAGCCAGGTGGAAATACCCTTTGGCAGCGGCAACCGGCAGATCCGGGGGTATGTGATTGGAACCGGGCAGGAAGCGCGTTATGCCCCCGAGAAAACCAAGGAGATCTTGTCTGTGGATTCCGGTGTGCTTACGGTGGAATCGCGTTTGATTTCTCTGGCTGGATGGATGAAGAAGACTTATGGCTGTACGATGATACAGGCTCTGAAAACCGTAATTCCTATCCGGAAAAAGACAAAGGAGAAAGAAGAGCGTTTTATCCTGTTGGAATTGCCAGAGGAAGAGGCGCTGGAACGGCTTGCGCAGTACGAAGAGAAACACCAGAAGGCAAGAGCAAGAATTCTGCGGGGGCTGATTCAGAATCCCAAAACTCCTTATAGTCAGGGGCTGAAGGAGTGGAAGACTACGGCAGAAGGACTGCGGAGTCTGGAAGAACAGGGGGTTTTGAGCATTGCAAGCCGTATGGTATATCGGAATCCGATCCGGCAGGAGCAAAAGAGGATGGAACCCCTGAAGCTGACAGAGGAGCAAAGGAAGGTTCTGGAAGGAATCCGGCAGGAGTGGAATCAGGAAGAGAGAACCTGTCTGATCAAAGGTGTTACCGGAAGCGGCAAGACGCTGCTGTATATGGAGCTGATGGAGCTGGTTTTGCAGAAAGGAGAACAGGTGATTCTCTTGATTCCGGAAATTGCACTGACTTATCAGAATGTGCAGCGGTTCTACGGTCGTTTTGGAGAACAGGTGACAGTATTAAATTCCAGAATGTCTCAGGCGGAGCGGTTTGATCAGATGGAACGTGCCCGAAAGGGTCAGGTACAGATTGTGATCGGACCACGATCTGCATTATTTACGCCATTTCCGAACCTCGGTCTGATTATTCTGGATGAGGAACATGAGACATCTTATAAAAGTGAAGTCACACCCCGGTATCATGCCCGGGAAACGGCAGTGGAACGTGCCTGGCTGGAGGGGGCACATGTGGTCCTTGGATCAGCGACTCCGTCAGTGGAAGCCTACAGCCGCTGTCATACCGGACAGTATGCATTGTTTTTTCTGAACAGCAGATATCAGGAGGCAAGGCTTCCACAGGTATATTCCGTAGATATGCGGGAAGAATTAAAGATGGGAAACCGTTCCATCTTAAGCCGCAGGCTCCAAAAGGCCATGGAGGAACGACTGGAGAGGGGAGAGCAGTCCATGCTGTTCTTAAACCGCCGTGGATATGCCGGATTTGTTTCCTGCAGATCCTGCGGTCATGTGATGAAGTGTCCCCATTGTGATGTTTCATTGACTGTTCATAATCATGGACGGCTGGTCTGCCATTATTGCGGATATGAGACGGCGGCGGTCAGTAAATGTCCGGAATGCAGATCCCCTTATATCGGTGGATTTCGTGCCGGAACACAGCAGATTGAGCAGATGGTGAAGAAGCGTTTCCCAAACGCAAGGGTGATGCGTATGGATCTGGATACGACCAGGGGAAAAGAGGGGTATCAGAAAATTCTGCAGTCTTTTGGACAGAGGGAGGCAGATATCCTGATTGGAACACAGATGATCGTCAAAGGCCATGATTTTCCGTATGTAACTTTGATGGGAGTACTGGCGGCAGATCTGTCTTTGTATGCCAGTGATTACCGCGCGGCAGAACGGACCTATCAGTTGTTGGTGCAGGCAGTGGGAAGGGCAGGAAGAGGCGGGTTACCCGGGGAAGCTGTTATACAGACGTATCATCCGGAACATTACAGCATTCAGGCAGCGATCAGGCAGGATTATGATGCATTTTATGAAGAAGAGATTACGTACCGGAAACTTCTGGGATATCCGCCGGCAGCAAATCTGATGGCGGTACATGGTTCCTGTCAGGAGGAAGACCTGCTTGGGCAGGCTATGGAGTTTATCCGCAGGTATTTGCTGCGGATCAGAAAGGATGAGGAGATACAGATTATCGGACCGGCTGCGGAGAGCGTGTCTAAGATCAATGATATGTATCGGAGTGTCTTATACATCCGTGACCAGTCTGGGGAGCGTCTGGTGCAGATGCGGGAAAAGCTGGAACGCTATATCGAGATTAACCGGGGATTTGACCCGATTTATATACAGTTTGATTTCAATACTTAACATCAACACATAACATAGGCGATTGCGAAACTCTCCGGGAGTCGGTTTATAGATTCGTGATTACGACTACAGGGGAGTTTCGCAATCGCTTCATACATAACAAAAGAACAGGAGTGAAAGAATATGGCAATCAGAACAATACGTACAGAAGGAGACAGGGTGCTTACAAAAGTGTGCCGCCCGGTGGCAGAGTCGACATCGAAAATCAAACAATTGGTGGAAGATATGTTTGATACTATGTATGAGGCGATGGGCGTAGGTCTGGCGGCGCCTCAGGTAGGAATTCTGAAGAGAATTGTGGTAATTGATACAGATGGAATTCCCTATGTGCTGATCAATCCGGAGATTCTTGAGACTTCCGGAGAACAGACCGGAGATGAAGGATGTTTAAGTATTCCGGGAAAATGCGGTACGGTGACAAGACCGGATTATGTGAAGGTGAAGGCATATGATGCAGATATGCAGCCTTTTGAACTGGAAGGCACAGGATTGCTTGCCCGGGCAATCTGTCATGAATGTGAACATCTGGACGGAATTCTTTACACGGTTCACGTGCAGGGTGAATTAAGGGATAACACCATAATGGAAGAAGAGGATGAGTAAGTATGCGGGTAGTATTTATGGGAACGCCGGATTTTTCGGTGGGAACATTGGAAGCGATTATTGCGGCTGGTCATGAGGTAGCAGGTGTTGTGACCCAGCCGGATAAGCCGAAGGGAAGGGGAAAGGCAATGCAGGCCACCCCTGTGAAGGAGGCGGCTCTGGCACATCAGATTCCGGTTTATCAGCCTGCCAGGGTACGGGATCCTGAATTTGTGGAGATTTTGAAAGCGTTGCATCCGGAGGTGATTGTCGTGGTGGCGTTTGGCCAGATTATTCCAAAGAGTATTCTGGAACTTCCACGTTTCGGGTGTATCAATGTTCATGCTTCACTGCTTCCGAAGTATCGTGGTGCGGCACCGATTCAGTGGGCAGTCATTGATGGTGAGCAGGAGAGTGGTGTGACGATTATGTATATGGATACCGGTCTGGATACGGGAGATATGCTTGCAAAGACGGTTGTGCCGTTGGAACCTGAGGAGACCGGCGGGAGTTTGTTTGAGAAGTTAAGTGAAGCAGGGGCAAAGTTGCTGGTCGAGACATTACCGAGATTGGAATGCGGTGATATTTCACCGGAAAAGCAGCCAAAAGACAGTCCCAATGCGTATGCCCGGATGATTACGAAGGCGGATGGCAGGATTGACTGGACGAAAGATGCGGCAGCGATAGAGAGGCTTGTGCGGGGATTGAATCCGTGGCCCAGTGCATATTCCTGTCTGGACGGTAAGACGCTGAAAATCTGGCAGGCGGTTGTCTGTGAGGAAGAAAGCTCTCTGGAACCGGGTACGGTAGTACGTACGGATAAAAAAGCAATTTATGTACAGACAGGGAAGGGAATCCTGAAGTTGGAAGAGATACAGCTTGAGGGTAAGAAGCGTATGTGCTGTGATGCGTTTTTGCGTGGTTTTGAAGTTTCGGCAGGCATAAAATTACAATGAGCAAGGAGTAGATGCATATGATGTTAGCTTCCATACAGAGAGGATTATACTACATGCGTGGTTTTTACAGGCTTGACTGGACGTATCTGTTAATTATACTGGCAGCACTTCTTTCCATGGTGGTTTCTGCCCGGATGAATGCAACATTTTCAAAGTACAGCCGTGTGCGTGCGGCAAGTGGTATGACGGGGGCACAGGCGGCACAGAGAATCCTGCAGTCGGCAGGTATCTATGATGTGCAAATTGAGCGGGTCAGTGGGAGGCTGACGGACCATTATGATCCGGCACACAAGGTGCTGCGGTTATCGGAAGCAGTCTATGGAAGTAATTCCGTGGCTGCAATTGGAGTAGCTGCCCATGAATGCGGGCATGCGGTACAACATGCCCAGAATTATACGCCGTTGTCTGTACGTTCCGCGATTGTTCCTGTGGCAAACATCGGGTCGCAGTTATCCTGGCCATTGTTTTTTGCAGGACTGATTTTTTCTGTGCGGCCGCTCCTGACGATAGGTATCGTATTGTTCTGCGGAGCGCTGGTCTTTCAGATCGTTACACTTCCGGTAGAATTTAATGCATCCAGCCGTGCGCTTGTAATGTTGGAGCACACAGGGATTCTGGGAAGCAATGAGGTGAAGAGTACCAGGAAAGTCTTAAGGGCGGCAGCGATGACGTATGTTGCAGCAGTGGTCGGATCGTTGCTGCAGCTGCTGCGGCTGCTGATACTCTCGGGGGCATTTCGGGGGAGACGGGATGATTAGAAGCGTGGCGGAACGGACGGAAAAGCGGGCGGTCTGAGGGTCTGCCTGCAGGTTCGCTTGCTTCTGCGCTTCTCCTCAGCCAGAGCATGTTGTAAAAATCATTGCACCAATCTGTACGTCCCAATTTGCGCCCTGGCGATGTTCGATTTAGTCAACGTAGCACCGCTACGTCTCCCAAATCGAACATCGTCAGAACACAAATTGGAACGCACATCTTGGTACAAGCATTTTTTCAACCTGCTCACTTACGTTCTCACTAAGCTCATCGCCAAGGGGCTCATGCTTAAGTGTTCACAGTAAGTGGATCTTCGGACGCGCTCCGAAGTCAGCGCGAACCTTGCAGGCAGACCCTCAGACCGTCCGCTTTTCCTGACTTCTACGTCGGTTCGTTTCCTTTTAGAATTTTAGAGACGAATCATTTATTCTATAAAAATGATTCGTTTCTTTTGGCAATGTTGTAGAGGGGAGAGAGGCGGATAAGGGGGGCGAAGTGGGAATTGGAGATGGAGTAAAGGAATAGAGGTTGTATGGAGATTAATGTTAGAGAGTTAATTTTGGATATTTTGTTGAGGATTGAGAGGGATGGGGAGCTTAGTCATATTGCGGTGGGGAGTGTGCTGGAGAAGTATCAGTTTCTGCCTAAGAGTGACAGGGCTTTTATTACCAGGGTTTGTGAGGGAACGGTGGAGTATCGGCTGCAGCTGGATTATATCATTGACTGCATCTCCAGTGTGAAGGTGAAGAAGATGAAACCGGTGATCCGGGAAATTCTGAGGTTTTCGGTTTATCAGTTGAAGTATATGGACAGTGTTCCGGATCGGGCGGTGGTTGATGAGACTGTGAAACTGGCGCAGAAAAGGGGATTTCGGAATCTGAAGAACTTTGTCAATGGGGTGCTGCGGAATGTGGCGCGTAAGCTGCCTGAAATTGCGTATCCGGATCCTGAAGCGGACAGGGTAAAATATCTGTCAGTTCGGTATTCGATGCCGGAGAGTCTGGTGGTGCAGTGGAGTGAAGAATTCGGAGAGGAAATTTGTGAGGAGATGTTGAAATCTTTTCTGAAACCGAAGGTTACAACAGTACGGATGTGCAGGACGGGGCATGACGTAAAGCAGACGATTCAGAAGCTTGAGGATGCGGGGGTTGAAGTAGAGAAGGCACCGTATGCGGAGGATGGGTATGTGCTCCGCGGATTTGATTATCTCAATGGTCTGGAAGTGTTCCGGGAAGGAGGGTTTCAGGTTCAGGATGTCAGTTCCATGTTGGTTGCACAGGCTGCTGACCCGAAGCCCCAGAGTCTGGTGATTGATCTTTGTGCGGCACCGGGAGGCAAGAGTCTGCATGTGGCAGACCGGATGGATGGTCAGGGAATGGTGGAAGCCAGAGATGTGACAGAATATAAGGTGAATCTGATCCGGGAGAATGTCGAGCGGCTGGGGCTTAAGAATGTGAAAGAGATGTGCCTGGATGCTGCTGTGATGCGTAAAGAGGATCAGAAGCGAGCGGATCTGGTGCTTGCGGATGTTCCGTGTTCCGGCTATGGTGTGATTGGGAAAAAGCCTGAGATCAAATATGGAGCAGACAGAGAAAAGCAGCAGGAGCTTGTGACATTGCAGAGGAACATACTGGAGAATGCGGTTGCATGTCTGAAAGAGGGCGGTGTTTTGATCTATAGTACATGTACGATAGGAAAAACAGAAAATCAGGAGAATGTGCAATGGCTTGCCGAACATTTTCCTGTGAAATTGGAGTCTCTGAATCCGTATCTTTGTGAGGAGCTGCATTCGGAAACTACGGAAAAAGGATATCTGCAGCTGCTTCCGGGAGTACATAAATGTGATGGATTTTTCCTGGCCAGGCTGAGGAAGATATAGTCTGTGAGCAGGAGTTCTGTATAGAAGGAAAAAGAAAGAAGTAAATTATGATTGATAAAAGAGAATTGTCTCTGGATCTGCGCTCCATGTATCCGAAGGAATTGCAGCGGGTGATGGCAGAATTGGGGGAAAAGCCTTTTAAGGCAAAGCAGTTGTTTGAATGGCTGCATCAAAAAGGGGCAAAGTCATATGAAGAGATGACAAATTTGTCTAAGGGACTGCGGGAAAAGCTTTCGGCGGAGTATCCTCTTGAGAACCTTGAAGTTTTGGAAGTGCAGGAGTCAAAGCTGGATGGTACAAAGAAATTTTTATTCCGGCTTTCGGATGGAAATGTGATTGAGAGTGTGTGGATGAAGTATCATCACGGAAACTCGGTCTGTATTTCTTCACAGGTGGGCTGCAGGATGGGCTGCAAGTTCTGTGCATCCACTATCGGGGGTCTGGTACGGTGTCTGCGGGCATCAGAGATGTTGGAACAGATTTATAAGATTACGGAAATCACAGGAGAGCGGGTATCTAATGTGGTTGTCATGGGAACCGGCGAACCTCTGGACAATTACGAGAACCTTCTGAGGTTTATCAGAATGATAAGTGATGAAAAGGGAATAAACTTAAGTCAGAGGAACATTACCGTATCTACCTGCGGCATCGTGCCCGCAATGTATAAGCTGGCAGAGGAAAAACTGCAGATTACGCTGGCCCTTTCTCTGCATGCCCCAAATGATGAGAAACGGAAAGAGCTGATGCCGATTGCGTATCAGTACACGATGAAAGAGGTACTGAATGCCTGCAGAAATTATTTTGCCAAAACAGGGCGCAGAATCACCTTTGAATATTCTTTGGTAGGAGGAAAAAATGACAGTGAGGAGGATGCAAAACAGCTGTCTGCGCAGATCCGTGATATGAATTGTCACGTAAATCTGATCCCGGTAAATCCGATCAAAGAGCGTGATTATATAAAATCTGACAAAAAAGTTATAGAGAATTTCAAAAATAAACTTGAAAAATACGGAATAAATGTTACTATTAGAAGGGAAATGGGCAGTGATATCGACGGTGCCTGTGGACAATTACGTCGAAAATATATCGATAAAACCGAATAGGAGAGGAAGACATGAAGGTATTTGCGGAAACAGACATCGGCCGGAGACGGAAGATGAACCAGGACTTTGTGTATGCTTCAGAACAGCCGGTGGGCAATCTTCCGAACCTGTTTGTTGTAGCTGACGGCATGGGCGGTCACAACGCAGGAGATTTTGCCTCACGGTTTGGCGTATCGATTCTGGTGGAGACGGTGATGAAAGACACCAACTTCAATCCGGTGAAGATTATGCGCCATGGCCTGGAAGCAGCCAACACTCTGGTGTTGGAACAGGCAAGAAAAGATGCCACGATGGCTGGCATGGGAACTACCATGGTTGCCGTCACGATTGTAGGAAATTATGCCTACATAGCGAATGTGGGTGACAGTCGCCTGTACCTTGCGACAGACAGATTGGAGCAGGTGACAAGGGATCATTCATTGATTGCGGAGATGGTAAGAATCGGGGAGCTTACTCCGGAGGAAGCAAGAAATCATCCGGATAAGAATATTATTACAAGGGCGATCGGCACAGCGGAAGAAGTGAAGATTGACTTCTTTGATGTGAAGCTGGAGCCCGGAAATCAGATTGTGATGTGTTCGGACGGGCTGACCAATATGGTTACGGATGAAGAAATCTATGAGACCGTCCAGATTCAGGAGGGGAATAAGGCACAGCGTCTGATTGATATGGCAAATGCAAATGGCGGTAAAGATAACATCACAGTTATCATCGTCGAACCATTTACAAACGAGGTGAGAGAATGTTAAAAGAGGGAACAGTCGTAGGACAAAGATATGAGATTATCAGCCGTGTCGGCGGCGGCGGAATGGCTGATGTCTACAAGGCAAAAGATCACAAACTGAACCGTATGGTAGCAGTAAAGGTTATGAAGGCAGAGTTCAAAGAAGATCCCACATTCATAACCAAATTCAGAAAAGAAGCCCAGGCGGCAGCCGGGCTGTCGCATCCGAACATTGTTAATGTATACGATGTAGGAGATGACAACGGTTTGTATTATATCGTTATGGAACTGGTAGAAGGCATTACGCTGAAGGATTATATTACCAGAAAGGGTAAGCTGAGTGTCAAGGAATCTACCAGTATTGCGATTCAGGTTTCTCTGGGACTGCAGGCAGCCCATAACCGGGGAATTATTCACCGGGATGTGAAACCGCAGAATATTATTATTTCCACAGATGGTAAAGTAAAGCTTTCCGATTTTGGTATTGCAAAAGCTACAAACTCCAATACGATTACTTCGAATGTCATGGGTTCCGTACATTACAGTTCTCCGGAGCAGGTGAGGGGCGGATTCAGTGATGCAAAAAGTGATATCTATTCATTGGGTGTGACGTTGTATGAGATGGTTACCGGAAAGGTTCCGTTTGACGGAGAGACGAGTGTTGCGATTGCCATCAAGCATCTGCAGGAAGAGATTGAAGCTCCGTCCAGATATACACCGACCCTTCCCTATGCTCTGGAACAGATTATTCTGAAATGTACGCAGAAGAGTCCGGACCGCAGATATAGTGATATGGCAGGAGTGATTGAGGATTTGAAACATTCTCTGATCGATCCCCAGGGAAATTTTGTAGTCATGACACCGCTCAGTGCCCATGCCCAGACCGTTATCATGTCTCCGGGCGAGATGGAAAGTATCCGCAATACTGCCGTAAAAGAGCAGAATACCATACAACAGAGTTATATGGATGAGGATGACGAGGAAGAAGATTACGAAGAAGACACGGATGAGGATGATGAGGATGATTACGACGAATACGATGATTATGACGATGAGGATGACGAGAGTTCAGGATTAGAGAAGGCCATCACGATCGGAGGATTTATCATCGGTGCGATCATTATTGTAATTTTGATTTATTTTATTGCCAGGGCGGCTGGATTGGTAAAAGGTCTGGGAGGAGCAAAGGATAACTCAAATTCAGTCAGCATCTCTTCGGAAAGTGATGAGAAAGAGGAAGATCCGGATGCCGGCAAAGTTGCAGTTCCTGATCTGACGAATAAGACCAGAGAAGAGGCGGAAAGCCTTCTGAATCAGCTTGAATTGGGAGCAAAATACGATGGTGAAGAAGCATCTGATACAGTAGCGGCCGGATTGGTATGCTATCAGAGCGTTCAGGCCAGTGAGAAGGTTGAGAAAGGAACCATGATTTTGTTCAAACTGAGCTCCGGTGCAGGGGAAGTGACAATTCCGGGTGAAGTGATCGGTATGAGCCAGCAGGATGCTACAGTTACTCTGGTTGGTTTAGGATTCAAGGTTTCTGATAATGTGGTAAGACAAAATGATGATAATGTTCCCATCGGAAATGTCATCTCTGTAAGTCCTGATGCAGGAACGAATGCAGCACCGGGAACAGAAATTACCCTGACGATCAGCACCGGTCCGCAGCAATCACAGGAAAATGAAAAAGTGAATGTTCCCAGTTATATCGGTCTGACACAGGAAGATGCTACCTCAAGTCTGGAGAAGAAGGGGCTGAAAGTTGAGATTGCCTACAGTACCAGCGGCGCATATAATAAAGGTGACGTCATCAAACAGAACCCTGTCGGCGGTTCAGAAGTACCAAAGGGTTCAACGGTTGTTTTGACCATTAATGATCCGGACAAGGCTGCTTCCGGGGAAGATAATCAGACAGCAGGAACCGGGGCAAAGTGGGTATGCAGAAAGGAACTGCAGGAGCCGAGTAATTATAATGGCGGCAGTGTGGAAATTGTACTGATTCAGCAGGTGAACGGTGAGACAGTGACAACATCTGTTTATTCCGGTACGAATCCGTGGGCAAATGGTCCATATACGCCGACAATTGAAGGTGCAAGCGGAGTGTCTACGGGAACGATTCAGATGACCGAAAATGGCGGCGGAACATGGAAATGGGATGCACCGTTTTCAGAAAGTTAATCTATGACAGGAAAAATTATAAAAGGGATAGCAGGATTCTACTATGTATTGGTAGAATCCGCTGTTTATGAATGTAAGGCAAAAGGAATATTCCGAAAAGAGAAAAAAAAGCCTATGGTAGGGGATCAGGTGGAGATCGAAGTTCTGGATCAGGAAACGATGACAGGAAATCTGATCTCCATTTTGCCAAGAAAAAATGAATTGATTCGTCCGGCTGTGGCAAATGTGGATCAGGCAATGGTAATTTTTGCAATGGAGAGTCCAAAGCCGAACATTGCACTTTTGGATCGCTTTCTGCTGATGATGGAATGGCAGCAGGTAGAAACAAGAATCTGTTTCAACAAAAAAGATCTGGCAGAGCGGGGGGAAGCAGAGCGATTAAGTGAAATCTACCGGGGATGTGGGTATCAGGTGTTAATGTGCAGTGCTGCCCAGGGAGACGGAGTGGAAGAAATCAAAGCGATATTGAAAGGAAAGACTACGGTTGTGGCGGGACCTTCGGGTGTCGGGAAGTCATCTTTGACGAATCTGATGCAGGAGAATGTTCTGATGGAAACCGGAGAAATCAGCCAGAAGCTGAAACGGGGAAAGCATACGACCAGGCATTCTCAGGTGATTGCGGTCAACGAAGAAACATTTTTGATGGATACCCCGGGATTCAGTTCTCTGGATACCGTTGATATTCCGAAAGAGGAGCTGCGTTTTTATTTTCCTGAATTGGGGGCGTATGAAGGGAAATGCCGGTTCAATGGCTGCCACCATATAAACGAACCGGACTGCGCAGTAAAGGAAGCTGTGGAGGCTGGGGTAATCAGTCGTTCACGTTACGAAAACTATATGATGTTTTATCATGAGCTTAAAGAAAAGGAAAAGAGGAGATATTGATGAAGTATCAGCTATCCCCGTCGATTCTTGCGGCGGATTTTAACAGACTTGGGGAACAAATCAACGAGGTGGAGAAAGCCGGATGTGAATGGCTTCATATTGATGTAATGGATGGGATGTTCGTACCGTGTATTTCTCTTGGAATGCCGGTGATTGAATCTATACGGAAAGAGAGCAGTCTGTTTTTTGATGTACATCTGATGGTGGAAGATCCGGAACGATATGTGCCGGAAATTGTCAAAAACGGAGCAGATATGGTTACCGTACATGTGGAAGCCTGCCCACATCTTGACCGGACACTGGAAGTCATTCGTGAATGCGGGGCGAAGGCTGGAGTTGTATTGAATCCGGAAACCTCTCTGTGTACATTGGACTATGTGATGGACAAGGTGGATATGGTTCTTTTAATGACGGTAAATCCAGGGTTTGGCGGTCAGACATATATTGAGTCTTCAACCAGAAAAATCCGGAACTTACGGAAGATGATAGAGGAGCTTGGCAAGCCTGTGGATATTGAAGTGGATGGAGGAATTAATTTGTCTACGATTGACACTGTTTTGGAAGCCGGGGCCAATATCCTTGTAGCGGGATCTGCCGTGTTCAAGGGAAATATCGGTGAAAATATCAGCGGGTTGGAAGAACGAATTTCAAAATGGCGGTAGCGTGGTGAATAGGTGATTGCGAAACTTTCCGGAAGTTAGTTTAGAATTCGTTCTCACTCCGACATCCGTACAAAATATAGAAAAATGTTCGCTTTCGTTGTACATTTTTCTATATTTTGTTCGTCTGTAGTCGCAATCACGAATCTCTAAACCGATTTCCGGAGAGTTTCGCAATTGTTTATGTGGTGAAGATAGAAAGGAGTGAGGTTCCGGGAAGTGCCTTGCTCTTTTTTGATGTGGCGGAAGCCGAAGGGAAAGTTTTAATCGAGAATGGAGAGAAGAGAGATGGTTGCAGTTTTGATTAGCGGAGGTGCCATTGAGGAGGAATTTGCTGTTGGTTTTTTGGATAAGTGCAAAGCGGACCAGATTATAGCGGTGGATCGGGGGTTAACATTTTGTAAGCGATATGGAATCCGGCCGAATTGTATCGTAGGGGATTTTGACAGCCTGCCGGGAGGGATTTTAGAAGAATACGAGAAAGATACAGATATTATGATCAAGCGGTTGATACCGGAAAAGGATGATTCGGATTCGGAGTGTGCGATGCATCTGGCAATGGATATGGGGGCAGAGATCATTTATCTGTTAGGAGGCGTGGGAACACGGTTGGATCATGTAATGGCAAATCTTCAGCTACTGGCATATGCGCGTGTCCGGGGAGTTAAAATGTATATGGCAGATGCACATAATCTGATTACAGTCCTTGATGGAACAACTGTATTGAAGAGGGAAAACCAGTTTGGGGATTATGTTTCCTTTTTTTCTCTTGGAGATGAGGTCACAGATGTAACACTTCGTGGATTCCGGTATCCGCTTACGGATTATCGTCTTACAAATACTTCCTGTGGTCTGACTGTAAGCAATGAAATTGCAGAGGAGGAAGCAACGGTAAGTTTTTCGGAGGGGCTGCTTGTGATGATACAGTCGAAGGATTGAAAAATGAAAAACATATATGACATTTCGAGAGAGTTTTCTCTGGATTTTATAAAAATTCTAATATGAGCGGATAATTGTGTTGTAGCCATAAGAAAAAACATAGCCCCTCTGAGAACAGAAGGGCTAAAATTATTCCATATCCATTTGCGATAACTGATGTAATTGATCACACTTTGCATAGATTACGGCAGTAATTTGAACTTTCAAATTATCTTCATCTATCCAGAAATATACAAGGAAATTTTTTATTGGTAAACGGTGTATTCTGTTCGTGTGCCATGGCTCTTCATTAAGCAGGGTGACACGTTGAGGAAAGTGTGCAAGTGATGCAAAAGAATCTTCCAGTGTATCCAGTAGATGAAGGGCAGCATCGGGAGCTTTTAGCTCATGGGCTATATAATGTATGATTTCCTGTATTTGTTTTTCTGCTTGAGATGTGATTTTCACGTTATAAGTTTCACACATTATCGTAACTCCCGTCTTAGATCTGCAAATACATCACTAACAGGACGTGATTGGTCAGCTTTGGCTTGTGATAATCCTGCTTGCATTATGGAGCTAAATTCTTCTGTGGTCATAGTATCACGTGCAGGAGGTTCTTTAGGTAATGACAGTGAAAAAGGAATGCTTTTTGTAAGGATGATTTGTTTATATAATGCATTGATAACGACAGAAGCGGGAAGACCAAGTTCGGACATAATGGTTTCTGCCTTTTCTTTTGTTTCTGGTTCAACGCGAGCGAGTACGTTTGCACTTTTTGTAGCCATGATTATACCACCTTTCTTATTTTTAATATTATTATATACTGTTGTATAACTATTAGCAATACGAAAGTAAAAAATGTTAGCTATTATGGAATGATTCAAGCAGAAAATTTGATTTGATTATTCCAAAATGCCAGATGATATGATATAATGTTAGCTTGTATCAAACTCTTTTTGTTGGAAACAGCAGAAAGGAGTTTGATTTATGGGTAAAGAGTTAAAATGTAAAGAACTCGGCGTAGGTATTTGCCAGAGAAAGTTTAATAGGAACCAGATTGATTGAAGATAAGCATGAGGCTGATGAAATCATTAATACGGTTTTAAATTTAATAGAATCTTCATATGCAAATATACATAAGTGATGATGGAAAGGAGGTTCGTTATGAAGGGTAATTTTGAGATTTTAAAACTAAATAATGAGCCATATGATTTCCTTATTATTGCGACATCTTATGAAAATCCGCTAAGTTCTATTAAGGAAATAGGAGAAGAAATACAGGTACAGAAAGCAAATTTACTTTTTGATTTGACATTGATAAATGGGACAAATAAAAACAGATATATCAAGTGCGAATATGACGCTGACACAAATCAATTGCCGATATGTTCAATAGTGGAAGGCATAGACGATGATATAAAGAAAGTCAGTCAAAGTTATTTTTCTGAGAATGAAGAAGTAGTTAAAAAAGTGTAATTTCAAATTCATTAAAGTATTTGTTGAAATCGGGTATGGTTTAATAGTGAAGGTGTGGGAAAAGTCTGATATTTTCAGAGAATCTGTATGTTCACACGACAGAAGATGAAAAACATAAAGAAATCGAAAAAATTGCGGCGTCTCTCAAGGTAGTTTAGAAAAATTGGTACGTAAATTGGTACGTAACCAAAACCTTGAAAGGCGAAAACCCTATAAAATATAAGAAAAACCAAAGGAGATTAAGATAAAATGAAATTAGGAATCGTAGGTTTACCAAATGTGGGAAAAAGTACCTTATTTAATTCATTGACGAAGGCGGGGGCTGAGTCTGCCAATTATCCGTTTTGTACCATTGATCCGAATGTTGGAATTGTCCCGGTACCGGATCAGAGGATTAAATTACTGGGAGACTTTTACAGTTCTAAAAAGGTAACACCGGCAGTTGTGGAATTTGTAGATATTGCAGGTCTTGTAAAGGGAGCCTCCAAGGGAGAAGGGTTGGGCAATCAGTTCCTGGCTAATATCCGGGAAGTGGATGCTATCGTACATGTGGTTCGTTGTTTTGAAGATGCCAATGTGGTTCATGTTGACGGCAGCATTGATCCTCTTCGTGATATTGAGACGATTGATTTGGAGTTGATTTTCTCAGATCTTGAGATTCTGGAGAGAAGAATTGCCAAGACGACCAAAACAGCACGTATGGATAAGACAGCGGCAAGGGAATTGGAGTTGTTGAATCGTCTGAAAGTACATCTGGAAGATGGCAAGGATGCTATTTTATTTGAGACGGAGAATGAGGATGAAGAAGCCTGGATGTCAGAATATAATCTGTTGACAAATAAACCTGTGATTTATGCGGCAAATGTCAGTGAGGATGATCTGGCGGACGACGGTGCATCCAATGAATATGTGCAGAAGGTACGTACATATGCTGCGGAACATCAAAGTGAGGTGTTTGTAATCTGTGCTGAAATTGAGGCAGAGATTTCCGAACTGGATGATGACGAGAAGCAGGAATTTCTGGAGGATCTGGGTCTGACGGAATCCGGCTTGGATAAATTAATTGAAGCAAGTTACCGGACGCTGGGACTTATGAGTTTTTTGACTGCGGGAGAAGATGAAACCCGTGCATGGACAATCAAAATGGGGACCAGGGCACCTCAGGCAGCCGGAAAGATCCACACAGATTTTGAGAGAGGATTTATCAAAGCGGAGGTAGTCAATTATCAGGACTTGTTAGACTGCGGTTCCTACAGCGGAGCGAGAGAGAAAGGGCTTGTTCGGATGGAGGGCAAAGATTACATTGTAAAAGACGGTGATGTGATTCTTTTCCGATTTAATGTATAAACGCTGTTCTTTTTGTTAAGTGATAAAAGCATTGTTTTTGTAAAGGAAATTTGGAGTTCGTGGCCAGATTTTCTTTGCAGGAGCAATGCTTTTTTTGTTATTCCGGTTTTGAAGTTGTGAAATCTTGAAAAATGCCTTGCTTTTTTTATAGATTTGGGATAGAATAGACCCATAAGTGGTACAAAGTGGTGAAAAGTGGTGCGAAATGGAGGGAATGTGGCAGTGATCTCCAGGACGTACTATAAAGTGGAAGAGGGGAGACTTCCGCTTTAGCAAAAGAGGGAAATTGCTTATGTTCATGGGAGAGTATAGTCATACAATTGACCCGAAGGGGAGACTGATCATACCATCGAAGTTTCGTGAGCAGCTTGGGGACGAGTTTGTGTTGACGAAAGGCTTGGATGGTTGTCTTTCTATCTATCCGATGAACGAATGGGAAAAATTCGAAGAGCAATTAAGAAGCTTACCACTTACGAACAAAAATGCCAGAACCTTTTCACGTTTCTTTGTTGCCGGAGCAACATCCTGTGAATTGGACAAGCAGGGGAGAATTCTCGTACCGGGAACACTGCGGGAATTTGCTGGTCTGGAAAAGGATGTCGTATTGACCGGTAACATTAACAGAATAGAAATCTGGAGTAAACAGAAGTGGAGCGAGAACAGCAATTACGATGATATGGATGCTATAGCAGAAGGTCTGCAGGATCTGGGAATTACCATCTAAAATGTGACGCTTCGCGCACAGGAGATGGATCGTGATGGAGTTTAAACACAAATCTGTATTACTGGAAGAAACGATTGAGAATCTGAATATCAAACCGGATGGGATTTACGTAGACGGCACTGTGGGAGGCGGCGGACACGCCCTGGAGGTTTGCAGAAGATTGTCGGACAAAGGAAGATTTATCGGATTTGATCAGGATGCGGATGCCATACAGGCTGCTGGGGAGCGGCTTGCAGGTTATGCGGATCAGGTCACGATAATTCGAAGTAACTATTGCCGCATGGCAGAAGAACTGAAAAAAAGAGGAATATCATCTGTGGATGGTATTTTACTGGATCTGGGGGTTTCCTCCTACCAGTTGGATAATGCCGAGAGAGGATTTACGTATCGGGAAGATGCGCCGCTGGACATGCGTATGGACCAAAGGCAGGAGCGTACTGCGGCTGATATTGTGAATGGATATTCGGAGAAAGAGCTGTATCGGATCATCCGTGATTATGGCGAAGAACAATTTGCAAAGAACATTGCAAAGCACATCTGTCTGGCCAGGCAGGAAGCACCGATTAAGACAACCGGGGAACTGATTGAGATTATTAAACGTGCAATACCTGCTAAAATTCGTGCAGTCGGAGGACATCCGGCGAAGAAGACGTTTCAGGCAATTCGGATTGAATTAAATCGGGAATTGGATGTGTTACGGGATTCTCTGGACGGAATGGCAGAATTGTTGAACGAGGAAGGCAGGTTGTGTGTAATTACCTTTCATTCTTTGGAGGACAGAATTGTGAAAACGATTTTTCGGAGAAATGAAAACCCATGTACTTGTCCGCCGGATTTTCCGGTTTGTGTGTGTGGGAAAAAGTCAAAAGGAATTGTAATTACACGAAAACCCATTGTACCATCAAGAGAAGAAATAGAGGCAAATAAACGGTCAAAAAGTTCAAAACTACGGGTTTTTGAACGAAGAATGTGATTGCCGGCAGCAGGAGTTGAGAAGATATGGCAAAGAAAGCAATTAGAAGGGTAAATTCAAGAGCGGATCGTTATTTAGAAGATACTTATGAGGATGGAAGTGCGGTACGGAAACTTTCGGAACTTCCCAGAGAAGAGGAAAGTGTGGAACTTCCACAACGAAAAGTCAGCAGACAGACGCACAGGAATCGCCAGCGTGCAACGCAGATGAGCAGAGGATATGTGTTCTTTCTGGCGGCTGTATGTGTCGCAACCGTACTTGTATGTGTGAATTTTCTGCAGTTAAAAGTGCAGTTGACCACACAGAACGAGGCGATCGTGGCGGCAGAAAGCAAACTCAGCAAATTAAAAGCAGACAATGATGCTTATTATAATACAGTGATGGCATCCGTCAGCATGGATACTGTCAAAGAAGCAGCACTGAACCGTCTGGGACTGAAGTATCCGGATGAATCTCAGGTTCGGTACTATGATACGAAAGGAAACAGTTACGTACGGCAGTACGCGGAAGTTCCGGATGTAAAATAAGAAAGGACGCAAATTGAGCAGAAGAAGAACAGGCAGGCGTCGTCAGAATACGATTACAAAAAGGAAAATAAACGGCAAGATAAGTAAAAAGCTGGTAGGACTATTTATCATAGTCGTGCTGGCTTTAGTAGGTTTAGCCCTCAGGATTACTTATATCAATGCCACTGACGGCGAGCAATATAAACGGCAGGTGCTTAGTCAGACACAGCAGCAGTACGACAGCCGGGTGATTCCTTTTAAGAGGGGAGATATCCTGGATAGAAATGGAAATATTCTTGCTACCAGTGAGAAGGTTTACAATGTGATTCTGGACTGCAAGGTGGTAAATGATAAGAAAAAAATCAAAGGTGAAGAAAAGCAGCTTTATCTGGAACCGACAGTTGATGCTCTGGTGGAGATACTTGGGCTTGATGAAACGGATATCCGGGCACGTCTGGAAGGAGAAGAAACAAAAGACAGCCAGTATCAGATTCTGAAAAAGCAGTTGTCGATTACCGACAAGAAAAAATTTGAAGAATACCTGGATGTGGAGAGCAAAGAAAATGAGGGTCTGAGTAAGGAGGAACGAACCAAAAGACAACGGGTGAAGGGTGTCTGGTTTGAGGAGGATTATCTCAGAATTTATCCGATGAATTCACTGGCTTGTGATCTGATTGGTTTTACTTATACCGGAAACACCGCGGACTGGGGGATTGAGGGCTATTATTCCAGCGTTCTGAACGGAGTGAACGGGCGGCAGTTCGGATATTTTAACTCAGATGCCGATGTGGAACAGACGATTATAGATCCGGTGGATGGTAAGAATGTGATTTCAACAATCGATACGAATATTCAGCAGATTATCCGTAATGCGATCGAAACCTATCAGGCCGAGATGAGTAATGGTCCAAACGGTACCAGATCAGCGAAGACAGTGGCTGTTATTGCAATGAATCCTAACAATGGTGAGATTTTGGGTATGGACTCTTCCGACTGGTACGATCTGAATAATCCAAGAGATCTGACGCTGTTTTATACTCAGGAAGAAATTGATGCTATGGACAATCAGGCTCAGCTTAACGCATTATTTGAGATCTGGAGAAATTACTGTATTTCCGATTCCTTTGAGCCTGGTTCCACATTTAAACCAGTCACAGTGGCTTCAGCTCTGGAGTGCGGTGCAGTTACGGAAGGTGATACGTATTATTGCAGAGGTTCAAAAAACGTGGCGGACCGCCAGATCAAATGTGCTGTTTATCCGGATGCCCATGGTGAAGAGACGCTTAGCGACAGTCTGAAACATTCGTGTAATGTGGCTATGATGGATATTGTATCCGAGATGGGTCCGGAGGAGTTTCATCGTTATCAGGGTCTTTTTAATTTCGGAAGTTATACGGGAATTGACCTTCCAGGTGAGAGTACAGGCGTTATTCACAGCCTGGACAGGCTCGGCACTACGGAACTTGCAACCACATCATTTGGACAGGGCTTTAACTGCACGATGATTCAGGAAATCGCAGCATTTTCTGCAGTGATTAACGGCGGTATTTACTATAAGCCTCATGTTGCCAATGCGATTACTGACAGCAGCGGCGCTCTTGTGGAACGTATCGAACCGGTAGAAGTGCGTCAGGTAATTTCCAGGGAAGTCAGCAATGAAGTTCGTGAATATTTGGGAACGGTTATGGAGTCTGACGGAACCGGTGCCCGTGCGAACGTAGCTGGTTACAGTATGGGCGGAAAAACAGGTACGGCACAGAAATACCCACGGGGCAATGGGAAGTATCTGGTATCTTTTATTGGATTTGCTCCGCTTGAGAATCCGCAGGTAGTTGTTTATGTCATTGTGGATGAACCAAATGCGGAGGATCAGGCATCCAGTAGTTATGCTCAGGGAATCTATAAAAATATCATGTCAGAGTTGATGCCGTACATGAATATTTTCCCAACAGATCCGTCGGCTGTAGAGCAGGTACCTGGGAATTCTGTACAGGACGGAATTGCGGATGAGAATGTTCCGAATCCTCCGGAGGATGAATCCCAGGAGAGAGGGGATGCAGTTGAGGGGAAAGCGAATGATCTCCTGAGCGATGGCATTTCCAATTCTGACGCATCAATTACAAACGAATAGAAGAAAAAGGAATAACCCCATAGATAAGACCATATAGATTATTAATGTATTACATTTGGCTTTTGGCCGCAGGTATGGCATCTATGGGGTGTTTTTATGCGAAAAAATAAAACATATAATAAAAAAAAGGTGGTAGTGATTTTCTTTTTCTGTGCAGTTCTTCTGTTGGGACTGGTTGGACGTCTGGTTTATCTGATGGTTTTCCGATCGGATTACTATTCAGAAAAAGCAGATGATCTTCATGAACGGGAGAGGGACATCAAAGCTGCGAGAGGAAAGATTCTGGATACCAATGGACTCGTACTGGCAGCAAATAAAACAGTCTGCACCATATCAGTGATTCACAGTCAGATTCAGGACTCTGAGGCGGTGATCCGTATGTTGGTTCAGGAGCTTGGAATTACGGAAGAGGAAGCCAGGAAGAGAGTGGAAAAAAGATCCTCCATAGAAAGAGTAAAGACAAACGTGGAAAAGGAAATCGGAGACAGGATACGTGCTTATGGATACAGCGGTGTAAAGGTGGATGAAGATTTTAAGCGTTATTATCCATATGAGACACTGGCATCCCACGTGCTTGGATTTACAGGCTCTGACAATCAGGGAATTATCGGGCTTGAGGTGAAATATGATGAGGTGCTGGAAGGGATTAACGGAAAGATACTTACGACCACAGACGCAAGAGGAATCGAGCTGGATGTGATTGGAGAGAGCAGGGTGGAACCGGTGGCCGGCTATAATCTCAAAATCAGTCTGGACAGCAATATACAGCTTTACTGCGAGCAGGCAGCAAAAAAAGTAATGGAAGAGAAACAGGCTGACGGAGTGTCGATTCTGCTTATGAATCCACAGAATGGAGAAATCTATGCCTGTGTGAATGTACCGGAATTTAATCTGAATGATCCGTTTACCTTGAATTATGAAGTGGATACCTCTGGTATGACGGAGGAGGAAAAACAGAATCTGTGTAACCGGATGTGGAGAAATGCCTGTATCAACGATACTTATGAACCTGGTTCCACATTTAAGATTTTTACGATGTCTGCAGGATTGGAGGAAGGGGTTGTGAAACCGTCAGATTCGTTCTCGTGCCCCGGATTCCGGGTGGTGGAAGACCGCAGAATCCATTGCCATAAAAGAGCAGGGCATGGCGGGGAGACATTTGTACAGGGAGTACAGAATTCCTGCAATCCGGTATTTATTGATGTGGGGACGCGGCTTGGCGTGGATAATTTCTTTAAGTATTTTAAACAGTTTGGCTTGATGGAGAAGACAGGAATTGATTTACCAGGCGAGGCAGGAACCATCATGCATAAGAAGGAAAACGTTGGTCCGGTGGAGCTTGCAACCATGTCGTTTGGACAGAGTTTTCAGATTACACCAATCCAGCTTGCAACCACAGTCAGTTCCCTGGTCAATGGCGGAACGCGGGTAACTCCTCATTTCGGAGTGGAAGTACGGGATGATGAAGGAAATCTTGTGGAGACACTGAAATATGAGACGAAGGAGGGAATCATTTCAGAAGAAACTTCCAAACTGGTCTGTGAAATTCTGGAGTCGGTGGTATCGGAAGGGTCAGGAAAGAATGCTTATATCGAGGGATATAAGATCGGAGGAAAGACAGCAACTTCTCAGACACTTCCGAGAAGTGCCAACCGTTACATTTCATCCTTTTTGGGGTTTGCCCCCACAGATTATCCGCAGGTTCTTGGAATTGTTGTGATCAATAATCCCCAGGGCATCTACTATGGGGGCACAATTGCAGCACCGGTAATGCGTGGAATTTTTGAAAATGTACTTCCGTATCTGGGGATTGAAAAAGAGTAAAAAAAGCTTTATAATTGTGCAGGATGAGTAACTATGAAGATACTGAATAGTTACCAATGAGATTGGAGGAAAACATGGATTATGAAATCGTAGCAGTCCCTGTGATTGCCGCGTTTGTCTTCAGTCTGATGCTGGGACCGGTGATTATTCCGTTCCTGCGCCGGCTGAAGGTGGGACAGACGGAACGAATCAATGGAGTGCAGTCACATCTGAAAAAGATGGGAACCCCCACCATGGGAGGCCTGATTTTTCTGATATCCACCACGGTGACTTCGTTGTTTTTTGTAAAGGGATATCCCAAGATTATCCCGGTCTTATTCCTGATGCTGGGATTTGGGTTGATTGGTTTTCTGGATGATTATCTGAAGGTGGTGCTGAGGCGCTCCGATGGTTTACTTCCCGGACAGAAGCTGGTCTGTCAGATTATAGTCACTGCTGTATTTGCATTTTATATGATCCGTTTTACCGATGTTTCGTTAGCCATGAAGATTCCATTCCTTCCGGGAAAGCTGTTGGATCTTGGATGGATCGCGGTTCCGCTTTTGTTCTTTGTGGTACTTGGAACTGTGAATGGCGTAAATTTTACTGACGGGCTGGATGGTCTTGCATCCAGCGTTACGGTGATGGTGGCGACATTTTTTATGGTGATTGCAATTGGTGAGAGAAGTGGGATAGAACCTATTATCTGCAGCGTAATCGGATCGTTACTGGGATTTTTAGTATTTAATGTATTTCCGGCTCAGGTTTTTATGGGGGATACCGGCTCCCTGGCACTTGGAGGATTTGTGGCGGGAACAGCTTATATGCTGCAGATGCCGCTGTTTTTGCCGATTGTAGGATTTATTTACATGTTTGAAATCGTGTCTGTGATGATGCAGGTTCTGTATTTCAAGATTACTCACGGAAAAAGAATCTTCAGGATGACCCCGATTCATCATCATTTTGAATTGGTGGGATGGTCCGAGACCAGGATCGTGGCGGTATTTGCCATTATCACGGCAATTTTATGTCTGGTTGCGATACTTGGAATATAGAAAAACAGGAGGAAAGATAAGATGGAGTTACAGGGAAAAAAAGTTTGTGTATTTGGTTCTGGAAAAAGTGGAATCAAAGCTGCAGATCTGTTGGTGAAAAAAGGTGCATGTCCGGTCATTTATGATGGGAATGATAAGTTGGATTCTAAAGAGATTCTTGCAAAATTGGAAAATCCGGATAGAACCCAGGTGGTTCTGGGCGCATTTCCGGAAGAAATTCTGGACGAGCTGGACTTAACGGTTATGAGTCCCGGAGTTCCTACAGATCTTCCGATTGTTCATAAGATGCGGGAAAAGAACATCCCTGTCTGGGGTGAGATTGAACTGGCATTTCAGACCGGAAAGGGTATGGTACTGGCAATCACAGGGACCAATGGTAAGACTACCACCACTTCCTTGTTAGGCGAAATTATGAAAGATTATCATTCGGATACGTATGTGGTAGGGAATATTGGTATTCCTTATACTGGAGTTGTGCTGGAACAGAGCGAGGATTCTGTTACGGTTGCCGAAGTCAGCAGCTTTCAGCTGGAGACTATTGAAACCTTTCATCCAAGGGCAAGCGCTATCACGAACATCACGGAAGATCATTTGAACCGCCACCATACAATGGAAGAATATATTCGTGTCAAGGAATTGATTACCAGTAATCAGACCAAAGAGGATGTCTGTGTTCTGAATTATGAAGATGAAGTACTGCGTAAATTTGGAGAACAGGTACATACAAACGTAATTTACTTCTCTTCTCTGCGTAAATTGGACAAGGGAATCTATCTGGAAGGCGATACCATCTTTTATACGGATGGACAGGAGATGATTGAAGTGACAAAAACCAGTGAGCTGAAACTTCTGGGTCTGCATAATTTTGAAAATGTTATGGTGGCTGTTGCCATGGCATACAGTGTGGGAGTTCCCATGGAAAGCATCCGCAGGACCATACGAAGGTTTGCCGGTGTGGAACACCGTATTGAATATGTTACTGAAAAAGATGGAGTCGCTTACTACAATGATTCCAAAGGAACCAACCCGGATGCTGCGATCAAAGGAATTCAGGCAATGAATCGTCCGACCCTGCTGATCGGCGGCGGATATGACAAACAGTCCACCTATGAAGAGTGGATCAATGCCTTTGACGGAAAAGTACGCTATCTTGTCCTGATCGGTCAAACCCGCGAAAAAATCGCCAAGGCAGCCAAATCCTGCGGTTTTCCGGCGGAAAACATCATTTTCTGTGAGGATTTAAAAGAAGCAGTCACCACGTGCGCTGCGAAAGCTGTTTCCGGAGATGCGGTTCTTCTTTCTCCTGCCTGTGCAAGCTGGGGTCAGTTTGATAATTATGAACAACGCGGGGACATGTTCAAAGAATATGTACGGGGTCTCGTTTGATTTACAATGTATTAAGTCATCCGCTGACTGACATTTAAAGCAAGCCCCATCTCGCCCAGCAGAAAAAGTACGGAAGTTCCGCCGTAACTGATAAATGGCAGCGTGATCCCTGTATTGGGAATGGTATTTGTTACGACTGCGATATTGAGAATTACCTGAATGGCCATATGACCCATAATACCGGCAGCAATCAAAGCTCCGGACAGATCTGATGCATGGGTGGAAATAACCATCAGTCTCCAGACCAGAAGCACAAATAATAAGATCACAAGACTTGCGCCGACCAATCCGGTTTCTTCGCAAATGATGGAGAAGATCATATCATTTTGTGCTTCGGGTACAAACCCTAGTTTTTGCAGAGAACTTCCGAGACCTTTGCCGAAGATACCTCCGCTTCCTATGGCATAGAGCCCCTGAATTGTTTGAAATCCCTTTTCATAAGCCTCCGGATTTCGCCAGATGGCCAGACGTTCCAGACGATAACTTTCCAGACTGAGGAAAATTGCCACGAAACCGATACCAGTACATCCGATACCGATAAATGGCAGATATCGGGGATTGGAAACAAAAATTGTAATGACTGCAATTCCCAGAATAATAATGGCGGTACTCAGGTTATTCGATCCCACAAGTCCCACAATTGGAAGGATACTGATCATAATCATCAACATAAACCAGATGCTGGTCGTCTTTCTCTTTGATCGGTCAATCAGACAGGCCAAAAATAAAATTACCGCAACCTTTGCGAACTCTGATGGCTGAAAGGATAACGGTCCAAGGGAAAGCCACCGTTTGGAACCATTATACTCATCTCCAAAAAATAACACAGCCAGAGAAAGCAGCAGAGAGACCCCATAAAGAGCCGGAGCAAACCGCAAAAGCCGGTGATAATCAACCTGGGACACAAAATACATAGCAAAAAATCCTAAAACAGTAGCAAAAAGCTGTTTCTTAAAATAATAAGCACTATCATGAAACTTTACCCGGCCATTATAAGCACTGGTACTGAAAAGTAGTACAAGCCCCCACACCACCAACAAGAAAACCAACACCAACAACGTATAATCCACCCGGGAAGACTTCGAATTCTTCATAAAAATGACCATCCTCATCCTTCTCAACATCATATGAAAAAGAAACGAAATCTATGCAAATACAAAAATAGAAGAGAGTTCTCTGTATCGGAAATCCCATCTTAGAGCGTGTTTGAAAATTCATTCCCGCAATCTGCACGCCCCACTTTGCGGTATATTTGCCTCGCATTCGGTCAACGTAGCCCGCTACGCCTCCCTCATTTGAGACAAATCTCCCACAAACTGGGACACACATCTCGCGGAAAGCAATTTTCAAACACACTCCAGGAGTGTATTTTGCGGAATGTAACTTTGCGTCTTAGACAGCCAGAGAAAATGGCGGGGGAAAGCCAGCGGCAGATA
>ULSH01049533.1_pt1 | contig 86514 bp, 99 predicted proteins | sample 1956151 | NCBI WGS metagenome assembly ULSH01 (sample SAMEA4835702, study PRJEB28245) | human gut metagenome | biome: gut microbiome; material: fecal sample | place: Denmark | collected 2008 | reverse complement strand
GAGCGTCGTCGACGGTGTCATAGGAATACATTCCTTGATTCCAGGTGCCGTCGCCTCTGTGATAGCCGAGACCGACGACGTAATCGTCACCCCAACTCATAGAGCGTTTTGCAATGACGTGTTCTTGATCCCCGTCGGGGATGATGGTGATGATTTTGTAACCTGCTGAAGTTTTTTCGTTGAACATTTCTTGTTCCTCCTTTTAGTTGTTTTCTTCGTCTTCGTTATCTTTCCACTCGTCGAAACATGCGGGTGAGCATCCTTCGAAGAGCGGATCGCTATGATTGAAAATCCAATCTTGCAGATAACGCAAGTAGCGTTCGTGGGCGCTGTCACTGTCTTCATCGAGAATAACAGCATTGTCAAGATGGACGTTGATGTCTCCGTCCATCTTTTGCTCCAATGTATCGATCACTTGACCATCGTTGATTGTGTCATCGACATCGATGACAGCCAGAATGTTTCTGTACATATAGTACCTCCTTTAATAATTCACGACGAGTACGCCGTCGTTCTTTTCGTCGTAATCGTCGTCTAAACAATCGATCCATACTTGGATGTCGTCTTCAGAAAGGTTTTCGATCGCCTCCCTGTCGAAACAATCTTTTTCAAGAAAGTGTTCCTTGACATATTTAAGAACTCTCTCTGTCGGGGCAACTGTGCTTTTTGAAGTGACCACGCCGCTCATGCTGAGGTTCTCGATATACCAACGGAAGAGATAGCCTTCCGTTTGGATGTTTGCCCATGTCGCGATGGACTTTTTGATTTTCGCAACGGGGCGAATGTCGCCAAGCACCCCGCCGCTATAATAACCGTGTTTTGCTCCTGCGGCGATGCACGCCGTAAAGCAACGACAAGTTTCTTCAAAGCAAGAAGTGTCGTCATCCTCATCTTCGGGGGTTGCGACGTCTTCTGCGATGGATTCATAATCTGAATCATCAGCTCCGTCGGGAACTCCGTTAGTGAGCCAGAGGTCCATCACGCTTTCATCATTAAGACTACGGACGACAACGTCCATAGACTTCAGGAGCTCTACTCTTTCTGCAACATTTTCAGGTTGCATTACAATTTCAAGTTGTTGTTGGGACAGTTTTTTCATTATTTTTACCTCCTTATTCTTCATCATCCGCGGGAGCAAATCCCATTTCGATGATGTCGTCCTCGGTGATACCGAAGTTTTCACCGATTGTGATCAAATGTTCAAATACTTCTTCTGCGGAAGATTCTTCGCAAAGGTCTTCGACCAATGCGGTGAGCAACATTGCTTGTTTTTGTTCAATTGTCATTTTTGTGTCCTCCTTAACCAATGTACTCGAAATAGATTTTTTCGTCGTCTTCCCCTACCATTTTGTAAGAGAAAAGTTTCTCGTCATTGTCGTCAGGGAAAAGTATGTTGACATACGTTCCCTCTTGATAATCGTCGAAAACGGACTTGTCAACGCTGATCCCTTCATCGGTTTCATCGTAATCGTCCTCTTCGAGAACGAGATCTGCTTCGGAAAACATCTTACTGTAGTTTTCTTCAAAAGCCTCTTCGACAACATCATATAGAGTATATGGAATTTCACCACCCATACTCTGTAGTTTGTCACTAACGATATCACACAAAGACTCAAATTGCTCGTCTGATAGTTTTTCATCTATATCGGTTAAATATGTGTTAACCATATCTGCAATTTTTAGTTCTAAAGCCCCAATACCGTTTTGTTTTGCTTTTTCGAGCGTTTCTTTGTAAGTCATTTGTCTTACCTCCTTTACTTAATAATGCCGTAGATATCGTCTACGTAGTAGCAACACACAAAGGGATTGTAGATTGCTGTGCAGCGAATGCCTCTATAATCGACGATAACGTCGTTACATCCATTTTCGCTGATGATAGTGACTTCGGCGAATTGACCGCCGAGAGAGTGAATACGTGCTTGAATTTTTCTCATGGTTGATACCTCCTTAAACTTCAAAATTGTTTATAAATGCATTTGCTGCGTCTTGTTCTCTGATTGCCCTTTCCAATTTTACTTTAAGTGAGGGCCAATCTTTGAGCAGAGCGTACAAAGCATCTGTTTGACGTTCTTCCAAAATCATTGCGGGCCCAAACCCGTAAACGAGCCCAACATGAGCTTCTTGGGTTTTGTTCCACCCTGCACAAAAGGAATAAAGATCCTTTTTAACGACAAGAACGTACATTGGAGTTACCGCTCCCGTTCGTGGGCACTGGTGGGTTCCTCCAAACTCAAGTCGGACATCGCCCGCAAGACGCGGGACGACGTTTTCGACAATGTAACGCTCAATTGCAAGCGCATTGCTTTTGATTTGCTTTTGTTGCTCTTGATTAAATGTGATATTTTCCATACAAATTCCTTTTTCGGCTTTCTGAACAGGAAAGTGTCCCAAGGTTGTTTTTGTTAGTTGTGTGCACCAAGCATGCCGTAGCTTGGTTTGATTGTATTTGGGTTGATCATAACGCCCTTCTGTTTCATCGCTGAAACCCATTGTTTCAAAAATTTAATCAAATCAAATTTTTGATTGTAGACTTCACGTTGCGTTGTCTCATAGGCCCGTTCTTGCCCTTCGGCCGTCAGGTCGCCATTGTACACGCAATGGATTTGTTCGATGTTACCAGACGGTGAGATTGCCATCGTATAATATGGTTCGTTTAGTAAATCGTTTCTTCTAATAAAGACAACATTTTCTTTGTTATTTGCAACTGCGTCTATAAACGAACCAACGCAATGGTGCAATACGGCACCTTCGGTTGTCAAATCTGAAGCTTGTGTCGGCGCAACGACAGACAATTGCCCGTCACTGAACTCATAAGTTTTTAGTCTTTCGACCGAATGCTTAAATGCTTCGCTTTTGGCCCTGTCTCTGTAAAGATTATAGACCTTTGTCAACTCTGTTTCGAGATAGATTAGATGATGAACTGGATCCATCTTTAACTCAAGGATTGCTTGCTCTTTTGTATTTGCTAAAACACTAAACTCGACATTGCTAAGAGTGTACCTTGTGTATGAGCTAATTGTTGAGCTCATCGGCAGCTCGCCGTAATAGTTCCTTTGCGCATAAAGCGTCACATGTTTGATGGCTGCTTCAGGGAAGAGCGGCCATTCACCGCTGTTGAATACAATGGTGGCGTCTGTCGTTGACAATTTTTGCAATTGGTCTCTCATGTTGAGATAATCTTTGTAGCAACGGAGGTTTCCTCCGTATGCCATTAGTCTCTTTTTGAAGGTTTGCAGACCATCTTTGGCGAAGAGTTTAAAAACTTCTTCGTGTTCATCAAAGCCAAAGGCAAATGAATAACGACCTTCGTTTGAGTTAATCTCCATAAAGTCCGCTATTGACAGATTATTGAACAAAGTGCTTAATTTAACATAAGCATCAATTGTTTCTATGTCTTTTTGGACAGGCAAATCTTTAATTTGATTGACTATATATTTGGTAGTATTCAACATTTGCGGAATGTTGCTTTTTGTGCCGTCAAAGCAAAGATAATTTCTTTTATTCCAAGATGACTTTTTATCATATTGTTCTTTTTCAAGAATTCTTTTTTCCATCATCTTTTGAATTAAGAACTTGTTTTTGCTCTTAATTGCTAATTCAAGCAGTTTTGCATACTTACCGCGAATGGTAAATAAATTCAGAATAACATCGGCACGTTTCGGTACATCATAATAATTAAAGAATGTTGTTACATTGCTTTGTTTGCCAAAACACTCGGCAAAATCAATTTGCTTTCCATTCGCATCGAAGCAACCTCTGAATAGAGTATCGTGCGACGCTTGGTCAAACACAGTGTACGTACATATTGCTCCGTTTTTGGGAACAGCCGCTTTCACTATGTCACTATCCCAATTTGTATAACTCACCAAAGTGTGGGTTTTAAGATTTTGGACATAAACTACGTAATGATCGTAATTGAAATAAATTTTATTTCCAATTCTTACAGCGGTGTTCGTCGTTTCGAATTTTTCTGCCACTTGTCTGTATTCAGCAATACAGTCTTCGTTGTTCGCTCGTGTTTTTGCACGGCGTTCTAAGTCTTTGTCATCGTATTTGAGAAAATCGATGAGGTCTTGTGGCTTCTCTATGCCGTTTGGATAGGCTTCTTTAAATTTCTTCAAATCGTATACATCGTCAATTATTTGACGAATTTCTGGCGAGAATTGTTGTTGTGACCAATTGTCGTTGGCCTTTGAAGCCCAAATACTTGGCCTCTTTTCCGAAACAGTTGCCTGATACTCATAAAAGCTCCTTATTGATAAAGAGTCTTTACTTCTTAAGGAAGGTGTTTTGTCACACACTTCTATTTGATGTTTTGCTTCACTCCAATAAGCTGTCAATTTGCCTCCTTCAAGTTGTTCTGTTACGGTATTATAAAAGATTTCGACAGCTGTTTTGTCGGCATAGTGCCGTGTACCGACATAAATGAAATTGTTTGCCACACTGTAACGATTAAGATAAGGATGCCAATCCTCATTAAGGTTGGCCATTGCGTTAATGTTATAAATATCGAAGTATTTGTTAGCTGGATCTTTGACCCACAAATTCCATCTGATGCGGCCGCGATAGGCAGCTGATGAGTTACATACTACTATACAACTTTCGGGGACCTCATTACAATTGATTTTTTTACGTTTGCCATCGATCATGCGGTAATCATAACCGCTTGCGGTTTCTTTGATAATTTCCCTTTCAAGATATTCTTTTACTACTTTGTTGAGTTTCATATATTACTCCTTCGCCCCTTCGGGCTTTTAATTTTTTTTTATTTTATTAACCTATTCAGGTTCGGCCTTATAAGCATTTAATTTCACTTACAACGCCGAACCTGAACGGAGGGGGCCAGTTGCCCAGCCCCCTCTTTTGTGCTACTTAGAACTTATGTTGAAAACAAACAGATGCCCTTCTAAGCAATTCGTCGAAGTCGTCGGAATCGTCGTCTTCATCATCGCAATCTTCTTCGAGCAGTCTATTTGCTCTCTCTTTCAAAATGAGTGAGATTGCTCCTTTACTATTGCCGACTTGTTTCTTCTCTTCGTCGGTAAGTGCAACGACGATGTTACCGTTACCGTCAGTCAGAATTCTTTGCTTATGGTCGATATAGTATTCGTTACCGTCGTTGAGTTCGACGATTTCGGTCGGCGTGATGCCCTTGCTCATAAGCATAAAGCAAATACGCATCATTTGCTTCGCCTTACGACTATCACTATTGCACGCGTCTAAACAGATTTGTGCAAAATCGATTGCTGCTTGACGGTCTTCTTCACCGTTATAATAATATTTTTCGATGCTGCCGTCGGGGAATTCGATTGAAGCGATGCCGAGAGAAATATTGTTTCTCTTATTCATCTCGTTGATGACGTCGATGACGTTGTCTTGTCTTTGATTTGAAACGAGTTTTGTAGTGTTTGTCATATTGTTGTTCTCCTTTTTGTTGTTTTTGCTGGTTTGTGTGGTGGTTGCTTCAATTTTGTTGATTTGTTTAGACATATTTTTTACCTCCTATATGTCAATGCTTTTTTGTATTTGTAATTTCTTTGCTGAGGCACTCAATGGCCTCTTTGTAACTTATTGGCATTGATTTACTACGGAATTTGTCCGAGTTCTCTGCCATCTTTTGGATAAATGTCCATATTTGCGGGACATATTTGTCATTGGTGTCTGGCTTAAACCAGACTTCTTTCCATTCATAATATTCTCCTGATGAATGGTAAGGTTTTTTTGCTATTATACAAATGTATAATTTTGCTTTTTCGGTCATTTGTACGATCGAAATTTTTAACCTTTGTTTTTTAAAGGTTAAAATTACTTGACTGTCAGTGATTCCGCTAAATGGATGATCTCCGATATCAATTATCACGTTATTGTCAGCATTATTGACAATAAATTTTGTTAATTTGTGTATTAACATTTCTTCCTTGTCCTCCTTTATTCGTTTGCGTGGGTACAAATCCCCCATTCGCACGTTTTGTTTGTGCAACCCTCGCAAGGGTCGTTTGCTTCTTCTTGAGAAATGATATCCTCAAGGCTTAATTGAATCAATTCCATTTAAGCCTCCTTGTTGTTGAGAACGATGCCGTTCATAAGAACGGCGAACTCTTTTGCGAGGTCGAGAGAGTGGAAAAGGCTTTCCACCTTCTCGCCGTTTGCTGCATTGTAGACAACTTTATAATTCGGCGTCATATTAGTATTCCTCCTTATAATAATTATATTGTGTTTCTTCTGCGGCACTTTCCCATACACTGATGAGAGAACTACCACAAAAGCACTTGTTCAACAATTCAAGTGCCGCCTTGTCGTCACCGACAAGGATTTGAACTTCTGCTGAATTGACCAAAAGTTGGTCGTACTTTGCCCACAGATGAGCATATTGATTTTTAATTCTTTCGACCTCTTGATCGATTTTGTTGCAGGCGTATCGCCTATCATAATTGTTTTGTAACATTGTTGTTACCTCCTTATTAGTCGTTCGTGTCGACTATTACTTTTGTGTTTATGTTGATATTTAGTTGATGAATCAGCGACATTGCCAAATCGTCGCCGAGTTCGAAAACGTCAACTTTTGTTGGCGTAACCAAGGTCATCGTTGCGACGGTTTCGCCGTCGTTATTGCTGAAAATGAAACTATAGTGTTTTAAGTTTTTCATTTTGTTATTTCTCCTTTTTTAGATAAATTTGAACCAAACATCTTTGTGTTTGGCGACGTGCTTGGCGCACTTGCTGCTGCCCGTGAAAAGGCAGGTGTTGCTATCAATGAAGTACCATTTGTTAGTACTTTCTTCCTCGCGGAAGTTGGGGTTTACGTCCCCTTCTGAAAGTTCGAAGAAATGAGTGAGCTTAAGCTCACCATCTTCAAGTTTCCAATATTTACCTGTAGAGGGTTTGATCTCTTGTCCCTCCACAAGTTCGTTTAGCAAGCCTTGCTTGCAGACGTTTATTGACATCTGTCGACGTTGCTCTTCGTCGGCGTTGTCGTACACGCCTACGGGGCGAACCCCCATTTGTAAAATTTCAACTGCCGCGTCGAGCAATTGGTATAGCCGTTGCTGACGGCTAATTTGCCGCAGAATTTCTTTTGTGGCTGCCTCCTTCGTTGGAAGCGGATTTGTGCGGAATTTCTCCGTGGTTGTTACAACGTTCCCCTCGGGAGTGAGGGCGTTATAGAATTTGGCGATTGCCGCAGCCTTAAAATATGTTTTCATAATGTTTCTCCTTTCTATGCCATTAGTCTTCGATTAGCAAGATTTTTATTTTACGAAGATGATGCCATTATGTACACCATAAGCGCCGCGTATTTCTACGCATCGGACTTGCACCGATCGTCCCTGGATGGGATGGGCCTTGCGGTTTATTTCGGCAGTTCGCCAAAACTTTTAACAAGCAGTAGCACCACTCCAAACCTCGACTAAGGGGAGAAGTTTTTCATTCGCAATCAATAACGCAAATGCCAATGCGTTGTTGCCTGCAGCGATTGCTTTAATAGTCTTAACAACAACCATTTGGTCATTGTAATTAAGGTCGAGGTTGCGAGCCTCTTTTGCAAGTTTGTTGATGGTGTTTTTTGCTGTGTTTGTCATAACGCTTTCTCCTTTCCCTGCCATGGGACCCCTAGCAATATTAAATGGTTTTCGGGGATGATGTCGTTATGTGCACCATGAGCACCACCCTCCGAAGAGGGCAACGGGCTTGCACCGTTCACCTCCGAGGAGGTGGGCCTTGCGGCGAATTCTTTGTTTTCATATTTTTATTTACAAATAATTTTATTATCAATAATTTTTACAACTTTCATATATACACGCCGCTGTGTTACTGGAGCGAAAGGTATATCTTTAAATTCTACTTTAATTTCGTCACCTATTGTGATATTGGAAAAATCATAAACGTTTTCTATGATGAGAGTATCATAACGACCATAATCATTTTCTACCCATTCGTAGTCATTTTTATCAAGTTCTAAGGTGACCCAAATGTCTTCATATACTTCATTATTAAATTGGCTTTTTTCGATTTCTGTTATTTTTGTCATAACGTTTTCTCCTTTGCTTGCCAAGCTACCCGACTGGCATGATTTTTGTTTTGCGGGTGACGCCGTTATGTAGCGTCTTCTCCATCTGCATTACTCGCGGGCTTTGGACCGCCGTCGGCTGCATTAAGAGAGCGGTTTAACGTCTTGCTCAGGACGTGAAGATTTAGAATGTGTAGTAAACATTGCCACACTTCAAATCTCTTTCTATCTCCTCTGCTATTCTATCACAACGGTTATATACGACCGTTGCATAGTCAGAATTGTCCTCAACTTCAATGTTAAGGGTGTGGAGAAGTTGGTTGTTTCTTTGTGCGTAGAAATTGATTTTTATGGTAAGCATATTATGCTCCTTTTCCCTTATCCCTGGGAGCTAGGAAATATTGGACTCTTAAGGAGTCGAACCTCTTGAGCCCATAACCCCCACAGCACCAGAACCGTCTGGTTGGAACCTGTGGGACTATGCTGATGGTTTCGGCTCATGCCGTCATCAGGCCACGGACTTTTACCGTGACGACCATCTGTCCCGAGCAAGTTCAATCCTTGCTCGGGACGTGTTGGCTAAACCTCTAGCCAACTGAACTCGAGACCTCGAGCTCTTCTTTCCTTCGTTGTGAGAAGTCTTTCGACTTCTTCATAACGAAGAGCTTTTGATACGTCGGTTGTCGACACAACCGATACATTGCCATTGGGCAAACGGCGAATTTCGCTTACAATCGTTTGCCCAAACATATTACGAATGGTATACACAAACATTGTGTTACCTCCTATTGTTTATTCCGTTAGCGGTGCTCCCATTCACTCACGAAGAATGGGCATCGAGCATTGTTGCCACCCCATCTTTTTGGACGCACCGAGCCTAAGGCCTATTTAACGTCGCTCGGTCGACGGAGCAGTTTAACGTCTTGCTCGGGACGTGATGATTTAAATCGAGTATTTACTTTCGCCATTTACGAACTCTAAATCGTAGAGTCCGTAAGCTTCGGCAAAAGCTTTTGCTTCTTTGTACGCTTCTTCGAGCGTTGTCGCCTTCATGGCGATATACTGGTTTATGCCAGCTATGATATAGAACGTAATTTGTAACCTCCTTTGATGTTTTTATGTCGGAATTTCGACGTCGACTGTCGAAATTTTCGGATAGGGTAGATACTCACATTCTCTTTTTTGTGGGTAGGTGAGTAAGGTTTGATTCAATTGAAGGAATCAATTGAAAGATTCAATTGAAAGAATCAAAAAAGACTTTATATATATTCACTTGTCAGAACATATATAAAGTCTAATTTACACTTTTTTCAAGTTAAATTTCAACCAATTTAACACTTATGGACAAAAATATTCATAAACCCATTTTTCAGCCCCCCTCAACGCCAACCCCATCATCCGTAGTCAGCGCACTTCTCCCCATCTCAGCATAAAAAAAAAGAGGAGCCAGGCACTCCTCTTCTTAATCAAAACAGAAAGAAATCATTGAGTATATCGAACATCGACGGCACCGAACTCTTCCCATTATAACTCACATGGAAAGAACCGTAATCCTTTACGAACTCCTTCAGCAACCTCTGTGCTTCGGTCTCGGCCTCCCTCGCCTTCTTAAAAGCCTCTACAACTTCTTTGCTGCGTGCCTCACGTTCGTTCTTAAGAGCCAGCTGTTTCTCTTCTTCGGCCTTTTTCTTTGCGACCAAAGCCTCCTCGGCCTTTTCGCATTCCTCTTGTGTTTCGTAGACCTTATCGGTCATCTCACTGTAATACTTCATATTGTACTCCTTCGGACGTTCCTTATCTTCGTCCTTTTTGTATTTCCCATCGTTCTCTGCTGACGGGATTATTTATCTGAACCTGCCTGGTCGGTATCGGATTCTTCCACTTCTGTGACGACTTTTTCTTTAGGGAAATCTTTGCACACTTTGAAGTCTCGTTTAAACTCTAAGCCTTTGATTAATTCGTCGATAGCGCCGACAAACATCCCATATTCCATAACGTCGTCAAGCGACAACACATCGGGCATATGTGCCCATATTGCTTGCTTTTTAACATAATTTAGCAACTTGATCTTTTCATCTAAGATTCGATCTTCTATCTCTTCTTCGTGGTCTTTTTCATCCTGCACGAATTGCTCTTGAGGTTTTTTAAGCTCTTCGTTCAATCGTTCGATCTCTGCTTTATACTCAGCAACATCGCCATATCCAGCATCAATCAACGCTTCAAAAATTGAGATCCTGGCTGGGCAATGCAAAAGTCTAGAACATTTACCGTCGACGCATTTTCTGGTGCCCGCTTCAGGGCAAATCACTCTTGCCATATCTAAGGCCTGCTCATCTCTACTTAGCATGATTCTCTCCTTGTGTTGCGTTATCAAATTTTTCTCTTTCAGCCCTCATTATATGTCGCCACTCGGCGTCCATTTTTGTCATATGCTCTCTTTGAGCTTGGACTCTACGCTTTTCACAGAACTCGGCGGTATCCTTTGCCTGCTGTTCATTACTAACCCATCCTCTGATAGCAGCCGTAGTCGTCCAAGTTATCGGTCTGAGGACATATTCGGGGTAAACACCGTTGTGGTCGTCGAAGTCCCAAACCAACGGGATATATCTAATCAACGGACCATCCGCGTCTTTTACTTTTTTATACTTCCCCGAGAATGGAAACTCGAGGACGCCGTAATGTGCCCAACACGCAATAAGATATATTTTGGGAAGTTTTGCGAGTTTGTCTCTTGTCTTCTGATTGTCAGGAAGACGTTTTCTTAACATACACATAGTGATTACTCCTTGTATAATTTGATATTTTATAGTCCCGCATCCTCGAAATCTTTTTCGGTGAAGAAGGCTTTCTTTATGAGCTCCTCTTTTGACCAACCTTGACTGAGGTAGTAATTAATATTCGATTTCGTCACAGCGCGGCGGGTGGCGTCAGTATATTCCATTACCCTTTTTTCGCCGTCCGTAATCGTTTGATTATATTCGTTGATTTGCTTCTTCATAAGCTCTCGTCTGATATCGTCAGAGCGCATATATGCGTGACGCCACTCTTCATTGGCCTCCCACATCACGCCCCAATCTATTTTTGAGCCGCAGTGGGGACAGTAATCGTAGCCGTCGTGTGCCATAGCAAATCCATACCCACACTTGCCGCATTTGTAAATAATTTGGTAACCCCAGTCTGATATGTGAGATACTACGGGTTTAATCGCTTTTCTTGACATTGCGCTTTTTCTCCTTTTTTATGCGAGATGTGCTGACCAACTGCTTCACTGCTCTAATTCCTCCAAAATCAATCCCACCAGGTGCGGAAATCTTCGGCGATTTTCGCGAATGCTTTCTTGTAAAGTTCGGTGCGTTTCTTTTCTTGGGCCTCAATTCGTGCGCGATATTCTGCGGCATCTTCGTTAGCGCGCTGGTTGTCGCTATTGTTGAGCTTTTCAATCCAAGATTCTAATGTCTCGATACAACCGTCGGAGAAGTCATCATCGTCTTCCGCCGCCGCATCGAGCAAATCACAGACCTCTTCGAGAGAACGTTGAATTTCGATACGAGAGTCCTCTGCTTGGAACACGTTATAACCGAGATCGTAATAAGCTTCCATCCAAGACAACATAGTGCAAAGGCCTTCCATAAAGAATCCGTAATCATACGGCTGGAATTTACGTGCCTTTTTTATGAGCGCCTTGCGATAATGACGCATCATACGATAGTAGCTCTTTTTAACCGCCTTCGAATATCCTTTGCAAGCTTTGCAAACTTCCTTGTCGGATTTGTCGCAATTGGGCGGGCACGAATATTGTTTTTTAACGTTTAGCTTTTCAGCCTTATTCAATGACATAGAATTCTTCTCCTAATACAGATTGTGCCTGGCGAGCTCCCTGAGGTGACAGAGAGCAGTCGCCGACTCTTTGAAATGTAATCGTTGCTCCTTCCGAAAGCTCTGACGCAAGTATGTAATAATCTACATCGAGAGCTTGGAAGGCAGCGACAACCGTTCCCGTTCGAACTTCGTCGTTGTCAACGTAATACATTTTGCGCCCTTGGAAAGAGCATTTTGTAAATTTCGCGTTTGCTGTCATAGCGTTGCCTTTAAGTTATCACAATGTGTTGTAAATATGATGTTATCGCTAACTGGTGTTTTTGGTTTATCGCCCAATGAGATTGTCGTGCTTGGATTTGGATTCGTATATTGCCCAGATGGTGGAGTTAGATTGTCTTTTTGTGTCCACTCCGAATAAAAGGGCTGAGTTCCTGTTCCCACCGTCGTTATCCAATCGCTTTCTTTTTTGCTACAAAACGGACAGAAGGATTGGTGTGGGGCAAGGATAGCTCCGCACTTCGGGCATTGCCAACCTTGTTGAATCCACTTTGGTGCAGGGATGTCGCAAGCGGTTGACTTCGAGTCGGTTGCCGTACTCTTATTGTCTGCGGGCACAGCATTAGCTGTGCTCTTATCTGCGGGCATAGCGTTAGCCGTACTATCTGCTGTCCCGCGAAGCTTCACAATAGCCTCTCTGCACTTTGGGCAAATATAACTTCTGCTGTCGAATTTGAATTCTTCGCCGCAAATCTCACATTCTGTCATTGGTGAACATATTGACGGCACTGCATTGATTGTATTGTAGCCGTCGCCCGTTGCGTTCGTAGTTGTAGCACCAACACCAGGGTCAGGTTCGCCTACTTTTTGGATATATGGCAAAGTTGCGTATCCAGTTTGATAAGTTTTGCGTCCAATCTGATTTTCAAAAGTGATGATATCACCTTGTTTGGTGTTGCCTTTTTCGCCACAGTTCGGACAGGTCCACTCGTAACAGGGTGGATTTGATGTCAAAATCTTATACAGGTCTACTTTAACTATTGCGCCACATTTAGGGCATCTTATAGGTTCGGTCGGTTTGTACATAGTTTATTTCTCCTCTATTCTTTCAGCATATCTTACGTTATTCCAATTGATTATTGTATAACGTCCTTCTTCTTTCAGATTTTCAATAGTAATTGCATTTATTGATTCTTCTGTGGTCATCAACTTTTCAAAAAGTCCATTATCGGGTGCATCTATATGTCCGCCGCCAATAAAATGAAAACGAATTGTGGCTTCTTCCATAGCGTCCTCCTCAGTCTATTGTAATTTTTATAGAATAATCATCATCTATGATTTTATATTCTTTGTTGATATGTTCGTCTTCGGGCATATAAAAGACGGGAGTTTGTAATCCAATATCGCTCTCTTTCGTCATTTCGTTTTCTTCAAGCATTTTCATTAGAGAATTAACAACTTTTTGGGATTGTTCAAGGTTTACATATGTTCCCAAAAGAACAAGAGAACTACTAATACCAATGATTCCAAAAGTGGATGTCTTCATTTCTGAATTAGAAAGTTTGACATCTCCACGAGATATCATTATTCCCGTTACCGCGACAAAAGAATCTTCAAGAAACTCTTGAAAATTTTCATCGAGTATAGCTTGTTGAGGTTGAACCAGTATCATATATGGATACTCCTTGTCTATTATCTGTGAGTATTATATCATACAGAAATCGATACGTCAACCTATTGTGACCTTTTGATGTATTTCTTCTTTTGTTAATTTATAGATCACAGAAGGTTGACAAAGTCAAGCTTCTTGTGTATAATAGGGGTGGGTGGCGGGAGAATGAGATCTAATTATTCTTTATTATATAATATAAAATATAATATATAACACTTATAATGAACATATAACAATTAATATGTTATAATATAAAATATATGTTATATAAATAAAAGTATTATTTTATTTATTATTTATTTTAATATGGATAATCAAATATAAAATAAAAGATAATATAAATATATAAATAAATATATATAAATAAATAATAGAAAGTATTCTATTATTGCATACTCCCTCCGCCCACCCAATATTATAATGATTACAAAAGCTTTTGTCAACCTTTTGTGACGCAAAAACGAAAAAATTTTTATAAAGAAAAGTTTCGTAGATAAAACAATACAGAATTGTCAACAAAGTTGTTTACAAATGTCACAATTGGTTGACATTCTATACTATACGTGGTATAATCCAAATGTAATCAAAAGAGAGCGCTGCTCTCAGCAAAATACTACAAGGAATTACAAAATTATGAACAAACCCATTTTCATTGTCGAGACTGATAACGTTTGTTATAATGTCGCGAAAGCAGTTACCGAAAACCTCAATAAGGCTCTTGGAAGAAACTATACTGAGCTGGAGTTTTATGGTGACAGATTTAAGAGTGATATCAAAGAGAATTATGAGGATACCATCAGCGCGGCTATAGTGGCTGCACATACTGAAGGTGTTGTTGAATATAGAGATGGCGGTCTCAAACTTGAAGAGACCTTGTGCAAACATCGTGTAATTAGCACGACGTTGGACATGGCTTATAGCACAAAATACAAAATACCCGAAAATTTGCTGGCCGAATGCGACGAGCCCGTGGTTTACATTGGTACCAACTATGAAATGTGCGTGCGTATGCCTGCAGATTTGAAAATCTTAGTGAAGTTCGATGTTGACCACAAGAAGAACAGAATCGTCGGGAATGAAGACAACTTCTATGTAGTGAATACTCTGGAAGAAGTTGAACAAATTGTTAGCTTCTATGCTGAGCATCCCGAAATGATTTACTTTCATTGAGGTTTAACAATGAAAACTTTATTTTGTGTCCTGGGACGAACTGGGACAGGGAAAGATTCGATTGTTGACCAAGTGTGTAAACTCACAGGGATGTCGAAGGTCAAATCTTTTACGACAAGACCACAGCGTGGGGCGAATGATATAACTCATGTATTCATTAAACCCAACGAGGTTGAGAAGTATAAGAAAGACATCGCGGCATACACTAAAATCGGAGATGTCGAATATTTCGCTACGGTTCAGCAAGTCATCGATGCCGATTTCTATATCATCGATCCTAAGGGTTTTTATGATTTTTTAAGCCGTTGGGATTTAGCCGCTCATCCGATGCGTATTGTGACTATCTACATTACGGTACCCGAAGGTATGCAAATGTTTATGCTGACTGGGCGCGGTGACGATAAAGAAGTCTCGAAGCAACGAATCTTGGCAGAAAACGAACAGTTCGAAAAATTTGAGCAGTTACAACATTGGGATTATATAGTCTTGAATGATGATATGTATTCTGCGGTTGTAGAAGTTATGAATATAGTGAACAAAGAGAAAGGGAGTATTGCCTGATGGCGACTTTGCAAAATCAATATCAAGTATTAAAATTAAAATCTGACTTTATCGTGGCGCGAAATTTGAACGTCGAAAATTATTCGAAGTCGCAAGCGGCAAAGGATGGGGCATTGGTATCAATCGGAGATAACCTTGTGTTTCAACAAATTCGCAAGTTTTACGATGATAAACGCACCCACCGCGAAATTTTTAACGATGTCCAACAGTTCCGCCGTGCGATAAGAGCAGCAAAGAGAGAAGGAAAAAACAAGGAAGCGAATATTCTCAATCGATTCTTGGTGGACTCTCTGTTTGTGAAAGATATTGTCAACGTAGAGGTTGTCAAGAAGAAAGAGTATAAAGAGCTTGCGAAAAATGGTTTCACCGTAAACGGAATCCACTATGTAAGATTTTGTTGCGGTTCTGGACAAATGCGCCGCAACACCATTACTTTTATCAACGACAAACTGTATGACACTTTGTATAAGAACTTGATGTGCGGTTTGGACACCAAAATAACAGAAATGAACTTGGCGAAATATCACGCATATTTTGCACTGGCATTTTCGAGTGTTATGTGGGTGCGAAATCCAAGAGTATGTGTTGTTAAAGACTTTCACAATGTCGTCAAGGACCAAAAGGTCGATTGGATATGTCCTGACCCCGCGACTGGGAAGAAACACATTGAAGAACGCACGATGGATATTGATTTAAACTGTGCTGATGGACAAGGGCTTATCGATCCGCAGTTTGCAGCCTTGTGGGCGGAGGATATGAATCTCTCTTATGTGCCGTCGTCATTCGTGGTTCGAAGTGTTTTCGTAAAAGGCTGCTTGGTGCCGTTTGACTTTAAAGAGTTTGCGGCGGAACACGGTATCGATTCGATTCGTGATAAATGGGGAATTGCCCATCGCTTGGAGGATATCGACGTCATCCTCAGCGAGTCACAATTCAAGATGCATAAATATTATGTATCTTGGTACGAGTATCAGAAATACGCTGACGCCGCTGGAATTCAATGGGGTGTCGCGAGATACAATAAAAAGTACGATGACGAATATGTGCTTGCAAACTATCAATATTTGCAGGTGTTGAACATTGACAAAAATGATATACTTAAATTGATTCAACCCACGGTTGATTGGATTAAGAAGATTTGTACAGGCGATCCTTTGTATACGATGTTGTATATGTTAGGATGCAAGGGCGAACAGGTCAGCTTCAAGGAACTTTACAACGGAGCTCAAAGCACGGCGCTGAAAGCTATCATAAAGAATCCGATGATGTTGGACGATGCTCATGTGCAAAAGAAAGTGTATCGCAATATTGCCGAGACAATAAATAAGGCGAAGATTGGCAAGGTGTGGGTGCGAGGAAATTATAGCTTTATGATTTCTGACCCCGTGGCGCAGTGTCAATCGGCGTTGGGTTTGGAGCCGACTGGATTGATTGGTCCCGATGAAGTTTATTCAAACTTCTGGAGACAAAGAGGCGTGAGTTGCGTTGACCTGTGCCGCAGCCCGATGATTGACTCACACGAACATAACCCCTGTAAAGTGGTATCGTCTGCAGATATGGATTATTGGTATCAATATATTGAAAGTGGAATCATTTACAGTATATATGATACTTCAACTCTCCGCCACAGTGACAGCGATTTTGACGGCGACGTAGTAATGTCCACGGACAACGAAGTCTTTATAAAGGGTGCACAAAAGTGGCATAACGTCATTACATATGAAAAGGGCGCCGTGCCTGTGCAAAAGATTTGTTTGAAGAACTCAATTGCAACAGACCTTCGTGGTTTGGGTACAGGCGTCGGAGGATTCTCTAACTGCGCAACGATAATGCACGCGATGAAGGGTATCTTCCAAAAAGATTCTCAAAAAGAACAAAGAGATGAATTGACGCTTCGTATCAAACTGTTGAGAGAAATTGTTGGACAAGAGATCGACAGAATAAAGGGTACCGCTGCTCCCGAGCTTCCCAAAGAGTGGAAGAAGACGGTGCGGATCAATGATGACGATACTGACGCAGTTAAGGCTGACAAGTACAAGAGAAACTCGATGGTCATCGCGAAGAAACCCTACTTCTTCAGATATCTTTATCCCGAATTGAATCAACAGTTCAAGCAATATGAAGATAGTTACAATGTTGAGTCTCGTAGCCAGTTCGGCATCAAGCTTAAAAAGCTTCTTGTTAAGCCCAACAAGACAGAAGACGAAATGAACCTGATTCGTCGGTATCAAAAGTATTCACCATTGATAACCGCTCCTTGCACAATGAATCTTTTGTGTAAAGAGCTAGAAAATGTCGATTTTGATATCAACTTCAACAAAGGTGCGGTGAGCATGCTCCCGACTTATGAAGACAAGTTCGAAATTGACACAGAGAAACTAGCTTTGATGAAAGAATTGTATCGCAAGTTCTCCAGTAGGAAACAGGTAAAGTCGTTGGAAAGCATGTTCGACGGAACAATTCTTCCCACGGATGATGAATATGACGAATTAAGATTTAGCGCTGTTGATCTCATTCGAGACGAAATACGTCAACAATTGACCAATAGTGAAATCAGCGGGGAAGAAGTGTTGTTTTACTGCAACGTTCTCTCGAAAAGTTACAAACAGTTCAATTGGGACTTTGCTTGGGATATTCTGGGAGATTCTATTGTGGATTTAATCCCTCGCGGAAGAGTTGAAGTTCCTGTGAAAAACGAAGCAGGCTTCGAATATCTCGGTGACAGATATATTCTCGCTCCTATCACCGAGGAAGAGGCTAAAATTATTCAAGAGGAAGAAGTGTTTGATGATTTCTCGTGGGATGACCTTCTTGGAGATGATATGCCCTCCATCTTTGATGTAACAGACAATCCGTTTGAGGTAGATAATGAGTGATAAAATCAAAATCAAAAGTCCCAAAGAAGTGGGTAAAATAATTAGCTCTCTTAGAGCCGAAGGGATGACCGACGGCTCTATTAGGGAAACCCTGATTGAAGCCGAAAAAGAATTTGAATTGGACGACAAACTTTTTGAACGGGCTGTAGATCTACTGTTGAACTCGGCGTTATTAGAAAGCCAGCCAGTCGGCGAAATGATGATAGACATCTCTCAACAAGAATATGACTTTATTAGTCAAATTAGTGATAGAGATGTGCGTGTTTTATTCGCCGTTTTAGTTTACTGTGCTAGAAGAAACTGGCATCCTACGGGTTGGATAAAGTACGACGAACAAATGGTCATGGAACTTGGCGGTTTTAAAAATCACACACGTTTTCTTGAAGTAACACAGAGGGCTTCGAGACAAGGATTAGACTTCAGGGTTGTGGGTAGCAAGAATCCGATATTGTGCTTTAAGTTGAGTTTCTTTGAAGAATTCGGCGCAGATATGTTTACTTGCTCATTATCTGACTTAATCCGTGCATTTGGAGAAGAGAAATGACTATTCTTGATTGGGATAAAAATTCGGAAGAGGTGTTGGCGCAAGGGCATTACAATACAAAGCGCAGCGTTAATGCGGAACAGACCCACTTATGCAGATACTGGCAAGAACAGGGAGTGGATAAAGAAGCAGCTTATCAAATGTGGGTTGCTTTGGAGTCACCCCAGGCGGTCGGATGTTTTGAGGAAGAGGAGCGCAGAGAATATTTTGAGAAGTTCTGGGCAGCAGCTGAAGAAGCAGGACCGAACGAGAAGTATGCTTATGGGCTCACACAAAAAGAGTATTCATTCATAAACGAATTGGATGTTGATGTGGAGTACAAGAACTTCTTGCGTTCGTTGGTGGAATATTGCCGCACTTATGGTAAAGATGGCGCATTTTTCTGTAAACAACCGACTTACGCGGCTTTAGCAAAGGGCGCGCGTCATCACTTGACAGAAGCAAGAGAGTTGAAAATGGCGCAGTGGAATCAAAAATATGATTTATATCGTACTACTGTATTTTGCGGATATACTCACAAGAACACTACTTGCCGAATTGATTTGAGATTCTTTGACAATAGCGGAGCCGAATTGATAGACAAACCATTTGGAGAGCAGATGATTGTGTGTAGAGAGTGTGGAGCTCGCTTTGTTCGGTCGGTTCAAACACAGCGAGATTTATGTGAAAGTTGTTATAGTTTACGGCGCATGAGATTGATGAATAATCATGCTGAGTCTGCCCCACTGAATACGAAAAGTCGGTTATCAGTACAAAATAAAAAAACTGTATAGATAAACATAACACCTTTTGTTAAAAAATATATAATGGTAAAGGAGAAATAAAAGAAACATTTTATTTCTCCCGATTTCCTTGTTTTGTCGCAATAGGTTGACAAAATACGCGTCGTGTGATATGCTAAAATCACAATGGAATTAAAAGGAGATGTCGAATGACACAAACAGAATTTTTAGAACTCTTAAATAAATACGACGAGGAACATCTTTCCGAAGACGATTTGTTTGAGATTGGAGTTGCTCACAAAGAGCTTCCGCTTGGAATGAAAAACTGGAGCAAACTGAACGAGCAACTTGGTATGCCGTTCACGACTGGTGAAAACTATCGTTGTTGGGTGAAACAAAGATTGGCGCGTGTTGGCGAACTTCCTAAAAATGTGAAGATGTTGTCGAACAAGACGGTTGATGAACTTTCTCAAGAAGAAATTACGGACGAGCTCGAAGAGCAAATGCGAGATTTGTACAAGCAACAAGTTAAGACAAGAGATGTTCACAGAGAGTATCGCAATGACATTCGTATGGATGCTCGTTGGGAAAACTTGGCGCAAGAAATAAAAAGGATTCTTATTACCCAAAAGCCCTTATCATTGCGTCCTGTTGAAAAAATCAAAGGTACAGCTGAAGCAATTTGTGTAATAAGCGATTGGCATATTGGATGTGTGGTTGATTCTTTTTATAATCAGTTTAATCTTGAGATTGCGAAAGAAAGAATTGCTAAATTGCGCGATTATACTTTGAAGTATTGCAAACAATTTGGGGTTCGTAAACTTCACATTCTTAACCTTGGCGATTTGATCGAAGGCGAAATTCACACAACGGCAAGAGTTACAAATGAGATGGACACTATTGGTCAAATCAAGCAAGCTTCCGAGTTACTGTCTCAATTTGTAGTTGATATAGCTTCTGAAGTTGAACAAGTGTGTTATCGCAGTATTGCAGATAATCATTCAAGAGTGATTCAAAATTACAAAGAAAATCTTGACGGCGACAGTTTTGTGTATTTGATTGATTGGATTCTTGAAATGAAACTCCAATTGGCGGGTGTAACAAATGTTGAACTTTGCTTCGATAATCTTAGTGACAATTTTGGTTTGTTCTGTTTGGATTGTGGCAAGCAAGTAGGTTTCTCTCATGGACATCGCCAAAATGTAAACACAGCGTTTCAAAGTTTTGTAGGAGCGACCAAATCCTATGTTGACTATATTATAATTGGTCATTATCATTCAAGTCGCATTAAAGAATTTAATGCTGCTAAAGTGATTGTAAACTCATCCCTGAAGGGAACCGACGAGTATGCTTTGTCTAAAAACTTGTTCGGACATCCGTCTCAAACTTTATTGGTGTTTGATGATGGCAATGATTTGAGTTTTGTAATAAACTTAGATTAAAAGGAATTATTTCGTAAAAAGGCTTCCGCGTGAAATAACGGAGGCCTTTTTTGAATAGTTTTTCACGGAATTAAAAGGAGGGCTTATGGCCAACGAAAGGAAATCTTTATCGGCTTTTGGTTCATTAGCCCAAAAGCTTTACTGTGTAGGATGTAAGACCAGCTTGGAACCCGAAGAGTTCTGGGATAGTAATGGTTTGATGTCCTCACTCCGAATGACGAAAGAAAGCGGGCGCAAATCTTTTCTATGTAAAGATTGTACGCGTGCATTATATAAAATGATATTAACAGAGTGTGAAGGAGACCATCTTGAGGCTCTTTTCCAACTCTGTGCTACTAATGATTGGTATTATGATGATTTGCTTGCTCAAAGCGTAACAGCGGAGCTTGCGTCGGACGATATAATGCCAGATAGATACTTGGAAGTTATTTTTAATAACGAGGAGTACAAAGGAAAAACCTTTTATAAGCAGTTGAGTCGTCCATATTTTGTCAAGATGTCAAGCTTCAAAGAAAGTGAAGACGAGCTTACAGAAGAAGACAAACAAAACCGCAATGACATTAAAAAGGCTTTTGGGTATGATCCGTTTGAGACCAAACCCATTTCTCAAAAATCAATGTTGTACCGTTCGTTGAATCAAATGGTTGACCCAACTTTGAACAACGATTTGGTACGTCAACGTGCAGCTATTGAAATAGTTACTAACTACGAAGAAATTGACCGCCTTGACGTCGCGATTGCAAAACTTTCTTTGACGCCTGACGACATTGTAAAAAACGCGAAAGATTTAGAGACGTTGCGTAAGATGAAGTCAGATGTTAACAAAAACATATCAATGTTGTGTAAAGACCACGGATTATCTGCGAAGTACGCTAACTCAAAGAGTAGGGGCGCTGGTACGTTATCAGGCATTATGCGTGACATGGAAGATAATGACTATGACGAAGGTGTAGTTAATCTATACGACATAGAGACCAGCACAAGTATACAGCAATGTTCTGATATTAGTGCCAAGTCTATTGCTACACAACTAAAGTTATCCGAATCTGATTATGCTGAAATGGTTGAAGAACAGGCAATCGTAGTTCGCCAAGAAATTGCTGCTCGCAAAAAAGCGGAAGAAGCGTTGAGGGTATGTAAAGAATATTTACGTAGACAAGAACTAATCGCCGATCTTGTTCAAGAATATAAACGAAAAGGACTGTCTACTGCAGAGATTGAAGAATTGATAACTCCTGAATTAAAAGGGGGTAAGTTATGATTTCTGTTTATCACAATCTTATTGATAATGAAGTAAATATTCGTAAACAAGAGATTTTTGAGCGATATAACCGTTTAATCCAGTGGGGGCGCAAGCATCCTACTAGATTTATTGAAAAGGTTTTTAAAATAGATTTGCTTGATTATCAAAAGTGGATAATTTTAAATACGTGGACTGCTGAAAAAGCAGTATGGGTATGTTCTCGTAACGCGGGTAAAACGTTTATGGGGGCGATTTATCTAATGACGAGGGCTTTATTGTTCCCCAAATTAGAAATTAAAATTATGAACGTATCGGGCAAACAATCTTTTGAGACCTTTGCTAAGATGGAAAACATCGCTAAAAAAAACATCCCCTCATTGATAGGGGCGAGCGATGTCTTTTTTGACGAATTAGTAAAAAGTAATGCTAATACTGATGGATTTGCTCATGACCAAAAAGGACATACTTGTGAATTATACAATGGTTCTAAAATTAAAGCAATCATTGGTAAACCAACGACGGTTGTCGGCGAACGTTCTCATGTGAACTTCTACGACGAGGCAGGCAAAATCCCAAAAGAGTTTTATGCACTAACCGAACCTTTTACAACACAAAATACGGACTTTAAAACGGGCGGAAATTTTGACGCTTCGGTTTATCCCAAGGACATTCCTACTCAATGTATTTATGCGTCATCAGCTGAAGATGTTGATAGTCATTTATGGGAAGTGTATAAAATGTGCGCAAAAAAAATGATGATGGGTGTTCCTGGGTATTTTTGTGCTGATATCAACTGTGACATTCCTCTTGCTCCAACGCTTAATGGTAAGGCGCAGCGTCCACTTCTTAAACAGAGCGAAATTGACGACGCTTTAAAAACCAATGAAGCACGTGCTGTGCGTGAATATTACAACATATTTGACAATACTGGCGGCACTGATGCTCTTGTTAAACGTCAAGACATCTTGCGCAATGAGCAGGATTATTTACCTATATTCAAATCTGAAGGCCCAGAACATCATTATGGCTTATTCTATGACCCCGCTCTCCAACAAGATAACAGCTTTGTGCTTATTGTGGAATATTGGAAGGATAAAAAACGTGGTTGGCTTGGTAAGATTGTTAATGGTATTAACTTGATTGAAAAGCTACCGAATGGCGATAAAAAACCTTTGCGTTCTCCTGAACAATTGGAGTGGATTCGTAAGCTAATTGTTGCGTATAATGGCAAAGTACCTGAATATGAAAACGTGATGTTTTACGTTGATGCTGGTGCAGGTGGTGGAGGACGTGGCTATGCGGACAATCTAATGCTACCGTGGACAGATCACGACGGTGTCGAACACGCAGGTATTATCGATTTAACCGATGACACGGCAAAAGAACAGGCCGAAAAGTTTAGACAATCAAAAGACATTTGTCGTATTATCGAACCACGTAAGTGGCGCACGACGATGTTTGGCGAATGTGCAGAAATGATCATAAATGATTATTTAATATTCCCGATGCCTGTGCCTAAACATGGAGTTTGGGAAAAAGATGGAGAAAAACTCGAACTTTCAAAAGAAGAATTAAGGGCATTGCTTGAAATCGATCTGTTGAAAGAAGAACTTGTAGCAATTGTGAAAACGAAGACACCGAATGGTGATATAAAATATGGATTGCCGCCCGATAAAGCCAGACGGTTCCATGACGATAGAGCGTACACCTGTGTTTTGGCAGCTCATCATCTGGCACAATTGCGAAGAGAAGAAATTTTAGGTTCGGCTGAGCCGACTACAAATATGGATGTTTTGTTTAGTAATAGGGTGTTCCAAAATCCCCAAACCAAACAAAGCGCCAATCCGTTTAGTGGATTCACTAATCCATTTGGGCGGAGAAGATAAGAGGCAAAAGGAAGGAAAGGTTATGATCTGTAAAATAATTCTCGATTATACGGGAGTTGATATGGAGACTCTTTTAGACAAAATTGGAAATTTAGGTTCTTTTATGATGATAAAAGGAGTAATTTATTTCCAAACATTGGGAGAGTGTTCTAAACAAAAATTAAAATCTGCTATCAAACGAAGCGGCGTAACCGACTGTGTAATTCTTGAAATTACGGAAGATAGTCTTTGTAACGAAGGTGGTTATGTCGGCGATTGGGCGCGAGAATATTTTACCAATCTCGCGGCAAAACGGGCGATAGACGAAATGAATAGCGAGAAATATCGGAAGCAAATGGAGATTGAAGCTCTTAAAGTTGAGTTGGCACAAGCTCTTGTTTCTGGTCAATTGATCGCGGTGCCCAAAAACAAGAACAAGGAGGAAACTGCCGATGGGCGAAGAGATGAAGACCCCGAATAAAGGTGGTCGCCCGAAAAAGACCGTCCCAATTACGGAACAAGAACAACCGCAGGATTCCAAGTTGTTAATGACACAAAACGAACCTGTAACGGAAGTAAAAGATGTGCTGCAAAGTTGCACCGATTTCTTTAATTCGTTTTTGGGAAATGTTAACGCTTCTGAAGTGATTGGTCAGGGCATTTATAATTTAAATCAATATAATCCATTTTTACAAAATACTCGTTTAAAGACTTTGGCTGGCTTGCCGATTGAGATGAGCAAAACGGGCATTGCTAATGCTCTAAAGAATCCTCAATTTCATGAAGAAGAAATTCGTGGAGCTGCCGCCTCGCTGTCTTCGAGTCAATATTTGTATTACAAAATACTCCGTCAAGCGGGCGATATCCCTTTGATGAAGTATGTAAAATACCCACCTTTGCTTGAGCCGTCTGAATACAAGACAGACAGGTTTAAGAACGATGATGATTTTGTTGATGAGTGGCTCGAAAAATTCGATGTGGTGAACACTTTTAAGCGTATTGCGATTGAAGTGAAGCGCGAAGGTAAACCGAGCTATTTGTTACGCAGTCATGTGACAAAGAAAGGTGGGAAAAAGACCGTTGATTTCGCAGCATTACAAAAACTTCCGCCGCAATTTGTCAAACTTACGGCAATTGGCGAGCATGGCTTTGTCGCGAGTTTCAATCTTATGGTCTTTATGAACCCCGCGTTCGTACCTGCTCAATACCCGACATTCATTCAAAGGGTGTGGGACGATATGATAACCAATAAAATTGCTGTTCTCGATCCAAAGAAAAAATCTTATAAGTTGGATGTGCAAAAAGCCTCTACTTATGTTTACAAAGACGAAGATGGCAATTCTTATGACACATTGATTGAACGAACCGAGCAAAAAACGTATATGTTCTGGGTTCAATTACCTCAAGATTTGTGTTACACTTTCTGCAGTGACACATCTACGGCAACTGCCGCTCCTGACACCGCAGGTTTGTTCATGGATTTGCAAGAATTGACAGACTATTCGGTGTTGGCGGGGCTTATCGCTAGTACACCGCTTACGTCATTGCTCACGGGTGAAATTGAATTGATTCCGAATCCTTCAACAGGTCGAGATCAAACGGCAATGAACCCTGAGACAGTTTTGAAATTCCAAAATCTGTTTAACAGCATGACGAGCACCAACACGGAAGCGTTCTTTGCGCCGTTGAAGAATTTGAAATTGCAAAGTCTCAACAACGTTCCTAACAGTAGTGAAATTAAGACTAAAGCAGTTTCAAACTTTATTAGTGTCGCGGGTGAAGGCGGTAATATTATCGCTACCGAAAAACCGAGCATTGCGCAGGTAAAAACTGCCAATATGCTTTCGGCGGCTCAATATGATTTTGTGGTGAAACAGTTCAAATCAGCACTTAACAATATTGTTCAAGATTGTATAGGTGCCGATTACAAATGGAAAGTAGACGTATTTGGCGATATTTTCTCTGAACAAAATCAGAAAAAATATTTGAAAGAACTGGTTACTGCAGGTATGAAAGGTTTGGTTCCCAAACTTCTCGCTTATGAAGACATAACAGTTAAAGATTCCAAAGCAGCAGAGTTGTATTTGGATTCAATTGGGTTCTATGATAATTTGACAACACTTACTCAAGTTGCAGCTTCAAAGTTGAACGCGCAACAAGAGAAATCAAATGATTCAAACGCCAATGAAGATGGCTCAATTAAGAAGGTTGGCCGTCCCGCGTTAGAAGATGATGATATAGAGTCTGATGAAACTGCCGCTTCTCGCGAAAAAGGCGAAAACACAAGCGAGAATAAGGATATATATGCCGCAAAACGATGTGCAATTTGCGGGGTAGAACTTGAATACGATGAAGACGTTCTGTGTGATGAATGCCGCGAAGCGTATCTTGAACAGCACAATTAAACTTTGAGGAGGATTAAGGCATGAGAATTCATGAAGAAACTTACAATGCGTTGAATGAGCTAACTAAGATGTGTTTCGAGATGAACGCCGTTGCTGATAATATTTATTACAATATGGCGGACTTATATTATAATCATTCAGCAGAATTATTCCATCATAGTTATGCACATGCTTGGCCACAAGTGGCTGATATGATCAGTGATGAAATGCTCAAACTCAATGCAAGACCTGTTCGCTTGCCTGTTGATGGTTCAAGCGAAAAATATGATAATTTGGAATTGATGATGGCTGTGAATGCGGCTGCCGTTAATAAGGTTTTTGAGAAGTGCAAGGAAATCGTAGATTTAGCGGATATGCTGGATGATGTAGACATCAGGATTTTTGGAGAAAATCTGCTTAACGGTGTGTTATTGAATTATGTAAAACAGGCAGACGAGTGGCTTCAAGCAACCAAGACAGTACCAGCTTATCATTTCGATATTCATTTCAGCGATTATACGCACTTCATTCCGATTGTGGACTGAGGTGATTTATGGGCGCTGGTGAAATCATAAAATCAATAGTTGAATATGGTATATATCCTGTTCTGATGGGCATTCTGCTTTGGGTTATGCTTGCTATACAAAAACGACAAAATAAGGCATCCGAAGAACAAGAAAAGCGTTTAACAGAACTTATTGATATTAGTATCAAATTCGCCATCAAAGACTCAAGGCGTCATAGTGCAGAAGAAGAAGAAGATAGTCGTCGCGTTACAACTTATGTGAAAACACAGATGGACGCGATCATCAGCGAAAATAAAGCCAACCGTGCGTTTTGTGTGGCGTATCACAACGGTGGTACCTATCTTAATGCGCGTAACTTTGCAAAATGCAGTATTGTCGCAGAAAGCGTAGATAATCAAACACGTCCTTTTATGTTAGATTATCAAAATGTTCAACGTGCTCTTTTTGTTGAGTTGGACAACAAATTGGCAAAAGATGGAGAATGTTATATCAGTGATATAGAAACTTTGAAAGACAAGGTTCCTGGGAGCTATCTTCTTCTTTCAAGATGGGGCACAAACGCCATTTATTTCAAAGCTCTAATTGATAATACAAATGATATGGTATTGGGCTTTATCGCAGCGGAATTTAACGCGGGCCCGCCGAAAGATGAAGAGGCACTTAAATTGTGTTTGAGCAAGAAAGCTCAACGTATTTCGGGAGCGATACAATTTTCCCACACCGATGTGTGTCATACAATTGAAGGAGGGGCAGACCGATGAATCCGATGATATTCAGCCTTGAGGCTGATCGAATCAAGTTGAAAAAAATACTTGGTAGTAATTTTTTACAACTTGAAGTTAAGGCAATTTCTGAAGGTGAAAATCGCAACAAAAGCAGCTTCTCGTTAGAATCTATGAACGAAGCTTTACCGAGCTTTAGAAACAAACCAATCTTGGGTTATTTCAATACAAAGGACCAAGATTTTGAATCTCACAATGGTAGCTGGAAGAAGGATCCCGAAACCGACACGTCGTATTGGGATACTAATATGCCTAATGGTGAGAGAATTTTAGGATTGATCAGAGAATCCGATTCAGTCTCGATTGAGCCTGATAATAAGGGGAAAAACTGGATTGTGCTTACATGCGCTCTGTGGGTACAATATGCGTTGCCTCAAATTAAAAAGCTCTTGAAAGACAAGAAAAAGAAAGTCTCTGTTGAAATCGATATAAAGGAATACGAGGATAGAGATGGTATCAGATACATCAAAAAATTTGAGCTTCTGGGCATCACTATACTAGGTTCGAAAAACGGGAAACCAGTTATGGAAGGTATCGAGGGTGCATCGGCGTCAGTCTTGGATATCATCGATAACGAAGTTTTCAACAGACAGAAGACGGCGCTGTGCTTTGCCTACAAAGAATTAGATGGTGACGCGGCAGAAGTCGAAAATTCTAACAAGGAGGATAGCGAGCAGTTGGACAATGAATTGACTTTACAGGAAGAAGAGCAAGTTGTCGAATCTAGCGAAGAAGTAATTGCACACAATGACTGTGACGAAGAAATGGCGCAAGAAGATAAACAATGCGAAGATTGTCATATGGACGAAGATGGCGACGACGACGACAAAGACGACGATGACGACAAAGACGACGATGACGATGATAAGCAAGACGACGAACCCTCAGAAAATCCTGAACCTGCATATTCGGAAGACGCTCCGTGTGATGATGGAGAACCTGCTTATTCGGGAGAACCCGAAGGAGAGGGCGAACCTGCACCGAGCTGTGAAGACGAACTCTTAATGAAATGTGGCGAACTCGAGGCGAAGAATGGCGAGCTTATGGCACGCGTCGAACAACTTGAGAAAGAGCTCGAAGAGGTCAATTGCAAATATTCCGATTATGAACAGATCAAAGAACAACTCGCTAAGGCCAACCAAGCGCTATTTGCTATTGATTGCGAGAAGCGTGTGGCGGAAGCGCATGAGCTTTTGGATGACGAAAACGTCAGCAAAGAGCAATGTGATGCGATTTTCGAAAAGTGCGCACGTGGCGAGTATGCTTCGTCTGACGCACTGCGCACAGACGTTGCATTAGCAGTCTTTAATGCGAATAAGGGTAGCAAAGTACACAAAAAAGAAACTTTTTCTGCACCTATCGCGAAACCCGTAGAACTCAAATCAAATAAAAATATGAGTGCTATGGACAAACTTAAAGCGTATGTTGGAAGAGAATAATTCCGCATACAAATAAAATTACATTTTTATTTCAATATATAAAGGAGAAAACTTATTATGGCAAAAGTGTTTAGAGCGGCTGAAATGATGTCGGAAGACGTTCAGTCCTATGTAATTTCCTGCCAATACCAAGCTGATGGTGTCGATTCTCAAATCGAGGATGGCTCCTTCGTGAAACTTGGCGAACTCAAAGATGACAAAACTTATGTTGCATCTGGCGACAAAGATTACAACGTTTATCTTGCTTCTCAACCGACTGCGGTGACTGACGAAGTCGTCGTTATCGATTATCCTGGCGTTTCTGAAGGTTCTATTTCTGGTAATTCCTACAGAATGGGCGTCAAACTCTTTGACCTTGTTGCGCCTGCAGGTCGTCCTGTCCGCGCTCGTAGACTTGCTCTCCATGACAGATTCTGGCTCGGCGAAGGCAACTTCAATGGCAGTGTTGTGGTTGGCAACATCGCAGGTCTTGAAGCAAACAAAACGACTCTCAAAGACAGTGGTGCGAAAGATATCACTGAGGGTCAACTTAATGTTAAGATTCATCTCGGCAAAGATTTCAACTACGGTCAATCCGCAAGTGGCAAACTCTATCTTTGCGAAGTCGTTGGACTTTAATTAAGGGAGGACTACAGCAATGATGGAACATTTCAATTTTAATGCACAAGATGACAGCTTCAACGCGATTATCGACAGCATTGTCGAAAGCGCACAAGCTCGTTATGAAGCAAAATCTGAACCCTCTAAAGAGGACCTCAGACTCCAAAACGAAGCAATCGTTAAATATGCACTCGAAGGCACTCGTTTCGAAGCAAAATTCGAACAAGAAGGTCTTGCTTGCATGAAGAATCCTCAAATCACGAAGAATGAAACCGTTAGAAGCAACTTCGAAGCAGTTATCGCAGAAGTTATCAACGCAATCGCACCGTCGGTGACGAGCGCTGACTACTCCAGATTCCTTGCAGAAGTTCGTCAAATCGGCTGGGGCGACACTGGTCGTTTCATCATCCGTTCTAACGAACTCTTCAAAGTGAACGAGATTGCAGAAGGCGTGAATCGCGGTGTGTTGCAACCGATCTTCGACAACGAAGTGACGGTTAACCCCTCTCCGATTGAAATCGCAACCGCTATTGACTGGTATGCAGTCGCAGCTGGTGTGTTCGATTGGGGCGATTTCGGTCTCCGTGCTGGTCGTTCTTTCGAAGCATATATCTTCCTCAAAGTTATCGCAGCGATGACCTCTGTCACTGGCGATATGATGGGTGCTGGTTATGTTGCAAACGGCTACACTCCCGAAAACTGGACTAATATTGTCCAAAGAGTCTCCGCAGCAAACGGTGGCGCTCCTGTTTATGCAATCGGTTCTCTCGGTGCGTTGATGAAAGTCAACAATAACGGTAACGGTGCTCTTGGCCTCCAATACTTTGTTGGTGAAGATTACCTCTCCAAGGGCTATCTTGATAAGTTCCTCGGCGCAAGAATGATCCCTGTGGATCCCGCTCTTGTCCCGACGACCATCAACACCTCTGCGAAACTCGCTGTTCCCGATAACAAGATTTATCTTGTTGCTGCAGATTCTTACAAACCCGTCAAGATTGTCTTCGAAGGCACTTCTATGACAGTGGAAAGAATCCCCGAGGAAACCACTGACAAGAGATACGGCATCCGTATCCAAATGAGAGTTGGTATCTCGGCAATCGTCGGTTCCAAATTCGGTCGTATCGATCTTCAATAATCGATTTTGATTTGATAAGGGGCTCCTTTATTGGGGCCCCTTATTGGGACTATTTAAAGAAAATTTAGATTTACAAGGAGAAATATTATGGCAAATAGCAAGGACGCTACTCAAGTAGCAGAAAAGGTTGAAAAAGAAGAAAAGGTTGTAAAAACTGAAACTAAGCCTGATAAAAAACAGGAAGAAATAGATTTTTTGCGTAATCAAAATGCACAACTCGAAGATTCGATAAGGTCTTTAATGGCTCAATTCGCAGAGTTGAAAAATAATATGGCGATGCCCACTGCTCAGAATAAGGGTTATGATCGTAATGACGAAGTTACTATCGTGCACCTGTTTGATAACGCACCTGGAATCACCACCCATATACAATTGTCAAATTATGCTATTGATATGGGCGCATTTGGTGAAACGCGCACTTTGACGGTTCAACAATTTGAAGAACTTGTTGGTAAATATCGTTCTTGGTTCGATCGTGGCATCATTGCAGTCGGAGCGGGCTCTGAATATTATGCAAAACGTAACAATCTCAAGATGGCGTCGGAATCTTTGATCGATTCTGATTTCATTCGTAAACTTGGCACTATGCCGATGAGCGATGTTCAAGACATTTACGAAAAAGTTTGTGATGGACAAAAAGATTTCATTGTGAGCTATTGGAAACGTAAATTTATTGAGAAAGTGCCCGAATTCAGAGATTTGAGAAAGTTACAAATTCTTAATGGATTTACTAATAATTCGTTCGAGTACGAGATTCTCGAACTTACTGCTAAAAAATAATTTTAGGGGGTCGTTATGATTCTATTTGAAGATATTTTTAATCGTGCGGTGAATTTGTTTGACGACCCCGATATACGACGTGCGTATGAACTCAATCCTGTTGAGTTTTCACAAACAATGAGACCTTATCTTATTAATGGTCTTGGTATGTTTGCAAACCCCACTACGGTTTCCTCGCGTTTCTCTGATTATACGGAAGCACAAGGCAAGCTGGAGGTTTTTGATGGTGACGGTGGAGCAACTTATACGTTGTCCACTGTCCCAGTAGACAACTCTGTTATGAGTTTCTTCATCGGGAAAACTCCCGATCCGCTTGCTGAATACGACCCCGCAACACAAAAAGTCACATTTTCAACTAACGTTCCCGTCGGAACCAGCTGCAGTTGTGAGTGGTACTATGCGGGTGAATTCAAGGCAGATTTCACAGGTTTTTCTTCAAATATTTCGCCCTCGTTTATAGCTTCGAGAACCAAAGATATTTTGGCTCATTGCTTGCTTTTGGGTTGGGCGGAAAATGAGAAAAACTTTATGCTTGATATCCGTAACATTTTAACTGATACGGATTTCAAGTTGCATTCTCCCGCCAATTCGGTGAGGGCAAAAACAGAGTGGTATCAAAACATTAGAGAGGGTTTGAACGACCTTACTCAAAAATTATCCTGGGATTTGTGGTCAGGAGCAATTGGAGGTAGACAAATTGGAAAATAAACTTATATTGTCCAAAGAGGCAAAAAGAGACTATCTTCAAAAATTGAGTAAGCGTTGTATTAAAATTCTTTATTTGATTGAAGATGAGGGGAAGGGAATTAACAAAGGAATGGCTGATGATTACATTGTCGGACAACTTTTTGAAGTTAATTCTGCCAACATTCTTTTTGATGGCGAGCTCATTGATGTTATTGTTAAATTGAATGGTATTAGAGATTATGCTAATCAGCCTTATAATTTAATAAGAAAACAAGTCTTTGAGACCAAAGGAATTATCGATCATTTGTTGAAAACCTTATGATCGGAAGGGGGTTTGCGTGGGAAAGGTTTATGACAGTTCTAATAGACGTAGTCCTTACTACTTAATTTCACAGACTCCGCGCAATCAAGTACCTGACAATTATTGGCTTAAAGAATTACAGGACAAAGTTGACGCGGATTGGGATTATCGAGAGAACAGATTCTTGATAGAAAAGGAGTCTGTTTTTGGCACAGAACAATTTGAACCCTTAGAGGTTGTGCTGCAGTCAGTAAAGAGTGATAAAAACAACACAGTCATTTCTGACGATTGGAGACGAGTTGTATTCCGCGATATTCACTATAAGTGTCCACTTGGATTGAAATTTAGATTTTCACATGATTTTCTAGATAATGAACCCATTGAGAACAAAAATATTTGGTTAGCAAGCAACCGTGATACTATTAATCCAACGTCGAGTGTAATCATAGTGAGATGCAATGGTACTATTGGTAGTGAATATGTTGACTCAAAAGGCGTAACTCGTTATCATTACGAACCCGCTGTTCAAACAAAGGATTTAAAATCGGTTAATTTGTTTTACAACGAAACGGCAGTGGGACAATCCTCAGATTTGATAATTATTGTACAACACAACAAGTATACGCGGAATTATTATGTTAACCAAAGATTCATCATTGGTTATGATCAGGTATATAGAATTCAAGCAATGAGTAAATTTGCTTCGAATTATACCTACAAGACTGACGATTTGGGGACAATAATTTTATATCTAGAGGTTGTCGAAAAATCTCAATATGACAACTTTGAGACTCGTATTGCATACAACCAAAAAGAGAGAGTCGAGGTCGAAGAGACGGGCAATGATGGTGTTTATAGTATCAAAATGGAATTGCCTGAAACGATTCCTGAGATGTTAGGCACTGAACCGATTGAGTTTAAGCCTGTTGTATATTTGGATGAGGGAGCAACCGAAATTCCAGTTACAACCGAATGTAAGTTAATGAATACGTCGACGCTTCCGCAACCTGTCGCAGATGAGGTTCGAGACAAGTATGTAAAATTTGAGAAGCTCGAGGGTAACGCATTTACTTTGCAAAAACTCAGATTTTATCCTGGTGGCAATCTCTATGTTACTTGTAAGGCACAGCCCGAGGGTAGAGATGAATTAACTTACACATTCAATATGTCGTTAAGGGGGTTATAAGGTATGGCAGAATACAAGGGATCTTATGATGAATGTACCAATTATAATCGCCTGACGAACCTAGACAGCCTTGAGTGGAAGATAATTTCACATTTGCTGTATAGTCAAACAAAAAACGCACAAAACATTTGGAAGATTTTGAAATATCCAACAATGGATTGCTTACTGCAAGATAATGTTTCTTTAGAGGACCGCTACGCACTGATAGATACGGAAGACGGGAAAGAAACAAATAAAAGGATGTTTTTATCTCCATATGTTGACGATGCTTGGACGGAGCAATGTGCTCACGTTCACATTTATATAGACGGCATCTTTCCACAAAACCACGAAGTCGCAACGGTCAATGTGGCTATAGAAACGATTTCTCATAGCAAGATTATCAAGGTTTTGGGTGATGCCGACGGACGAGATATAAATCCATTGCTTCCCCCGCCGAATCCTAACGATTCGAACAAACAAGGGGAGCCCGTGGTTTTATACAAAAATCGCGAGACAGTTCTTTTGAAGAGCATGATCGCAGAGTTGAATGGTTTGTATTTGGATGGAGTTGGATATTTCCAATTTAACCAAAAAACAAACTATTATAACAACTCGCAACAAAACTTGTGGAACGGAAGGACGTACATCGGTCACATCACCAAAATGGCGATGTTGGTATCGGGTGTGTCCGAAGGACCGAACTACAATTTTTAAGGATTCTAACAGTTGGAGAAGAGCGCAATATATCGAAAACTGTCGGAATACAAGGATGAGAAAGGAGGAAAGGAATGGATAAGTATGGGTGTTTAAGTGAGGCGCTCGGCAACGAAATTCGTCAATACGATGCGTCCTATTTTACTTATGACGAACCTGTTCCCTTTTGTGGTTTGTTGATTTATCCAATCACAATGCGGCATTACAATGACTTTATGTTGGCGAATCCGTGTTTGTTATTGAATAAAAACGAAACTATTGAAGGCCTCAAGCAGACTCATCTAGATTTTCTTATTGGTAAACTAAATGACCAAGAGGAAGGCCAACTTTGGAACCTTCGATTATCCAAACTCTTTGAGCTAATTTTCCACTTTAAAGATGGAGTGCGTTGCACTCAGTGTGGGAGCACAATGACTTACGCCGAGTTTATAGCCAAAAACAAAGAGATGCTGGAAGCACAACAAGAGGGGGAAGAAAAATTGGCGGCTTGCCAGAACTGCGGGTCAACACAGTTCGAGGCGATGATACGGTATGCTGTAAATCCAGAAACGAAAAAATATGAGTTAGTCGTAGCGGGACATAAGATCGACGCTGCGGCGTTTGAGCGTTTAAGGCAAATTGTCATGTATCAGAATTTACCTGATTATTATGATGACAGCAAGATTGATCCCGATTTGAAGAAGGACTACGCGGAACGTATCAGAATTAGAAGCCAAAAAAGCGGCAAAGCTACTACCGAAAAAAAGATAGTGTGTGTTGCCGCCAAGACCAGCTACAAGATGGACGAGCTGTATAATATGCCCATCAGAAAGTTCTTAATGTTGTTAACTGCTGTCGATGACGCTATGCAATACGAGGCAACTCGTGTGGGTATGATGACAGGTATGGTATCAATGAAAGAACCGCCCGAACATTGGATATACAAAAAAGAGACAGATGTTATGGGTGACGCTTATAAATCTCTTGATGAGTTCAAGAGTGAAATGTCTCAAGTTTAAAATCTATTTTCATTTATATAAGGAGATACAATTATGGCAAAATATTTTTTGGGCTCCGTTGGTAGCGCTGAAGCTTTCCGTATGGTTAATGGCCAACCGAAAATGGCTTTCGTCGCAAAGACCTTGACGGACTCTTCGATTTCTGTCACAATCACGAAAGACGAACTTCGTGGTGGTACTGGCGCACCTGTTGTGACCAACTTCTTCCACGATCCCGCAGTGGCAATTACGCTTACCGACATCCTTTTCAAAGAGGGCTATGTTGAAGCACAACTTGGCACAAACTTCACGGCAAATGCAAGTGCTTATCAAAGCGAAACTATTAAAGCGGCTAAAGCGGGTGAATTGACACTTAGCAAAGAGCCTGTGTCTTTGTCTATGTTGAATTGCAGCGATGGCACTGGCATTATTGCTTGGTACAGTGAAGAAGGACAAGACAATTATACTGCAGTACAAATGGAAGCTGGCAAAGCGCTTAAAGACAGCGGTATCGAAATGGACAAGACCTATTGTGTGCGTTATCTTGCGAATAACGATAAGGCGCTTGAAGCAGTTGTTAAGAGCGATATGATTCCTCAAGAGCTTATGCTCATCATCACCGTTCCGATTTTCGCAGGTGATGCTTGCGCGGCTTCTAAGGGTAGCAAAGCTGGTACGCTTACATTTGAGGTTCCGAGATTCCAACTTGATGGTGGCCAAGAGTTTACCTTCAATATGAGCTCTAACGCGACGATGAGTCTCAACGGTACTGCTATGGTTATGAACGAAGGTTGTGACGTTAACAGCGGCAAGCTCTTCCGCATGATCGAGGTTATTGACAACAGAGAAGTTCAATCTGTTTTGATCGACGAAGCTACTGCTAAAGTTGGCGCGTCTGTGAGCGACGTTGTTGTATATGCTTTGTATAGCGACAAAACAATCGCTATCGTTAGCAAACCCTCTTTGAGCGGTACGGCTATAGAGGGTGCGAATGGCAAGCTGCAAGCGGGCACTTTGAAAGCGTCGTTTGGCGGTAAAGACTCGAACGAAATCACCTTATCAGCGCAATAATTATGAACCAATATCATAATTGTGTTAATGCTCAAGGGAACGGGTTGGAGTGTTTTAAATGCTCGATTTTTATTAAAGAGCAAAAAGATAATCCCGTTTGTCCTTTTCAGCGTTACTGCTATAACGAGAAACGTTGGGTTTCTACAAATTGCAAAGACAACTGCAAAAATTTTCAGTCAAAAACTGAGTAATTAGATGTTTGGGGTCGTACATATTCTTATGTGCGGCCCCAATTTCTTATTTTTACAAATGAACACTTGTTCATTATAAACTCGAAAATAATCCCACAGTTTGTGGGTACAAATAAAAATATCATTTTATTTAAAGAGGTAGTTCCATGAGTAATGTAGATATTGGATTAATCGTCTCGCTTGTTGGTGTTGTCATTGCTGCGATTACTGCTATGATTGCAATGTGTACAAAACTAAAAAACAAGTTTGGCGAATTAGCAAAAGACGGTAACTGGAAGAAGCTCTATCCTATGATTCTTAAAGCTATTGCGGAGGCAGAGGCGACTGGAAAATCTGGGGCAGAAAAAAAAGAAATTGTTATGGCAGCTGTGGATTCTTTTGCGAAGGAATTAGGTATTCAATGCGAGGTTGATCAAATTTCCGACACAATCGAATTCATTATTGATTTTTCAAAAAAAGTAAATAAGAAGTGAGGAGAAAATTATGGGACAAAAATATGAAGGCACATTGATTATTCAAACCAATGATAATTATAGTCCTACGGGCGACTATCGTTTGGAGTCAATATCTAGTCTGGCGTCTGAAGAAGACATCCTGAAAGGCAAAAAAGCTTATGGAGCGCAGGGTGTGGTGTTGAACGGTTCTTATGTCGCACCTGAGAAAGATCCTGAGTCTGAACCTGTAGCGTAAACAACTATCGTAAAACACCCATAATATTGGTTATGGGCGATTGGATAGACGCATTGAATCTTGGTATTCAATATAAAAAGGTTAACAAAAAATAACTAAAGGCTCGCTGTTATAGTGAGTTAAGTAGGAGGGAGTAGAGTGGCAGTTGTTCAAGATATTTCAACTCGAATTATACAAAAACACGATACCACAGAGCAATGGGAACAATCGAACACTTTTATCCCTCGTAAGGGCGAAATAATTGCTTATGATGCCGAATACGGGGGCGATGGTGCTCAGTTGCAACCCCCACGATTAAAAATCGGTGATGGAGTCCATATCGCTTCAGCGTTGCCTTTCATTGTAATAGACGAATTGTCTCCTGTGGCGTTTTCGGGAGACTATGCGGATTTAACGAACCGACCAAACCTTACTCTCGAAGGAATTGCTGCAATTTTGGGCTTAACGGCGGCCCAGTTGCGACAATTGGTGGCTTTGGCAAAAATAACCACAGTTGATAACACCCAGGTAACGATTGATTCCAACTTAAAGGCTCAATCTTATGATACACAAAATTGAGGTGAGCTGTTATGGAATCGGGTTATAAAGTTTGGGGACAAGACATAGGGAACTTGTTAGAGTTTTTCACCATTGATGAACAAAACACTTATACAGTGGTAGACTCTCGATTTACAAACGGTAACGGGGCATATAAGAAAGGCGGTGTTGATTTAAAAACTGCTATTAGTGGTACATTTCCCGCTTCTGCAGGCGCTGATTACCCTGGCGGCTACAATTTATTGTCGTCTTATAAAACTAATGGAACGTCAATAGATGTCGCTCTCAAAGGATGCCGTCCAATTGGAATCCCTTTGAAAGATGTTGGAGCGGGTTCGTATGTCATTTACCGTTCTGGAGACAAGACATATTTTGTTTCGGGAAACCAACCGACGGGCGGAGAAGAGTTGCCTCACAGTCCGCAATATGTGTTTTTTGAATTACAAGGTCCTGGAGGTGGAGGTGGCGGCACTCAAAACCTCTATTCGGGCAGTGGAGGAGCTTCGGGGGCGTATATGTTTGGCTGTTTAAAAATCAGTAGCCCCATTTACATCACTGTTGGACAAGGTGGAAGAGGCGGCACTGGCGTAGCATTAGGAAAGGGAGAGGATGGCCAAACAGGTACTGCTTCTACTATACAGACGCAATATGGAGGTGTCACTTACACTTTAACCGCAGGTTCGGGAACAGGCGGGGAAGGTGGCAACAATGGAAACAAAGGTGGAACCGCTGGAACTTGTTCTTTCGCGCCACAGTTAATCGATGACGTCGAACAGTATAAAATTATTGGACAGTATCCTGGTTCTCCTGGAAGTTCTCGACGAACTCCTGCTTCCGAGCAAAATGGGAAAGAGGCTGTATACAACCACTGGCTAAAACCCGAAGGTGGCTCTTTTACTCGACCTGGTGGTTCAGGAGGAAGTAGCAAAGACGAGGCTGGCTATGGTGGAGGCGGCGGAGCTTCAGTTTTTGGAGATGGAGCAAATGGGGCCCACCAAAATGATGGTATTACACCAACTGCATATGGGGCTGGTGGCGCGTTTACGGGTGCTGTAACGGTTCAAGCGCCTACGGCAGAAATGAACCCTGCAACCAAACAGTATGTTGATACCGCAATAAATGCTGTTAAACAATTTGAATATCAAGTTGTTACTGAGCTACCCACTGCTGCACAAGCAACGATGGGCAAGATTTATCTTAAGGCTCATTCGCACAATCCGAGCGACGGACAGCCTGATAGTTACGACGAATTCATAACAGTTCAGTCTGGGTCAACTTATAAGTGGGAGCGTATCGGCAACACAGACATTAACCTTTCTGGATATGTTCCTACAACAAGAAAGATTAACAAAAAAGCTCTCTCAAGCGACATAACACTGTATCCAACTGATGTTGGTGTTACTGAAGCAGCCTTCCCTGGTTTGAATAAAACTGGTACGATTACTGGCATTAATATGAATGGTGCAAGTAAAGGTACGAGTGGTGTTGTTGATTTGGGGACGGTTTTGACGGATGCAAGTAAGTTCGCTACTTCAGCACAAGGCATAAAAGCTGATAATGCTATGCCAAAGTCGGGTGGTACATTTACAGGAGAAGTCAAGTTTGGCAGTACGGAAAACTTTCAAGGCTATTATATAAAGCGAATGCTTGGTTTTCTTAGTGCAGGAACTAGATATGAAAACCTAGATTCTTTATACAAAGATGGTACTTATCATAGAATGTGGAGATTGCGTTTTCCAAGCGATTCGAATTTTTGGGGCAAGATTAAAATCACTCTTTATGGCAATTATTCGAGTTTTAACGCAAGCGGTGTGATGTCTAAATCTGTCACCTGCAATTTCAATACAAGTAGCATCTATAACAATGTAGGTTGTTATGACGGGCTTGGAGTTAATGTTGAGCAAGATTTCCGTATAAGCGAGGCGATTTGGAATGCTACTGCGAGTGCTTGGGAAATTCTTATTTGGCAAAAGAACCTTAACGGCAATAACTCGCCTGAGATTATGCTTGAATGTTGGACAACGAACAACACGAAGTATATCAATGCGTTTAACGGTATCGCGGCGCAACCAGTCGAATTAACACAATCGACATCTTATTCGGCGCAGAGAGCAAGTTCAACAGGTGGCACGAAAACTGTTACGTGGGCAACACTTCCCGTCTATGAGAACCCACTCGGCGAAGAAATCGCTACAATGAGTGACCTTTCCAACAAGGCGAATTTGAGTGGCGGGAATAGTTGGACTGGTAACCAACAGTTCAACAATGGTACTTATTGGTTTGCTACTGCAAGTGATAGATATCTTACTGTCGAAGACGAAGGTGGTAATGCGTATATATCAATGAATTCTTCTGGTTTTGATTTAGATGCTGACGAGCTTGGTAACACTCAATTTATGATAGCTGGAAATCCAGGCACTTCTGGACAAGTCCTCACATCGCAAGGAGCTGGGAAAACACCACAATGGAGTACTCCTCCTAAATTTAGTTTCTCAAATGGCGTATTAACAATAACTACCTAATAGGAGCAATATAATGTCATTAAAATTCGGGATAAATACGGTTCATACCGTCACATATAATGGGAACGATGTGAAACAAATCAAATATAACGATTCTTTTGCGTGGTGTAAACCTTATACGCTTTCTGTTTCAAAAGGAACTGGTGTTGCTTCGATTACAGTTTCAAGAACATCGACTCTTGAGCCGACTGCGAGTACAGGCTCGATTTCAGCAGGAAGCGGCACTATTTTCCATGGAGATAAATTGTCAGTTTCTGCAACGGCAAGTACAGGTTATTTGCTTAATAGCTATACAACATCATATACTGTTTCTGGTAATACCTCTGTAAGTGTTACCGCAACAGCATTACCAAAAATAACATTAACGAAGAACACTCACGTTAAGACTATTAGTCTTACATATGTTGATAGTAATGGGACAAGCCATACTGTTACCGCCGCGGGTACATATTACGCTAAAAATGGTTCTTCATATTCTTGGTCAGCAACCGCCGATGATTATTGCTATATGACAAGCGGTAGTTCTGGAAGCGGAACATTGTCGGGAAACATTTCAATTTCACCCACCGCAGATTATGGTTATTATACGGTCAGTTTGGACGCAATTACAAATGCAAGCGCATACGTTAATACATCTGCTTCTAATTATGCTAGTAGTGTTACTGCTAAATATGGTTCTACGATTTATGTGCAAGTTAAGCCGAATAATTGCTATATTTATACGATTAATAATACAAATTATACTCCATCTTCACCATATACAACAAGTTATGTACTAGACTCAACAAACTTTAATTTGAGTTCAACAACACCTGCGACATCTTCAACAGCGAGCAATATACCTACTGCAACAAGGGGTATTTTCGGCAGTAGTGTAAGCGCAGCTTATTATAAAGTGACATTAACTGTTACAAACGGTACGGTTACAAGTGGAGCTACTACAACAATTCGATATGGCAATTCGATATCATATACCGCTAAAGGTAATAGTAAATACTATTATATTGATAACACACTTGGAGGCTATGGTGATAGTGGCTACCCAACAACTTATAAACCGACTTCAAGCGTTCTACCTGCAAATGGTGGCGCTACAGAAGCAACTGCAGTTGCAGTCTCACTTACGGTTGGATCTTGTACAGCATACAAAACATATACTATTAAGACGACAATAACAGGTTGTAAGGGTACTACATTTGTTAAGTCTGTACACGCTTTGGGTGAAACAAAATTCAAATCACAATCAACCTCTGGAACAAGTTACACTGTGTATGAAACAGATGTCTTCTACTCTCATGGGTATGCAACAAATATGGGTGGTTATAAGATTACAAAGGACAATTGCAGAAACAATGGTAAGATAGTGTGGCCGAAATGGAAATTCCTAACAGTTGCAGGTACTGGTGGTACTAGTTATTGGACTACGACGGATTCACTTGTTGATTCTACACAAATTATATATAGCGCAGATTTTGGAACAGAAGATTCGCCTGAGACTGTAAAAGGCGATGTTGTTATATCATATGAAGGAGCTGCATTAACATATACATATTACCCATATAATTCAAATATCTATTCCAGTAAAATTAACTCTGGAACAACGTATGTCAATGTCTATGATAGGAGTAAAGTATCTGAAGAAATTCCATATTTAGCTTATTATCCTGCGTCAGCAATTAGGATAAACGGTTGTATTTGTCTACACAATGATAGCACAAACGCTGGATTCGCAGACCTTCCATTGCCGACAACAAGAACTGCTAATTTGAAACATGCTGGAATTTCTGGTACTGCTAAAATGGGTAACCAAGGTCCTGCAAGTGGAAACTCTGGTGCTGAACAACGCCAATACTTACACGTCTCAAAGAAACCTGGCGCGTATAAGTTCTATATTAGAATCTGGGGACTTGCAATCCCATCATAAGGAGATAGATTATGAAAGAAGAGCTTAACTATTTGCAAACAATTGGGGTGACAAAAAGAGAAGAAGTCGCTGATGAAACTTTTATGTTGTGCAAGACAAAATTCGGTTTTATAACAGATTTACCGAATATAACCGAGGGCGAAAGCCCATCTGTTTTTGTTATTCCGAAAACAACAACAGAGTTTGAATATGCTCAAAACGAACAGATTGATAATTCAATAGCGTTGACGCCTGAAGAGTATTTTGACTTTATTTTCGGTCGAGTTGCTTTTCTTGATGAGTTAAATGGTATTTGTGATGTCTTATGAAAAATTTGAAAGTATTGACATTTTCGGATAATTGGTATAATATGCGAATTGGCAGGTAGAAGTATGGCGATTGAGATGATTGATTTCGATAAAATCGCTCTTTTATTTCCCTGTTTTTCGGGGAATAAGAGTGGAAGAACAAGGATTTACAAGGAGAAAGGATGGAAGCAAGATTCCAAAAAAGGTTAAGTGATTATAAGTACGCTCTCGTCTGCGATTTAGCGCAGTACGAGAGCGGCTTTGCTCTTTTAGACGTATCAATAAATGCACTCGTGGAAGTGCAACAGATTTCCGTGTCTAGGACTACTGACCAACCTACGGGTGAGATGTACGAGAAGTTCGACGATATGGTAAACAACATCTTAAATAAGTATAACCTTCAAGTAGAGGACTTATTGATTATTAAGGAACAACTTCCTATAAACTGCGGACCTCATTCGACGGCTCAAACGTTGCAAGCACTTGCAGCGGCACACGCGGTTTTTAATATCAATATTTATTTAAGAAAACTCTATACTTATTCCAATGGTATACACTCGATTTCAGTTAAGACCTATTTCAAGAAACTTTTGGGAATCGAGAAGCCTCAGAAAGATGATATTCGAGCGGCGGTGTGTAAATATTATGACATCGACCCCGAATCCATCACTCGCGACGAATCGGACGCAATTGCTCTTTGGTTCTGTCTTTGTGGGGCGAAGTGGAATAAAGATATAGATGAACAAATTAAAGTAGAAAAAAAGCATCGTAAAACTTTGACAGCGAAGCACGCTATCAAAGAGAGCGATAAAGAAATAGAAAGATTGGAGGGACTCAAATGGGACGAACAACAGTTTACAACTCAAATCTCACTCAAGCTTGGCCTTCAGTCAGTAAGCAAAACAGACAATTAGTTAAAGAGTTTATAGATTATTGCAAGGCAAATGACCGCAGTGCACAAACCATCAAACAATATGAGGCTCAATTGAAAGTTTTCTTCTGCTGGAATTACAACGAGAATGACGACAAGTTTTTTATTGATTTGAAGAAACGTGATTTTGTGAGATATCTTGGTTATTTGCGTGGGCTCGGTTTGAGTTCAAACAGAGTGGCTTCTTTGAAGTCGGCAATTAGCAGTTTGGCGAACTGTATTGAAGTGTTGGATGAGGATTTATATCCAAATTTCAGGAATCTAATTAAAAGCCTCGAACCCGTGCACAAGACACCAGTTCGTGAAAAGACGGTTTTGACCGACGAACAAGTCGAAGAGTGCTTAAACAAACTTTTGGAACAAAATCAATGCCAAATTGCTTGTGCTCTCGCTTTAAGCTTGGCTTCGGGAATGAGAAAAGCAGAACTTACTAGAATGAAAGTTGAGTTTTTCGATGAGAAGCATTTGGTTTTTGATGATAAAATGTATAAAACAGGAATTATTAAAACCAAAGGACACGGCTCGAGTGGTAAACAGATTCCCAAATATGTGTTGAGAGACAAATTTCAACCCTATTTTGATGCGTGGATGAAGCAGCGCGCTGAACGCGGAATAGAATCACCGTGGTTATTTGTGACCGCTGGTGAAGGTAAATTTATTCAAGCAACGGTGTCGCAAATGAATACTTATGCGGAAAAAATTGGAGCCTTAATGGGTGTCCCTTTTTATTTCCACTGTATGAGACATTTGTGGACAAGCAATATGCAACGAGCTGGATTCCCAGATTCGGTTATTGCCGAAATTCAATCATGGGAATCTCTTGAAATGGTAAAAAGATATTCGGATATTCCGACAGAAGAGCGTTTGGCTCAGTTCTTTAATGGAGAAGACAAGGAGTAATTATGGAAAACAAGGTTTTGTTATCAGATATATTGATTAATTGGTTTAATTGCCGTGATGCTTATAAAGCGGGCACTACGAACGAAGAGGCTGAAAAAGCTTTGCAACAATGTAAGCAAGATTTGCTTGTCCAATCTAGACTTACTATGAGTGATAAATCTGCCGCACTTTTGTATGTGGCTTGGAACTTTAAGAATGTTGAACGAGATGCGGTTGATGCTGTGATTCGTTCTGAATGTGCCAAAATTTTATATTGTCTTTTGGCTTATTCCAATATCGAAAACGATATGGGAGAGACTGCAATGTCGTCAGCTGTAATTGACGCTTTGTATGACAGTGGTATTATTGATGATATCTTAAAATTCTGTGAAAGGGATTATAGATATTTAGAGCAAATGGTTGACAGAATGTTAAACTACTCAAATCTTTTCCAAATGGTAGAAATGTTCGACGGGCTTGACGCCGATAAGCTTGACAAGACGGTTAAAGCCATGAAGAAAATGATACAGGGATTAGACGCCGAAACAGTAAAAAATCTGGCTACTATTACTCAACAAAACGATCCGATGACGGCAGCGGTTGCTGGTGCTCTTTCGGAATATGGCTTGCTCAAGAGCGATGAGTTAGTCAAAATGACAAAAAACACAGAAGAACAGAGCGCTACTGAATAACGTGTTTCTGGGCGGGGTTTTCTCCGCCCAGTTTTGTCATCAAAATGGGAGGGGGGCGTATGGAAATTAATTTAACTCAAATAGTAGGAGAGACCGTGATACGCAATGCTAATTCTCCATCAGCAGCAAAACGGTTGGAACAAATGCGTCCTCAAATTATGAACTATTTGTCTGATAACTGTTTGTACATTTTTAGACAAAAGGTGGCAGAAGTTTATCAAATTAACAGTTTTAGAAAAAACATCGTTCCACTGGATAGGTTCTTGGGTTCGGTGGTGTCGCAAATTGACGGATGGAGCTGTAAAATATTTTTTGATGAGAAAATGATTAATTGGGAAGACCTTAAGGGTAACCCAATTTATAAAATAAATTATGCAGAAAAGGAAGAATCAGAAGTTCGCGATCTCTATAGCTATTGGCAAACCCCAATTGAGGGGAAACGAGAAGATGATTATTACACCAGAGAGGCGATTGAGGCTATTGCGAAATTTGTAACTACTGATTTTGTGACTTTTATCAAACAACTAATTCGGAGGTAAGTTATGGCGGATGATATTAATATAAATCTTTCGATTAACGAAACATTAAGAAAGATACAAGCAGGCGAATCTGGGGTTCCGTTCCAGGCTACCTTGGATACTTCGGGAGGACAACATACTTATAAGGCTGTCAATTCTGAAATACAAAAATATCTAGAATCACAAAAAGCGACGGTCATTAGTGCTACCCAAATGGTAAATCTCTTAACACGGGGTTATAAAGATTATGACAGTGAAATTCAAGATATTACCAAACAACTTGTTTCGGCACAAGGCGAGACGAAAAAGCAATTGGAGCAGCAGCTACAAGAGATTCAAGATCTAAAAAAGTTTAGTGAAAGAAAGGCTCCTGTGGGGACTGAAATTCATAAATTACTTGAGTTGCAAGAAAAGGGAGAGATTAAACTAAACCGAGCAGTTGAGTCGGCGAAATACTTGCTTAATAAAATGAACTCTGACTCAAAGGCTTTTGAAGAGTTGCGAACTCTAGTGGTACAAGGGGATGCCTCGAAGACACAAAAAAACTTTGAACGGGCTTTTGCTCAAGCGCAAAAGATGTCTCAGCTGAAAATAAAGGCTGGTTTGACAGGTGGCCAGGCGGAGAAAGCTCGCGCGATGACATTAGTGCATGATGGCAAGTTATATGTGGTTGCGGGCACAACTGACTGGAGTAAAGGGAGTAAAATTGGAGACTACAAAACCACTTCTCAGTTTCACCCCGAAAGTAACATTATTCAAACAGCGGTTAATGCTAACCTTTTGAGAGCAGAACAAGGACGCAAAAAAATGCCCGTGAGTGGCAAAATTGTAAATGTTCCCACAACATACACGAGAACACCAGGGCGTAATAAAAGTGCTGTATATGACATTGAGGTTGGTTCTTATGAACAAATTGAAAATATGATGCACAAAGCCTTGGACATTCTCGAGGGCAAACAAACGACGCAAGGAGTATCGTTACCTGGTGCGATTACGGGCTCTACTTTGCCCCAATATCACGCGGCTTCGGCTTATTATGGGGGACGTTCTCTGTCTCAACTTCAGAAAGAGTTTACCGCTGGACAATTACCTGCCAATAAATTGAGAGGCATTATTTGGAAAGGGATTGAAAAAGAAAAAACTGGTGGTACTTATGGAGACTTGGCTTCACGCTTATTTAAGGGTGGCGGTCAATTTTACACAAAAGAATTTGTAGATGCAATTTATGGAGAGGGTGCATCTGGGGGAAATAAGAGAACCAACCAGGATGCGCTTTTTATTCAATCTTTAAAAGACGCAAGGGCGGAAATTGAGCGTAGGCAATATGCACAAATGGAGCCTGGAGCGCTTAGTGAGTATGACACCAGGCACGATCTTGATGAATTCAAAGAGATTTTTGGAGAGTGGGGAGCAAAGCAACAAGAATATGCCAAATATCAGTTAGAAGATAGTGACGAAGCTAATATTGGGTTTTATCTAGAGAAGTTTGGCGATGATTTGTTTAAAACGGTGCATCAGAAAGACCCTGAAGTTATTGCTCATCTTTTGTCTCGCACTTATGCGGCCTCAGATGTTTATGACGCCGTTTACAAAGATGTGTTGTCGGAAATTAACCAAGGACGAGGGGATGAGGGGAAAAAGCCGTTAGAAATAGAGGATATTCTTTCTGAACAACAACGCCAAGAATATATTTTATCAAAAAACTTGCGTCAGCGTTTTGAGGATTTACAGCCCCTAGACAAAGATCAACCATTTTCTTATATTGAAGAATTTGCAAAAATAGCAAAAGGTGGAGTGTTTCCTGGTCAAACAGAAAGTTTTAGCCGATTAATGAGTTGGATGAATCGCTTAGTAACATCTTATCCAACGATGTATGATGTACAGCAACAGGGGATGGAAGACATTTTTCGTCAGTATGGTCCTGGTAATGGGAAATTGTCGGCAGCTCTACGTAATCCTAGTTTAATAGGTGAGATTTTTGAAGACAAGGGGTATATTGGTTTAACTTCAACTGCAAAAACCCCCGAAGAGCAACTAGCTCGCTTGGTTGAACAGGAAGCAAAAACAAAGCAAGAGCTTGAAGATGTTTGGGACAAAATCAAAAGCGATCCCGATTTTGGCCTTGGTTCTGAAGACTCTAAAGTAATAGATGAGGCTGACAAGATTTTTACCAAGCTTTTACAGACTCAAAAGGCTATAGAGTCTTTAAAAGGCAAAATAGAGGAGAGTAAAGAAGCTCAGTCTTATGAAATGCTGACCTCTGAGCAAGAGGCCACTTTACAAAAAATGAAACAGGCACGTGCCGCCGCTTTCCAAGCATTCGACCAACTGCCTGTCGCAGAGGAAGATTTGGGAGAGCCGACTCCTCTTCCTGAATACTTAACGCATGGCAGCAAAGCGTACAAGTTAGACACAGTATACGAGCCCGCCTTATCGGATGATACAGAATTACAACAGGCTTTTGAACAATTGGCTACTTCTTCGCAAGAAGAAAGCAACCAGGTAGTGGTTGATACTGTGCAAAAAACAGAGCAAAGTATTAAGAAGCAAGTCAAAAAGATGAAAGACACCCCCTCAGACGCTGGTACCACCGTTGGGGGCGGTATGACACCTGTTCAGGTTTTTGGTAGAAGTCAAGCAGACTTAAAGGGATATATCCAAAAACAAATATTGACGGATGAAAACGGTAATATCATAGGTAAATTCTATCATTCTCAACAATCAAAGCAATACGTTGATTATGGCCCTTATGGGGACTTGCAGGGTTGGCAATCTGCCTTTGGCGGGAAAACACGCGAAGAAGCTGAAACCGATTTGCGCAACAGGTTTGCAGCACGTCGCACCAAAGAAAGTGGGGAATTGTATGCCAATGATGAGAAAACTCTCCAACAAATTTTAGATAAAGTTTTTGGAGAAAATACTAAGAACAATCCTTTGTTTGAAGAAGTCAAGGGTATTCATGAGGACACTTCTGCAATTAAAAGCAGTCTAGAGAATTTGCCTGAAGATTGGAATTCCGAAGGAATGCGCCAACTGTTTGCTCAAATTTCTGGCGGTTCTATGAATGCGAATACATTCGGTGGATTTGCTTTTGGGGGCTCAAAGCCTAAGAAGCCAAGTAATCCTCAACAAGGAACGCTTTCTAAAGACTTAAACGCCTATAGAAAAAATACAAAATTAATCACTGATTACCAAAAAGAAATTGAATCATTAGAAAAAACACTTGCAACGACGCCTTCTATGCTCGGAAAGGGGCGCGATGCAATTGAGCAAATGATTCTAATGCGTACCCAAGATAAGCAAGCTTTAATTGAAGAAAATGAGTTGATGCTTGCGCAAGGTAAATTAACACAACAAGAGGCCGATGCTATTGAATTAGCAGCAAAAGCGCAGCGGGCTTACAATTCGGAAAAGGTAAAGGCTCAAAAGGGTGGCGCAAGCAACATTTTTGAGGTTATTGGTAGTAATATTAAAAATACGATTACTCGCATGTTTGACTATACTGGAGTATATCGCGTATTAAATAAATTGATGGCTTCTGTTTCAAAAGTTGTTCAACTGTCAAAAGAGCTTGATAGTACGATGTTCAACTTACGAGTTGTTACGGGTGATTCTCGAGAAGAAACAGTTGGTTTAATTGGAGATTACAGAAAGCTTGCAGACCAGCTTGGCGCAACAACTGTTCAGATCGCAAACGCGGCGAACGAGTGGCTTAGACAAGGTTATGAAGCACAACAAGCTAATGAGCTTATTACTGCTTCCACTTACTTAAGCAAGTTGGGTATGATTGAGTCGGGTCAAGCAACTGAATATTTGACCTCTATGATCAAGGGCTTCAAGCTAGAAGTGTCAGACGCCATCGACGTCGTTTCTAAGTTGACGGCAGTTGACATGGAAGCTGCGAGCAGTGCAGGCGACATCGCCGCGGCATTGCAGAACGTTTCAACGACGGCTCAATTGGCAGGTGTTTCTCTTGATGAAACCATCGCCTATGCGACCACAATCATTGAAACCACCCAACGCGATGCGTCGAGCGTGGGTATGGCCCTTCGTACAATTATGTCCCGTTACGGCAACGTAAAAGCGGGCGCTTATACGAAGATGAATCTCGAGTATTCTTCTGATACAGACCTCGAGAATCTTAATGATATTGAAAAAGTATTGGGCAAAATCGGTATCCGTATTCGTTCTACCAATACAGAATTTAGAAGCTTTAGTGATGTTCTTGAAGAATTGAGCGACAGGTGGATAAATCTTGACAATGTTTCCAAAAATGCAATCGCAACGGCTATGGCGGGCGTCCGTCAACGTGAGCAATTCTTGGTATTGATGGAAAACATGGACAGAGTTGAAGAACTCGAACAGGTTTCAGCAACGTCTCAAGGAACAGCGGAGCAGAAATATGCGGCGTATATGGAAACTATTGAGAGTGCATCCAATAGGCTGCAATCTGCTTGGGAAAATCTCGCAATGACACTAGAACAATCGGGTCTTGTGAAATTGTTCACTGACATTAGCGTGGTTTTGATGAAGTATTTCCTTCCTGCTTTACAAGCACTTGGGGCCGCTTTTGTTCAGTATAATGCTTTTAAAGTCCCCACTTTGATGAAAGAATTTTTCTCTGGTAAGGGGAAGGGATTGCTTTCGGGTCTAGGCTCTAGAAAGTTTGCTCAATATAGACAAGATTGGAAAGCATCAAAACTTGAAGAGCTACAAAAGAAAAGTGCCGAAGAGACAACCGAAGCGGCTAATAACAAATTGGCTCAATCGGCAACGAGTACGGCTTCTGCCTTGGATAAGGTTACAGAAAGTGCATCGCAGGGAGCTACTGCCGAAGTGCAAGCGACCAAAGAAGAAAGTAAGAACACAAGTGCCACCTCTCGAGATACGAAAGAGATAAAAGAGCACGCTCAGGCGGTTGCTCAGGATACCAACAAGCAAAAAACAGGCGGTGTCCCTGGCAAAGAGGGGGGCAAGATAAAAGACTATTTTAAAGCCTCTTTGTCTAATGCTCCTGGAGCCATTCTCGGCGGCGCACTTAGTGGCTTCACTACTGGCGTTGGCACTGAAGGTTCTACCACTGCTAAAGCGGTTTCTGGTGTTGTCGCAGGTGGTTTAACGGCACTAGGAGGAGCCTTTGCAGGACCAATTGGGGCAATGATAGGTTCTACGATTGGTAGCTTTGTTGCTGAGCCTATTGCCAATGCGATTGACAAAGAAGAAAACGACCGCAAAAAACGAATCGAAGATGCAACAAAGCTTTTGGATACTTTAAAATCACAAGAAAGTGCTCTTGAAGCAATGACAGCGATGTCAAAGCAAGAAAGTTTACTTTCCAATGATATTAAAGCTATTCGACAATATGTCCAGGATATTAGGGATTCGAATAAAGAAGATTCAACAGGAAGACGCACTTTTGAAGAGTTGTTAAACACCGAAGCGGCGGAAGCTAAGCAGCAGGGGCGTGAATCGTTAATTGAACGTTTGAAAGCGGGTACTGCTCAAAGCGTTTATGACAATTTAGATTTGTATTTAGCAAATGATTCCACAGAAGAGGCGCGCGAGCTTCGAAAAGAATTGACGTTGTTTTTGAAACAGGCGAATGTTAGAGCACAGAAAAACGCTTTTCTTGGTTCAAAAGAGGGCAAAACCCTTTCTTCTTCTGACAAAAGAGAATTGTTACAATATGAAATTCAAGAAGCCTATTTAGCCAGTGGCATTTCCAATCAAGGTTCTTCAGAACTAGCCAAAAAGGGCATAAAAGCTGCATATCAAGAAGTGGTTGATGCTGTTAATAAAAACAGGGCACCAGAAGATCAACTGCTCTTGACTTCCGATGTTCAAAAAATGATTCATTTATTGATGGAAGAAGATGACTCGACATCGGTTCAATCTTTGTTGGCGGGAGGGAACTATACTTTATCTGATATAGTCCACAACACTTATAAACTTAGTGAAGAAGTCCAAAATGATTTGTTGACACAAGCGGCGCTTGCTTTGGGAATATCTATCGATGATGTTAAGAAAAGAGTTGACGAATTTGGTTTACTAACGGTAGGTGATTTAAACTCTTCTGTTTCAGATTTATCGGACGCTTTGTCTTCTTTGACGAGTTATTTTGACGAATTAATGTCGACGGGCACCCTTTCTTTAAACTCTTTAAATGAGATAATTTCAGCGAATGGGGATATGGCTACATCTCTTGGAGAAAAAGATTTTTCCTATCTTTCTAGTGTTATCCCACAAAATTTTGCGGAAATTGGGCGCAAGAGTCTCGAGAATTGGTCACAAGGCTCGGCTTCTGGTGCGGGTATTTATGAAAAATTAGCAGGGTCGAATGATGCGAATATACAGGCCGCGTTTCAAATACTCGAACAAGAGGGTTTTACTGAAGATAAATCTTCACTTAATAATCTATATAATGCTCTCAAAAGCAACAAGTTTGGACAGGGTACGGAAGCGGCTGCAGGAGCGGAAGCAATTTGGGATATGTATTTTGAGAACTATTTGAAAGCCTCTGAAAATATTGACAACATTGTTGCTGCCGAATATGAGAAAACAACGCAGTCAGCTCAGAATGCAATCGATCGTTCTCTCCAAAGACAACAAAATGCTCTCGAGGAACAAAAATCTGCACTCGAAGACATTAATTCTCAACGTGAATACGAAAATAAACTAATCGAAGCCAAAATCAAACTTGAAAATGCTCAAAACGAGAAAAAGAAAGTTTGGAGAGAAGGCGTTGGTTGGGTTTATGAGGCTGATACTTCTGCAATAGCTGATGCTCAGAAAGAACTTGATGAGCTTGATAACGAGAAAAAAGTCAATGAATTACAAGTAATGATTGATGAACTTCAGGCTCAACGAGATTGGATGAGCAATCTTACCGAAAGTAAAGAATTTGAAAAAGCCCAAGAATTTATGAAACAGTGGGCCAACAATGCGGATTCCACAATGGCGGTATTAAAATTTTGGGAAAATGCGGTAGACAATCCCCCGAGCTTTAATACTACGGATAAAGAGCAGTTGGAAGCAAACAAATTGGCTGCTACCACCTATAAAGATGGTTTAAAATTAGATAGTTTAAATCAGGCTTACACCAACTTGCTCAACACACAAGGAGGGAAACTATTGCTCAAAGGCGGTACGCAAGCACAATTGGGGCAAATGGACGAATCCGACATCAAAGCATTTAACACCGCCGTTAACGATTTCCAGACGGCATATAAAGCCGCAGCTGACCAAAAAGCTTTAACAAACGACGATGCTGTAGAATTCAGCGGATTAACATCAGAAGACATTAAAAAATTTAATTCTATGCAAAAAGATACTAAATCTGTTGGTTATATCACTTCTGGTATAGGGACAGTGCAAAACATTAGCAAAAGTGACAATTGGAGCACGGCATTAACTATCGAAGAAGGAGAATCCGATCTTGAACGTCTTATTATTGTTTTATCACTTATGAATGGTTCAACTAATTATACGATGAGCGGACACGAAGCTGGTTCTTTAACACCCACAACCAATGAAGCAAATGAGAACGAAGATGGTATTAGATGGAACACTTCTTGGCGTAAAGATTTGCAGGTTTTGAATGATGATGGTACTTGGTTCCGTCCTGGCGATGCCCAGGGGGAAAGTACTGCTAATATTAAGCAAAAATATAGTAAACATTTCTTATACAACCAAGCAACAGGCAAATATTATTATATTGGTGCAAACGGTATTGTGTATGACGCGAAGTTTACTCCTTCCCACGCAACAGGCACCCTTTCAGCCCCAGGCGGTATCTCTATGGTCAATGACGACCCACAATACGGCCTTGAAGGCATTATTACTCCTCAAGGTACTTTGACGGCTCTTCCGTCGAAGTCTGGCGTTGTTCCTGCCGATATGACACGTAACGTGTGGCAACTCGGCGAAGTGGCTCCGAACCTTGTCAAACAGCTTGTTGACATCAACGGCAAATTCAATTCACCGCTCGGCTTTGGCACCGACGAATCTTTCAACGTCGATCATCTTGATGTGCACATGGTTGCCCAACCTGGTTTCGACATGGACGATTTCGTCCGTCAGCTTCGCGCAGCACGTGATTTGAGTAAACATTCTTAATTAATTTTAACTAATTCAACGCAGATTGCCACGTTTCTGGCAATTTCTGCGTTGGAAAGGTTAAAGAGGTATAAGTAATAAAATGACAATTTTATTTGCAGTATTTACCGAGTTTTTGGCGGCGTTCTCGATAAAAACGCCTCTTCCAGAAAATATTTATGGGACTTTTGTCCCGAAGGAGTTAGTTTATGAGTTACAAATTAACATATACGGGACAACAGGTTCAGGATTATTTGACGAAGGTTGCGACTGGACAAGTTGGCGGAACGGATGATTATAACACATTGGAAAACAAGCCTGTCACAAATGCAGATCTTGACAATACGGCAGCAAATACGGCGGATCAAACCGTCTTATATCATCACGTCGGTGAAAGCACGGCAACTTATAAAAAGGCGGCTCTTTACTATACCAACGGCACAAGTTGGTTGCAATTTAAGGGTGAGAAAGGCGATACGGGCACGACTCCGAATATAACTGCTTCTGCAAGCGTTAATTCTACTGTGGGAACACCTTCCGTGACGGTATCGAGAACGGGGTCGGATGAAAACCCGAAATTCTCCTTTGCATTTAAAAATCTGAAAGGTAGAGATGGGGGCAACGGCAAAGACGGTGCCTTTTTCCAAGACATTGCATCATTTTCTATTGAAACATCAGATTGGGGAGTACTTGAAAGTGCTTATCCTTATACTGCGAAAGCAACAAAGATTATTGCTTTGACCGAAAGCATTGGCGAAAATTCTGATGTAATGGTGTCTTTTGATAATGTGATAGCAAGTGTGGGGATTGTTGTAGCAAGTGTTACTGGGACATCTTCTTTAACAGTTGAATTCTATGCAGTTAAAACTCCCAAAACAACAGTCACAGGTACAATTGGAGGGGTGAAATAATGTCACATAAAATATATGGTCAACAAGTTCTCTTTATCGAGGAAGATAATCCTATTGTTGCTTCTACTCCAGAAGAAATGGTTGCTCTACTTACATCAGATAATGTAGGTAAATTTGTCAAATACATAGGAGAAACAAGAGATTTTGAATTCTCAACTCCAACGGGAAGGAATATACCAGTTAACCCAGTTGCTGTGGATGATAGTGTTGAGAAATGGTATTTTGATACCTCTGTTGCTCCAGATTTTACTCAATTTGCCTGGTCAGATCTTTCAAGTTCTGAAACAGAATCAATAAGACTTTGCACCGTGGCAGTTCCAGGCACAACCAGCGGGGATAAGTATATTTTGTCCGTAACTCGATTTCCCAAAGGAAGTCGCTTTGCCAGCAGTTGGCCACAACTTAAAGAAGATGCTTACACTATAAGAATTCCTTATACGTCACCTTCTTTTACGGGATATGTCTATGTTTCTACAGAAGAATTAGCAAACCAAATCAGGCACACTGGTGCGAATCCTCCGCAGGTACACCAAGGTTGGATGGTAAAACAGGGGACTTGGAATATAAATGACTATGGTTGGTGGGTTACTGATGTGTCCCAACAAGATGTATGGGGAGGATATATTTCAAAAGATGGACAATGGACTGCCGAAGTTATAAATACCAATTTGAGTTTGGTTAAAGATGCTTTCTATAAAATATCTGAAGAAACAGATATCGTTCGATACTATGAGTTACCTGCACTTAGTAATGAAGGAACTGCTGCTGATTTGGCAGAGGGCAAAGAACTCATAAACTCAAACGGCGAGAAAGTCGTTGGAACTGAAAGCGGTGGCGGTGGACAAACAGCGGGCGATTTTTGGGTTAAAGTTATAGACTATGACGGAACTGTATTGCTCGAGAAACGTGGCAATAACGGAGACAGTTTCGATTTGCCTTCTGCGCCGTCTCACGAGGGGTTGGTGTTCCAAGAATGGAGCGCGAGTTGCCCTATTACCGACGGCAAGGTTGTTATAGATAATAACAATATTATGGCAGGTGCTGTTTACACTACGGCAAGCGGTCAAAACGAATTCGATATCACTCTGACTAAGGTTACGGGACTGGCAGTAACGCTTAATATGGACGGTACAAAAGACTGGGGTGATGGTACAAGCGATACGAACACGACACATACCTATACTGCGTATGGAGACTATACTATTAAATGTAACGGAACGACGATGACGACATCTTCGAGTAGCGGATTGTTTGGGCAATCGAATTCTGTAGCCAACTATTATTGTACCGCAGTAAGACTTGCAACAATTACAGTTATAGGTGTTGCTGCTTTTGGCAAGTGTTGTTCTTTAACAAGTATTATTATTTCTAGCGAAGTTACGATTATAAGCAGTTCTGCTTTTCGCCATTGTTATTGTTTAACAAGTGTTACTATTCCTAGCGGAGTTACGAGTGTAGGTAGTGATTTGTTTAACAGTTGTTATTGTTTAACAAGTGTTACTATCCCTAGCGGAGTTACAGGTATATATGATGGTGCTTTTAACAATTGTTATTGTTTGACAAGTGCTACTATTCCTAGCGGAGTTACAGATATAAGGAGTTCTGGTTTTAACAACTGTCGTTCTTTAACAAGTATTATCATTCCTAACGGTATTACAGCTATAACAGGTTATATGTTTGGGAACTGTTATTCTTTAACAAGTATTATCATGCCTATCAGAGTTACAATTATAGCTGGTTATGCTTTTGACAACTGTCGTTTTTTAACAAGTATTATCATCCCTAACGGTATTACAACTATACAAGGTTGTGTTTTTCAAAACTGTTATTCAATAACAAAATATGACTTTTCACAATGCACTGCCGTTCCAACACTATCGAACACAAACGTATTCATTGGCATAAACAATATAGCAAAAATAATCGTCCCCGATTCGCTCTATGACGAATGGATAGCGAAATCGAACTGGTCAACGTACGCGGATTACATATACAAAGCAAGTGAGGTGACAGCATAATGATAGTAAGCGAAATATTCAACACAAACCATATCCGTAGGTGGAGCGATAAAGGCTTAAAGATACACAACTCCAAAGACGGCTATGATTACGACGTTGCAGAAGACTGGGTTGATGAATGGTTCTTTGAGCGGGGGCTGATAGCACCGATTTATATCGAAACCGATATCCCAATCGAAACCGAACAAAAATAAAAACAAAAAATTTCAAATTTATTAACAAAACATAAACTCGTGACTATGGCAAAATAGGCTTGATAACCACATGTCGCGAGTTTATGTAAATAAAAGGTAAAACAGCCGAGGAATCCTCGGTAATTTAAGGAGGAACTTATGGCAGTTTATAAACCGACTTATTGCTATCCTTATCTTGAGCCTGTTGATTTAACAATACCTGATGGGGAGAAATATTTTACTTGTCAAATTGATACTTCAAATATTAAAATCACAGGTTATAGGGTAGAGCTCTATAACGAAAATAATGAGAAGGTATTCCCGCTGGACGAGGGGAAAATTAGCCCGTTGAGCGAGTTGAACGATACGGACGGCACTCTGGGTCTCAATGGTAGCGAGTTGAGATTCCCATTTGTACAACATCGGAATTCGAAAATTTATCCCTCATATAATGCCATTTATTTTAAGGTAACAAATTATGTAGATTACTACCAAAAAGTTAACGAAAGTATTAATCTAGAAGAGGCTCAAATTAGAAATGGTCGTCTTAATGGCAACAATGGGGAACCCATTTTTATAGATGGTTCACCTTTATTTGTAGGCGACGTTTTTATTTTGGTAAACAAGCTTTACAAAGTTGCTCTCGACGGGGTGGTGGAGGATTTGTCGCTGGGCACAAATGCCGTTATTTATGTCAAGGGCGGCGACACCAATGCAGGCTCCATCTTGTCTTATAACGGATCTGAGTTTGTAGATGCCTCGGGAAGCGCATGGTGTGATATTGCTGGAAATCCTCTCGCAATATCGAATAATGGCAAAACTTACAAGTGGCAAATTACCCTTTATTCAGGAGAAAGAGGGGCGATAAGAACAACAAACGAAGAAAATGGGGCTATTGAAATTAGTTATGATTTGATGGCCGATAATGAGTTTAATACCGTTCTTACTTCGGGCACAATTTTGGGTTCGACAGCAGACAGGATTCAAGGTCCGATAAGTGATAAGATTTATGCGAAACAATGGTTGCAATTGGGCTATTTATATTTAGACGACAAAGGCAATTCTAAGTTTAAGCAAGTTGGTATTCGTACTTATATAGAGTCTTATAGCCAATCTCTTGGGTGTATTTATCCGATTTCTGGGGATAGTCGCGGTTTTTCAAATGATAACTTATATCCGACGGACGGAAGTCAGGCCGCGACTCATTTTGCGGTATATAAATATTCTAACGACCCCAATTCCATAACTTCGCAAACCTCGGTCGATGAGTCAATTAATTTTGTTTTAACGAAATTTGGAGCCTCTCATGTCAATGGTAGTTATTCTTATGAGGTGACTGGGAACGCCCAAATTAAGAAATTCAACGAAAAATGTATTAAAGAGGGTTCAAATCCTCTTTGTAAAATTAGTGATGATGGAACTTCGGGAGTTTATAGTGGTAAATCTGTTCTTATTTGGAACAAATCGGGCACAACTGGCACAACTGGGAACCCGCTAACTGGTTATTTCACTATTAGTTTTTCCCTTGTGAACGGTAGTAATAATGAAAAAATCCCTAAATTTGTGTTTGACATGGTTTATGCTTATCGCAAGGTTTCTTCCTATATCGGTAAAGTGTTCTTTGTCAAAGAGGGCTCTTTCGCGAACGAGAATATAGTATCAAAGGCAGAAGCGACAGGAGAACAGGATGTTGCATCTTTGGGCTTCCCAATTCCTTTCAATGAAGAAGAACCTTTGGAAATTTATCCTGATGCACCCGACGCAACTGGAAAACTCTATGGTGAAATTTACAAAAACAGTGTTAAAGATGAAATAGGCACCGTTTACGTCTCTCCGTTTGTTGGATTACAAGCGGGGGCAAGACTCTATGTTTCCGATGGGACAGTTATTAAAGCACAAACTGTTGACACGACGACTTGGGCAGTAACTTATGCTGCCACCGCGCCTGCTTCGACGAGTGTTTATTCTTCAATTGACCCGTTAAAATATGAAATTCGTACTAATTTCAAATCAAGTGACGAAACACCATTTTACGTTTATGATACCCCAAGACTTGTTCCTTGGTCGGAACAAGCTCTATCTGTCATTAGTACCACTGGATATGAATTTCTATTGGAGTCTATGGGACAAATTCTTACCGTTCCAATAATATTCTCAAGCGAAATACACGCTAGATATGTCCATGTGACAGGGCAATATTTGCAAGCACAAAATGTTTCGTGGACGAGTTATCGTTGGTTATTGGTTGACGAATATGGACAGGTCATTCAAGACACAGGCAAACAATATGATGGTTTGATAGAAGCCACTTTCTATGGATTGAATGGCCCGAAGGTGAGCGATGTTGAAGCTGGCAAAGCAATACCAACGGTGTATTATCCCGTTTTAATTGTCGAAGATGAGCTTGGCAATTCTTTAATTATGGGCATGAAAATAGAGGTTTCTCTTGTTCCTCGTAATTTACCGATGGAGTTCTCGGGCAGTTTTGATTGCAAAACACAGTCTGTTATTATGAAGATAAAGGACTATGGTTATCCAAAATTCTCGCAAGATTCAGATAACAAAGCGACGGTTTTAGATGCGGAACAGGGCGTAAATTATCAAATTGGGTCTGAGAAAAAATTTGTTTCAATCACGGGCGAAAACAAGAGTTTAAAGGCGGCCGATCAAGTTAAAATTCCGACTCAAGGTGCACAACTTAAACACTTTTTTGCAAAAGATACTGAGGAAATTCCCGATTTGAGTAAAGCTCCCAAAAAATTGGCAACCAACAATAGGGGCAATATTGAATTTCACACCAAAGTTAAGCTTGATGCTAATTTCTGTGGCGAGATTTTGAAATACTCTGTTGATATTTTTGATGTTTTTGGCAATACTGATAAATTAAACATTTTATTGGAGTTGCCGAACAACTTCAACCCTCAGCCGAATAACGATAAATTAAACGATGAGCGAAATAAAGTAAAATGTACAGTTTCGACAAAAGACTCGTCGGCTTCGGCTTCGGGGATTGCGTTATTTGATCTCCCCAGCGAAAATCAAGAAGCATACTATTTACAACCTGAGGATTGGATTGATCCTAATAGTGGAGACTTGACTGCCAATGGTAATTCCAATTTGGAATATCTGGATTTTACTCATCCTTTTGTTAAACAAGTTAATGGAGAAGCTGTCAGCTACGTAGAGCGGAAGGATTACACCAATATCAACGAACCAATTAATACCAAAGCTAAGCGTGAGATTGGTGAGTGCTGTTTACAGACTAGCAGAGATAGTTATTTTAACAAGTGGACAGATCTTAAACGAATCCAAGTTGAAACTCCTGCTGGATATCGAGTTGTTCAGACCGCAGAACCCGCGATGTGGCAAGATACAGGGAAAGACGTTAATGGAAATAAAGTTCCGATGATTTGGACAGAGGGCAAGAGTGCGGCAGACACCGAAATGGTTCAAGTTAAACGTCATGCGGAGGTGGATGATTTTTCTTGGTTCATAGATTGCTATATGAAAGATATAGACGAACTATATAACATCGCCTCAACTTTGAAAATTGTTTATGCTAACAATCAATGGATAGTAAGTGCCACAAACAACAACCAATCCAAAGATTATATCTTTTTGATGATGAACAAATAAGGAGGTTACCAAATGAAAGAAGGTGTAAACAGATATTGTGAAATATCCTATTCTGGTCGTCCTGACAAGTCGGCAGATTATGACACTAAGCAAACAATCTCCTATTTCTTTCAAAAAGAATGGGATGGTAAGGCGATGGACACAAAGACGACCCCTCCGACAAGCTATGAAGCCTTTTTCAACAATCAAGGCGAGATTGGCTATTTGCTTATCAATGACGACCATTACAATATGGAGTCGCCGACTTATGGGATGTACAGGATTCCAGCAAATGAGCAAGGTAACAATTATTCTATCTATAAGAAAGAAGTTGCCGATGGTATAACTTACTATTCACCAGTCGCAGTCAATACAAGTGAAACTACAATCATTGACTTTAATATTTCCGCGGGACGCACATATCACTATGTCGCATATGCGGCGGGGGATGTCTCTGAAGGCGGTGACGACGCTTATACGACCGAAATCAAAAATTTGGCAGAAGACCAAAAAGTTGATTGGGACTGCTGGAGTTTGACGGAATTGGTACCAGTGTCGTTGCCCGTGGACAGCCCCGCTGTCAAGAAGGCTTACACCGCAGACACGCGGAATGTATGGTTATTCAAGTATGATGTGGAATCGGGCGATCAAACGCAGAACATTTCTAAAACAGAACAAAAAACACTCGGACAATTCCCACGCTTTGCACATGGTCGTCAGAACAACATATCAAGTTCGGTGAGTTGTTATTTGGGTAGTGAAATTATTAATTTGGGATGCTTACCTGAAAGTGAAAAGATTCCCTATGCACAAGGCTATGTGGAGCGACTGCCTTGGAAAGCGAATTTAACCACCAATCAAAAGGTGACGATGCTCCAAGAGTGGCGCAAAATCGTTGCGTCTAAAAATCCAAAACTTATTAAAGACCGCAAAGGACAAGCCTTTATTGCGCAGGTCACTAGTGGTTCAAATAAACCGACCGATAATATCGGTTATCAACCCGACAAAATCAATTTCAGCTGGACGCAAATAGCGTCGCTGGATGATACAATCATTACGGGTAATAAATAAACAAAATTCCCCCTCACAAAGAGTGAGGGGGGACTTCAAAGGAGGCGCAGAATGGCTCGAATAATTAAAACCGTCGGTTTGGCGAGCGGGGATGTTTTATCGTTGAGTGTTATGAATGGTGATACTTATTTAGATTCCAATGTGAGTATTGCTGAACTCAACGAATTAATTAATTCTCCGATTTTGCGCCCCCGATATAGAATTTTTCTTCTTCATCCTGATGAGACGATAGATTATCAAATCCCTGATGAAGATATTCTATTGAGCGGTTCGTCATATAGCGAACAATATCAAAACGGTCAACGTCGTTCGTTGTCGTTTTCGCTCTATAATACGGACAAAAAATACACCCCCTCTGTCAATACTCTTTGGGCAGAATCGAAATTTGCTTTAGATTTGGGTATTGAAAAAGACGATGGTAGTATTGTGTGGAAACGCAGCGGAGTATATGTTGTGTCCTCTCTTACACCATCTGAAGGAACAGATTCACAGACTGTTGCAGTACAGACTGGCGATAAATTCTCTATTTTCGAGGGAAAGGCTGGTACGCTTGAAACCAGTTATGAGATTCCTAGTGGAACTGACATAGAAGATGCAATAAGGGGTATTTTACTCGGTTCAAAGGGTAATGGATACCCGTTAGATCCGTCTCCTATCATTTATCATTCTAGTTTCAAAGGGAAGAAAACTCAAGCTAAAATTAGCAAATCAGCGGGGGAAACCCTTGGTAGCATTTTACTAGAATTGGCCAATCAGTTGTCGGCAGAAATGTTTTATAACGCCAATGGCAACTTGACAATATTGCCAACCCAAGAGACCACGCTTGATATAGACAAACCTGTCATTTGTTATTTGAATGATGAGAATGGCGATTTCTCGGGGCTCTCGTTTGGACTTCAAATGAGCAATATAGTTAATCGAGTTGTTGTCATCGGTGCAACAGTGAACGGAAAAGTGTACACTGCCACTGCAGTGAATGATGATTCGACTTCGCCGCTGTGTTATCAGCGTATCGGCTATCGAACGGGACAAATTGTTAATGATAGCAACATTACGTCGCAAGATTTAGCTGATGATAGGTCAAAATACGAGTTGCGAAAACAACTTATTCTGAAATCATCAGTGAGCGTGAGCATTAGCTTTAATCCACTGTTGTCGGTCAACAACTTGATAGAAATCACCGACGAGTTTTTCGGACTTGACCACGAAAGATTTTTGTTACAGGGCATTTCTTGTAGTCTGGATTATTCTGGATCGATGTCGATTACGGTGTCTAACGTGCGTAATTTGCCATTTGCTTCAAGAATTTAGGGAGGATAATTTATGGATAAAACAAGTTATGATTTCCTGGATGTCTTGCGCGGGACAATCGAAGACAAAGTTTCAACACTCGATCAGACGATCTATTGTAAAATTGTCGGCATAAATGAAGATTATACATTAGATGTGACTGTTGTTCCTGATGAGATTACTCGCATAAGGTCGGTGGTTAACGCATCGAAATATGAGTTTAAAGTTGGCGATTATGGTATTTTGTATAAAATTGGTAACAATTTGGCTAACGCTTTTATTATAGCTAAACTCGGTCCTTCTTATGAAGACAATCAGCCATTGAGTAAGCAGGCTGTTGGTGGCAGCAATGGAGACAGTTCTGGTGGAACGGTTGTTAATAATTATTACCAAACTATTCAGGAAGCCTCGACTTACACGCATTTGCAAAATACGCCCGCAGCTACTTGGACAGTGAATCACAATATGAACAAATATCCAAGCGTTACTGTAGTAACCAGTGCGGGCGATATTGCGGGTGGTGCTGAAATCGATTATATTGACAAAAATAACTTAACTATCAGCTTTGCGGCAGCCTTTAGCGGTAAAGCATATTTGAATTAAAGGAGACTAATATGAGTCAAAAATGGTTTAATAATATAGATTTACAACAAAACGAGCTTCAAAACGGCGTTATTCAAAATTTGGCAGCTGACCCGACAAGTGGTAAAGCTGGTCAAATTTATTACAATACTGTTGACAAAGGATATCGCTATCATAATGGCACTGCGTGGGTGAGCATCACAGCAGAAGCCGTAAAATCCATCGTAGCGGGTGATGGTTTGACAAGTTCAGGAACGGATACGGTTACAATTAGCTTGGGCACCCCGTCAGCTTCGGGCTATTCGGACCCTTCGGGCTCTGGTGTAAACACTTACGGTTCTAACAGTGTTACGGCAGATAGCCATACTCACCAAATCAAATTGCCTGATGCGTCCGAATCAGCAAAGGGTGTCATCGAACTGGCTACCGATGCCGAAGCTGAGACGGGCACCGATACTACTCGTGCTATCAACGCAAAACAGCTTGCGGCGGCTAAACAAAGTGCGATAGATTCTGCAAAAGTCACGATTCAGACTTCTAATGGTATTACTGGCGGTAGCACTACCCCAGGTAACTCTTTCACTTTGAGAGGCGTCGATGCTTTGACTACGGCAAAGGGTGTTGTGCAATTGGCTACTCAGGATGAAGTAAATACTGGAACCGATACCACAAAAGTTATTACTCCTGCAACTTTGAGGAAAGGCAAAGCAAGCGGTGTCGCATCACTGGATGCTAATAGCAAAATTATCACAAGTCAGTTGCCCGATTATTTGCTTGGACAAGTAATGTATGGTGGTAATGCTTCTACGGTTGCAACTACAACCACTATTTCACCCTCCGCTAGCTTAAAAACTAAGAAGAATATAACAACAGCTTCGATTTCGATCGAGAACTCCGAAACAAGTACGAAAAATAACACATATGGCTATAAAGATATGGAAGGTGTTTATTTCATTTGCCAAGCAAGTGGAACATTTGCGGGGAATAGCTTTGAAAAGGGTGACTGGATTATTTCGACAGGAGCTAAGTGGGAAAAGATTGATAACACCGATGCTGTTAAGAGTGTCAATGGCCAAATAGGTGATGTGAATATCACCAGAGTCAATGAGGCAGGAACGGCTGATAAACTTAAGACAGCGCGAACAATTGCACTCAAGGGGGATGCGACTGGTTCGACAACCTTTGATGGAAGCGCAAACAAAGACATTAATGTTACTTTGGCGAACACGGGAGTAACCGCGGGCACCTATAACAACGTCACAGTTGACGCAAAGGGACGAGTGGTATCTGCTTCTAACATAAAAACCAGTGTGGTAAGTGAAATTACTGGTAATGGGACGCAAAAAGAGTTTAATATTACTCATTCTTTGGGGAAAAATGTTATAGTACAAGTATTCCTTAACGGACAGCAAATAGGTTCGGATACAGCAGATGAGTTGGTTGGAGTAGATATCTACACCACCAATGAAAAAGTCAAACTTGTCTTTGCAACACCGCCTTCCACTTCACAAAAGTTTAAGGTTGTTATATCGAGCGGCGGAAACGGAGTAGAATCTCTTACTCCTACAGCTGCGGATGACAATAAGGTTGCTATCGCGGATTCAACTTCGGCAACGGGTTGGAAATTTGGGAAAATAAAAACTGAGAATTTAGAAAATGGTAAAGTGGAACGGGCTGAATATTTAAGTGGATGGGCTCGGCATTTTGTTACCGTTCTTCTTTCAAAAGGTTCAGGCGCATCTTATACAGATTTCAGAATATTCCTTGAAGTGTTTACTCGCTCTTTTGAACAAATAACAACTATGTCTCAACTGATTGCAGCGGTACGCTCTTCTGGCTCTGTTGTATTAGCTACTGGTGTAGGATATGTGGGAACTGGAGCAGGAATTCCTGACGCCTATTACATAAGGGAAGATATATTAGAAAATAGGGTGTATAATGTGTTAAGGGTATTTTATGAAGAACATATAACTGCAGCTTCCTGTTGTGTAAGTATCGTCAAGACCACAGTGAGCAACATAAGTTCAGAAGGTTTTGATGTTAACACAGTAACAATGAATGCGTTTGATGACATTTTCATTAGTGATATGGTTTCAACTTTATTAGCGGGTTAATGTCACAATAGGTTGACAAAACATAAACTTTAATATATAATATTTATACTATAACATGTATAATGATATATTTATAAAAAAGAATAAATTCAGCACAAGCGAGGTGGCTTTATGAAAAACTTTAGCGGACTAACAATCACGGGAGCAACTCCCGATGGATATTCAGTAAAAGCAAATGGTTATGTTAAAGGTTCTTGGCTGCAATCTTCTGTAATGCAGAACTATGGTTCGAATACTGGTAAAGTGTGCGTATTTGATAATTCTGGTTGGATATATTATCGTACTCCTGCCGAGATTGTGGCAGAAGCTGGTGGCAGCGGCGGCTCGACTGAGGTGGTTCAGACGACTGGCACGAGTACGACATCGGTAATGAGCCAAAAGGCTACCACGGATGAGTTGGCGAAGAAAGCGAATTTGAACGGTGGAAATAATTTTACTGGACCGCAGAGACTGAACTCCTCTTATTTATTCTTAATGGGGGACGACAACTATCAAGGTCCTTTGCTTGATTGTTTCGATGAGGCCAATCAGTCAGATAGCATTTTTGCTGTACACAAAACAGGAGCTGATGCGGGCGAGGTAAGAATAGGTGACGGTATTGCAACAGCCCCTGTTATGTTGTGTGGCAATGCGGGCACTTCTGGACAAGTCCTTACATCACAAGGTCCCGACAAGACACCGATTTGGGCTGATGTCAGTGGCGGCGGTAGCAGCGACAACTCAAAGCACGGCTACACCCAACTCACGAACGAAGATTTGAACACAATCACGGAAGCAGGTTGGTATCGTGCAGCGAGTGGTAATACTTGCACGAACAGACCGAGCAGAATTTTGTCGACGGATCCGTTTGTGCTTGAGGTTGAGAAAAGCACGGATGTGTATACTAAGCAAACACTCTATATGACAGGAAATTCAAGCGTTTATACTACCGCTATTTATTTTCGAATGAAAGGTTCTAGCTGGAGCACTTGGCAAGAGAGCGCACTGGTGTATAAAGGCGTTGATCAAACCTTTTCGGGGCGTAAAACCTTTAGTAGTGGTATAAATCTTCAAGGTTCGTTGCAAGCAAATGGTTCTGCTGGCACTGCGGGGCAAGTCCTGACTTCCACTGGTAGCGGGACTCCAGAGTGGAAAGATATCAGCGGAAGCGCAGATGCTATGCCTACGATTCGTCTGGTTTCCATTAAAGATACTACTGGCACGGGTATTTGTGGCCCAAATAATCCATTGCGTTTTTCTTTTGTAGTGGAAAAGGGGACTCTTTTAGATACCGATGTTATAGAGTTGTGTAGTAGAACGTTGTTTACGTATAAAGGAGGACATTACCTGAACTATTGGGGAGACGGAGGTGTGCAAGACTTTGGAAGGACTTATAAGTTGAGAGCGTTCCATCAAATTGCTGCCTCTAATCTTACGCTCGATAATGGTATTTACAAGTTTGAAATTGGTGGGACAAATAGCAATTACGCATTGCGGCAACTTGTCCGTTCTAATAGACCAGGTCCAAGCAGTAAAAGTCCCTATACTATCATAAAATATTTTAGAGTCATGCGACAACGCAGTGGGCAGGGGGTTCCTAAAAACATTCACTCTAACGTTATTCCCATCCATGTTGCTCCTACAAAACCAGTTTTAGACGCAAGTACAAATATGTGGAGCGTAAAAATTCGTATAAGGTAAAAATCGACCGAGCCATTAGGCGAGAGCTGTTTTTGTTCTCGATTGAGAAGTGGTTTGTCTCGCGCTTGCGTGATGTTTTAGCTCTCGCCTAATGGCTCGGCACTTTAACAGAAATATGAAAACATTTAAAACAATTATTTTTTGGTTCTTATCGCTCACTTGGGGTCTCCCGATGACGTTGATGGGGGCTGTTGTAGCACTTGCCTTGTTAATTACGGGGCATAAACCCAAACGTTTCCATCATTCGATTTATTTCGAAGTTGGCGAGAATTGGGGAGGTTTTGAGGCTGGTGGCTTCTTCTTTACTGACAAGACGCCGTCGCTTCGCACAAAACAACACGAAAGTGGTCACGGTCTCCAAAACATTGTTCTGGGGCCGTTGATGCCATTCGTTGTCAGCATTCCGTCAGCCGTTAGATATTGGTACAGACGGATAAAACAAAAAAGAAACCCCAACGTGATTTTGCCGCCATATGATTCCATATGGTTCGAAGGGCAAGCGACTAGATTGGGAGAGAAATATTTTAATGAGAAACAAGACTAACACGAGCCGCAACGGCGGCAATAAAACAAATATTTTATAGGAGGTGTTGTATGAGTCAATTAACAGATGAACAATTACAAAACACTAATAGCGTTATTGCTAATGGCTTAGAAGCAAAAAAGATGCGCCATAAGATAGAGAACAAGGATTTGTTGAGTCAAAAAGGTGCGCTTTATGTTGGCACAGGAAACACGACTTCTACAGGGGCCGCAGTAACCACTTCTATCGCTCCAAATAGTGAAACAGATGATGGAAAAGTTTTGATTGCAAATTCTACCGCAAACGAAGGATGGCAAATTGGTAAGATTACGGCGAGCAATATTGAAGATGGTGCTGTGTCTCCTACTAAGCTAAATCTACAATCAGATTATGCTGTCAAAACATTAACTGTGCATGCGACGGACTCTTTAGATGAGCAATTTGCAAAATACACAAATACTGGAATTGAGTATGCAGGTACAAATGACAGTTTAAACACGCTTGTTTATCCGACAGAGTTGCCAGATACGACTGGGACGGTTGCAACTAAAGAGCAAATTGAAAATGGGGATATTATAGCAAAAACGGCATCGTCATTAAAAGGCAACAGCTCTTCTCAGAATCAATTGTTTACGTCAAAGAAAGGAACTCAAAATTGGGCAGAATTTCATGAACAAAGTGTTTTATCTACTGATGGTGTGACTTCTATACAATTGGGTCCAAAAGATTTGACGACTAGTAATGGAATTATAAGTGGTACTTTTTTCACTCCGAGTGTGGATAATTTGGGCGTTGGCTTATATGTGGTGCATGACATTGGTTCTCACTTTTTTGGAATTGCTTGCATATATGACATAGGCGATCAAGGAGAGTATGGTTATGATGTAGCTTTGTGGGGCGGAATAAAGATGACGAATGGAAAGGGCACTTTAAAAGCCAACACTACTTTAAGAGCGCTAAAGATCGGCTGGGTTAATAGTCTCACTTCGGCAGCTAATGTGTTTAATGCTTTAGGGCTAGTTTAAAAATAAAACTCCACTTTTATTTGCTTAAAGGGGGTCAGGATTTTTCCTGGTCCTCTTTTTTTACTTTAAGTAGTATAATTATAACATAGATAATAATTAATTATTATCTATGTTAATTTTTTCATTAAATAACGAGGTAAATATGAATATTTTATATAGCACGCATTGTCCGCAATGTGTAATGATTGAGAAGCAACTCAAAGCAAAAAACATACCATTCACTATTTGCGATGACACAAAAATAATGATCGAAAAGGGCTTTAAAAAAGCACCAATGTTTGAAACAGACAATCGAGTAATGACATTTCCAGAGACTCTCAAGTGGATAAAGGAGCAATAAAGCCATATGATGAAAAAATATGAGAAATACAGACATAATGTAGATTTCATTCGAGAATATTCTCAAGCCTCTAATGCAGCAACAGGCAGCAAATTCGATTCTAACGCGAACATCGAAACTAAAAATGTAACCACATTAAGTTGTGAAATACATAAAGAAGCTGATATTGGTATAAATAGACTTCGTATGATTGATAAAATCACAGAACTTTATGGTACTGAATTAGCTGAGAAATATATAGAACAATTAGATTCACATCAAATATACAGACATGATGAGACACATCCTGTTTTCCCTTATTGTGTTAGTATTACGATGTATCCATTTATTTGCGAAGGTCTTAAGTCAATCGGTGCACCAAGTACCGAACCTAAAAACTTACAATCTTTTGCAGGCAACTTTATTAACTTGGTTTTTGCGATATCAGCCCAATTCGCTGGTGCTGTTGCAACACCCGAATTCTTAACATATCTTGACCATTTTATTAGACTTGAATATGGCGATGATTATTATGAAAAAACTGACATAATCGTGAATCCAATCTCTAAGCGTCCGAAAACTATTGAAAAAGTTATTGACGATATTTTTGAGCAAATTGTTTACTCGATAAACGAACCAGCAGCTGCTCGAAATTTCCAATCAGTTTTTTGGAATATCGCGTATTTTGACCATACTTACTTTAACGCAATTTTCGAGGATTTTGTATTTCCAGATGGTGATGAACCTAAATGGGAGAGTGTAAGTTGGCTGCAGAAACATTTCATGGAATGGTTTAATAATGAACGACTTAGAAATTATTTAACATTCCCAGTAGAAACTGTTAACCTTGTTTACGATAAAGAATCGAAGCAGTACATCGATAAGGAATGGGCTGACTTTACAGCTGAAATGTGGTCAAAAGGACATAGCTTTTTCTGTTATAATAGTGATAGTGCTGACTCGCTTTCAAGTTGCTGTCGACTTAAAAATGGTATAACCGACAACGTCTTTTCTTATACACTTGGTGCAGGCGGTATTTCAACTGGCTCTAAAGCTGTTATTACAATCAATGTTAATAGATTAGTCCAAGATGTAAAGAAAAAATCAGACAAAAATAATCTTGATTTTAATATTGAATTAGATAAAGCAATTAGATCTCAAGTTGATGATATTCACAAATATTTGAACGCCTTTAATGAGATACTTAAGGACGAACAATCAAGCGGGTTGCTTCCAATTTACGATGCTGGTTATATATCATTACCAAAGCAGTATTTGACAATTGGTATTAACGGTTTGGTCGAAGGTGCAGAGTTTTTAGGCATTGAAGTAACTCCTAATGCCGAATATTTTGATTATTGCAAATCGATATTAGCGCCGATCCAAGAAGAAAATAAGAAAGCACGAACGGACGAAATCATGTTTAATACTGAGTATGTCCCAGCCGAAAATCTCGGAGTAAAGAACGCTGAATGGGATAGAAAAGCAGGGTATTATGTACCTAGAGATTGTTATAATTCATATTTCTTTAAAGTAGAGGATCAAGAATTGTCGGTTTTAGATAAAATGATTCTTCATGGACAACAGGTTGTTCAATATCTTGATGGTGGCTCTGCTTGCCATCTAAACTTAGAAGAACATTTGGATAAAACCCAATATAGAACATTACTTGATATTGCGGCTAAAATTGGATGTAGTTATTTGACGTTTAATATACCAAACACTGTTTGTAATAAGTGTGGCCATATCTCTAAACACAAAGAAGCTGTGTGTGAAAAGTGTGGCTCGACCGATCTTGATTATATCACACGTGTAATAGGCTATGCAAAAAGGGTTTCGAAATATTCGGAAGCACGACAAAAAGAAGCAAGGAGACGCGTTTATAATGCAAAAAGAAATGTGTTCGCACGCAATTAAATTCGTAGATAGCCCAATTGTATTCCAGGAGATTCCAGGCGAAATTTCGTTGTGTTTTACAATTTCAAATTGTCCTCATCATTGTCCAGGATGCCATTCAAGCTATTTAGCGGAAGATATAGGTGAATATCTAGATGAGCATATAGATAACTTTTTAGAGAAATATAGAGATATGATTACTTGTGTGCTATTCATGGGCGGTGATGAACCAGCTCAGATAGATAATTTAATCAGATGCTTGAAAATTTGTAAAAAATATAATTTGAAGACAGCTTTGTACTCAGGCTACACAGAAGAAACTTTCAATAAAAAGGTTTTAATCTATCTAGACTATCTTAAGTTGGGTCCGTATATAGAAGAACGGGGACCGTTAAATAATCCCAATACTAATCAGCATCTATACAAAATATATAGAGGAAGAGTAGTAGACGATATAACCTATAAATTTTGGAATAATAAAATTCCACTTTGATTTACTTAAAGAGAGCCAGGATTTTCCCTGGTTCTCTTTTTTTTGTTTTTTTTGAGAAAACGATTTTGGTCGTTTTCTTTTTTTTTTACTTTAAAAAGTCACAATAGGTTGACAATTTTGAGAGAAGTGTAGTATCATTCTAACAAAGATAGTAAAGGAGGCGTTCAATATGTATGAAAGAGTGACGCCACGTGATTGGCACGATGCAAAGTTTGCACAATTGGACCAAAGGGTTGTCCTTAAGAGATTGTGGGATTTGGAGAACCAACTTGAAAAGTCTACGAAGCAACATTACTATGTTACTATAGGTAGATGCAAAACGCGAAATTTTGTCGTTAATGGAGAGCCTTGTACTGAGTATACCGAAGTATACGAGGTTGCTGAAGGAGTGCCTTCGGATGTTGCGATTCATTTCGGAATATATGATACTAAAGAAGAAGCCGAAGCAAGAGCAGCAGAGTTGAATCAATGTCCGCATGTGTATTGGGGACAAGGTGGAAGTTTGTATGGGGTGAGCCTATGAGTACGACTTATCAATATTGCGCTAAATGCAAAACCGAATTGGAGAAGTATATTGAACAGCATCCGTATGAAGATGACAAGTCTCTTGTGTTGGGTTTTCTCAAAACCCATCCCGACATTCTTGCCGACATCATTGGGACGCTTTGTTATATGAATTATCGAAGCGTTGAATCGCTTATGCACAAAATTAATGTCAAGGATTACTTTCTCGAAACCCTAAAGGGTTGGATTACGGGTACGACATATAAGGATGGTGAATTCCATCCCGAATATCGCGATAAGATGGTTGAAAATATTGATGCCGCAATGAATATTGAGGACAGCACATATTAATAGGAGTGACAAATGAGAGCAATAATGAAATCGGTATCACCCCGAATTTGTGAAAAAGTCGCAAATGGCGATTGTACTATACTTGTGTCCAAGACTGCACCAAAATGTGAAGTGCCGTTTAAGGGCTATATCTGTTGCACAAGCGCAAAACCTTATCTTTACAGAGAAGTAAATCCACCTTTTGAGTTGTTCTTAGATAGCGACCTATACGAAGGTAAGGGCTATGACGATAGGCTTTTTAGCGGCAAAGTTATCGGCGAGTTTGTGTGTGATGAAATCATAGAGTGGCAATATGACAAGGGTCATCAGTATTACGTCGATTATCCCGACGATTGCACATCTTACTTTCCGTATTTGAAATGTCACAGCGAAGCAACTGGACTGAAATGTTCTGAAATCGAAAAATTAGGTAAAGGTAAACCGCTTTACGGTTTGCACATATCAGACCTTAAAATCTACGACAAGCCGAAAGAGTTGAGTGAGTTTGAGCGTCCATGTACTTACAAAGGCATTTGTTATTCTTGTGAAAGATTTAGACCAAACGGCATACCGCTGCCTGCTCCATATGGTTTTTGTGAGACAAAAATAACTCATGTGCCATCAAATTGGTGTTATGTGGAGGAATTGTGATTATGGAATATAAGAGATTAACAAACCAGAAATGGTCTAAAGATATTGACTTAACACAAGAACTCGGTTATTCGTACATCTACAAAAGGCTTGCCGAACTCGAAGATAAAATCGACGCGGGGACGCTCGTAACCGTACCGTATGCAATCGGACAAGAAGTGTATTGGGTGGATAAGAAAGGGTATTTCGATGTCGAAAAGGTAAAAGTTAGCCTTATTACAATAAGACACGACGGTAGCGTTGACATTCGCCTTAATCATTACAATGATGACGGTAGTTATTGTAGTTGCTTCAAATACGACCCGAAATATTATGAATTGTTCGACAACGAAGTCGATGCCAAAAAGAGATTGGAGGAGATAAGGAATGGAAAATAAGAAAAAAGGTAGCAAAGATACGTTGGGAGATCGTATGAAAGGTTACGAAAATGCCTATCGTTTCTATTTGCCACGACGCATGCCTGTGATCATCCGTATTGACGGCAGAGCTTTCCATACGTTTACTCGCGGGTTACAGAAACCTTTTGACAGCCGTTTTGTTGAAATCATGCAAGACACCGCTCTCGAGCTCGTTAGTAAAGTCTCAGGTTGTAAAATGGGTTACGTTCAATCAGATGAGATTAGCCTATTGGTTACCAACAATGATACTTTAGAGACAGAGCCCTGGTTTGCCAACAATCTCCAGAAACTCGTGAGTCTTTCAGCTTCGATTGCCACCGTTACATTCAATCGACTGTGGTCCGAGTATTTGACAGACGTTGAGTTCTTCTGCAATTCTGAAGCCTACGTCGATAAATGGCGCAGAAATTTGTTTTCAGCAACATTCGATGCTCGCGCATTCATCTTGCCCGAAGAAGAAGTAACCAACTACTTTATTTGGAGGCAACAGGACGCAATTCGTAATTCAATTCGGTCAACAGCTCAAGCCCATTTTTCAGAAAAAGAATTGCGTGGGGTGAGTACAAAAGCTACTAAAGAAAAACTCCTGTCCGAGAAAGGGATAGACTGGGATAAACTCCCGATACATCTTCAGCGCGGTGCTTGTGTAGACAAAGATTATCATTGCGATATCCCTGTTTTTACACAGGATCGAGAGTTCATTGAGAAATATCTTCGCCCTTCCGATTAAAAATTTTTACCCGATTTGTCATAAAAGGTTGACAGGTCGGGTTTTTTATGTTATTATGAGATTACTAAAAGAAGAGGTGAACTATGAAAAGACAAGAAAAATATCCAGAAACGTCAACGTTTCACTACTACAACGCAAACCCTCACAACAGGATGACGACCGATTGCGTAATTCGTGCTGAATCGGTTGCTTTGGGAATCCCTTATGAACAAGTTGTTTTAGAAAACGCTCAGTTGCAATGTAAAACTGGGTTCTCAGGCGATGACACGAAAGGGGTTGCCAAATATATGGAACTCAAGGGATGGAGCAAACATTCTCAGCCGCGCAAAGACGACGGGACAAAGTACACTGTGAGAGAATTTTGTCAACGACTTGCAGAACCAGGAGAGCGTTACGTGGTTTCGATGGCGGGACATTTGGTCGCGGTCGTAGATTGCAAGGCGTGGGATATTTGGGATTGTACCAATGTACTATACACAAAGTGTGTTGGTAATTATTGGAAGTTATGAACTAACGAGAGATTCTCGTGAGTTGAAATAATAAAGGAGTTGAAAATGACCGAACAAGAAGAAAGGACGTTGAAAGTCGCATTGCAGTGGTATATAGATATGTATGGTTGCAGACCTGAGAGAAACATATATGACGATTATGAGGAATATTCTTGTAATGGATATGCAACAGACAAAGAAACTGCTATTGCTTTGCAAAAAGCAAAGCAAGAATTAAGCTGGTTTGAATAAACAGCAAAAAACGAGGTACAATTATGAAATCAAAAGACCATTATGAAAGTATATCCGCAAGGAAATATGCGAACGGCGCTTTGGAACTTGTAAAGACAGGGAAAACAAACAACTCGCTGATAATGCGGGACTGGTATAGAGGCGAAAAAAGAAGAGCTCGCTTGTCAAGACCAAAAAGAACGAGGTGTATATATGAAGACTGAAAATGAACGTGTATGTGAAATAACGGAAACGCTTTTAGCACACGAGCCTATTGTAGATGTGCCGTATGAAACAATAAACGATATTGCTGTTGCGTTGGTAAAAGAGGGTTACGGCAACATCAAGCAAGCACAAATCGATGTGCTGAACAAGTTGAGAAGAAGATCGTGGCAAGGTTACCAAATCGGAATGTACATAGTGAGTACACAAGAGATAGACGAACTTATAAAGGAAGTGGAAAATGAAAACTGAACAAGAGCAAATAGAAGCAGCGACAATGGCTATAGCGCGAGAGGTGTGCCCATATTACAACAGAGGTCGTTGCGACCTTGGGAGTCCGACTTGTCATAAAACCAGTATTCAACTGTGCTCACGCAAAGAAGCCATTATAGATTCTCTTAACCGTATTGTAAAGCAAGCGAAAATCGATGTGCTGAACGAGTTGAAAGAAAAGTGTAAGTTTGACGGTCATACAGTAGCAGTGTACAAAAACGACATCGACGAACTCATCAAGGAGGTGCAAAATGAAAGCTGAACAAGAGCAAACTAAACAAATGCTAAAAACATTATGCGATAAATTTCAATGTTCTGCAATCGATAGAAGCTATATGGCGAAATCCTGCAGACAATGCGAAGATATTATAGAAGCACTCCACGAGGCAGGTTACGGTGACATCTCTGAGTACAAAGCCGAGATTGAGAGTTTGAAAAATGCGAACATTGAACTTGTTGACAACCTCGTGTTTTACAAAGATAAATCGTATAAACTTGAAAAAAATGTTGACAAGTTAAAAACAGAAATCAGGCAAGAAGTCAAGCAAGCGCAAATCGAGATATTGGGCAAGTTAAAAGAACGCATTAAAACCGCAATAGACACTTATTTCAATTTAGATGGTGGTGGTTATTATCTTGCAGAGGGTGCAATCGATGACATCGACGGACTCATTGAGGAGGTAGAAAAATGAAAACAATAGTAAAACAAATATTCCACGTTTTGGTTGACATTATACTCTCAATATGCTGGGGTGGTGTGGTAGCTCTCAATTCTGTTTATTGTGCTAATGCAAATGAACATCGTTGGGGATTTATAGTGCCGATTGTTTTTTCGAGTATATTACTAATTTTTAACATTATATCAATATTTGTCGATGCGCGAGAACTGAACAACCTATGCGACTCATATGATGATAAGCTGAAACAAACTATGCTTGCAGAAAAGGAGGTAGAAGATGCCGAAGACAAGGGTTGAAATCGAAGTCGAAGTGCCAAGTTGCAGGTACTGTGTGCATAGATATGGCAACACGTGCAAACTTTTTGACCGAGAATTAACTTCGTATGGCAATGTCGGAGATGACGATTGGGGGTATATTCGTTGCGACGAGTGCAAACAAGCGGATGTGGATGATGAAAAAATCTATCAATGAAAATACGAATTTTATATTAGTAAACTTATCAAGGAGTAGAACGATAATGAAAAAATATGTAATTGTGAACAAAGAATGGGACAGCATTGTGTGCAAGGTTAAAAATGGTGGCAGACATTATAGACAACATATTGGCGATATCGAAAAAGGTCTTGTTGTCATTAAAACTACAAAGGGTAGAGCCGAAAGAGAGCGAGATTATCTCAACACCTACTATCAAAACGGTTGGGAAATTCAAGAGGTGGATGATGAAAAAGAACTGTGAGTTTTGTAAACACATTGTGGACCAGTTGGAAGGTAAAAAAGAATGAACGCAAAGCAGCTAATGGATTTTGCGGATGAACACGCGTATGAACCAAATATGTTTAACGACCTGGAACGAACTTTGGACGAAGAGAAATTCAACATTCTCGTCGAGCTTGAATCAAATCCAGGCGACAAAAGACTCAACAGACAATACAAAGACGTTTGCGAAAAAATGAGAATGGTGCATATAATGAGGCGTCAACGTCTTGAACTGTTCCGCGAAGCCGCAGAACATCAAAATGAGGGCCAAATATGATGAACGAATTAAATCTTATGAAATATAAAGACTATTTCACCCGTGTTTACGTCGACATGGAAGAACACACTCTGTTCGGTCGTCTTGAGGGTATAACAGATTTGGTGACCTGGGCTACCGAAGGGACTCTTGTTGACGCGGAGAACGAGTTCCATGCCGCAGTTGATGATTATCTAGAATTTTGTCTTCAACATAACAAAATACCCCAAATCACCAACTTGTCAAAAATCTTTTCGGGAAATTAGTCACAAAAGGTTGACTTATTTGAATTCTTGCTATATAATCAAATCACAAAATACAAAAAGTTGCAAATAAAACTACCATTTTATTTTGCGGAAAGGAGCAAATTTTGAATCGTAAACAGCGCAGGGACTTGGAAAAACAAGTAAAACGCATCAATAAGATTGAACGCCAGTGCCACAAGACTTTGACGAGCGTTCAATCTCTTTTGGGTATGATGGCTATGAAACGTGTCCAAAATGGCACGGCAGATTCGAAAGATATCGAAATCTTGCGTAATAGCGATTTTGCCCATTTGGACAACGAGATGGCTTGTCCGAACGGCACGAAGTGCAAACTCAATGTTGAGGCAGTTCAAGCCCGCCCACAAGACGATCTCACCGACAAATTCAAGAATTGGATTGAAGCGAATAAGGATAAGGAGTTTACAATCACTCGTGAAGGTGCTCGCAATTCTTTGGTGTGTCTCGCCGAAGACGAAACTGAACCGAAATGGTTGTTTGACCTTTATACCGATTTGCTGATTTTCGATGAAGCAACAAATTCCTATTTGCCTTTGGAAACAATCGCAGACCGCGAAGAAGAAGAAATCTTCACGGGCGTAGGAACAGCCCCCGAACAAGTAACTGACAGTCAAGATTCGAGCAGTGAGAACGAGCAAGATAATGACGAGCAGGACAAGAATAATTAAAAAGGAGAAGTAACTATTATGAGAAGAGTTGCTAACAAGGTACAGATTGAAGGTTATTTGAGAGAGAACAATCTCGAGCTTATCCGCAATGACAAGCAAGAAGAAGTCATTCGCGGTTCACTCGTTGTCGCATTGGACAACGTGAGAAGTTGCAGAGCGCAATTTTATGTCAGCAGATTCAATACGTTGAAACCTGGCGAAACCACAAGACAAGAAAGCAAAGCATATAGCAGACTTGTCGAGTTGTTGCCTGGCAATACGATTTCGATCTCATCGCTCATGAAAGACCAAGCCGCGATGACATTCGATGTCGCAAAAGAATCGGCAACGAAAGTTTGGATTATCGGTGCATTGCAAGAGTATATTCGCAAAGACGAAAAGGGTGAAGTGATTTCTTCGACCACTATCAAAGGTCTGACCGCAGGCATCAAGACCGAAAGCGACAAACATCCGTTCACTCAAAAAGCAGAGTTTGAAGTCGAGATGTATATTGAAGGCAAGAGACCCGAAATGAAAGACGGTGAAGAAACGGGACGTATTGTTTTGACGGGTCTTATCCCCGAATATGATGATAGCGTAAGCAGAATCGAGTTTGTCACCGAACTCGGAGATGCGACCGATTACATTGAGGAAAATTACAATGTTGGTCAAACGGTCAAAGTTTACGGCGATGTGATTAACACTTACGTTCGTGTTGAAAAAGAAGGTGGCGGTCATACTTTCGGTCGCACTCTTGAACCTCAATACGAAACAACGTTCACAAGCGAAAGACAAATTTTCGGTGGCACGGCAACTCCGCTTGACGAAGACGATGAAAACGCTTTGAAGAAAGCAGAAATCAAGGCCGCTCTCGCCTTGCGTCAACAAAAGATTGACAACATGCCCGCAAAGGATGATGCTCCTAAGGCAGTCAATCCGAAGAAAGGATTCACTGAAACTCCTTCCGCACCAGCCGCACCGAAAAAGAAATTCACTTTTGGTGACTTTTAATAAGTTGGAGGAAATAGATTATGGCAGTTGATATTTTCAATCCCGAAGTATCTCAAGTAGTAAAGGGCATCGAAGGAAAGCTCATCCTCATTTACGGCACAAACAGAACTGGTAAGACCAAAAACCTTACCAAGGCTCCCAAGCCGCTTGTGTGCTGCTTTGAGAATGGTCTCGGTGCTATCAACGGCATCAAGAATGTCAAGATTAAGAAATGGAGTGACTGGACGAGCTTTGTTAAGCAATTGACGAGCGAGAAAACGGTCGCCGAAGCGAAGAAACTTTATTCTTCGATAATCATTGACACGGTTGATGGTATGGCAGACCTCGCTGCTGAATTTATATGCGGCAACTTCGGTGTCGCTCGAATTAACGACGGTAAACATTATTGCCCCTTGTATTGGTGACAATACTTGTGTACGATGTGAACCTTGAGGCTCAAGGGTGTACAATTCACGATTAGGAATCGCAGGAAATGGCGATTAGGAATTGTGCTAACAGGGAACGACTGAACGGATGACCGCCGAAGTCAATCCTGTGCCAAGTTGCAAATTATGATAGTAGAAAAAACAGTTTTGGTAAAAGTAACCGCTTCCAATATTTGTGCTTTGCGTGAACAGCAAAATGCGGATATTAAAATGGGAGATGTAATAGAAGTAAGTGTCGATAAACTTTCTAAGGGGAGTCATGCGATGATTACGGCGATATGCGATGATTGCGGTAATAAAGTTCGTATGGAATACCGCACTTATCTACGTATCCTCAATAAGGGGAAAGGTTACAGATGTGATGCTTGCAACAGAAAAGAGCAACAAAGACTGTTTCAACAAAAATACGGTGTCGCAAATCCGTTTCAGCTTGAAGAAGTTAAGGCGAAGAGCAGGGAAACGAATTTGCGTAAATATGGACATGAATATACAATGCAGCGTCCCGAGTATAAGAAGAAATTTCTTTTGGGAGAGGCGAACAATTCGTATATTGATGGACGTAGCAAAAATTCAGATTATCGCAATTCAAGTGCATTAAAGACTTGGAGACGAGAAGTTTATGAGCGAGATGGCTACAAGTGCCAAGTGTGCGGAGCCACTCGTGAAGAAACGGATATCGAAGCGCATCATCTTGAAAATTTTGCCGATAACCAAGATAAAAGACTTGATGTTAACAATGGAGTGACATTGTGCGTTAAACATCACAAACTCTTTCATCAAATATATGGTTATCATAACACAACACCAGAGCAATATCAGGAATTTGCAAAAGGTCAAACGACTATTCCCGATGAGTGTAGGGAAGTACAGTAGAAGATGAGCTACTACTGGAAGTGCATCGCAACTTATTTGGAGCTGCTGAATAAGTTGGTGATATAGTCTGACTATTATAGAAATATAGTAGGTTACTCGAATAGAGGTTATGGTCTTTGGAAAGAATATGGAGCAGAAATCAACAAGTATCTCAAGCTCCTTACCAACGCAGGTTACACCGTGTTCTTCATTGCACACGAAGGCGAGCGTGCTTTCCAAAACGAAAAAGGTGAAGAGTACACCAAGATTTATCCGAGAGGAGACAAGAGAGTTGTTGACCCGATTTGTGACCTTTGTGACATTATCGGTTATGCTCAAATTCAGCCCGAAACGGAAGATGGAGAAGAAACTCTTTCCACCTTGTATCTTGTAAACAATCCTGCTTATCAAGCGGGTAGCCGTTTCACCCATATCGTGAAGTCCATTCCCGAATGGAACATCGAAAAACTCGACAAGGCTCTTAGCGATGCAATCGAGGCAGAAGAGAACGAAAGCGGTATGAAAGCGGCAACAATTCAAGAAGCCCAAAAGAAGGCGGCAAAAGCAAGGAAAGCTGAAGCCGAGGCAAAACTTCCTTTGGAAGACTTGATTGATAGCATTGGAACAAAACTCCAAGCAATGAACGAGAAAACAGGTAGCATCGATGAGTATGCTCAACTCATGGATGACTTGGGTATTCCCGACACCTTCAAGGCGACCAATGCGAACGAATCCCAACGTCAGCAACTTGAGATGTTGCTTGATGGTCTCGTAGAACTTGGTTATTAATTGACAGCTTATGGCGACCGCACTTCGATGCGCTGAATGCGGTACAACTATTGTACCGTCTTCGAAATTAACATTCAAGGGCAAAACTTATTGTCCGAAGTGTTACAATAAAGCCATCAAGGAAGCCGAAAGTGCTGAGCAAGAACTGGAAGAGCTCGTTGAGTTTATCAAAGAGCTCTTCGGTCTAACTGAGTTTCCACCTGAATGGCTTGAACAAATTCAAGCTTATCACAAGGAAAAAAAGACTCTGCGGGGAATGCAGGCCACTCTATATTATTATTATATGATATTGGGCAACATTCCCGATGTCGAGCGCGGTTTGTGGGCAATTAAATTCTATTATGAAAGTGCAAGCAACTATTTTAAAGAACAAAAGGAGCTTGCAAAGAAGAATAGCGAGGTTGATTTAACACCTGTTAAACGCACCATAATTATGGCCCCGCCTCAAAACCAAACTCGCAAGCCAAAATTTAACATTGAGGACTTATAATATCTATGGCTGATAATAAAAAGAAGCTTACAAATAAACTTGCCGTACTTCAGGTGCTTGCGTGCCTTATGAAGAATCCGTTGCTTTGTAATAGACCAGAGTACACTCTCACAATGGACGATTTTACCGAGCAATTCCATCGGATTCTTTTTGGCGCGATCAGCAACTTGGCGACTTCGGGCTTGAAAACAATCACCCACATCGATGTGGACCAATACTTGGCTCAATATCCGATTCAATACAAGGTGTTCACGGACAATCGTGGTGTGGAATATGTTATCAAGGCTCTTGAAATCGCAGAAGAACGCAATTTCCCTTATTATTATACCACCCTCAAGAAAATGAGTCTCTTGAATAAGCTTGTAGAACAGGGTTTTGATATCAGCGATTTTTATGACGATAATGTCGTAGATCCTATCAAAACTGCAGAGATGCAAGAACGTCTTGATTCATATTCGATTGAACAAATTCTTGCACTTTACGAAACTAAACTTATTCGAGTTAAAGACGATTTCTCTAAAAATCGTGGTATTGTGCAGACGAGGAGCGGCGACGGCTTGCGCGAAACAAAAGAGCGTTTCAAAGAAACTCCTGAAGTCGGCTTGCCGCTAACTATGCCTAAACTCACAACTCTTTATCGTGGACAGCGTTTGAAAAAGCTGTATCTTGAATCGTCGGCACAAGGTGTTGGTAAATCTCGTCGTATGGCGGCAGAGAGTGCTCACCTCGCTGTTCCGAAGATTTTCGATGTAGAGCGCAACGTTTGGAAAACCACCAATCTTTGCGAAAGTGTACTGTACATTTCCACAGAGTTGGAACTTGAAGAAGTGCAAACGATGTGGTTGGCTTATGTATCGGGTGTCCCCGAACATAAGATTTTGAATGGTAATTACGGTCCTGGCGAAGAACAAAGAGTGGATATAGCGGTCGAACTTCTCGAACAAGCGAATCTTTACTTTGTCCAAATCAGCAACTACGACATGGACGACATCGAACAACTTATTCGCAAGTATTATCAAATTGAGCATGTCAATTATGTCTACTATGACTATTTGAGTACCACAATTAAGATAATGAGCGAAGGTGCTTCGAAGTCTAAAATCAGTAATCTGCGTGAAGACCAAATATTACTTATGTTCACCACTCGTCTCAAAGACTTGTGCAACGAATTGGATATTTACATATGGTCAGCGACACAGTTGTCGGGCGACTGGAAGAACGCAAAAGAAGCCGACCAGCAACTGTTGCGTGGTGCAAAGTCCATTTCTGATAAGATTGACATCGGTAGTATTATGCTCCCTGTCCGTGAATCGGATAGACCAGTCATTGATTCTTATGTTGCTAAGGGGTTCCAAGTTGAGCCCACTCACGTTATTCATGTTTACAAAGTAAGACGTGGGCAATATAACAACATCAAAGTCTATATTAACTTCGACCGCTCCACCTGTCGTGCGACAGAGTGCTTTGTTACCGACAACAATGGCAATCTTCTCACGATTGAAGATACGAGCGTTGAAGTTGTCCTCGACAAAACGTATGAGGAAAAATACGGATTTACTTTTTGAGGTGAGCTATGGACACTTCAAAAGTAAAACAAATGCTCTCAACTGAAGATATCATCTGTTTGGTTACCGAGGGTCTTGGCTCAAATGGTAACCTTTGGGATGCTTCAGGAGCACCAATTTTTCAGACTGTTTGTCACAACTCACCTGGATATGGTAGTTATAAACTTTACTATTATCCTGATTCTCAAATGTTTTATTGTTACACCGAGTGTGGTTCGATGGATGTGTTTGAGCTGGTGCAGCGGGCAAAGGGTTTTGACACGTTTATAGAGGCTTACAAATATGTGATCAACTTCTTCCACCTTGACACGAAACGTCGTGGTTTTGAGGAAGGAGCAGAAAAAGAATTAACAAGCGATTGGGATATCTTGAACAAATATGAGTTTTATCAAAAAGTTCAAAAGCCCGATGCGACTTTGCCGATTCTTAACCCCAATATTCTTGAGTGTTTTGGGCCGTTGGCAGCTCCGACCGAATGGAAGAAGGACCACATTACTGCCGAAACGATGCGCAAATTTGGAATCCGTATCGATATGGCAAATCAAAAAATTATCATTCCCCACTACGATATGGACGGAAATCTAGTGGGAATCAGAGGGCGTTCTTATAACATTGATGACCTTATTGATGGACGTAAGTACATGCCCGCGTACCTTGAAAAACAATGCTTTAAGCACCCGTTGGGTTCGTGCTTATATGGCTTGCATGAAAATCTCGCTGCAATCAAAAAACATAAGAAGATTATGTTGGTAGAAAGCGAGAAGAGTGTTATGCAATGCTATGGTTATTATGGAGAGAATTGTTTTGTGGCTGCGACTTGCGGTTCATCGATTTCTCCTGTTCAAATAGACTTATTGCTCAAACTTGGAGTTGAAGAAGTTATTCTTGCTTATGACCGAGAGAACGACACCAATCCCGAGTCTGAACAAACTCGTGAATATGAACAAAAGTTGCTTAAAGTGGTTTTACCCCTTACGAAATATATGAATGTGTATATCGTAATGGATTATGAGGGATTGCTTCCTCCAAAGGGCTCTCCGAGCGACATGGGGCAAGAAACTCTTGAAAAATTAATGAAGAAGAAGATCTACATTCCGTCCCCTGAAGTAGACTTCAAAAAGGAGCGCAGACGTGCCGCAAAAAAGTAAATTGGAGAGATTCTCCTATACAAAAGTAGATACTTATAGTCAATGTGGTTGGAAATATAAACTCCAATACATTGATGGAAAGTATTTTAGCGCTGAAACAATTGCGTTGTGCTTGGGTACTTTAGTGCACTTGATTGAACAACGCATTTCGGAGGCTTATATCAATGGGCGCGAGCCCGACTATCCCGCTCTTATCGAGGATTTTTGGAACTTGGATATCCCCAAGAAAGACAAATATGATCGAGAGGGCGGAATACAAGGGGTAAACTTTATCAAGAAAAAGTTCCCTGATGAGTATTATGCGATTGACGAGGATGGCAGTTCTTATGCGGCAAGGTGTAAGTATTATGCCGAAAAGGGGATCTATCGTCAGAAAAAATTTCTTGAAGAACATCCTGAAATTGAATTAGTCGATGTTGAAAAGTATTTTGAGTACAATTTCAAAGGTCATTTAATGTCAGGATATATCGATAGGGTTTTAAGAAATAAAGAAACTGGCAAATATATTGTCGAGGATTTGAAAACATCCAAAAAGCCTTACGATTCAAGTAAAACAACAACGCCTCTTCAACATTATGTCTATGTTAAAGCGTTGCAAAGTTGTTACAATTTGAAAGACACACCCGATGAGTGTTACTACAATTTTCCTCTGATTGATGTTCGTCAACAGGCTGGTACGAAAGGTTGGCTCAAACGAGCGGAGACAAAATTGACGAAGTTGTTTGAGGGCATCGAATCGCAAGACTGGACACCTCATCCATCGCCTTTGTGTCATTGGTGTAACTTCTGCGGAACCAATCCTGTTCAGCCTGAAGGCGCCAGACATCTATGTCCTTATCAATGTCAATGGACCAAGGAGAACAAGACGTTTGACAAACTCAACGAGTGGCAAGGAATCGAGAATCACGAACAGGTAATGAGACATTATTTGCTTGAGCAGTGTGTCGATTTAACCGACGAAGAGCGTGAAAACATTCCACCCGACCGTCAAAAGTTCAAGAAGAAATACAATTTCGTATTTTGAGCAAATGCCTGTCACAATAGGTTGACAGGCATTTGTATCTGTGTTATAATCAATTTATCAAATAAAAGGAAGGTTTTATATGGGACTTTTTTGGGACACACTTACAGCTCCATCACAGACAATGACGCGCGAACTTGGTTTGCGTATTTGTTATGCTTTTAAAGCGGCATTTCGTGCAGACGAGCTAAATATGAATCCGTACAATTTCAATTATGCACACGCATATCAAGTTGCAGCAAAGCAGCTTGATTCTGTAGTCACTTCAAAATCTATCGAACAAAATATTGCTGCTATAGTTGGCGATGTTCTAACTGAAGATAGATTGTTGGGACGTCAAGATGCCGAAGAGCGTGCAGAAGCATTCATTGAGCGTTTCAACACGTTTTACCCAGGTCTGATTTGAGGTGAATCGTGGCGAGAAAAAAAGCAGATGCCACAGAAGTGGCAATTCCCACCACATATAATAAAGTGATTTGGACACCCGATGTCACCGTTTGGTGTCAAGCACGAGATTATTTTGTTGCACAGTTGGGAGACAAGCTACAGCGTGCAGCGGTGATTTCCACAATTGAATATGGACTTCTAGAAATTCTAATTTATGAAGAAGATGGAGTTCAAAAAAATATAGCAATAGCAAGAGGCGATGTCCCTGGCACAAAAAAGCCAAGTAAGTTTTGGACAATGCCGAATGCTAAATAAAAAGGGGAAGAGATAATGACTAATCAGCTTATGTACGTTTTGCTCCAATTCACTTGGGGCATCCTCCAGAATCTTGCAGGTTTGGCGATGTTCTTGGCTTGTAAAATGCTGGGATGCAAATCTAAAAAATACAAAAACGCAGTCGTAACCAAATGGAATAACAAATACGGTTCTGTGTCTTTGGGCATGTTTTTGTTTGTGACCGACGATGAAGATGAGACGCTCGTAGCTCACGAGTATGGACATTCACTTCAAAGCCTTTTCCTTGGACCGTTATTTTTCTTCGTGATTGGCATCCCTTCAATCTGTTGGGCAGCGTTCGGTGACAGTTACAGGAAGAAACACAATAAGACTTATTATGAATTCTACACCGAAAGTTGGAGTAATGAACTTGTAGGTTTGGATAAATATCGTCGCTTCATCGTAAAACCTGAAGTTGCGGACGCGGAGAAAGAAACCAATGAGTAAGAAGTTCTTTGTAGTAGCCGACGTTCATTCGTTTTATGACGAAATGAAACAAGCGTTGGACACGGCGGGATTCGATATCAACAATCCCGATCATATTTTGGTTTCTTGCGGCGACGTGTTAGACCGCGGCCCGAAAT